>Ga0222428_100503_pt1 | contig 12876 bp, 10 predicted proteins | sample 2B5Ametagenome_FD_182471 | JGI IMG/M metagenome (GOLD analysis project Ga0222428, IMG submission 182471) | Enriched microbial communities from leaf-cutter ant dump, University of Wisconsin, Madison, United States - 2B5A (version 2) | ecosystem: Environmental > Terrestrial > Nest > Insects nest >...
TTCGAGCTGCTTGGCCACCATGTTGCCGCTCTCCAGGTTGGGCACGGCGAGGATGTCGGCCTGGCCCGCCACGTCGGAGGCGATGCCCTTGATGCGCACGGCTTCCATGGAGATGGCGTTGTCGAACGCCAGGGGGCCGTCGAGCAGGCCGCCCTTGATCTGGCCGCGGTCGGCCATCTTGCACAGCGCGGCGGCGTCGATGGTGGAGGGAATCGACGGCGTGACGGTCTCCACCGCCGAGAGGATGGCCACCTTGGGCCGCTCGTTGCCCATGATGCATGCGAACTCGATGGCGTTCTGGATGATGTCGGCCTTCTCGGCCAGCGTGGGCTGGATGTTGATGGCCGCGTCGGTCACGATGATGGGCTTGGGGTACAGCGGCACGTCGAAGCGGAACACGTGCGACAGGCGCCGGCCGGTGCGCAGCGGCGCCTGGGCCAGGACGGCCTTGAGCAGCTCGTCGGTGTGCAGGCTGCCCTTCATGACGATCTCCACCTCGCGGCGCGCGGCCATGCCGGCGGCCAGTTCGGCGGCGGCGTGGCTGTGCTCCACGGAGACTATCTCCACGCCTTCGAGGTCGATGCCGGCCTCCTCTGCCACGCGGCGGATGCGGCCCTCGGGGCCGATGAGCACGGGCACGATCAGGCCGTGCGCGGCGGCGTCGATGGCGCCGGAGAGCGAGCCGGCGTCGCACGGGTGGACCACGGCGCAGCGCACCGCCTCCAGGCCGTCGGCGCGGGCCAGCAGCTCCTTCAGGCGCGCCTCGGGGTCGAAGAGCTGGATCTGCGGCGCATTCACCTTGGGCACGCGCACCTTCTGCGTGGGCGGCATCAGCCGGGCATCGCCCTTGAGCACCACCTCGCCCTTCTGGTTGGTGACCAGGCAGTCCATCTTGACGCGCTTCTTCTCGTCGTCCTTCTCGCTCACGGTGGCCAGCACGGTGAGCGTGTCGCCGATGCGCACGGGCTTGGTGAACTTCAGCTCCTGGCCCAGGTAGATCGTGCCGGGGCCGGGGAACCGCGTGCCGAACAGCGCCGAGATCAGCGCAGCGCCCAGCATGCCGTGGGCGATGACGCCGTGGAACATGGTGGCGTCGGCGTATTCGGCGTTCAGGTGGGCGGGGTTGATGTCGCCGGAGACGGCAGCGAAGGCCTGGATGTCCTCCAGCGTCACCGTGCGCAGCAGCCGGGCCGTCTGGCCCAGGCTCAGCTCGTCATAGGTGACGTTTTCCATCCATTCGAGGTCGGGTGCGTTGGTGTTCACGGTGTGTGTCCTCCTCAATCCACGGCGTGGACGCCGCCGTCCACGTAAATCGTCTGGCCCGTCATGCCGGAAGCGGCTTCGGTGCACAGGAACAGGCTCAGCTGGGCGATCTCGTCGAGCGTCACCAGGCGCTGCAGCGGCGCCTTGGCCTGGGCCGTGGCCATCAGCTCGTCGAAGCTGGCGATGCCCGAGGCCGCACGCGTGAGGATGGGGCCGGGCGACACCGCGTGCACGCGGATGTTCCTGCCGCCCAGCTCCATGGCCATGTAGCGCACCATGGATTCAAGCGCCGCCTTCACCGGGCCCATCAGGCCGTAGTGGGGCACGGCCTCGCCGGAGCCCAGGTAGGTCATGGACAGCATGCTGCCGCCCTGGGGCATGTGCGGGGCGCACAGCCGGCCCAGCTCGGCGAACGAGTGGCAGGAGACGCCCACGGCGCGGGCGAAGCCCTCGCGCGAGCTGTCCACCACGTCGCCGTGCAGGTCGGCCAGCGGCGCCCAGGCGATGGAGTGGATGACGAAGTCGATCTGGCCGAACTTCGCCACCGCGTGGTCGACGATGGCCTGCAGCTGGCCGTCGGCCTCCACGTCGCAGTTGACCAGGTCGATGCCCAGCGGCGCGGTGAGCGGCTCGACGTACTTTCGGGCCTTGTCGTTGAGGCACGAGGCCACCACCTCGGCGCCCATGCTGCGCGCCAGGCGGGCGCAGCCGAAGGCGATGCTGCTGTCGTTGGCGATGCCGAGGATCAGGCCTTTCTTTCCGGCCAGGCTGAAGGGATTGGTTGTCATGGAGTGAAGGAAGTCGAAAAAATCAGTCGTCGATGCCGTCGAAGAGCGCGCGCAGGTTCAGGCCCGGCGCCTCATAGGGGAAGCCCTTGCACAGCAGGCGGTCGTTGGCGCACAGCAGGATGTCGCGCGCGGCCTGCGGGCCCACGTCGGGGTTGTAGGCAAGCCGCCGGAAGGCGCGGTAGCGCAGCACCAGCAGGCCCCGCAGCTCCTCGCGCATGCGCTCCTCGCGCCCCGGGCGGCCGGCGGTCGCCGCGTCGCACTGCAGCGCGGCCTGCAGCTCCGACGCGGTGCCCAGCGGCACGTCCAGGGCCTGCGCCAGCAGGGTGATGCGCGCGCCCATGCCCTCGAACTGCCGCACGAAGTGGTGCAGGTGGCGTTCGATGACCTGCTGGCGCGTGGAGTGCCTAGTCTGCATAGCGCGTCATCACATAGGCGCCGGGCGCGTCGCACACGGCATGCTCGGCGCGCATGGCTGGCGGCTTGGCGGGCGCGCCCGAGCGCTCGGCGATCCAGGCGTGCATGGCCTCCCACCACGAGCCCTGCACCACGGGGGCCTGGGCCTTCCAGTCGTCGGGGTCAATCCAGCCGGTGTTGTCCTCCACGCTGGCGATCTGGTAGCTGCGGCGCGGGCGGCCGGGCTCGCTGACGATGCCCGCGTTGTGCCCGCCCTCGGCCAGCACGAAGGTCACGTGCGTATCGGTCTGCAGGTGGATCTTGTAGACCGACTTCCACGGCGAGACATGGTCGCGCGTGGTGGCCACCACCATCATCGGCGCGTCGATGTCCATCAGCGCCACGGTGGCTCCGGCGAAGCGGTACTGGCCCGAGGCCAGCGCGTTGTTGAGGAACAGCGCGTCGAGGTATTCCGAGTGCATGCGCGCGGGCAGGCGCGTGGTGTCGGCGTTCCAGCTCATGAGGTCGAAGCTGGCGTCGTCCTCGCCCATCAGGTAGCGGCGCGTGTTGCGGCCCCACAGCAGGCCGCGCGAGGCCAGGTAGACGAACGAGCCGCCCATCTGCTTGCCCGAGAGGTAGCCCTTGTCGTTCATGTTCTGGCGTAGCGTGGCGAGCTGGTCCTCGTCGATGAACACGCCCAGCTCGCCGGGCTCGGTGAAGTCGGTCTGCGCGGCCAGCAGGATGACGGAGGCCAGCTGGGGCAGGTCCGCCGGGATCAGCGCCTGCTCCTTGGCCGTGCGCTCGCCCTCGCGCGGGCCGCCCTTCTTGCGCGCCAGGCGCCCCATGGCCGCCGCGGCGATGGCCAGGAACGTGCCGCCCAGGCAGTAGCCCACGGTGTGCAGGCGCTCGGCGCCGGTGCGCGACCTGGCGGCGGCCATGGCGGCGAGCACGCCGGCGCTCAGGTAGTCCTGCATCTTCAGGTCGCGGTCCGATGCGTCGGGGTTGCGCCAGGAGATGATGAACACCGTATGGCCCTTGTCCACCAGGTACTTGACCATGGAGTTGTGCGGCGACAGGTCCAGGATGTAGTACTTCATGATGCACGAGGGCACGATGAGCACCGGCTCCGGCAGCACCTTGGCGGTGGTCGAGCTGTACTGGATCAGCTCGATCAGGTGGTTGCGCAGCACCACCTTGCCGGGCGTGACGGCCACGTCCTTGCCCACGGCGTATTCCAGCGATTCGAGCTGCTCGGCGGGCGTGTCGGCGCGGGCATTCATCTGCTCGCGCAGGTCCTGCAGGAAGAACTCCATGCCCTCGCGCAGCGTGCGGCCCTGGCTGGCCTGCGCCGAGCGCAGCACCTCGGGGTTGGTGAAGGCCCAGTTGGACGGCGAGAGCGCGTCCAGTGCCTGGCCCGTGAAGAAGTTCACCATGTGCTGGTGGTGGCGCTGCACGCCCCCGCCCTGCTGCGCCACGTCTCGCCACCAGGCGTCCACGGCCTTGTAGCCCTCCTTGAAGGCGCTGAAGGGCCACTCGCGCCAGGCGGAATCGGCAAAGCGCCCGTCCTTGTCGGGCGCGGCTTCGCCGGCGCCGCCGGCGGCGTTCTGCCAGGCCTGCAGCGACAGCTCCAGCGCGCGCTGGGCCAGCACGGCCTGGCGGCCGGGCGAGGCCATCAGATGCAGCGCCCAGTCGGCGTGCGCCAGCGCCAGCGCGATGGGCGACAGCCCGCTATAGGGACGCGACATCTGCGCATGCACCGACGCATCGAGCGCGCGGGCGGCTCTGCGCTGCAGCTCGCGGGGATGTTCGGACTCGGGCGAGGTCTCCACGACCATGGGCACTCCTGACGTAACAAGTACAACAATCGGTAATTCTGCTGATACCCGTCAAGCTGACAGTTGACGGAAGTCAACGAATACGCGTCTTGCCCCCGCCGCCGCCCCGGCAGGCCTGCCGCGCGGGCGGTGCCCGCTCCACAATCGCGCAGCCGGCCCGACCGTGGCCCCTGTGCGCAGAGATAAGAGCTCAGAGCCTGTTCACGATCTTTTCATGGTGCCCGCAAAGCAGCAAACAGCCGCGATCAAGGCGCGCGCCGCAGGCCATGCTGGTGGCCTGGACAAGGCGCGCAACGCGGAGTGCGGCTGTTTGCTGCCTTGCCCGAAGGGTTGCCCCGCAAAGGCGGCGTCTGCGGCGTTGCAAATCCTCGCCGGGCCACCAGCCCGGCTGCGGTTGCGCCTTGCAGCCACCGCCTTTGCGGGGCAACGGGCACCATGAAAAGATCGCGAACAGGCTCTAAAAGACCTCCAGCCCTTATCCAGCAATCGCAAGCAGCTATCAAATCCGCCAGAACTCCCTTCTTCCCGGAGCCCTCCCATGCTGGACAAGCACTACCTCGCCCCCTTGTTTTCCCCCGGTTCGGTCGCCGTTCTGGCGGGCCGGCCGGACGACCCCGAGCTGACGCCGCAAGCCCACGCCCTGCATGCCGCGCTGCGCGCGCAGCGCTACGCGGGCACGCTCACGTTCCTGAACATCCGGGGCAGCAGCGGCACCCTGCACGACCTGGCGCAGAGCCGCGCCGACCTGGCCGTGATCGCCCTGCCGCCGCAGGACCTGGCCGCCGCGCTGGAGCTGGCGGGCCGCATGCACTGCCGCGCAGCGCTGGTGCTGGGCAACGGCGTGGGCGTGCCGCATGCCACACAGCTGCACAAGATCGCGCGGCGCGAGGGCGTGCACCTGCTGGGCCCCAATTCGCTCGGCATCCAGCGCCCCGCGCTGCACCTGAACGCCAGCGCCGCCGGGCCGCTGGCGCAGGACGGGCCGCTGGCGCTGGTCTGCCAGTCGGGCGCGCTGACCGCGGCGGTGCTCGACTGGGCGGGCAGCAACGACGTGGGCTTTTCCAGCATGATCTCCCTCGGCCCGCACCCCGGCGTGGGGCTGGCCGATGCGCTGGACTTCCTGGCACACGACCCGCATACGCAGAGCATCGCCGTCTGCATGGAGGGCATCCAGGACGCGCGCCGCTTCATGAGCGCGCTGCGCTCGGCCGCCTTCGCCAAGCCGGTCATCGTGCTCAAGGCCGGCCGCAAGAGCGCGGGCAGCGCGGCGGCGCAGACGCACAGCGGCGCCATCGTGGGCAGCGACGACGTTTTCGACGCCGCCCTGCGCCGCGCGGGCGCCGTGCGCGTGCGCTCGTTCGTGGAGCTGTTCTCGGCCGCCAAGTGCCTGGCCTCGCGCCACCGCCCCGTAGGCAGCCGCCTGGCCGTGGTCACCAACGGCGGCGGCCCCGGCGTGCTGGCGGCCGACTGGATGGAGGAGATCGGCCTGTCGCTGGGCCAACTGCCCGAGGCCGCCCGCATCCGCCTGGCCCCGCACCTGCCCGCCCAGGCCACGCTGGACGACCTGGTGGACCTGACCGAGGACGCCACCCCCGCGCACTACCGCGCCGCGCTGGACGCCGCGCTGGCCGAGCCCGCGATCGACGGCGTGCTGGCCCTGTTCTCGCCCAAGGCCGGGCAGGACGGCGCGGGCATTGCCCAGGCCCTGGCCGGCGCCCGCCAGCACGCTGCCAAGCCCCTGCTGTCGTGCTGGATGGGCGACAGCACCGTGCTGCCCGCGCGCGCGGTGCTGCGCGCGGCGCACATCCCCACCTTCCGCACGCCCGAGGCGGCCGTGGGCGCGTTCGGCAGCATCGCCGCCTACCACCGCAACCAGCAGTTGCTGCAGCAGACCCCCCCGCCGCTCGCCGCCGCGCTGGCCCCGCCCGACATCGAGGGCGCGCGCCTGGTGATCGAAGGCGTGCTGGCCGAGCGCCGCACCGTGCTCACCGAGATGGAGTCCAAGGCGCTGCTGGCCGCCTTCCACATCCCCGTGACGCGCACGCTGCTGGCGCGCAGCAGCCACGAGGCGGTGATGATCGCCGCGCAGCTCGGCTTTCCCGTGGCGCTCAAGATCGACTCGCCCGACATCGCCCACAAGTCCGACGTGGGCGGCGTGGCCCTGCACCTGCAGAGCGCCGCCGCCGTGCGCGACGCCTACGAGGCCATGGCGCAGCGCGTGGCGCATGCCGCGCCCGGCGCGCGCATCCAGGGCGTGACGGTGCAGCCCATGGCGGCCGCACGGCCGGGGCGCGAGGTCTGCATCGGCCTGGTGGCGGACGACCCGTTCGGCCCCGTCATCACCTTCGGCGCGGGCGGCACCATGGTCGAGCTGCTCGAGGACCAGGCCATGGAGCTGCCGCCGCTCAACACCTTCCTCGCGCAGCGCCTGGTCCAGCGCTCGCGCGTGGCGCGCCTGCTCGGCGCCTGGCGCGGCGCGCCGCCCGCCGACCGGCAGGCGCTGGAGCAGGTGCTGCTGCGCGTGTCCGAGATGGCCTGCGCGCTGCCGCAGCTGCGCGAGATGGACATCAACCCGCTGATCGTCGATGCGCACGGCGCCGTGGCGGTGGACGCGCGCATCGCCCTGGGCGAAGCGGCCCATGGCACATCCGCGCGCCACGGCCCCTATGCCCACCTGCCCATCCTGCCCTACCCCGCGCGCTACGAGCAGACCTGGCCGCTGCGCTGCCAGACGGGCGGCAGCGGCGAATACCTCGTGCGGCCCATCCGGCCCGATGACGCGCCGCTGATCCAGCGCCTGGTGCGCGAGCTGTCGCCCGAGAGCCGCTACTTCCGCTTCGCCTCGCGCATCACCGAGCTGCCGCCCGCCATGCTGGCGCGCTTCACGCTCATCGACTACGACCGCGACATGGCCCTGGTGGCCGTGCACCGCGAGCGCACGCTGGACGCGCAAGGCGTGGAGCACTGCGCCGAGCGCATCGTGGGCGTGTCGCGCTACGTCATCAACCCCGACCCGTCGAGCTGCGAATTCGCGCTGCTGGTGGCCGACGATTTCGCCGGCCAGGGCCTGGGCTCGCGGCTGATGCACAGCCTCATGGACGTGGCGCGCGAGCAGGGCCTGGCCGAGATCCAGGGCCTGGTGCTGGCGGAGAACACCCGCATGCTCCAGCTCATGCGCCGCCTGGGCTTCGAGGTACGCGCCTACCCCGAGGAGCCCGAGTTCCGGCTGGTGACGCACGCGCTCTAGGATCAGAGGGTTTTCGGCCTCCAGCGCTTACCCAGAAAGCGCAGGCAGCTTTTTTTTCAGGAGCATTCCAGCGCCAGCGTGCGGGCCAGCTTGTCCCACTCGCTGGCCGACAGGTGCAGCCGCACCATGTCCAGCATCGCCTGGAACGCCTCGCGCGGCGCGTGCTGGCGCATGTCGCACAGCACCAGGGCGCGCTCGGCGGGTGTCAGGTAGGGCAGCATCCAGCGCATGGTCACCATGGCTTCGGCCGGCGGGAGGGAGGCGACGATGGCGCCCTCCACCTCGGCCAGCTGCGCATCGGTGCAGTGGGCCCAGAGCACGGCGTTGTGCTCCGTCTCCTCCTGGTGCATGTGCTCGAAGTTGTGCGCCACGAACAGCGCCAGCTGCCGGTACAGCGCATGCGCCACGCGCGCACGCCGCTCGCGGGGGCAGGCCATGAGCTGCGCCGCGCCCGAGGCCAGGGCGGCGATGGCCTGCTCGTGGCCCTCGTGCTCGTGCTCCACGGCGGCGCTGCTGCCGGGCGCGCGCACCTCCATGGCCGGGTGCACGAAGGCGTTCTCGTGGTGCAGGTGCGAGCGGCAGAAGTCCAGCAGCTCCAGCACGCGCGCGCAGGCTTGCGACAGCTCCAGATCGTCGCCCACGTCCGCGCGGCCCAGGCCCATGAGCGTGTCGGCCATGAAGGCGCGCAGCGCCTTGTGGATGAAGGCATAGATGTCCAGGCGCGGGGCGGCGGCTTCGGCCTGGGCCAGGGCGGTGATTTCGCGGGGGTTGAATTGCATGGTCGGGCTCCTTGGGAATCAAGTGCCGCGAAGTCTAGGAACGCCGGAGCGCGCGCGCTGCTAAAAACTGCTTAAACAGGCCTCAAAGATTGCTCCAACGGACGCATTCGTGAAATACCTCACGCCCCCTGGCGCACCCACTCGGCCGCGCGCTCGGCGATCATGACCGTCGGCGCGTTGGTGTTGCCACTGACGATGCGCGGCATGACGGACGCATCCACCACCCGCAGCCCCTGCATGCCGTGCACGCGCAGCCGCGCATCCACCACATCCGTCGCGCCCGGCCCCATGCGGCACGAGCCCACCGGGTGGTAGACGGTGTCGGCATGGCCGCGCACGAAGCGCTCCAGCTGCGCGTCGTCCTGCGCCTGGGCCGAGACGGGCAGCTCGCGCGCGCCATGCCGGGCCAGCGCGGGCTGGGTGAGGATCTGGCGCATGAGGCGCACGCCGCGCACCAGGCGCCGCAGGTCGTCGGGGTCGCTAAGGAAGGCCGGGTCCACCAGCGGCGCGGCGCCCGGGTCGGCGCTGGCGAGCTGCACGCGGCCCCGGCTGCGCGGGCGCAGCACGCACACGTGGCACGAATAGCCGTGGCCCCAGCGCGCGGTGCGGCCGTGGTTGACGAGCTTGCCGGTGACGAAGTGCAGCTGCAGGTCGGGCACGTCCTCGTCGGGGCTGCTCTTGAGGAAGCCGCCGGCCTCGGCGAAGTTGGTGGTGAGCATGCCGGTGCGGTGCGCGCGCCATTCGCGGATGCCGCGCAGCAGGCGCCACGCGCCGGGCAGCGACAGGCCGAACAGGTCGGCCAGGCGCGGCGCGTCCATCACCAGCACCACGTCGGGGTGGTCGTGCAGGTGCTCGCCCACGCCCGGCAGGTCGTGCACCACGGCGATGCCGTGGCGCTGCAGTTGCGCGCCGGGCCCGATGCCCGAGAGCAGCAGCAGCTGGGGCGACAGCAGGGCACCGGCCGACAGCAGCACCTCGCGCGCGGCGCGCACCGTGTGCAGCTGCCCGCCCTGGCGGTACTCCACGCCCACGGCGCGCCGGCCCTCGCAGACGATGCGCGTGGCGCGCGCGCCGGTCACCACGCGCAGGTTGGGGCGGCCCCGATGCGGCGTGAGGTAGGCCTTGGCCACGCTGAAGCGCTCGCCCGCGCGGTGGGTGACCTGGTAGAGGCCCACGCCCTCCAGCTGCGCGCCGTTGAAGTCGCCGTTGCGCGCATGGCCGGCCTGCACGCCGGCCTCCACGAAATCGCGGCTCACGCGGTGGGGCGACTGCAGGTCGGCCACGTTGAGCGGGCCGCCGGTGGCGTGCCAGGCATCGGCACCGCGCTCGTTGTGCTCGGCCCGCAGGAAGTACGGCAGCACGTCGCTCCACGCCCAGCCGGAGTTGCCGGCCTGCGCCCAGTGGTCGTAGTCGCTGGAATGGCCACGCGCGTAGATCATGGCGTTGACAGAGCTGGAGCCGCCCAGCACCTTGCCGCGCGGCTGGTAGCCCCGCCGCCCGTCCAGGCCCGCCTGCGGCGTGGTGGACAGGCCCCAGTTGAGCGTGCCCGTGGCCGCCAGAGCGGCCAGGCCCGCGGGGCAGTGGATGAGCGCGCTGGCATCGGGCGGCCCGGTCTCCAGCAGGCACACGCGCACGCCGGGATCCTCCGTCAGCCGCCCAGCCAGCACGCAGCCGGCCGTGCCGCCGCCGATCACGATGTAGTCGAAGTCCTCCATGCGTCCCCTCCTGCGTGTACGCCGATGGCAGCTACCATCGCCGTGTTTTTCTTTTCACGTTCCATTGAAGGGGTTCTTTATATGACGATTTCGACCGTCGGCATCATCGGCGCAGGCACCATGGGCAACGGCATCGCACAGGCGTGCGCTGTCTCGGGCATCGACGTGGTGATGGTGGACATCTCCGACGCCGCCGTGCAAAAGGGCATCGCCACCGTGGCCGGCAGCCTGGACCGGCTGATTAAGAAGGAAAAGATCACCACCGCCGACAAGGATGCGGCGCTGGCGCGCATCAAGGGCTCGACGAGCTACGACGACCTGAAGGCCGCGCAGATCGTGATCGAGGCCGCCACCGAGAACTACGAGCTCAAGCTCAAGATCCTCAAGCAGGTGGACGCCCTGGTGGCGCCCGAGGTCATCATCGCCTCCAACACCTCGTCGATCTCCATCACCAAGCTGGCCGCCGCCACTTCGCGGCCCGACCGGTTCATCGGCATGCACTTCTTCAACCCCGTGCCGATGATGGCGCTGGTGGAGATCATCCGCGGCCTGGCCACCAGCGACGCCACGCACGACGCGGTAAAGCAGCTTTCCGAGCGCCTGGGCAAGAGCCCCATCACCGTGAAGAACGCACCGGGCTTCGTGGTCAACCGCATCCTGGTGCCCATGATCAACGAGGCCTTCTTCGTGCTGGCCGAAGGCCTGGCCACGCCCGAGGACATCGACGCGGGCATGAAGCTCGGCTGCAACCAGCCCATCGGCCCGCTGGCGCTGGCCGACATGGTGGGCCTGGACGTGTGCCTGGCCGTGATGGACGTGTACCTCTCCGAGTTCGGCGACAGCAAGTACCGTGCGTGTCCGCTGCTCAAGGAATACGTGGCCGCTGGCCGCCTGGGCCGCAAGACCGGGCACGGCGTGTACCAGTACTGACCGGCCATGCCGCAGCGCAACCCGTTCAAGCACGCCCTGGCCTCGGGCCAGGCCCAGATCGGCCTGTGGTGCACGCTGGCCTCGCCCTACGCGGCGGAGCTGGTGGCCGGATCGGGCTTCGACTGGCTGCTGCTCGACACCGAGCACACGCCCGCCGACGTGCCCCTGGTGCTACAGCAGCTGCAGGCCGTGGCCGCCGAGCCGCTGCACCGCACGCACCCCGTGGTGCGCGCGGCGTGGAACGACCCGGTGCTGATCAAGCGCATCCTCGACATCGGCGCGCAGACGCTGCTGCTGCCCTTCGTGCAGAACGCCGACGAGGCCCGCGCCGCCGTGGCCGCCATGCGCTATGCGCCGCGCGGCATCCGGGGCATGGGCGGCACCATGCGCGCATCGCACTACGGGCGCGACGTGGATTACGTGCGCGATGCCGAAAGCGAGCTGTGCCTGCTGGTGCAGGTGGAGACGGCCGAGGCGCTGGCGCAGCTGGAGGCCATCGCCGCCGTCGATGGCGTGGACGGCATCTTCATCGGCCCGGCCGACCTGTCGGCCAGCATGGGCCACCCGGGTAACGCCAACCACCCCGAGGTGCGCGCGGCCATCGACGACGCGATCCGCCGCATCCGCGCAGCCGGCAAGGCGCCGGGCATCCTCATGGTGGACGAGGCCCGCGCGCGCGAATGCCTGGCACTGGGCGCGCAGTTCGTCGCCGTGGGCATGGACATGATCCTGCTGCGCAACGCGGCCGACGGCCTGGCCGCCGCCTTCCGGCCCGGCGCGCGCGGCGCAGTGCAGACCGCGTACTGAAGCCCCCGCCCTGGTTCGGCCCTCTGCCGACAGTGGCGGTCCCTTTCAAGAAAAATCAGCCTCCAGCGCTTATCCATAAAGCGCCAGCAGCTCTGTTTCCAATAGCAAATCAAAAAACCTCGCATCCAGAATGGATGCATACAACTCAATTGCACGCAATTTAATTGCACTTCACAATCCACCCATGCCTTCGCGCTCCCATCCCCTGCCACCCGCGTCCGAGCTGCTACGGCTCGACCACCAGGTCTGCTTTGCGCTGTATTCCGCATCGCTGGCCATGACCAAACTCTACAAGCCGCTGCTGGACGCGCTCGGCCTCACCTATCCGCAGTACGTGGCGCTGCTCGCGCTGTGGGAGCGCGACGGGCTCACCGTCTCCGAACTCGGCGAGCGCCTGTTCCTCGACTCCGGCACGCTCACCCCGCTGCTCAAGCGGCTGGAGGCCGCCGGCCTCGTGGCCCGGCTGCGCGACGTGCAGGACGAGCGCCGCGTGCGCATCACGCTCACGCCGCAGGGCCGGGCGCTGCGCGAACGCGCCGAGGACATCCCGCGCTGCGTGATGGAGCGCAGCCAGTGCGACGTCTCCGAGCTGCAGGCGCTCACGCGCCAGCTCACCACCCTGCGCGACCGCCTGGCCGCGCGCTGACCTTCCCGAAAGGAAACACCATGGCCTCCCTCGACAAAGTCCTCTACACCGCCCGCGCCCACACCACCGGCGGCCGCGACGGCGCCTCGCGCACCGACGACGGGCGCCTGGACGTCAAGCTCTCCTCGCCCGGCGGCAGCGGCACGGGCACCAACCCCGAGCAGCTCTTCGCCGCGGGCTACTCGGCCTGCTTCATCGGCGCGATGAAAGCCGTGGGCGGCAAGCTGGGCATTGCCGTGCCGCAGGACGTGGCGGTAGACGCCGAAGTGGACCTGGGCACCATTCCCAACGCCTACGGCATCGCCGTGCGCCTGACGATCAGCCTGCCGGGCCTGGAGCAGGGCCAGGCGCGGCAGCTCGTGGACGTCGCCCACCAGGTATGCCCCTACTCCAACGCCACGCGCGGCAACATCGACGTGACCCTGGCGCTGGCCTGACCACGCGTGCATGGCGCGCACCCCGCCACATGGCGG
>Ga0222428_100504_pt1 | contig 12866 bp, 12 predicted proteins | sample 2B5Ametagenome_FD_182471 | JGI IMG/M metagenome (GOLD analysis project Ga0222428, IMG submission 182471) | Enriched microbial communities from leaf-cutter ant dump, University of Wisconsin, Madison, United States - 2B5A (version 2) | ecosystem: Environmental > Terrestrial > Nest > Insects nest >...
GGGCGCGAAGGCCACGACGATGGTGACGGGCCGTTCGGGATAGCCCGCGGCGCTGGCCGTGCCTGCCAGCAGGGCCGTTGCGGCCAGCACGGCGAGCGAGCGCCGGGTGAAGGAAGTGCGAAGGAATGCCATGGCGAAGGTCTCCTGGGTTTTATAGGCAAAAGGGAGGCCCGGTTCAGCGACCGAGCGTGAAGATGTCGTGAAAGTCGCGCGGCGCCACGCCCTTGAAGTGGGCCTTGTAGCCAGCGACGGCGATCTTCAGCAGCTTGTCGCGCGTGGCGAGCGACATGGTGTCGTCCACGCCCGCCGCGCGCAGCGTGGCGACCACCTCGTCCATTTCGTGCGCGCGGCGCTCGGCATGGATCACGCCGCGCGCGATCAGGCCGTTGGCCACTTCGAGGAACGGCCCGGCCGCGAAGGTCTCGGCGATCGAATCGAGCAGGTCGTCCTCCAGCCCGTATTCGTGGCCCGCGAGCACCGTCTCCAGCAGCAACGCGACGACGCCCTTCATGAAGATGCTGCGCAGCATCTTGGAGGCCGATGCCTTGCCCGCCGCGCCCTCCAGCACGGTGAGCTGCATGCCGAAGGGCCGCAGCGCATCTGCGAAGCGCTGCGCGCCCTCGCCGCACACGAGCGTGGGCACCTTGTGGCCGAGGCCCGGCACGGTGCCCATGATGGCACCGTCCACGAACGCGGCGCCCGTGGGCGCGACGATGGCGGCAGCCTCGATCTTGGTCTGCGGCCCGGCCGAATTGAGGTCGGCATAGACCTGCCCCGGCCGCAGCCACGCCGCGCTCTCGCGCGCCAGTGGCACGGCCAGGTTGGCGCTGACGGCGGAGACGACGATGTCGCAGCCCTCGACCAGCGCCTGCAGGCTCGGCGCCAGCGTGACCGAGGCCTCGCCCGCGCGCTGCGCCACGAGGTCGGACTGCGGCGGCACGTTCCAGAACTTGTCGTAGGCGCGGATGCCGCGCAGGCCCTCGCCATGCAGGCCGCGCGCGATGTGGAAGGCGGCCTCGCCCAGGCCGATGAAGCCCAGTACGGGCATGTTGTCGTTGCGCGCGGTCATCAGCGGCCCTCCACGTCGGCGTAGGCCGCGTCGATGATCTCGCAGCCCATCGTGCGCAGCACCGCCTCGCTGTAGCCCGAGCGGTCCCAGGTGCCGGCGTTGATGGCCTCGCGCGTGGCGATCTCCTTTTGCAGCTTGGCGCGGGCCTTGCCCAGCACCACCTCGGCATCGCGCGGCGCGATCACCAGCACGCCGTCCTGGTCGCCCGCGACGATGTCGCCGGGGTGCACCACCACGCCGCCGCAGGAGATCGGCACGTTGATCTCGCCGGGCCCGCTCTTGTGCGGCCCGCGCGGGTTGATGCCGCGCGAGTACACGGGGAACGCCATCGCGCCGATGGATTCGAGGTCGCGCACGGCACCGTCGATCACCACGCCCGCGACGCCGCGGCGCGCGGCCCACATCATCATGTTCTCGCCGGTCAGCGCGTTCGCCTGGTCGCCCTGGTCCTCCACGACGATCACGTCGCCGGGCTCGGCCATGTCGATCGCGCGGTGCAGCATCAGGTTGCAGCCGGGGCGGGCGCGCACGGTGAAGGCCGTGCCCAGCAGCGGCGCCTTGTTCAAGGGGCGGATGCCCGTGTCCATGCAGAACATGCGCCCCATCTCGTCGGCGATGTTGGCGACGGGTAGGCCGCGAAAGCCCTGCACCAGGTCGGGCGCAGGGCGGTGGATGCGTTGGAAGATACGAAAGCCGATATTGGGCATGGCGTGGACCGTGAAGGGTGGAACAACGCACGTCAGGCCTGCCGTTCCCCGGCAACCCTTGCAGCGCGACTGGGCGAATCGTAGGTTTTGCGGCCCGAACGATGGCCGCGTTTTCGTTGTCCGATCCACCAAGGAATTTGGTGGATCGTGCAGCTTTCAGGCGCTGCCGTGCCGTCCCTGCGCCACGGATGCCTGGAACGCGCGCAGCACGGCCTGGATACGCCGATCCTCCGCATCGCCCGCGCGGCACACCAGCGCGATCTGGCGCGTGGGCCCGCGCCGGCCCAGGCCGACCTCGCGCACGGGCCAGGTGCGCCGCACGTCCTCGCGCAGCTCGGGAACCACCGACACGCCCACGCCCGCCGACACCATGGCCACGATGGCATCGGTGCCCGGCAGCTCGAGGAATTCGCGCTTGCCCGGCAGCGTGGCCTCCACGAAGGCCGCGGCGATGCGCCCGCCCGTGGCGCTGCGGTCCAGGCGGATCCACTCGTGCGCGGCCAGAAGTTCGCGCACGTTGCGCCCGCGCGCCTGGGGCGGCGCGACGAGCACGAAGGATTCGGTGAGCAGGGGCGTCCAGCCCAGGCGGCTCGACCCGCCCGTTTCGGGCCGCACGAGCACGGCCACGTCCAGCCGCCCGGCCTTCAGGTCCTGCAGCAGCAGCTGCGAGACGCCGCGCGCGCAATGCACCTCCAGCCCCGGCACCGATTTGCGCAGCGCCAGCATGGCCTGCGGCAGCAAGGCCACCTGGGCGGATTCGATGATGCCCAGGCGCACATGGCCGGTCACGGCGGCCTCGGTGCGCGAGCGCAACTGCTCCAGCGTGCCCAGCGCGGACTCCACGGCCGCCGCCACCTCCAGCGCCAGCGGCGTGGGCCGCACCGCCCGGCCCGAGCGATCGAACAGCGGGCGGCCGAAGTAGATCTCCAGCTGGCGGATCTGCATGCCCACGGCGCTGGCTGTCAGGTTCACCTCCGGCGCGGCGGCGGCGAACGAGCCGTGCCTGATGACGGCGATGAGGGTGTGCAGGAAGTGGAGTTTCACGGGACGGTGCCGGGCCAGGAGGGCCGATCTTAGAGCGTGTTCCCGCGCTCAGGCCCCGCGCCGCAGGCTCACAGGCGGAACACGTCCACGCTGCGGCTCAATGACGCGGCCCCGCCGCGCAGCGATTGCGCCGCGGCGGCCGATTCCTCCACCAGCGCGGCGTTCTGCTGCGTCACGCCGTCCAGCTGCGCCATGGCCTCGTTCACCTGGGCGATGCCGTGGGACTGCTCGCGCGTGGCGGTGGTGATCCCGCGCACCTGGGCGCTCACGCGCTCCACCGCGCCCACCATGTCCTCGATGGTGCGGCCCGCCTGGGCCATGCGCTGGTTGCCGTCGGCGATGCCGTCCACCGTCTGGTGGATCAGGCCGCCGATCTCCTGCGCCGCCGCGGCGCTGCGCTGCGCCAGCGCGCGCACCTCGCCCGCCACCACGGCGAAGCCCCGCCCCTGCTCGCCCGCGCGCGCGGCCTCCACGGCGGCGTTGAGCGCCAGCAGGTTGGTCTGGAAGGCGATGCTCTCGATCAGGCCGATGATCTCGCCCATGCGCGTGGACGAATGGCGGATGCGCTCCATGGACCGGCCCACCTCGGCGATGGCCGCGCCGCCGCGCCCCGCCACGGCCGTGCTGCGCTCGCTTTCGGCGGCCATGGCTTCCGCGGCGTCGGCCGTCTGGGCCACCGTGCCGGCCAGTTCCTCCATGGCGGCGGCCGTCTGCTGCAGGTTGCCGGCCTGCGCCTCGGTGCGGCCCGACAGCTCCTGGCTTCCCTGCGCCACCTGCGTGGCCGCGGCGGAAAAGCCCGCCACCTCGCTGCGCACGTCGCCCACCACGGCGCGCAGGTTGATCTGGATCTGCGCCAGCCGGCGCATCACCGCGCCGAGCGACGCCGGATAGTCCGTGCGCGCGGTGGTAGAGAGGTTGCAGCCCGCGATATCGCCGGCGAAGCGCTCGGCCTCCTCCAGCGCGGCGGAGAAGTTGCGGTGGAAATAGCCCAGCATCAGGGCCGCGCCCAGTCCCAGCGCGGCCGCGCGCCACAGCACGGCCGCGCCGCCCGCCAGGCCCATCAGGTCGGGCAGCAGCACGGCCAGCGCGAGCGCCGCCAGCGTGAGCGCCATGCGCGCGGTGAGGCCGAAGCGCACCAGGCGCTGCAGCCAGCCGGCCGGGCCCCGGCGGATCACCACGCCCTCGCGCAGTGCCGGCGCGGGGCGGCCGCTCCCGGCCTCGGCGCGCATGCGGGCGTACAGGCTTTCGGCGGCCTCGGTCTCGCCGGGCGGCGGCCTGGTGCGCACCGAGAGGTAGCCCACGGGCTTGCCGCGCTCCAGCACGGGCGTGACGTTGGCGCGCACCCAGTAGTGGTCGCCGTTCTTGCGGCGGTTCTTGACCAGCCCCGTCCAGGGCTTGCCCCGGCCGATGGTGGACCACATGTCCTTGAAGGCCTCGGGCGGCATGTCCGGGTGACGGATGACGTTGTGCGGCTGGCCGATGAGTTCCTCGTAGGCATAGCCGCTCACCCGCACGAACGCCGGATTGCAATGCGCGATCTCGCCCCGCGTGTTGGTCAGCGAAACCAGCAGTTCATCGCCGGGAAAGTCGAACGCCTGGCCGGTGACAGGGGTGTTCACGCGCATGCAGCAGTACCTCTTTCAAAAAAACAAAGCGGCCTCGGAGAGGCCGCGCTCTTTCGGAAAAATGAAACTCAATGTAACCGCTGGAGAAGCGGTGCGCGCCATTGCCCCACGCGTCTCGGGGGGCAATGGTTGCGCTGCGCGTGGTTCAGAACAGCGGCGCGCTTTCGCCCCAGCCCGGTGGCGGCAGCGCCGCGGCGCAGGCCTCGGGCAGCAGGTTGCCCACGCGCACGCCCAGCAGGCGCAGGCGCTTGGTCAGGGGCACGCGCTTGAGGCACAGGCCCGCCACCCGCCGGATGACGGCCGCGTCCTGCGTGTGGCGCTCCACCGTCTGGTCGCGCGTGGCGATCTTGAAATCGTCGTAGCGCAGCTTGATGCCGATGGTCTTGCCCACGTAGCCCTTGCGCTGGAGGTCGCCCGCCACCTGCTCGCACAGCTCGGTGAAGATGCGCCCCAGCTCGGCCCGGTCGGCCACGGCGTGCAGGTCGCGGTCGAAGGTGGTTTCGCGGCTCATGGAGACGGGCTCGCTCTCGGTGACCACGGGCCGGCTGTCGCGGCCCCAGGCCGCGTCGTGCAGCCAGGCGCCGTAGGAGCGGCCGAAGTGCTCCACCAGCCACTCGCGCGGCCGCCCGGCCAGCTCGCCGATGGTGTGGATGCCATGGCCCTGCAGCCTGGCGTCCGCCTTGGGGCCCACGCCGTTGATCTTGCGGCAGGCCAGGGGCCAGATCAGCGTTTGCAGGTCGTCCGCGTGGACGACGGAGATGCCATTGGGCTTGTTGAACTCGCTCGCCATCTTGGCGATGAGCTTGTTGGGCGCCACGCCGATGGAGCAGGTCAGGCCCGTGGCCTCGGCGATGCTCCGCTGGATGCGCTGCGCCAGCGCACGGCCGCCCTCCTCCTGGCCGCCGGGGACTTCGGTGAAGTCGATGTACACCTCATCCACGCCGCGGTCCTCCATGACCGGGGCGATGGAAACGATGACCTCCTTGAACCGCCGCGAGAACCGCCGGTACTCGGCGAAGTCCACCGGCAGCAGGATGGCCTGCGGGCACAGGCGCGCGGCTTTCATCATGCCCATGGCCGAGCCCACGCCGAAATGCCGCGCCGGGTAGGTGGCGGTGGTGATCACGCCGCGGCCCGCATAGTCCCGCAGCCGGGGGAACGCGTCCACCGGGATGTCCGCCAGCCGGCCGGCATAGGCGGCGGCCAGCGCCTCGTCCTGCGCGCTGCGCCCGCCTCCGATGACCACGGGCAGCCCCTGGAGCTGCGGATAGCGCAGCAGCTCGACGGAGGCGTAGAACGCATCCATGTCGAGGTGGGCGATGCGGCGGGACGGAAGGGGCGGCAAGGGCGCGGTCACGGCCGCCATTGTCCGCGCTGCGCGGAGCGCTTGCCCGCGCCGGGGTGAATACAAGCCAAATAGACCTCTAGCGCTCATCCATCAAGCGCGAGCAGCTATTGAAAGTGAAGCACTTCACAACCCCTGCATGCAGATCAGCACCAGCCCCGCGAGCATCACGCCCATGCCGATCTTCTCGGGGCGCGTGAACGATTCGCTGAGCATGCGGCGCGACACCAGGTAGCTGAACACCACCTCCACCATGCCCAGCGTACGCACCGGCCCCGCGCTCTGCATGGCATAGGCCGTGAACCAGCCGAGCGACGCGGCCGCGCCCATGCTGCCCGCCACCAGCGACACGCGCCACGAGCGCAGCAGGGGCCCCAGCCCGCGCTCGGTGCGCAGGGCCACCCAGGCGCCCAGGCCCACCGTCTGCAGCGCCTGCGCGATCAGCACGCCCCAGGCGCCCGACAGCCAGGGCGTCTCGGCCCCCAGCGCCAGCGCGGCGCCGCGAAAGCCCACGGTGGCCAGCGCGAAGCACGCGCCGCAGGCCAGGCCGTAGAGCGACGACCGGCTCGTCCAGGCCGCCAGCGACAGCATCTGCCCGCGCGGCGGCAGAGACAGCATGAGCACCCCTGCCGTGGCCAGCACCATCGCCACCAGCGCCAGCGGCGTGGGCAGCTCGTGCAGGAAGACGCTGGAGAACAGCGCCACCTGCAGCACCTCGGTCTTGGACAGGGTCACGGCCACGGCGAAGTTGCGTTCCTTCATCGCCAGCAGCAGCGCGGCCGTGGCCGCGACCTGGAAGAACGCGCCCAGCGCGATCCAGCCCAGGTAGGCGGCGCTGAAGCCGGGCACAGCCGGCGTCCGCCCCGGCCACGCATACAGCAGCACCAGCCACAGGCCCGCGAACGGCAGGCCGTAGAGAAAGCGCGCGAGGGTGGCGGGCAGCGTGCCCAGCTCCTGGGTCAGCGAGCGCTGGGCGGTGTTGCGTGCGGTCTGCGCGGCGGCGGCGCACAGGGTCAGGGGGATCCAGGCCCAGGCGGCCATCCAGGAAAAGCTCATGCGCCGGTTATAGCGCCGCCGGGGCGCACGCCCCGACGCCGATGGGCATCCCCCTCATGCAGGGCCGCGAAGGCCGCTCAATCCGCGGAGATGCGGTTGTCCTGGGCCACCTTTTTCCACTTGGCCACGTCGTCCGCGATGATCTTGGCGAACGCCGCGGGCGTGTCTTCCACCGCGATCGCGCCGGCGGCGGCGAACTTCTCCTGCACCGCCTGGGTGCGCAGCGCGCGCACGATGGCGCCGTGCAGCGTCTTGAGCACGTCGGCGGGCAAGCCCGCGGGCGCCAGCACACCGTTCCAGAAGCCGTCGTTGGCGCTCTTGAGGCCCAGCTCGGCGAAGGTCGGCACGTCGGGCAGGTCCTTGACACGCTGCGGCGTGGCCAGCGCCAGGGGCACCAGGTTGCCGGCCTTGATGTGCGGCATGGACGAGGCCAGCGTGTCGTAGATCATGTCCACCTGCCCGCCGATCACGTCGTTGAGCGCCGGGCCCGTGCCGCGGTAGGGCACGTGCACCACGCGCATGCCGCTGAGCGACTTGTAGTACTCCATCGCCATGTGCGTCGCGCCGCCGTTGCCCGACGACGCATACACGTACTTGCCGGGCGACTGCCCGACGAGCTTGGCGAAGTCGGCATAGGTCTTCGCCGGGAAGTTCTTGTTGACGCTCAGGACGCCGGGCACTTCGAGGATGCGCGTGATCGGCGTGAAGCTCTTGACCGCGTCGAACGGCAGGTTCTTGTAGACGGCCGAGTTGGTGCCGTTGGTGCTGGTGGTGCCCAGCAGCAGGGTGTAGCCGTCGGCCTTGGACTCGGCCACGTAGCGCGCGCCCACCGAGCCGCCCGCACCCGCCTTGTTCTCGACGATGACGGGCTGGCCCAGTTCGCGCGACAGCGCGTCGGCCAGCACGCGGCCGCTGATGTCCGACGTGCCGCCGGGCGGGAAAGGCACGACGAGGCGCACCGGCTTGTCCGGAAAGCCGCTCTGCGCCAGGCCCGGCAGGGCGGCGAACGCGCCCGCGAGCGCCAGGGCCAGGCCCGCCAGGCGGCGGCTGGTGCGTGGGGTGGAAGGGGTCATGGTGTCGTCTCCTGGTTTCGTGATGGATGGTTCATTTGCCGGTACAGCCCTTGCCGCCGTCCACGGGAATGCACACGCCCGTGATGTAGCGGGCCTCGTCGCTGGCCAGGTAGAGCGCGGCGTATGCCACGTCCCAGGCCTGGCCCATGCGGCCCATGGGGCTGGCGGCGTTGCGCGTGCGCAGCATTTCCTCGGTGCTGGCGAACTGGCCGGCGATCTGCTGGTGGATGAGCGGCGTGTCGATCACGCCGGGCAGCACCGCGTTGGCGCGGATGCCCCGAGCCGCGTACTGCACGGCCAGCGCGCGCGTGAAGTGGTTGAGCCCGGCCTTGGCCGCGTAGTACGGCATGTAGGGGTAGCTGTTGATCTGCTGCGAGGCGAGCGACGAGATGTTCACGATCGCGCCCCTGCCCTGCTCCAGCATCACCGGCACCACGTGCTTGCAGGTGAGGAAGACGCCGGTGAGGTTGGTGTCGATCACCTGCTGCCAGGTGGCCTCGTCCATCTCCACCACGCTGCCCATGCGCGTGATGCCCACGTTGTTGTGCAGGATGTCGATGGCGCCGAAGCGCGCGTGCACCTGCCGCACCACCCCGGCCACGGCGGCGGAGTCGGTCACGTCGGCGGCGTAGGCCTCGGCATCAAAGCCCTCGGCGCGGAGCTGGTCGCAGGTTTCCTCGGCGGCCTCGCCGCGGATGTCCACCACGGCCACGCGCGCGCCCTCGCGGGCGTAGACCATGGCGGCGGCCTTGCCGTTGCCCCAGCCGGGGCCGGCCGAGCCGCCGCCGAACACCAGCGCCACCTTGCCGGCGACGCGGCCGCGGCCCGGCAGGGCGTCGAGCGGGGGAAAGCAGGCAGAGGTCGTCATCGTCATGGCCTTCCTGCCGCAGCGGCCATGCCTTCGGCCCACGCGCGGGCGCTCTGCCCTTCGCGCGCGCCCAGGGCACGGGCGGTTTGGTTGACGCGGCTGATGACACCCGTCTCCCAGGCCGAGCGCGCGTCGCCGATGCGCGCGCTGCCCGCGGCGACGGTGGCACCCGCGATGCCGCGCGCATCGAGCGCCGGCAGGCGCGACACGCCCGCGCCGTCGCAGCCGATGCCCGCGTCGTTGTAGAGCGCGGCGAACACGTCCACCTTGATCGCGGACTCCGGCCGCCCACCCTGCAGGCCGCCGTGCGAGCCCGTGAGCACCACCGCGTCCCGGTCCTCGGGGGCCGCCAGCGACACGGAATCGATCAGCACGATGGTGCGCCGGCCCGCCTGCGGCGGCAGCACCGTGCGCGCCTCGGCGGGCAGCGGCCCGGGGTCCACCGCGCGCAGAGGCGCGGCGGCCAGGCACTGCGCGGCCTGCAGGGCGGGCATGCCCGCGCGCACGCCCAGCCGTTCGGCCTGGGCGTTGGCGAAGGCGATCACACCGCGCGCGGCGCAGTCGGCCCCGTCGCCGATGCGGGCCGAGCGGTGGTCGATGGCGGCGCAGGGCACGCCCAGCACCTGCGCGAAGTCCAGGCCGGCGATGCCCGCGCGCGCCAGGCCCACGCCGCCATCGCTGACGACGAGGCCGCCCACGCCCTCGCTGAGCGCCAGGTGCACGGCATACACGCCGCCGTGCGACGCGGCGATGACGGCGCGGCCCCGCACGGCGGGGTCCATGCGGGTGACGGAGTCGTAGACCAGCACGCCGCCCGTCATGCGCCGCTCCGGTCCTTGTTATGGCCCTCGCCCGCGCCGCGGTACGGCACTTCGTGGTCCACCAGGTCCCAGACGAAGCGCGCCGAGGGGATGCGCTGCTCCTCCGCGATGTGCGCCACCAGCCCCGCCGCGCGCGAGATGACGGCGAAGCCGCGCATTAGCGCCGGCGGCACGCCCAACTCGCCCAGCAGCGTGCCCACGGCGCCGGTGGCGTTGATGGTGATGTGCTTGCCGAAGGCGGCGTCCACCTCGCGCGAGAGCACTTCCATCGCATGCAGGTAGCGCCCCTCGAAGCGCGGGTGCTCGCGCCCGATGGCCAGCAGCCGCGCGGCGCGCGGGTCGTCGGGCTTGTGCATGTGCTGGCCGAACCCGGGGATGGGCTTGCGCTCGGCGCGGTATTGCTGCGCCGTGGCGCGCGCGGCGGCCTCCACGCCCTCGGGCGCGTCGATGATGCGGCGCAGCAGGATGGCCGAGTTCTCCACCGTGCCCACGAACTGGCTGCCCACGGCCAGCAGGCCCGCGGCCACGCCGCTCTGGATGTTCTCGGGCGAGCTCATGTAGACCATGCGCGTGGCGATGGCGCTGGGCGTGAGACCGTGCTCCATGATGGCGATGAGCGCGGCATCGAGCACGCGCAGATCATCCGCATCGGCCCGGCGGCCCAGGATCTGCGAGAACAGCACGTCGGTGAAGCCGCGCCGGCCCAGCACGTCCTCGGCGAGGTTGTCGCCCCGGTAGTGGATGGAGGTTTGCGAATGCGTGCACAGCTCGGTGTACGGGCGCTCCTGGGGTTTGCCGCTCATGCGTTCGTCTCCTCGCGCAGCTTGCGCGTGATGTCTGCCTTCAGGGTGACCTTGTGGACCTTGCCCGCCACGCTGCGCGGCAGGTCGTCGTAGAAATGGATGGCCTTGGGCGTCTTGACCGAGCCCAGGTGCTCCTTGGCGAAGGCGATGAGCTGCTGCTCGCTCACCTGCGCGCCGGGCTTGCGCTGGATGGCGGCGTGCACGGCCTCGCCCCACTTGTCGTCCTCGATGCCGAACACGGCCGACTCGTGCACTGCCGGGTGCTGGTCGAGCACGCTCTCCACGTCGATGGGATAGACGTTGAAGCCGCCCGTGATGACCACCTCGCGCAGCCGGTCCTTGAGGAACAGGTAGCCGCGCTCGTCCACGTAGCCCCGGTCGCCGGTGTGCAGCCAGCCGTCCACGATGGTCTCGGCCGTCTTCTCGGGCATCTTCCAGTAGCCGCTCATGACGAGGTCGCCGCGCACCACGATCTCGCCCGCCTCGCCCGCGGGCAGCAGGCGGCCCTGCGGGTCCATGATGGCCATGTCGGCCAGCAGGCCCTGGCGGCCTACGGAGCGCCAGTTGGCCTCGTCGGCGAAATCCTCGGCGCGCATGATGCTGACCACCTGCGGCGCCTCGGTCTGGCCGTAGGTGGTCTCCAGCACCGGGCCGAAGCATTCGCGCACGGTGCGGATCTTCTCGGGCGGCATGGGCGCGCCGCCGTAGATCAGGTGCTTGAGGCGCGGCAGGTGCAGGCGCTCGCCGCGCGCCTCGGCCACCAGCATGTACAGCAGCGTGGGCGGCATGAAGGTGGTGGTGATGCCGTCCTCGCGGAAGCTGCGCAGCAGCTCGGCCGGCTTGTTGCTGGCCGGCAGCACATGGCAACCGCCCTGCGCCAGGATGGGCAGCAGGTAGGTGGAGGTGCCGTGCGTGACGGGCGCGGAGACGAGGTAGCGGTCGCCGGCATCGAAGCCGAAGGCCTGGATCTGGTTCACCAGCGTGGCCACCCAGGCGCGGTAGGGCTGCATCACCCCCTTGGGCACGCCCGTGGAGCCGCCCGTGAACTTGATGGCCTGCGCCTCGTCGCGCGAGCGCTGGTGGGGCGTTGGCATGCGCCCCTGCTGGGCCCGCGCGAGGGCGGCGAGCAGCGGCGTGCCCGCGCACTCGCCCAGCGCCACGGCCTGCACGTTCGACAAATCCAGCGTACCCAGGTGCGCGGGCTCGGCCACGACGATGGACGGCGCGGTGAATTCGATGATGCGGTTCAGCTCCGCCGCGGGATTGCGCCAGTTCAGCGGCACCCACACCTTGCCCGCCGCCAGCACGGCCAGCAGCGCCACCACGTGGTCCACGGTGTTGCCCGCGCAGATGCCCACGCGCGAGCCCGGCTGCGCATCGAGCGCCTGCAGAGCGCAGGCCGCAGCGTTCACGCGCCCGGCCAATTCGGCATAGGTCAGCACCTCGCGGCCGCTCACCAGGGCTTCGCGCTGCGGGTACAGGCGGGCGGCACGGTAGAAGAAATCGATGGGGTACATGCAGTTTTCCGCAATACGGACTTATTGAAAGAAGATCAGCAGGAATTGGCGCAATTTTTCCCATAAACATCTACAAGCCCAAGTCGATAAGTCCACAATACGGATTCACTGCGAATTTTTTTATCCATGTCCACCGTCCAAAGCCTGGGCCGCGCCATCGAACTGCTGCGGCTCATTTCCGCCGAGCACACCAGCGGCGCGCGCCTGTCCGACCTCGTGGCCGCCAGCGGCCTGCCCCAGCCCACGGTGCACCGGCTGCTGCGGCAGATGGTCGAGGGCGGACTGGTTATGCAGGACGCGCAGCGCCGCTACCGGCTGGGCCATTTCGCGTACGAGCTGGGGCTGGTGGCATCGACCCATTTCCACCTGCGCGACCAGTGCGCGCCGCACCTGGGCCGCATCAGCGCGGAAACGGGCGACACGGCCTTCCTGATGGTGCGCAGCGGGGCCGACTCGTTCTGCCTGGACCGCCAGTCGGGCAGCTTCCCCATCCAGGTGCTCACGGTGCAGGTGGGCAAGCGCCGGCCGCTGGGCATCGGCGGCGGCGGGCTCGCGCTGCTGAGTTTCATGCCGCGCGAAGACCTGCCCGGCGTGCTGGACCGCATCGAGCCGCACCTGGCCCCCTACGGCGGCTTGACGCGGCGGATCCTGCTCGGGCTGGTGGAGGAGGCGCGCGCCCAGGGCTATGCGCGCATCACCGACTACGCCGTGGCCGGCGTGACCAGCGTGGGCGTGCCCATCCGCGACCGGGGCGGCGCGGTGGTCGGCGCCATCAGCGTCAGCGCCATGACGGCGCGCATGCAGCCCAGGGAAGAGATGGTCGTTCAGACCATGCAGCGCGAGGTGGCGGCGCTGCAGCGGTCGCTATGAAAAAAGAAGCTGCTTGCGCTTGTCCATGACGGATTTCAATGCCATTTTCACCCGAAAATGGCTACTAG
>Ga0222428_100505_pt1 | contig 12859 bp, 12 predicted proteins | sample 2B5Ametagenome_FD_182471 | JGI IMG/M metagenome (GOLD analysis project Ga0222428, IMG submission 182471) | Enriched microbial communities from leaf-cutter ant dump, University of Wisconsin, Madison, United States - 2B5A (version 2) | ecosystem: Environmental > Terrestrial > Nest > Insects nest >...
CGCGGGGCAGCCCAAGCCGCTCGCCGCCATGCTGGTGCCCGACGCGCCCGAGGCCCTGTCCGCGCTCACCGCCGCGGGTGTGCCGTGCTTTCGCACCCCCGAGGCCTGCGGAGACGCCATCGCCGCCGTGCTCGCGCGCCGCCAGCCGGGACAGGAGCCCGCGATGCTCGCGCCCGGCCCCACGCGCACCCTGAGCGAGGCCGAGGCCTACGGCGTGCTGGATCAACTCGGCGTGCCGCACGCACCCGTGGCCCTGCGCCGCTTCGGCGATGCGCCCGCGCCGCTGCCCTTCGACTACCCCGTGGTCGCCAAGGTCTGCTCGGCGCAGATCCCGCACAAGACCGAGGTCGGCGGCGTGCTGCTGAACATCGGCAGCGACGAGGCACTGGCCGGGGCGATGGCGACGCTGCGCCGCAACCTGGACGAGCGCGCCCCGAACGCTGCGTGCGACGAAGTGCTGGTGCAATCCATGCAAAAGGGCCTGTCCGAAGTGCTCGTGGGCTACCGCGTCGATCCCGACGCCGGCCCCATCGTCATGCTGGCCGCTGGCGGCATCTGGGCCGAGGTCGCCAAGGATCGCAGCATCCGCCTCGCCCCGGTGACGGTGGAGACGGCGCGCGAAATGGTCGCCGAGGTCAATGCTCTGAAGCCCCTGACGGGCCTGCGCGGCAAGGCGCGTGGCGATCTGGAGGCGCTGGCGCGCACGGTGAGTGCGCTCTCGCAACTGGCGCTCAAGCCCGATATGGGCATCGCCGAGGCCGAGGTCAACCCGCTGCTCATCCTGCCCGAGGGCCAGGGTGTGATGGCGGTGGATGCGCTGGTCTTCCAGCGTTCCTAGCGGGCTTCTTCCTGCGCGGGATAGACGCTGGTATCGGCCCCGAAATTCGCCGACAGCCGCTTGGCGGCGGCGAGCAGCGCGGGGACGAAGCTGCGGGTGCCGTGTTCCTCCAGGCGGTAGCGGGGGCCGGAGATGCTCAGGGCGCCGGCGATCTGTCCATCGGCGGCGAACACGGGCACGGAGACGGCCGCCAGCTCGGGATCGACTTCGTTGCCGAGCGACGCGGCCCAGAACTCCTGGCGCACCCGGTCGAGGCGGTCGCCGGGCGTACCGCGAAAGGCCAGGATGATGGTGCCGGCGGCGCCGTTCTCCAGCGGCCGCCAGTCTCCCTCGCGCACGGCGTCGCGGATCATGCGCGGCGCATCCACGCGGTGCAGGCAGATGCGGCCGTTCTGGGCCGGTACGTAGTAGGAGGCGCTTTCGCCGAGCTGGGCGACGAGCTCGCGCAGCACGGGGGGGACGTATTCCGAGGTGTGGAACTGCCGCTGGAAGATGGCGCCGAGCTGCAGGGGCTTGGGGCCGATCTGGTAGCTGCCGTCGGTGATGCGCACGAGGTAGTGGGCACGTGCGAGGGACTCGATCAGGCGCAGCACGGTGCTCTTGTACAGGCCGGTGCGCTCGGCGATCTGGGTCAGCGTGAGGCTGCGGTCGTTGGGGCTGAAGGCCGCCAGGATGCTCAGCGCCCGGTCCACGGCCGCGACGCCAGTTTCTTCACTCATGACTTGTACGGGGCTTCTCGCATCGGTTGGGCGCCGCGATCGCAGGGGATCGCGGCGCGCCATTGTGCCATTGCCCCGTACGTTCAGCGCCCCGTTTCCAGGCGCTTCATGGCCGAGGCGTTGTAGCGCTCGCCCGTGGCGGCGCCCAGGGGGAAGACCGCGTCGAGGCGGGCCCAGACCTCCTCGGGCACCTGCAGCGCGATGGCGCGCTGCGCGTCGTCAATGTGCTCCGGCAGCGTGGCCCCGGCGATGGGGCTGGCCAGACCCTGGCGGCGGCACCAGGCGAGGGCGAGCTGCGCGGCCGTGACGCCCATGTCGCGCGCCAGCTGCTGCAGCGCGTCCACGAGTTCGATGTTGCGCCGGAAGTTCTCGCCCTGGAAGCGCGGCATGTCGCGGCGCTGGTCGCCGGGCTCGAAGTCCTCGGGGCGGCGCACCTGGCCGCTCAGGAAGCCCCGCCCCAGCGAGGCGTAGCCGAAGAACCACGAACCCGCATCGCGCAGGAACGCGAGCATTTCCTCCTCGGGTTCTCGGCTCCAGAGCGAGTATTCCGACTGCACCACGGCCACCGGATGGATGGCGGCCGCGCGCCGGTAGGTGTGGGGCCCGACCTCGCACAGGCCCAGCGCGCGCACCTTGCCCTGCTCGACCATGCGGGCCAGGGCGCCCCAGGTGTCTTCGATGGGCACGTTGGGATCCACGCGGTGCAGGTAGTAGAGGTCGATGTGGTCCACGCCCAGGCGGCGCAGGCTGGCTTCGCACGCGGGCTGCACGCGCTCGGGCCGGGCGTCCAGCCCGCGCTGGTCGGCGCGCTCGCCGAAGGTGTAGCCGAACTTGGTGGCCAGCGTCACGCCCTGCCGACGGCCCTGCAGGCAGCGGCCCACCAGGGCTTCGTTGCCGCCGTTGGCGTAGAGGTCGGCGGTGTCGATGTAGCGGCCGCCCGCGTCGAGGTAGCGCGCGATGGTGGCGGCGGCCTGGCTTTCGGCCACGGCGCCGTAGTAGCCCGTGAGGGCCATGGTGCCGAGCACGTAGGGCGGCGGCGCGTCGGAGAGCGGATGGGAAGGCATGTCGGGGGCTGTCATCAGTCGATGGAGACGTGGTTCGCGCGCACCAGCGCGCCGTAGGTGGCAATCTCCTGGCGCAGCTGCTCGCCGAACGCCGTGGGGTTGCTGTCGGTCACGGGCTCCAGGCCGGCGGCGTTGAGCCTGCTCTGGTATTCGCTGGAAGAAACGGCCTTGACGATCTCGGCGTACAGGCGGTCGATCACGGGCTTGGGCGTGCCGGCCGGGGCCAGCAGGCCGTACCAGGAGTCGAGGCGGAAGTTCTTCAGGCCCGATTCCTCGAACGTCGGCACGTCGGGCAGCAGGCGGCTGCGCTGGGGCGCGGCCACGGCGATCGCGCGCAGCTGGCCAGCGCGCAGCTGCGGCAGCACCGAGCCCAGCGTGGCGAAGGACATGTCCACCTGGCCGCCGATGAGGTCGGTCACGGCTGGCGCTGCGCCGCGGTAGGGGATGTGGACGATGGACGTGCCCGTGAGGCTCTTGAACATCTCGGCCGACAGGTGGGGCGTGCCGCCGCTGCCGGCGCTGGCGTAGCTGTACTTGCCGGGGTGGGCCTTCATCAGCGCGATGAATTCGGCATACGTCCTGGCGGGGAATTTTGGGTTGACCACCAGCACCGTGGGCGCGACGGCCACCGCCGTGATGGCCGAGAAGCTCTTGTCGCTGTCGAACTTGAGGTTCTTGTACAGCGATGCGTTGATGGGGTGGTTGGTGGCGGCCATGAGGATGGTGTAGCCATCGGGCTTGGCGCGCGCCACCAGCTCGGCCGCCAACGTCGCGTTGGCGCCGGGCTTGTTGTCCACCACCACGGGCTGGCCCAGCGAGCGCGAGAGCGAATCGGCGATCAGGCGGGCGGACACGTCGGTCGGCCCCCCGGCCGGAAAGCCCACCACCATGCGGATGGGCTGGGTGGGGAAGGCGGCGCCGTCGCTGGCCTGCGCGAAGGCGCAGCCGCACAGGGCGAGGCCGGCGGCCAGGGCCGTGAAGTCGCGGCGGGAAGGGAAGCGGTGCATGGGAAACGGTCTCCTGTCGATGAAAAGTGCTTGAATAATAGAACGTAGTTCTGCACAATGCAACAAAACCGTGCAACTCTTCCATCTGCCATGACCACTTCGACCCTTCCCCGCTTCCAGCACTACATCGACGGCCAGGACGCCGTCCCGGCCGGCGGCGACTATTTCGAGACGCAGAACCCCTTCTCGGGCCAGGCCTGGGCCACCGTGGCGCGCGGCAGCGCGGCCGACGTGGACCGGGCGGTGCGCGCTGCCCACCGGGCCTTCGAAACGGGGCCGTGGTCGCAGATGAGCGCCACGCAGCGTGGTGAAATCATGTTTCGTCTGTCAGAACTTCTGCGGCGCGACGCGGCCAAGCTGGCGGAGGTGGAGATGCGCGACAACGGCAAGCTCGCGGCCGAGGTGACGTCGCAGGTGCGCTACGTGGCCGACTACTTCCGCTACTACGCGGGCCTGGCCGACAAGGTGGAAAGCCACGTGATCCCCACCGACAAGAAGGGCGTGACCTGCTTCACGCGCTATGAGGCCAAGGGCGTGGTGGCCATCATCACGCCATGGAATTCGCCGCTCACGCTGACGAGCTGGAAGCTCGCACCCGCGCTGGCGGCGGGCTGCACGGCGGTGATCAAGCCCTCGGAATTCACCTCGCCATCGGCCGTGCTGTTCGCGCAGCTGTTCAAGGAGGCGGGCTTTCCCGACGGCGTGGTCAACGTGGTGACGGGTTTCGGCGCCGAAGTGGGCGAACCCCTGGTGGCCCATCCGCTGGTGGCGCACGTGGGCTTCACGGGGGGCGAGCTGGCGGGCCAGAAGATCTACGAGGCCGCGGCGCGCGGCCTGAAGACGGTGACGCTGGAACTGGGCGGCAAGTCGCCCAACATCGTGTTCGACGACGCGGATCTGGACCAGGCCGTCAAGGGCGTGGTGTCGGGCATCTTCGCGGCCGCGGGGCAGACCTGCATCGCGGGTTCGCGCCTGCTGGTGCAGGAGTCGATCCACGATGCGCTGGTCGAGCGCCTGGTCGATTTCGTGAAGGACGCCCGGCTGGGCGACCCCACCGACCCACAGACGCGCATCGGCCCCATCGCCACGCGTCCGCAGTTCGAGAAGATCCTGGGCTACCTGGACATCGCGCGCGCCGAGGGTGCGCAGTGCGCCTTCGGCGGCAAGGCGCGTAGCGACCTGGGCGCGGGCTGGTTTGTCGAGCCGACCATCTTCACCGGCGTGAAGAACAGCATGCGCATCGCGCAGGAAGAGGTGTTCGGCCCCGTGCTGGCGGTGATCCCGTTCAAGGACGAGGAGGACGCCATCCGCATCGGCAACGACGTGCAATACGGCCTGGCGGCGGGCGTGTGGACGCGCTCGCTGCACCGCGCGATGCTGATGTCGGCCCGGCTGCGCGCGGGCACCGTGTGGGTCAACAACTACCGGGCCACCAGCTTCACGACGCCCTTCGGCGGCTACAAGCGATCAGGCATCGGCCGCGAGTCGGGCGTGGAGGCGATCAAGGAATACCTGGAAACCAAGGCGGTGTGGATCTCCACCGACCTGGAAGTGCCCAACCCGTTCGTGCGGCGCTGAAGCGTTTCGAGCATCGCGCTCACGTCTTCCGTTCAAAAAAATCACAACCGCCACGCGGGGCTGATGTGGGGCACGGCAGTACCATCACCCCATGGACGTAGCCCTTCGCCAGACCATCGACCGCGTGCGCGACGCCGCGGCGCGCCATGCCCCGCTGCGCATTTGCGGCGGCGGCACCAAGGATTTCCACCGCAGCGCACCGCGCGCGGGCGAGCCGCTGGACATGCGGCCGCTCGCGGGCATCGTGAGCTACGAGCCGAGCGAGCTCGTGGTGACCGTGCGCGCGGGCACGCCTCTGGCCGAGCTGGAGGAGCTGCTGGCTGCCCAGGGCCAGTGCCTGCCGTTCGAGCCGCCGCGCTTCGCGGCGGGGGGAACCGTGGGCGGCATGGTGGCCGCGGGTCTGTCGGGCCCGGCGCGCGCCAGCGTGGGGGCGGTGCGCGACTACGTGCTGGGCATCGAGATCGTCAACGGCCAGGGCGAACTGCTGCGCTTCGGCGGGCAGGTGATGAAGAACGTGGCGGGTTACGACGTCTCGCGCCTCATGGCGGGGGCATGGGGGCAGCTCGGCGTGATCACCGAGGTGAGCCTCAAGGTGCTGCCCTTCGCCCCGGCGGAAACCACGCTGCGCTTCGTCTGCAGCCAGGCCGATGCGCTCGCACGGCTGAACGCCTGGGGCGGCCAGCCGCTGCCGCTCAACGCGAGCTGCTGGGTGGAGGACGCTGGCGTGGGCACGCTCTACGTGCGCCTGCGCGGCGCCAATGCCGCCGTAGAGGCTGCCTGCCGCACCATGGGCGGCGAGCGCCAGGATGCGCCCGGCGTGGCGGACGACTGGCAGGCCTGCCGCGACCAGCGCCTGCCGTGGTTCGCCGAGCGCGCGCAGGGCCATGCGCTGTGGCGCCTGTCCGTGCCACAGACGGCGCCGGTGCTCCACCTGCCCGCCGGCGTCGCGCCGCCGCTGGTGGAGTGGCATGGCGGGCTGCGCTGGGTGCAGGCGGCGCCGGAGCATGGCGACGCGCTGCGTGCACTGGCCGCGCAGGCGGGCGGAAGTGCTTCTGTTTTCATAGCTGCTGGCGCTTTCGGGGAGGACGCTGAGGCCGGATTCGATGCGGATCCTGCGCTCGCCGCGATCCACCAGCGCCTGCGGCAGGCGTTCGACCCGGCGGGCATTCTCAACCCCGGCCGCGTCATGGCGTAGCCATGCGCCTGCTGCGCCACCTGACCGGGCGGCACCGCACCTCGGTCACCAACCGCACGCTGGGCCTGCTGCTGGCCTTCAACGCGGGTGCGGTGAACGCAGGGGGCTTCCTGGTCGTGCACTCCTATACCTCGCACATGACGGGCTTTCTCTCCACCGTGGGCGACAACCTCGTGCTGGGCAACATGGCGCTGGTGCTGGGCGCCGTGGGCACGCTGTGGGCGTTCATGTCGGGCGCGGGCACCACGGCCATCATGGTCAACTGGGCGCGCCACCAGCGCCTGCGCAGCGGCTTCGCGCTGCCGCTGCTGCTCGAAGCCGTGCTGATGCTGCTGTTCGGCCTCATGGGCGCGATCACGCTGGGCTGGCCCACGCCGTTCGCGGTGCCGCTCACTGTGCTGCTGCTGGCCTTCATCATGGGACTGCAGAACGCGGTGGTGACCAAGATGTCGTCCGCGCAGATCCGCACCACGCACATGACCGGCGTGGTGACCGATCTGGGCATCGAGATGGGCAAGGCCTTGTACTGGAACCGCAGCGGCACGCCGCCCGAAGCCCAGGTGCGCGCCAACCATGCGCGCCTGCGCCTCTACGCGAGCCTGCTGTCCATGTTTACCGCGGGCGGCGTGGTGGGCGCGGCGGGCTTCAAGCACGTGGGTTTCATCTGGGTGGTGCCGCTGGCGTCCATCCTGCTCGCGCTCTCGCTGCCGCCGCTGGCAGCCGATTCCGGCCGCCTGGCCCACTGGTGGCGCGCACGCCGCGACGCGCCACAACGATAAAGAGAACCCACCATGCAAACCCAACTCGCACCCCAGTACCAGGGCACGCCCGAAGGGCAGGAGGCCGAGGCCATCCTGCGCAAATGCGTGCACTGCGGCTTTTGCACCGCCACCTGCCCCACCTACCAGATCCTGGGCGACGAGCTGGACGGCCCGCGCGGGCGCATCTACCTCATCAAGCAGGTGCTCGAAGGCGCCGCGCCCACGCGCGCCACGCAGGAGCACCTGGACCGGTGCCTGACCTGCCGCAACTGCGAGAGCACCTGCCCGAGCGGCGTGCAGTACGGCTATCTGGTGGACATCGGCCGCAAGATCGTCGAGGAGCAGGTGCCGCGCCCCCTGGGCGAGCGCGCCACGCGCTGGGCGCTCAAGGAAGGGCTGCCTTCGCCGCTGTTCGGCCCTGCGATGGCCGTGGGCCGGGCCGTGCGCGGCCTGCTGCCCGAGCGCCTGCGCGAGAAGGTGCCCCCGAAGCAGGACGCGGGCGCCTGGCCCACGCGCACGCATGCGCGCAAGGTGCTGATGCTCGCGGGCTGCGTGCAGCCGGCCATGGCGCCCAACATCAACGCCGCCACGGCGCGCGTACTCGACGCGGCGGGTATCCAGACCGTGGTGGCGGCCAAGGCCGGCTGCTGCGGCGCGGTGAAGTTCCACCTGAACGACCAGGACGGCGGCAAGGCCGAGATGCGCGCCAACATCGATGCGTGGTGGCCCCACGTGGAAAGCGGCGAGGTGGAGGCTATCGTCATGAATGCCTCGGGCTGCGGCGTCACCGTGAAGGAATACGGCCACCTCCTGCGCCACGAGCCGCAGTACGCGGAGAAGGCCGCACGCATCAGCGCCCTCACGCGCGACCTGTCGGAGCTGCTGCCCGACCTCGTGGAGCCGCTGCGCGCGCGCGTGCGGCCCGCCGCCGCACCTTTCGCCTACCACCCGCCCTGCACGCTACAGCACGGCCAGAAGCTGCGCGGCGGCGTGGAGCGGCACATGCAGGCCCTGGGCTTCACGTTGCGCACGGCGCGCACCGAATCGCACCTGTGCTGCGGCTCGGCGGGCACGTACTCGGTGCTCAACCCCGTGCTGTCGCACCAGTTGCGCGACCGCAAGCTGGGCGCTTTGGGCGAGGCGTTCGCCGACGCGCCGCCCGCCGCCATCCTCTCGGCCAACATGGGCTGCATCACCCATTTGCAAAGCGGCACGGGCCTGCCCGTGAAGCACTGGGTGGAAGTGCTGGACGAAGCGCTGGCATGATGGCGGGTTTTCGAGACCAGCGCCGCGTGAGCCATGGCGCGCTTTTTCATGACCGACTCCGTGACCGTCCCTCCCGCACCTGAAGCATCTCCAGCCCCCGTGCCGCAGGGCCCGCAGCCCGCTCCCCGGGGCCGCCGCCGCGGCGGCCGGCGCCAAACCGCCGGCGCCACCGCCGCGCCAGAGCAGGCCAAGCCCGCGGCGCCGCGGCGCACGCATCCGCTGCTGGAGCAGCTCGCCCAGTGGTATCCGCACCTGTTTGGCGCCACGCTGCTGCCGCTCAAGCGCGGCATCTTCCAGGACCTGCTGGCCGCGCACGGCGAGGCCATCGACAAGGATGCGCTCAAGCTGGCGCTGTCCATCCACACGCGCTCGACGCGCTACCTGACGGCCGTGGCGGCCGGGCAGCAGCGCCACGACCTGCAGGGCCAGCCGGTGGAGGCCATGGCGCCCGAGCACGTGCACCACGCGCTGCTCGAAGTCTTCCGCCGCCGCCAGCAGCGCGGCGGGGAGGACCTGAAGGCCAAGCTGCGGGGCCGCATCGTGCAGGCCTTCGAAGCCTCGGGCCTCACGCGCGAGGACTATGAAGAGCGCGTGCGCGGCCGTGACGAGCAGGCCAACGCCCTGCTCGACGAAGCGCTCCAGGAGGCCGCAGCGCGCGCAGCGAAGGACGAGGCGCTGCTGCGCGCGTTCGAGGCCAGCGGCCAGAGCCCCGAAGCCTTCGCCGACATGTACGGCCTGCCGGCGCGCCAGGCGGGCCAGACGCTGGAGCGCGCGCGCCAGCGCCGCGCGGCGGCGGGTTCCTGATCAGGCGGCCAGCGCCGCCTCGATGTCCTGGGCGAGCGCCTCGGGCTTGTCCTGCGGCGCGTAGCGGCGGATCACCTCGCCGTCGCGCCCCACCAGGAACTTGGTGAAATTCCACTTGATGGCCTTGGTGCCCAGCAGCCCGGGCGCTTCGGCCGTGAGCCAGCGGTACAGCGGAGCGGCCTCGGGGCCGTTCACGTCGATCTTGGCCATCATGGGAAAGTCCACGCCGTAGTTGCGCTGGCAGAAGCCCGCGATCTCCGCGTTGCTGCCTGGGTCCTGGTGGCCGAACTGGTTGCACGGAAACCCCAGCACCACCAGGCCGCGCGCGGCATAGCGTTCATGCAGCGCCTGCAGGCCGGCAAACTGCGGCGTGAAGCCGCAGGCGCTCGCGGTGTTGACGATGAGCAGCACCTGACCAGCATAGTCGCGCAGAGGCACCGTGCGGCCATCGATGGTCTGGGCTTCGAAATCGTGGGCGGTGGTGGCGATGGAAGTCTCCTGTTTGTGGCGGGCACCATGGTACGCGGCACCGGCCCGCCGCTGGACCGGCCGGCTATTTCGAGTCCTTGGACAGGTCGATGTTCGCGGGGGCTCCCTCGCCCTCGCCGGGTGCCGGTGCCGAGGTGGAGGCGGGGGCGGCGGCCGGCTGACTGGGCTCGGAGGGATGGCTGCCAGACGTGGGAGCGGACGTGGACGGGCTGGTCATCTCCGGTGCGGGCACGGGTGCCGGGCTGGGCGTGGGGGTGTCCTTGGTACGGTCGCACGCGCTCAGCAAGGCTGCGGCGGCCAAGGCCAGGGCGGCGGGGAGGTAGCGGGAAAAAGACGGCATGGGAAGTCTCCTGCAAGGGGATGCTCCAATTTAGGCGGCCGGGTGCAGCCCGTCCATCCCCGGGCCGGCCATTCGCGGCGTTGGCTTACAGCGCCAGGCTCACCGGCGCAACGCCGCCAGCAGCGCGGCGCCCATCACCAGCACGCCGCCGAGCAGGGTGCGCAGCGTGGGCTGCGCGGCACCCGCCAACATGGAGGAGCCGCTGGCGAACACCACTTCCGACAGCATGACCACCGCCGTCGTGCCCGCCGCCAGGCGGGCGGCGCCGAACTGCAGCGCCCAGTTGCCCGCCATGAGCAGCAGCGCCAGCAGCGCTGCCACGCCCGCCCAGGTGGCGTCGAACGGCGGAAACCCCGGTACCTGTCCCAGCGCGTGGCCCGCAGCGGCGGCCGCCAGCGCCATCAGCATGCAGCCGCCGAACATGGTGAACATGCGCGCCTGGCCCGGCACCGCGTGCATGCGGCGCAGCAGGACGTTGGTGAGGGCGAACATGAAGCCGCCCAGCAGCGCCAGCGCGTCGGCCGGGCTCAGGGCGGCGCCCAGGCGCTGCACGCCGCCCTCGGCGGGCCACAGCACCAGCAACACCCCGGCGAAGGCCAGCAGCAGCCGCGCCAGCGCCTGCGGCGTGGGCCGCTCGCCCAGGATGCGCCAGGCCAGCAGTACGGCCCAGGCGGGCATGAGGTAGAACAGCAGGATCACGCGCACCACGTCGCCGATGGTGATGGCCCAGTTGAACGCCACGTTGTTCAGCCCCGAGCTCAGCGCCAGCATCCACAGTGCCGGGTGCGCGCACACCTGCCGCCAGATGCCCGGGCGCAGCGCCAGCAGCAGGGCGAGCACGCCGCAGTACATCACCGCCGTGGCCCACAGCGGGTGCAGCCCTGCGCCGTGCATGACGCGGAACGGCCACCAGGCCAGCCCCCAGATGAAGGCATTGGAGAGCAGGGCGAGGACGGGCAGCGGCGATTGCATGCAAAATATGCCTCCAGCGCTTGCTGGTCAAGCGCTGGCAGCTATCAAAACAGGAGTTTCAGTGGTGGTCGTGGCGGGCGATGGCGATCTGGTGCGCCACCTCCTCGCTGTGGTGGACCAGGTTGTGGGCGTGCCAGCGCTGGATGACCCACATCACGCCGGCCACGACCAGGCCGAACGCGGTGATGGCGCCGAAGGCCGACAGCCCGAACTTGGTGGACAGGCTGTAGAACGCGCCCATGCCCAAAATGGCGGCCTGCTCGTTGAAGTTCTGCACGGCGATGGAGCGGCCCGCGCCCATCAGGTTGTGGCCCCGGTGCTGCAGCAGCGCGTTCATGGGCACCACGAGAAACCCCCCCAGTCCGCCCAGCAGGATCAGGAAGGGGATCGCCAGCCAGATGCTGCCGATGAAGTTCATCAGCATCACCAGCAGCCCCATGGCGATGCCCAGCGGGATGACGCGCGTGGCCACGTCCAGCCGCATGCGCATGGAGGCCAGCACCGCGCCGACCGCCGTGCCGATGGCCACCACGCCCACCAGGGCCGAGGCCTGCGTGGTGCTGTAGCCCAGCGCCGCGGCGCTCCAGGCCAGCACGATGTAGCGCAGGTTGCCCGAGGCGCCCCAGAACAGCGTGGTGGTGGACAGCGAGATCTGCCCCAGCTTGTCGCGCCACAGGCGCCCGTTGCAGGCCCAGAAGTCGGGCAGCAGCAGGGCGGGGTTGCTCGGCATGGGGCGCATTTCCACGCCCGTGAGCGGGATGCGCAGGTTGAACCAGGCGGCTAGCGCGTAGATCGGCACCAGGGCCATGATGGCCGCCTCGGCCGGCAGGTCGATCCCCAGGTCGACGCCCGGCACGTCCAGGCCCAGCAGCACGCTGGAGATGTGCGGCGCCACGAGCTGGCCGCCCAGCAGCACGCCGAGGATGATGGAGGTGATGGTCAGCCCCTCGATCCAGCCGTTGGCCTTGACGAGCTGGGACGCGGGCAGCAGCTCGGTAAGGATGCCGTACTTGGCCGGCGAGTAGGCCGCCGCGCCCAGGCCCACCACCGCGTAGGCCAGCAGAGGGTGTGAGCCGAACAGCATCATCAGGCAGCCCACCACCTTGACGGCATTGCTGATGAACATCACCCGCCCCTTGGGCACGGAGTCGGCGAACGCACCCACCCAGGGGGCCAGCACCACGTAGAACAGGGCGAACATCGGCACCAGGGCGGCGCGCTGCCATTCGGCTGCGCCGCTGGTGCGCAGCAACTCCACCGCGGTCACGAACAAGGCGTTGTCGGCCAGCGAGCTAAAGAACTGCGCCGACATGATGGTGTAGAAACCGCGCTTCATCGGATGGCTGTGGGTCCATCAGTGGGGCTGATGGACTGTGAAAAATCGAAACACTCCGAGGAGCGACGGGCGGTTATATCACGCGCATCCGCAGCGCCGATGCCAGAATGGCCCCCCTCGCCCCCGTAGAAACACCCCCATGCCGCGCCCCATCCACGCCACCATCCACACCGCTGCGCTGCGCCACAACCTGGAGCGTGCGCGCCGCGCCGCGCCCGATGCGCGCGTGTGGGCCGTGGTCAAGGCCAACGCCTACGGCCACGGCATCGAGCGCGCGTTCGAGGGCCTGCGCGCGGCCGACGGCTTCGCGCTGCTGGACCTGGCCGAAGCCGAGCGCGTACGGGCCCTGGGCTGGCGCGGCCCCATCCTGCTGCTGGAGGGCGTGTTCGAGCCGCGCGACCTGGAGCTGTGCTCGCGCCTGGGCCTGTGGCATGCGGTGCACTGCGACGCGCAGATTGACTGGCTGGCCGCGCACAAGACGCAGGTGCCG
>Ga0222428_100506_pt1 | contig 12824 bp, 9 predicted proteins | sample 2B5Ametagenome_FD_182471 | JGI IMG/M metagenome (GOLD analysis project Ga0222428, IMG submission 182471) | Enriched microbial communities from leaf-cutter ant dump, University of Wisconsin, Madison, United States - 2B5A (version 2) | ecosystem: Environmental > Terrestrial > Nest > Insects nest >...
AAGGCGTGCCGGTTCGATTCCGGCCTCCGGCACCACATTGAAGGCCGCACAGTTCCCAGAACGTGCGGCCTTTTTCTTTTTCCCTCTGGGAAGCTCGTTTTAGTAGTCCGCGAAAGTACGCCGAGGCATGCCACGCCCGGCACCCTTGCGCAAACTCGATAGCGCCGACAGGCACCCGCTGCCTATTCTCCGCGCCGTGGGACGTTCCCCGTCCCCCGTTCAAGGAGACAACCGGTATGCGCGGACTGATGCAAGACCAGCCTTTGCTGGTCTCGAACCTGCTCACATTCGCTGAGCGCTTTCATGGCGGCGTGGAGATCGTCAGCCGCAGGGTGGAGGGCGATATCCACCGCTACACCTTCCGCGACGCGGCCCGGCGTGCACGGCAGGTGGCGCAGACGCTCGATGCCGAGGGCCTGCCCCGGGGGGCCCGTGTCGCCACGCTGGCCTGGAACGGCTACCGCCACCTGGAGCTGTATTTCGGCGTCTCGGGCGCGGGCCGGGTGCTGCACACCATCAACCCGCGCCTGGGCCTGGAGCAGTTGCGCTGGATCGTCGAACACGCGCAGGACCAGGTGCTGTGCTTCGACATGAGCTTCCTGCCCCTGGTGCAGAAGCTGCATGCGCACTGCCCCAGCGTGCAGCGCTGGGTGGCCCTGTGCGACGCGCAGGCGCTGCCCGGCGATACCGGCATTCCCTGCCTGGTGAGCTACGAGGCGTGGATCGGCGGCCAGGACGGCGCCTATGGCTGGCCCGCGTTCGATGAGAACACCGCGTCGAGCCTGTGCTACACCAGCGGCACCACGGGGGACCCCAAGGGCGTGCTGTACAGCCACCGCTCCTCGGTGCTGCACTCGTTCGGCGTTTCGATGCCCGATGCGCTGTGCCTCTCGGCCCGCGACGTGGTGCTGCCCGTGGTGCCCATGTTCCACGTCAACGCCTGGGGGCTGGTCTATGCCGCCGCGGCGGTGGGCTTCAAGCTGGTGCTGCCGGGCGCGGCGCTGGATGGTGCCTCGGTCTACGAACTGATCGAGGCCGAGCAGGTGACCATGGCGGCGGGCGTGCCCACCGTGTGGCAGATGCTGCTGGGCCACGTGCAGCAGCAGGGGCTGCGCTTTTCCACGCTCCGGCGCACCGTGATCGGCGGCGCGGCGGTGGCCCCGGCCATGTACGACCAGTTCACCGGCCTGCATGGCGTGGAGGTGATCCACGCCTGGGGCATGACGGAAACCTCGCCCGTGGGGGCCGTGGCCACGCTCACGGCGGCGCAGTGCAGGCTGCCTGCGGCGCAGCAACGCGCGCTGCGCCTGAAGCAGGGCCGCCCGCCCTACGGCGTGGACCTGCGCATCGTGAACGAGGCCGGGGAGGAACTGCCCTGGGACGGCAAGACCTTCGGCGACCTGCAGGTGCGGGGGCCGTGGGTCATCGGCGCCTACTACCCGGGCGGCAACGGCGAGGCCGCCGACCGTCAGGCCGCGCTGCACGGCGGCTGGTTCACTACGGGCGATGTCGCCACCATCGACGCCAGCGGCTTCATGCAGATCACCGACCGCAGCAAGGACGTGATCAAGTCAGGCGGCGAGTGGATCAGCTCCATCGAGATCGAGAGCATCGCCCTGGCCCACCCAGGCGTGGCGATGGCGGCCTGCGTGGGCGTGCCGCACCCCAAGTGGGACGAGCGCCCCGTGCTCGTGGTGATGCGCGCGGCGGCGGGCAGCGAGCTGGTGCGCGACGACGTGCTGGCGCTGTACGAGGGGAGCGTGGCCCGGTGGCAGGTGCCCGACGACGTGATCTTTGTCGACCAGATCCCGCTGGGCGCCACCGGCAAGGTGCAGAAGAACAAGTTGCGCGAACTGTGCAAGGACTACGTGGACTGGGCGCTTTGACCCAGGCACCCCACGAAACAAGGAGACACGCTATGTACCAAGCCGTCATTCACGAGGCCACCCAGGCGAGCCTGGCCTCCCTGCTGGAGGCGCAGCGCGGCGCGCACCGCGCACACCCCTTTCCCAGCCGCGCCGAGCGGGTGGACCGTCTGCGGCGGCTGGGCGAGATGACCGAGCGCCACCAGCAGGCGCTGGTCGAGGCCATCGCGGCGGACTTCGGGCACCGCAGCGGGCAGGAGACGCGGCTGACCGACCTGCTGATGGTCGGCGCGGCGATCCGGCACGCCATGCGCCACCTGGGCGGCTGGATGAAGCCCCGGCGCGCGCACACGGCCCTGCACTTTCTGCCGGGCAGCAACCGCCTGGTGCGCCAACCGCTGGGCGTGGTAGGCGTGATCGCGCCCTGGAACTACCCCTACCAGCTCGCCATCGGGCCGGCGCTGGCCGCCATCGCCGCCGGCAACCGCGTGATGATCAAGCCGTCGGAGTACACGCTGCGCTTTTCCGCGCTGCTGCAGGAGATCGTGGCCGCGCAGTTCGATGCGGCGGAGCTGACGGTGGTCACCGGCGGCGTGGAAGTGGCGCAGGGCTTCTCGGCGCTGCCGTTCGACCACCTGGTCTTCACCGGCTCCACGGCCACGGGCCGCCACGTGGCGCTGGCGGCGGCGCGCAACCTCACGCCGGTCACGCTGGAGCTGGGGGGCAAGTCCCCGGCCATCGTCGATCCGAGCGCGGACATCGCGGCCCTGGCGCGCAGCCTGGCCTTCGGCAAGGGGTTCTCGTTCACCGATGCCATGGCTTCTGCCGGCTTTCGCTGGGACGTGGAGCGGCTGTCGGCCTTCCTGGGGGACCCGCAGGCCTATGTGCCCGGAACGTCCATGGCGTTCCGGGGCGTCTCCGCGCCACAGGAGCGCGAGGCGCTGGTTTGCTTCTTCAAGCACCATTGATGGCGGGCTGCCCTGAAATGCGCCATTGAGCGCGGTGGCTGCGAGGGTGCGACCGATGAAAACGAAGAACGCCGGCGCGGGCTGGGCCTGCCGAAGGACTGAAAGACATGGACACCCACAAGGAAATCGATACGCGCGGCCTCAACTGTCCGCTCCCCATCCTCAAGGCCAAGAAGGCCCTGGCCGACATGGCCAGCGGCCAGTTGCTCAAGGTACTGGCCACCGACAGCGGCTCGCTGCGCGACTTCCAGGCGTTTGCCAAGCAGACGGGCAACGAGCTGGTGGAACAGCAGACGGTGGGCGAGGAATACATCCACGTGCTGCGCAGGCGCTGAGAACAAAATTAGCTGCCAGCCCTTGCTGTGCAAGCGCTGGCAGCTATCGTTTTTGCAGTTTCCGGGGGCGGTTCGGCCAGACCTCCGTTGGCGGCGGGCAAGCCTCCCGCTCTCAGCTCGTCACATCCTTGCCGAAGATGTTGCGGGCGCTCCCCAGTTTCTGGATTTCGTTGGTGCCCTCGTAGATCTCGGCGATCTTGCCGTCCCGGTAGTTTTCCTCGACGCGGTAGCGCGAGCCATCATGGCCCCGCTGGCGCCCAGTGGGTGGCCCAGCGCGATGGCGCCGCCGTTCGGGTTGATGCGTGCGGGATCCAGGCCCAGAAGGCCCTTGCACACGCCCAAGACCTGGCCTACGAGTGGACCTCGACCCGTTCAGCCAGGGCACTTGGGCAAGCTACAAACCCCACGTGCTGCTGCGGCGGCGGTGAGGATTCAAGCCCGTTGAAATCCGCACCGGCAGCCGCAAGCCGTTCGGGACTATGCGCGCTCCCAGCGTGCGAAGTCTGCTTGCGCGTAAAGCTGCTGGTACAGGGCATAGGCGCGCAGTACGACAGCCTGCTGGAAGGCGAGTGCGCGCGGTCGATCCCAGTCCGTGCTTTGATGGCCTTCGTCGGGAGAACAGGCGAGCCAATGCGGGGCATGCAACGGGTCAATGGCACTCTCTTGCATCCATTGTTCCGAGGCTTCTGACTTCACCAGCTTTTCTTTGGGCGATGCGGCACCGTCGCTGCGGTTGCGCGAGGCATCCCAAACGCGGATGTTGCCAATGCCATTGCCCAACACGCTCCTGGCATATCGAAAATCTTCCACGGCACCGCCCTTGCCAACGAGGCGCCAATCTCCCGACCAATGGGCGGAGGGAAGAATGTGGTCAAAGTCGTAGGGCGTGTCTTCGTCCATTCCTGCCAGGGGCTCGGCGTCAAGGCTGCTCACATAACCGCGCTGAAGCCATAGCAGCACAGGGTGGTGGTGGCTCCATGGTTGCCACCAGTGGCGGTAAAAATCGCGTGTGCGCCGGTTTGCCTCACTGTCGTTTTCTGGTGTTGTAAAGCGCTCGTTGCCTTGCAGGGTTGCAGGATCGGTCTGGTGCAATCCGAGTGCCGTGAGGGCGGCTGGGGGCTGCATGGAAAAACCTGCGCCCGCTTCAGCAACGGCTTGTGCAATCTCCCAGTCGAGCTGTGCCCTGTCCGTGCTGTGCTGGATCACTTCAAAAGCAATGCGGCTGGCCTTGGGCTTGTCCCCCACCCAGCGCATCCACCACAACACCAGGCGCAGGGCCTGGGCACGGGTTGCATCGTTGACAGGGTCTTGCAAAAAGCCAGCCTGGGCCAGGCGCAGCAACACTTGCACCAGTGGCCGCCCCAGAAATGGCAGCATCAGGGCAGGCAGACCCGTGTCGCCTTCACCCTGGTAGAGCAGATTTCTTTGTACGGTGTCGAAATGGTGTTGCAAGGTTTGCGGGCCATCGGTGCCGAGCAAGGACAGCATGTCGGCCTGGCGCTGCTGGGCTGTGGCGTCTTTGGGGCGGATGACCATGCGGTGAAAGTCGCCCTTGCCGGGGTTGTCGTGGTCTGAAACGCCCGTCCATTGCACCGCTGCCAGGCGCAAGGCTGACATGACCAGATCAGTCGCCGTCAAGAACCCGGCGACCCTGGAATGTGCATGCAAGCCCTCCACCATGCCATGGATCTTCGGCATGAGGTGCTTGAGGATCGAATAGATGTAGTCTGCATCCGATAAAGGCGTGGCATTGGTGCCGATGCGTTGGAACAGGCGCGCCAGTGGCGGTTCGATACTTTCCTCGCTCTCTGCATGAAAGAGGGCCGGATCGACCCGCACCAGGGGGACTTGGGTGGCAAAGAACCGTTGCAGCCCGGCAGCCAATACCTCCAGCCGTTGAGTGACCCTGGCATGTGCATCGGGGGGGAGCTCATTCCATTGGGGGCGCAGAACGGCGGCGCCATCTTCCATGGCAATCGTTTTCACGGCCTGAAGTTCTTGCCAAACCGCGTGTTTCCAGGCTTCGGCGTCCTGGAGTCGGCGCCACGCTTGCACCCACTGACCCAAATCCATGGGAGTGCTGTATTTGGCCCCTGCCGGATGGGGGCACGCCTGGGCCAGTAAATCCTGTGCGGCCACTGCGGCATACGCCTCCCTGCTACGGCGGCGCTCTTCCAGCGGCAGTTTGCGATTGGGCTCATGGCGCTGGTAGCCAAAGGGCTGGTGGCGCGTGCTGACGCGCAGCCGCACGCGGTGGCCCGCAGCAGGTTCATCGGCCAAATCCACCCACAGGCGGCGTTGGCCGATGCCTGAACAAAACGCACTCCAGCCCATCAGCATCGCCAGGGTGCGCTGCTGGCCATCGACCAGCCCCAGGCGCTGCGCAGCGGTGGTGGATGGGGAGCCCTGTGCCAGTGGCACACGGGCATCGTCATGCCGCATCTCGCTGACCATGAGCGCTCCGATGGGCATGCCCGACAGCAAACTGTCCCACAGGTCAATGATCTGGCTGGGCTTCCACACAAAACTGCGCTGAATCATGGGCAAATCGACGCCGATGGCTGGATGCTTTCCCGCCGCCATGTCCAGCCAATCGGCCAATGCAAGCACTTCGATGGTGTTGCCGTTGGTGAAGAAAAACGATGGGCTTTGAAGCGAAGGCGCTGGTTCAGATGCCGAATGCGGGAGCTGCAAGTGAGGATTGGGCACGATTACTCCTGTTTTGATAGCTGCTGGCGCTTGATGGATAAGCGCGAGAGGCTGATTATTCTTCTATGCTGAAAGGCGTTTTGCATACCTCGCGCACCGCGCTTCCAAACCCCCGCAGCCACCATTCCAGCATCGCACTGTCCACCACCGTCGCGGTGATTTCCATCCAGCCGTCATCCACATCCCGCACCTGCTGGTCTTTCGACAAAGGCGTCTCCCGCAGGTGAAAACCCGCCTCGTGCTCGATCTGAAAAGTCAGCCGCACCCGCTGCCCTTGGCCAAACCCGAACCGTCCGTCGTTTTCATATTTCTGTAGATCGAATTCCGCCGGGCGCTCGAAGGTCAGCGTGGACGCCTGCGCCTTGCGGATGCGGTGCAGCGCCAGGCTGCGCTCGTTGTCAAAGCCCTCATACCGGCACACCAGGTACAGGCGCGGGCCTTGCTGGGCCAGGCCCAGGGGCATGACCTTGACGGGCTTGCGCTGGCCTGCGGCATTCTGGTAGTCCAGTTCCAGCCAGCGGTTGGCGTACAGGGCGTCGCTCACTTCCTCCAGCACGCCGGGGGCGATGGCGGGCGGCAGCAGCGGCTGGCTGGTGGCGACCACGCGCACCTTGCGCGGCCATTCGCGGGCCAGGCGCACGCTGTGGCCCTGGCTGTCGTCGCCCAGGTTGCGGCGGGCCTGGGTGAAGAAGCCGTCCATGGACTGCATCAGCCGGGCGGGCAGCAGGTTTTTCAGATGCTCCTGGGCCAGTTGCAGCAGCAGCGATTCCTGCGGCGTGAGGTGGGGCACGGCCAGGTGCTGGGCGCGCTCCAGCCAGCGGTAGCCGTAGGGCTTGCTGCGCTCGTCGCGCTCGATCTCGAAGTGGCGCGACAGCATTTCCAACTGGCGCTGGATGGTGCGCTCGGTGCGCTCCATGCCCGCGTCCTTCAACTGGCGGTGCAGTTCGGCGGCGGTGATCTTGCGCCCACGCGGGATGCGGCGCAGCAGCTCCACGGCGAGCAGCACGGTTTCGAGGGTGTCGGGGCGTTGGGGCATGGCGTCAGTCTCGCACGGGCTGGCCGGTGAAGGCGCTCCACAGTTGCACCATGGCCCAGGTGTCGAGGCGGCAGTAGGCGAGCAACTGGCGCTGCAGTTCGGCCTTGCGCGCCGCGCTGGTGGCGGGGGCGATGGCCTCCAGGTACGCCTGCTGGGCCGCGCTGCCGTCCTGCACGCCGTCGAGGTCGTCGTAGCGCAGGTTGGGGCACAGCGCGGGCAGCACGGCCTTGATGCTCCAGCTGCCTTGCTGGCGGGGGTGGTAGTAGTGCTGGCGGGTGACGGGCAGCAGGTCCACCACGCGCTCGCACAGCGCCATCAGCGCGGGGGCCATGCCGGGCAGGCGCTCGGCCAATTCGCGCAGGATGCGTTGCTCGAATGCGGCGTTGTAGACGAACACCGGGCCGCGCTGGCCGCAGGCGGCGAGCAGCGCCTGGGCAAAGGCGCGCGAGGGGTCGGCGCCGTCCAGGCCGAGGAATTCCTGGTGCGTGGCCTGCCCCGTGCGGCCCAGGCGGTGGACGCTGAACTGGAAGGGGATTTGCTGGTAGGGCCGGGTGCCGGGCCAAATAGGTACGGCGAACTGGATGGTCTCGAAGTCGATGAAATAACCCGGCAGCTTGTGTGCGGCCAGGGCCTGCGCGGCGGCGTGCTGGTCGAAGAAGGGCTGGCCCGACAGCGTGGCCGCCTTTACGCGCTGCTGCGTGGGGTTGAGCAGGTCGTCGGGCACGTCGCGCAGTTCGGTGATGCCGTGTTCCGCGACGTGCGCCTTGATGGATTTGCCTGCGCGCGGCAGCCAGTGGACGGGGTGTTCGGCCTGGGGTTCCTGGCTTTGGCAATGGGCGATGAAGCCACATTCGTAAGGCAGCCAGCATTGGTCGCCGGTGGTGATGGGCGGCGTCTCGTTGCGCGCCGCGATGGCCTGGGCGTCGGCGATCCAGCCGCGCACTTCGTCGGCGCGGGCAAAGGCTTCTTCGGTCAGGTCTTCTTCCACCAGCAGGCCCTGGTAGTCGCCGTTGCCGGGGTAGGTCCAGCCGCTGTCGATGTGCGCCAGCGCGATGGAGCGCAACGGCACGCCGCTGGCGCGCGCCAGGAAGGACTGCACGGCGGCATCGTCGCGGTGGTAGTCCTTCACGCGCGTGCTGGACTTGACCTCCACCATGCGCCATTGCCTGCCCACGGGCAGCAGCACGTCGGCAAAGGCCAGCGCGCCCTCGGCGCGAAAGCCTGCTTCAAAGATGGGCTGGCGGGAGCGCAGCAGGGCCTGGGTGCGGGCAAAGGCCGCGTCGAAGCCCTCGGCCTGCGGGTCGATCAACTGGCCGCGCTGCTGCGGGTCGTAAATCTGCCGCGCCACGTCGCCCACTTGGTGGCCCGCGCTGCGGGCGGCCTGGGTGGCGCCGGAGTCTTCGCAGGCGTCGGGCTGGTGGATTTCGAGCCACAGGCGCTTTGGGCATTGGCGAAAGGCCAGTAATTTGGATTTGGACAGGGTGCGCATGGTGGGGGCGGCGTGTGCCGGAAATTGTGTCAAACAAAGCCCATGGCGCTTGGGGCGCCGGGCTTGAGCGCGCATTCGGCTTCCAGCGCGGCCACCAGGGCCTCGGGGCCACGTGCGGGGCGAAAGCGCTGCTGGCGCGCCACGGCGGCAAAGTCGCCGGGCGTGAGCGGGCGCAGCCGCGCCATGCGCGCTTGCAGCGCAGTGCCGGGCGCGGCCAGGCCCCACTGCGCGCAGTGGCGCTGCAGCAGCGCCCAGGCTTGCGCGGGGCGCAGGTAGTCCAGCTTCACCTTCAGATCGAAGCGGCGCAGCGCGGCCGGGTCCAGCCCGTGCAGGAGGTTGGTGCTGGCGATGAACACGCCCGCGAAGCCCTCCATCTGCGTGAGCATCTCGTTCACCTGCGTGACCTCCCAGCCGCGCTGCGCGCCCCGGCGGTCCTGCAAGAAGCTGTCCACCTCGTCGATGAGCAGCAGCGCGCCGTCGTCCTCGGCCTCGCGGAAGGCGCGGGCGATGTTCTTCTCGGCCTCGCCCACGTACATCGACAGCAGGTCGGACGCGCGCCGCACCAGCAGCGGCATGTCCAGCCGTTCGGCCAGCCAGCGCCCGAAGGCCGTCTTGCCCGTGCCCGGCGGGCCGTACAGGCACAGGCGGGCATTGCGCGTCCTTGCAATGCCTTGCGCCAGGGCGGCCAGATCGGCGTCGGCATTCAGAAAGGCGGGGTCGTACACCTCGGGCAGGCCGTGGGGGTTGTGGCGCGGCAGCGGGCGGTGGCCCTGGGCCTGCAGCGTGTGGCTGACCAGGTGCTCGAAGGCGCTGGCGCTGGCCGCGCGGCCCACCTTGGCCTCGATGGCGTGCGCCACGGCGCTGGCGCGGGCCACGACGGCAGGGGCCAGGTGCTCGGCCTCGGCCACGCGGGCCAGGCGCGGCGCGTCCAGCAGGTCGCCGCAGTGCGCCTGCACGATGCGCGCGCGCTGGCTGCGCGGCGGCACGGGCAGCTCGAACACCATGTCGAAGCGGCGGATGAAGGCCGCGTCCACCCCCTGTACGGCGTTGGACAGCCACAGCGTGGGTACGGGGTTGTCTTCCAGCATGCGGTTGAGCCATGCTTTGTGCGTCTGGGCCGTGCCGCGCTCCAGCGGGCTGTCCCTGAAAACATCCTCTACCTCGTCGAACAGCAGCAGCGCCTGCCGCTGGGCCAGAAAGCTCTGTGCCGCGCGGAAGGCGCGCAGGCGGCCTTGGGCGCTGATGGGGTCGCCATCTTCGTCCTCGCTGGCCACCTCGAACAGCTCGCAGCCCAGGTCGTGCGCCAGGGCGCGGGCCAGCTCGGTCTTGCCCGTGCCGGGTGCGCCATGCACGTACAGGTTGACGCCGCGCCGCCGCGTGTCCCGTGCGTGGCGCAGCCAGGGGCGCGCGATGTTCAGCGTGGGCTGGATGTGGCCGTAGTCGGCCAGCGCCAGGCGGCCCGGCGTTGCGGGCTGGATGGTGCCGCGCAGCAGGTGGATGGGGTCGGCGTCGGACGACACCATCTGGTCGGCGAAGGTGTGGGAGAGCAGGTCGAGCTTGCCCTTGAGGCGGGTGGCCCCGGTGCGGTCGAGCACGACCAGGCCCGAGCGCGCCAGCAGGCCCTGGCCGCCGAGGGCCGCGCGTACCTGCGCATCGGGGATGTCCAGCAGCAGGGCCAGCACCTGGTACACCTGGGTGGATGTGAGCGACTCCAGCAGGTCGGCGGCGTCGTCCAGCAGCGGGTCGGTGTGCAGGCACACGGCAAACGCCAGGATGCGCATGCTGACCGCATCCAGCCCCACCAGCGCGGCCAGGCGCTGCACGTTGCGTTGCAGCAGGGCGGGCATGGGCGCCTTGGCGCATGCGCGCTGGGCTTGGGCCAGACGCTGGTACATTGCCGCGCGCACGGCCTGGGGGCTGAAGGGGCGGTCTTCGGGGTCGATCCAGTCGTCCAGGCCCAGGGCATGGGCCAGGTCGTCGCGGGTGAACCCGTCCTTGCGCACGAAGCGGTGCAGGCCCTGCGGCGACGTGAGCAGGCGCAGCATCCACAGCGCGCTGTGTTGCGCGGGCGGCTGGGGCGGGCGTGGGTGGCGGTATGCCATGGTGGTCCTCCGGGTGTGATGGGTGCCATCATCCGCAGGGGTGCGACGGAATGTGTCGCTGGAAAAGAGCGGGCGGATTGTCAGGATGGTTTCAAGCCATTTCGGGCTCTAGCCCTTGGTGCAAAAGCGCTAGCAGCTATCAGAATTACAGCAGAATCACCGAAGCGTCATCGTGCAGGCCATTGGTGGCCTGCTGGAAGGCCGTGATGCTTTTCATGGGTCTTGGTCCGTGGTCATCGCGTTCAGCAGCACGGGCCAGGCACCTGAAAACCTGTTGCTCATTGAACTCTCGTTGCAGTCGCTTCGGGGCCGGATGCTTGCCCAACTGGAGCCGCAGCCGGTCACGACGATGTGCAGCCATTGCCCCGGCTGGAAATGGGCGTTGGCCCATTCCAGCATGGGCTCGAAGCAGTGCTGTTCCCACAGTTCCTGCCGCGAAGCGTAATCGTCAACAGGCTCCATGCACAGTTCGCAGTAGTACCTTCCGTCACTGCGGCGGCGTTCCACGATGTCGATGTCGTTCAGCATGTCAATGACGTGGCCCGCATGCCAGATATGAAATGACGTGCCGTTTCTGGAGATGAATCCCTTGATCTGCGGCGTCACGCCCTGGAAGTGCAACTCCAGGTAGTCCCTGCGCTGCAATGTGATGCGGGGCGGGTGCTGGAATCGGTGGCGGTTTTGCCCCAGCCAATGCTCGAACGCCTTGCGGAAAAATGCCTTGGGCATGTTCGTTCAGCCCTCCTGAATGTGCGACGCAATCCTCTCCAGCGCTTCCCTGGCCCCCAGCGCCAGTTCGATGGCGTCGGGGTTGTGGATATTCGCGTCACGCGGGTTGATGCGCACCAACGGGCTGCCGCGCTGCTGCATGCGCCGTGTGAAGTTGCGCACGGTGGGCACGGCGCGGCCCGCGCCGATTTCGATCACCAGCGGGGCGGGGGCGCTGTCCAGCCACGTATCGAGCAGCATGCGCTGCCGGGCACTGCGCGTGTGGTTCCAGTGCCAGTCGTCGAACATCAGGATATTGGGCCGTGCCAGCGCGCCGCAGCGCGGGCAGCGGGGCAATTCGCCTTGCCACTCGCAGGCTGCTTCGTTCACCTGCGGGTGCAGGTCGGACGTGGGCCAGATCAGCCCCTTGCAGTTGGCCGTGCATTGCAGCCGGTGGATGGAGCCGTGGCATTCATAGACGCGGGCAGAGGGAAAACCTGCCTTCTGAAAGTGCCCGTCCACGTTGCTGGTGAAGACGAAGCAGCCTTGCGGCATGCGCTGCGCCCAGGCATGGAGCAGGCCGAAGCCCGCGTGCGGCGTGGTGGCGCGGTACAGGTGGAGCCGGTGGCCGTAGAAGCCCCAGGCGGTGGCGGGGTGCTGCTGGAAGGCGCGGGGCGATGCGATGCGCTCGAACCGCAGCCTTTGCCGGCCCAGCGCGGGGTAGGCGCGCCACAAACCTTCATCGCCCCGGAAGTCGGGCAGGCCGGAGTCGATGCCCATGCCCGCGCCCGCCGCGATGACCAGCGCCTTGGCGTTCTGGACCAGGTGCGCGGCGCGGGCCAGTTTGTCTTGCAGCAGAAAGTCGGTGGCCCGGTCGGCATCGGGGCGGATGTGCCAGGAATCGGTCTCGGCCCGGTACTCCACCGCGTCGCCCGCCAGGGCTTCGCGCAGGGCGATGGCGTGCTGCTGGCCTATGCGCAGGCGGCGCTGCAGGTGGGCGACGCTGGTGTCGTTGGCGTGCAGCATGTGCTGCCGTGCCTGGTAGTGCAGCGGATCGCGGGGCGTGCCGGTGGGCATGGATACTCCTTCTTTGATAGCTTCCAGCGCTTGTTGGACAAGCGCTGGAGGCCAATTTGGCTATGAAAGAAGAAGGAGTATCCGCAGGGCTGCGTCAGTTTGTGTCGCAGCGCGCAAGGGCAGGGCTACAGCGCCAGCCCCTTCAGGTAGGCGCGGAATGCTCCGCCCACCTGCGGGTGCTGCAGCGCCAGTTCCACCGTGGCTTCCAGAAAGCCTTCCTTGCTGCCGCAGTCGTAGCGCTTGCCTTCGTACTGGTAGGCGTACACGGCCTCGTGCGCCATCAGGCGGGCGATGGCGTCGGTGAGCTGGATCTCGCCGCCCACGCCGCGCGGCTGGCTGCGGATTTCCTCGAAGATGCGCGGCGTGAGCACGTAGCGCCCGGCCACGCCCATGCGCGAGGGCGCCACTTCGGGCGCGGGTTTTTCCACGATGGAGTCGATGCGCAGCAGCGCGCCGCCCGCGGGCTCGCCCTGGACGATGCCGTAGCGGCGCGTGTGCGCCAAGGGCACCTCCTGCACCGCCAGCAGCGAGCGGC
>Ga0222428_100508_pt1 | contig 12783 bp, 10 predicted proteins | sample 2B5Ametagenome_FD_182471 | JGI IMG/M metagenome (GOLD analysis project Ga0222428, IMG submission 182471) | Enriched microbial communities from leaf-cutter ant dump, University of Wisconsin, Madison, United States - 2B5A (version 2) | ecosystem: Environmental > Terrestrial > Nest > Insects nest >...
CTACGTCGTGCGCGAGAACACCGAGGGCGAATACACCTCGCTCGGCGGCATCATGTACGAGGGCACCGACCGCGAGATCGTGATCCAGGAATCGGTCTACTCGCGCAAGGGCGCCGAGCGCCTGCTGAAGTTCGCGTTCGACCTGGCCGCCAGCCGCCCGCGCAAGCACGTGACCTTGGCCACCAAGAGCAACGGCATCGCCATCAGCATGCCCTGGTGGGACCAGCGCGCCGAAGAAGTGGCCAAGGGCTACCCCGGCGTGGCGCTGGACAAGCAGCACATCGACATCCTCACCGCGCGCTTCGTGCTGCAGCCGGGCCGCTTCGACGTGGTGGCGGCCACCAATCTGTTCGGCGACATCCTCTCCGACCTGGGCCCCGCGACGACCGGCACCATCGGCCTGGCCCCCTCGGCCAACCTGAACCCCGAGCGCACCTTCCCCAGCCTGTTCGAGCCCGTGCACGGCTCGGCGCCCGACATCTACGGCAAGAACATCGCCAATCCCATCGCGATGATCTGGTCCGGCGCGCTGATGCTGGACTTCCTCACCCAGGGCCAGGGCGCCGGCCGCGCCGCGCACGACGCCATCGTGTCCGCCATCGAGGAAGCCATCAAGAACGGCCCGCGCACGCCCGACCTGGGCGGCACGGCCAGCACCACGCAGATGGGCGAGGCCATCGCCGCGCTCATCGCCAAGGGCTGAGCGCCCGGCGGGATTCGCCCTGCTTTTATTTTGATAGCTGCTCGCGCTTGCTGTATAAGCGCTAGCGGCTATTTTTATATCGAACTCAGGGTTCGCGAGCGCCCGGTGCCAGAGGAGCGCCCTCGTCCTGCGACGCCCAGCCCGCGCCCAGCCCCAGGGCGCCACCAGCCGCCATGCCGGCACCGCCGCCCTGGCCGCCGCCACCGCCGCCGCCCCGGCCTCCCGCATTCGCGGCGCCACCCCGCCCACCCGCCGCCGGGCTGCGCACCGGGCCCTGCTTGGGGATGGGCAGGTCGGCCGGCACGGCCTCCAGCTCCAGCACCTCGCGGATGAAGTCGCGCAGCGAGACCACCAGCGCGGCCGTCTCGACCTGGCGCCCGGCCACCATGTCGTTGGCGGCCTGCACGGCCAGCCGCACCTGCTCGGCCGTACCCAGCAAGACCACGTCGGACAGCGCGGCCTCGACCGCGTCGCGGATGCGGCGCCGGCGCTCGGAGTTGCCTTCCTCCGGCGCAGCCTCGCCGGGCGCGCCGTCCGCCGCGGCGGCATGCGTGCGCAGATCGCGCAGGTGGCGGGGGTCCACGGCGAGGTTGCCGGTGAAGGAACCGCCCAGCGTCTTGTAGGCGGCGATCAGCGTTTTCAGCCGCTCGTTGATCTGGCGGTTCTGCCGCTCGCGGCGCAGCTGGATGCGCTGCATCACCAGCAGCCGGATGCCCACGGCCACCAGCGTGACGAGCACCAGCCCCAGCAGCGTGGACAGCATGCCCTGCCAGGAGCTGAAATCGATCAGGTTGCGCATGGTGGCGGAAAGCGTAGCAGAACGGGGAGGCTCACTCCCCCTGCGTCAGCAGTTGCGCCAGCCGCGCCTGGATCCACAGGGCCGTGTCGTCCAGCACCGCGCCCTGCAGGCTCAGCATGCGCACGGCCAGCGGAGGCAGGCGCAGGTCCTGGCAGTCCAGCGCCAGGATGCGCCGCTCGATGTCCGGGGTCTGGGCGATGTTGCGCGGCAGGATGCCCCAGCCCAGGCCATCCGCCAGCATTTCGGCCAGCACATAGAAGCCGTCCGTGCGCCAGACGCTGGGGCTGAGCACGAGTTCCTCCACGCCCTCGATGTGCATGAGCAGCTGCCGGTGGCCGGCCAGGTCCTCGCGCGTGGTGAGCGCACGGCCCGCCAGCGGGTGGTCGCGCGCCACGCACACCATCTGCGGCACGGAGGCCACGTAGCTCTGGGCGAAGCAGGCGTCGGCGGTGCCCCGGTCGAACTGGAAGGCCAGCTGCGCGCGCCGGGTCTGCACGTCGCGCGCGACCTCCGCCGCCGTGCCGCCCAGCAGGGTCAGCTCCAGCGCGGGAAACCGCCCCGCCAGCTCCCGCAGCAGGCGGGCGACGGGCTGGTAGGGCAGCGCCTCGTCCACCGACATGCACAGCCTCGCGGCCTGTCCCGCCGCCAGGGCCTGGGCGCGCAGGTCCAGCGCCCGCGCCTGGTGGAGCAGGGACCGCGCCTCCAGCAGCATCACCTCGCCCGCCGGGGTGAGATGCACGGAGCGCCCCACGCGGTGGAACAGCGCCAGGCCCAGGTCCGCCTCCAGCAGGCCCACCGCCGTGCTCACCGCCGACTGCGCGCGGCCCAGCCGGCGGGCGGCCTGCGTCATCGATCCGCAGTCGGCCACGGCGACGAATTGGGTCAGGCGGTCCAGCGTCCACTCCATTCATCCATTTTATTGATTAGCCTGAACTTTTATCAATCTGAAAATAGATCAATCATCGGCCTGTCTACAACCCAAGAAACGCTCCATGCACACCCCCGCCGCCCCCTGCCACACCCCGTCTCCGGCCGCACCGGCCAGCCGGTGGCTGGTGCTGGGCATCGTGTCCGTCGCGCTGCTGCTCATCGTCATCGACATGACGGTGCTCTACACCGCCCTGCCGCGCCTCACGCACGACCTGGCCGCAGGCGCCTCGGCCAAGCTCTGGATCATCAACATCTACTCGCTCGTCATCTCGGGGCTGCTGCTGGGCATGGGCACGCTGGGCGACCGACTGGGCCACAAGCGCCTGTTCATGGCAGGGCTGGCCGTGTTCGGCGCCGCGTCGCTGGGGGCGGCTTTCGCGCCAGCCACCGGTGTGCTGATCGCGGCGCGCGCCCTGCTGGGTGTGGGCGCGGCGATGATGATGCCGGCCACGCTGTCGCTGATCCGCCTGAGCTTCCACGACGAGCGCGAGCGCGCGCTGGCCATCGGCATCTGGGCCTCGGTGGCCTCCGGCGGCGCGGCGTTCGGCCCCGTGGTGGGCGGCGCGCTGCTGGAGCATTTCTGGTGGGGGTCGGTGTTCCTGATCAACGTGCCCATCGTGCTCGTCGCCCTGCCGCTGGCCTGGCGCTGCATTCCCGCCAGCGCCGGCCATGGCGCACGGCCCTGGGACCTGGCCGGCTCGCTCCAGGTGATGGTGGGGCTGGTGGCCTGCACCTTCGCCGTGAAAGAACTGGGCAAGCCTTCGCCCGACTGGCCGCTGGCCGCGCTGGCCCTGACGGCGGGCGCGATCTTCCTGTGGGTCTTCGTGCGCCGCCAGCGCCGCAGCGCCCATCCGCTGCTGGACCTGGAGCTGTTCAGGCACCGGGGCTTCCGCATGGCCGTGGTGTCGGCCCTGGTGGCCTCCGCCGCACTGCTGGGCATGGAGTTGGTATTCACCCAGCGCCTGCAGCTCGTGCTGGGCCGCAGCCCTTTGGCCGCCGGCTGGGCGATGCTGCCGCTGCCGCTGGCGGCCTTCGTCGCCGGGCCGGTGGCGGGGCGGCTGCTGCCGCGCTGGGGCAGCGCGCGGCTGCTGGCCGCCGCTCTGCTGGCCTCGGGCCTGGGCATGGGCGGCTACCTGGCGCTGCACCAGGCCTCGGTCCTGTGGCAGGCGTCGAGCCTGGCGCTGCTGGGCGCGGGCGTGGGCGCCGCGATGACGGCAGCCTCGGCCACGCTGCTGACGAGCGCGCCGCCCGACCGCGCGGGCATGGCCGCCTCGGTAGAAGAAGTGTCCTACGAGCTGGGCGGCGCGCTGGGCGTGACGGTGATGGGCAGCCTGCTCTCGGCCGTCTACACCCGCACGCTGGCGCTGCCCGATGCGGCGCGCCTGCCCCTGCAGGTGCGCGACGGCCTGGACGAGGCCCTGCGCGCCGCCGAAAGCCTGCCGCCGCCCGCGGCGCTCGCGCTCACGCAGGCGGCCGGCGCGGCCTTCGACCAGGGCTTTGCCGCCGTGCTGCTGCTGGCCACCGGCCTGCTGCTCGCCACGGCGTGGGCCGTGTGGCGGCGCATGCGCTGAGCGCCCGGGGCCGCGATACCTTTGATAATGTGGCCCCTCTCTCCCCGGCAGCCCCTGTGCGCGCCCAGTGAAGGCCAGAATGACAGTGGACGAATCCAGCACCCTCCCCCCCTCCAGCCCCGCCCCCCGCCCGCCCAGGGGCCAGGCGGCGGCGCCCGCCGACTTCTCGCATCACACGCCGATGATGCAGCAGTACCTCGCCCTCAAGGCCCAGCACCCCGACACGCTGCTGCTCTACCGCATGGGCGACTTCTACGAGCTGTTCTACGCCGATGCCGAGAAGGCCGCGCGCCTGCTGGACATCACCCTCACGCAGCGCGGCCAGTCGGGCGGGCAGCCGGTGGTGATGGCGGGTGTGCCCTTCCATGCGCTGGAGAACTACCTGGGCCGGCTCATCAAGATGGGCGAGTCGGTCGCCATCGCCGAGCAGGTGGGCGAGGTCGGCGCGGCCAAGGGGCCGGTGGAGCGCAAGGTGGTGCGCGTGGTCACGCCCGGCACGCTGACCGACAGCGAGCTGCTTTCGGACAAGAGCGAATCCACGCTGCTCGCCCTGCACCAGGGCGCGCGGGCGCGCTGCGGGCTGGCGTGGCTGTCCGTCACCCAGGGCGTGGTGCACCTGGCCGAGTGCGCGCACGACGAGGTGGGCGGCTGGCTGGCGCGTATCGCGCCCAGCGAGGTGCTCTACAGCGCGGGCGTCACCCAGCGCTTCGAGGAGCAGCTGACCGCGCTGCGCCAGGGCGGCCTGCTGGCCTGCCCCCTGAGCCTGCGGCCTGACTGGCAGTTCGACGGCGCCCTGGGCCAGCGCAAGCTGCTCGAACACCTGGGTGCGGCCAGCCTGCAGGCCTGGAACGCCGAAGGCCTGCAGCACGCGCACGCCGCCGCCGCCGCGCTGCTGCAGTACGCCGAGCACACGCAGGGCCGCGCCCTCACCCACTTGCACGGCGTACGCGTGCAGCAGAGCAACGAGCTCATCCACCTGCCCGCGGCCACGCGGCGCAACCTGGAGCTGGTCAAGACCCTGCGCGGCGAGGACGCACCCACGCTGTTTTCGCTGCTGGACACCTGCATGACCGGCATGGGCAGCCGCCTGCTCAAGACCTGGCTGCTGGAGCCCCGCCGCGACCGCACGGAAGCACGCCAGCGCCTGGCCGCCACCACGGCCCTGCGCGGCACGGCCAGCGGCCAGGGCCCCTGGCAGGTGCTGCGCGGCGAGCTGCGCGGCGTGAGCGACGTGGAGCGCATTACCGCCCGCATCGCCCTGCGCCAGGTGCGCCCGCGCGAGCTGGTGGCGCTGTGCCAGACGCTACGAAAAGCGGAGCTGCTCGCGCTTTCCACACAAGCGCCAGAGCCGTTTTTGGCCCAAATCTTCGGCGACCTGCAGCCGCCAGTCGACTGCGCGGCCCTGCTGCGCGCCGCGCTGCTGGAGGAGCCCGCCGCGCTGGTGCGCGACGGCGGCGTGATCGCCCCCGGCTTCGACGCCGAGCTGGACGAGCTGCGCGCCATCCAGACCAACTGCGACGACTTCCTGCTCGACCTGGAAACGCGCGAGAAGGCCCGCACCGGCATTCCCAACCTGCGCGTGCAGTTCAACAAGGTGCACGGCTTCTACATCGAGGTCACCAGCAGCCACGTGGACAAGGTGCCCCATGACTACCGCCGACGCCAGACGCTGAAGAACGCCGAGCGCTTCATCACGCCCGAGCTGAAAAGCTTCGAGGACAAGGCGCTGTCGGCGCAGGAGCGCGGCCTGGCGCGCGAGAAGTGGCTCTACGAACAGGTGCTGGACCAGCTCCAGCAGCACGTGCCGCAGCTCACGCGCGTGGCCCAGGCGCTGGCCACGCTGGACGTGCTGTGCACGCTGGCCGAGCGCTCGCTCACCCTGGGCTGGTGCGCGCCGCAGTTCGTGGCCGAGCCGTGCATCGACATCGAGGCCGGCCGCCACCCGGTGGTGGAAGCGCGGCTGCAGGAGACGTCCAGCGGCGTCTTCATCCCCAACCACACGCGGCTGAACGCCAACACACGCATGCAGATCATCACCGGCCCCAACATGGGCGGCAAGTCGACCTACATGCGGCAGGTGGCGCTGATCGTTCTGCTGGCCAGCATGGGCAGCCACGTGCCCGCCGCCGCATGCCGGCTGGGGCCCATCGACGCCATCCACACGCGCATCGGCGCGGCGGACGACCTGACCAACGCGCAGTCCACCTTCATGCTGGAGATGACCGAGGCCGCGCAGATCCTGCACGGCGCCACGCCGCACAGCCTGGTGCTCATGGACGAGATCGGCCGCGGCACCAGCACCTTCGACGGCTTGGCCCTGGCCAGCGGCATCGCAACCCACCTGCACGACCGCACCAAGGCCTTCACGCTGTTCGCCACGCACTACTTCGAGCTGACGGAGCTGTCGGCGCGCCACCAGCATGCGGTGAACGTGCACGTGGGCGCGGCCGAAACAACGGGTAAGGAGGGCGCAGACATCGTCTTCCTGCACGAGATCCAGCCCGGCCCGGCCAGCCGCAGCTACGGCATCCAGGTGGCCAAGCTGGCGGGCGTGCCCGCCGCCGTGCTGAACCATGCGCGCCACACGCTGGCCGCGCTGGAGGAGCGCGCGGGCGAGGACGATCTGCAGGTGGACCTGTTCGCGCCGCCGCCCACGCCCGAGATGCAGGCCGCCAGCCCGGTGGAAACCGCCCTGGCGCAGATCAACCCCGACCAGCTGTCCCCGCGCGAGGCGCTGGACGCGCTCTACCAGCTCAAGCGGCTGTCCCCGGGCTGAGCGCCGCCCGCGGCGCGGGCCCGGTCAGCGGTGGAAGTCGATCTGGAAAGCGCCTTCCGCCACGAAGGTCACATGATGGGGCACCTGGGGCTCCACCACCAGCTGCTCCCCTGCATCCAGCAGGACGGTGCGCGGCGGCTGGACATCGAGGGTGAACACCAGCGCGCCGCTGTGCACGCGCAACAGCCCCCACGTGCCCGCCTTGATGGAGTGCGCGGCCTTGAACGCGGCCGGCAGGTTCGCCGGGGTGAAGACCGGCGAGAGCTTGTAGCTCGACAGCCCCGCGGGCATGTCGCGCAGCCAGGCGCTGGCGGGGTTGTGCTTCTGGTAGTTCTGCCACAGCGTGGAGGCCATGCGCCGGGCCATGGCGTCCACGGTGTTCTTGAGCGCGGGCACCTGCAGCTCGCCGGTGGTGCGGTGGAACAGCTCCAGCCAGCGCTCGAAATGCGCCCAGCCCAGGCCCGGCAGCCGGGCATGCTTGGGCATGGGGCTGCCGTCGAAGCCTTCCTTCTTCAGCACCAGCCACAGCCAGAAGTCCACGAGCGTTTCCAGGTGGGCGTCCCAGTCGTCGACGTGCGACTCGAAGAGCGGCGCCAGCAGCGGGTCCTGGCGCACACGGGCGTAGAAGGTGTGCACCAGGCGCCGCAGATCGGCCTCGGTGACGGCGGCGGAAGTGGCGGCAGAGGCTGTGGGTGAAGCGGCGGGTGAATGCATGGCGGCGATCCTGTCCGCGCATTCTCGGCAGCCGCCGCGCGGCGGCCCAATGACAAAGGTCAAGCCGTTTCAGAACGCACGCACGGCGCCGTGCGTCAACTGCTGCAGGTAGCAGCGGTCGTTGATCGCCCACTCCCGCCCACGCCCGGCCACGTAGCCGCGCGCCTGCCAGTCGGACAGCAGCCGATTCAGCGTCTCCGCGCGCACGCCCAGCCGCGAGGCCAGCTGGCGCTGGCTCAGCGGCAGCTGCAGGGTACGGCCCTGCTGGTCGCTCAACCGCAGCAGGTAGAGCGCCAGCCGCTGCGGCGCGGAGCTGGCGGTGAGCCACTCCACCTCGTTGACGCGCTGGTAGACCGCCGCGCCCATCATGCGCAGCATGCGCAGCGCCAGGCCGGGGTGGCTCAGGCAGGCGGCGCTCAAGGGATCGCGTTCCAGGCGCAGGCACAGGGCCGTGTCCTGGCCGCGCGCGTTCATGGGATAGCGGCCGTGCTCCATGAACATGGCCGCGATGGCGACGAGGTGCCCCCGCCCGAAGACGCTGAACACGCGGTCCTCCCCGTCGATGCCGTGGCGCAGGACTTCGACTTGGCCCTGCACGACCCAGTAGTAGTGGCCCGCCGGATCGCCTTCCCGGAAGAGGTATTCGCCGCACCCGAACTCGCGCAAGACACACCCATCCGCCAGGCGGGCCAGGGCCTCGTCGGGCAGGTCGGCGAACAGGGGCACGGCGCGCAGCCCATGCATGGCCTGGTGTACAGGCTCCAGCGCGTTGACTTTTGTCATTGGGGTGTGCAAGGGGTTCATGCAACCATTGAATGATAACAATTCTCAAATGAATCGCATGAACCATTTCTCCGTCGCCACGGCCCGCTGGGTGTTCGCGGGCGCCGCCTCGCTGGCCTCCTGTGCGCTGGCGGCTCCTGCCCTCGGCACGCTGACGCTGGGGGGCCCGGGCGCCGTGGTGAGCTACCCGCTGATGCACATGGTGGAGACGCAGGCGCTGCGCGCCCATGCGCAGAACGTGGAATTCCGCCTGTGGGAAAGCCACGACCAGCTCAGCGCCCTGCTGGTGCAGAAGAAGCTGGACTTCAGCGCCGCGCCCACCACGCTGCCCGCCCTGCTGGCCAGCAAGGGGCAGAACACGCGCCTGCTCAGCGTGTCCGTCTGGGGGCTGGTGTGGCTGGTGAGCACCGACCCCAAGGTCCAGCGCTTCGCGGACCTGGGCGGCGAGGAACTGCTCTCGCCCTTCCAGCATGACCTGGGCGACGTGCTGATCGACACCCTGCTCACCGCGCAAGCGCAGGACGGCCAGCCCGCCGTGAAAGTGCGCCGCACCCGCACCGGCCAGGACGCGATCGCGCTCATGCTCTCCGGCCAGGGCAGGCACGTGGTGCTGGCCGAGCCCATGGCCTCCATGCTGCTGTGGCGCAACCAGCAGCAGAGCGCGCCCCGCCCCCTGCACCGCGTGCAGAGCCTGGAAGGCGTGTGGGCCACCCAGTTCCCCGCCCAGCCCAGCCTGTCCCAGGCCGGCCTGATGGCCAACGCCACCGTGGCCGACGACCGCGCGCTTTCCGAAGCCGTGGAGCAGGCCTATGCCGCCTCGGCCCGCTGGTGCAAGGCCCAGGCGCTGGAATGTGCCCGGATCGCCCACAAGTACCTGCCCCACATGCCCGTGCCCGTACTGCAGCAGGCCATCGAGGTCACGCGGCTGGAAAGCCGCCCGGCCACGGCCGTGCGTGCGCAGCTGCAGGCGCTCTACACCCTGCTGCAGGCCAAGCACCCCAAGGCCATCGGCAACCGGCTTCCGGCCGACGGGTTCTACGGGCCATGATGCGCGCGCCCACGCTGCGTACCTCCCGCGCCTGGGCGGCAGCGGGGCTCGCGGCCATCCTGCTCGCCTGGCACGTCACGGCCGGCTATCTGGGGCCGCTGCTCATGGCCACGCCCCAGGAGGCGGTGCTGGCCATCGGCCCCCTGGTCGAGAGCGGCCGCTTCTACCCCGCTGCGGCCACCAGCCTGGGCCGCGCCTTCGTCGGCATCGGCACCGGGTGCCTGTGCGGCTTCGTGCTGGGCCTGGCGGCCGCCGCCCACCCGCGCCTGCGCGGCGCGCTGGAGCCGCTGCGCTGGCTGCTCATGGCCATCCCGTCCGTGGTGGTCGTGCTGCTGGCCATGCTGTGGTTCGGGCTGGGCTCGTCCATGGTGGTCTTCCTCGCGGCGCTGATGACCGCGCCGGGGCTGTACGTGAACACGGTCAAGGGCATGCTGCAGGTGGACCGGCAGCTGCTGGAGATGACGCACGTCTACCGCTTCGGCTTCTGGCTGCGGCTGCGCCACCTCTACATCCCCGCGCTGACCGCGCCGCTGAGCGCCGCGCTGCTGATCGCCGTGAACGGCGGCATCCGCCTGGTGGTCATGGCCGAGGTGCTGGGCGCCGACAGCGGCGTGGGCCACGCGCTGGCCAATGCGCGCGCCACGTTCGACAGCGCCGAGCTGTATGCCTGGGTGCTGCTGATCCTGGCCTTCGTCGGGGTGCTGGAGCTGGCGCTCATCCAGCCGCTGCAGCGCACGCTGGGCCGCTGGCAGGAGCTGCGCGATGCTTGAGCTGCACGGACTCGGCCTGCGCTTCGGCGCGCATCAGGTGCTCGAAGGCGTGGACCTGCGCGTGCGGGCGGGCGAGCGCATCGGCCTGCTGGGGCCCAGCGGCGCCGGCAAGAGCGCGCTGCTGCGCCTGGCCTGCGGCCTGCAAAAACCCTCCTGCGGCACGGTGCGCAACGGCTTTTCCCGCACCGTCCTGCTGTTTCAGGAGCCGCGCCTGCTGCCCTGGCGCACCGTGGGCGACAACCTCGCGCTGCCGCTGCGGGCAGGTGGCATGGCGCCCGGCACGGCCCATGCCCAGGCCCTGCAGTGGCTGGAGCGGGTGGAACTTCCCGCACACACCGCCCTGGCCTGGCCGCGCGAGCTGTCCGGCGGCATGGCGCAGCGCGCCGCGCTGGCCCGCGCGCTGGCCATGGAGCCCGACCTGCTGCTGCTGGACGAGCCCTTCAGCGCGCTGGACCCCGCGCTGCGCCGGCGCATGGCAGACCTGTGCGTGGCCGTCCTCGCGGAGAGCGGCGCGGCGCTGCTGTGCGTGAGCCACCACCCGCAGGAGCTCGCCTGCATGGTGCAACGCTGCCTGGAAGTGCGCGGCGCACGGCTGCGGCCCTGGGACGCCGGCGCATCCCCTTTCCCCACGACCGCCCAGGAGCCCACTCCATGACCTATCCCGTCCTGCTGACGATCCACCTGTTCTGCGCCCTGTTCTTCATCGGCACCGTGTTCTTCGAAGTGTTGATGCTCGAAGGCATCCGCAAGCACCTGCCGCGCGAGGTGATGCGCTCCGTCGAGATCGCCATCGGCAGCCGCGCGCGCAAGATCATGCCCTGGGTCCTGCTGGCGCTGTTCAGCGCGGGCATCGGCATGGCCTGGATCCGCTACCTGCCCGTGCTGGCCTCACCGCTGTCCAGCCACCTGGGCGCCATGCTGTGGCTCAAGATCGCGCTGGCCACCAGCGTCTTCGGCCACTTCATCACCGCCATGACGCTGCGCCGGCGCGGCAAGCTGCACAGCCTCCATTTCAAGCGCATCCACCAGAGCGTCTTCGCCCACATGGTGGGCATCGTCCTGCTCGCCAAGTGGATGTTCTACGCCGGGTGACATCCCCTCCCCTTTCCATCCCCCTCCATCCTTTGCAGTGCACCGCCATGTCCGCAACCTTCATGAAACGCACCCCCCTGGCCCTCGCCATGCTGGCCCTTCCGTCCCTGGTCCTCGCGCAAGGCGCAGACGCCGGGCCCACGCTGCCCCCCGTGGTGGTCAGCGGTGATACGGACAGCGCCACGCCGCTGCTGTCTCCCAGCGCCACCCGCCTGCGCCAGCAGCTGGAGCGCACGCCGGGCGGCGTCAACCTCGTCGCACCACAGGAAAAAGTGCGCCTGAACACTCTGCAGGACGCGATCGGCGGCGAGCCCGGCATCGTGGTGCAGGAGTTCTTCGGCGGCCAGGACCAGCCGCGCCTGAACATCCGCGGCTCGGGCATCCAGAGCAACCCGGTGAATCGCGGCGTGCTGCTGCTGCAGGACGGCCTGCCGCTCAACGAGGCGGACGGCTCCTTCGTCATCAGCACGCTGGAGCCGCGCAACAGCGCGCTGGTCTCCGTGCGGCGCGGCGCCAATGCCCAGAGCGCGGCCGCCAGCACGCTGGGCGGCGAGCTGGACTTCCAATCCGTCGTGGGCGGCCAGGCCAACCACGTACGCCTGGACGCGGGCAGCTTCGGCCGCAAGGGCCTGACCGCCGGCATCGGCGGCCAAAGCGAATACTGGGACGGGCGCATCTTCGTCAGCCACGACGAGGCAGACGGCTACCGCCACCACTCGGCCTCCGAGCGCAGCAGCCTGCACGCCAACGCGGGCTGGCGCTCTTCCGGCATCGAAAACCGCACCTACCTGTCCTACACCGATCTGGGCTTCGACATCCCCAACGTCATTCCCAAGGCGCGCCTGCAGAGCGACCCGCGCAGCATCCTGGGCGACTACAACACCCCGGTGGACCAGGCCAACAACATCTACCTGCGCGACCCCAACCGCCAGACCCGGCAGCTGCGCCTGGCCAACCGCACGGCCTGGGGCAGCGAAGCCCTCAGCCACACAGTGGGCGTCTACTGGCAAAGCATCGACGACACCTTCACCTCGCCCGCCATGTCCTCCCCCACGGACGGGCACACCACCGGCCTGCAGTGGACGACGCGCGGCCAGTCCGGCGCGCTGGCCTACCGCGCGGGCCTGGACTGGGCGCGCACGAGCATGCAGCGCGACATGCACCCCATCAACGCCGCGGGCCAGCGCCTGCCGGCGGTGGCGCGCTACGACCTGGGCGCGGAGAACCGCAGCGCCAACATCGCCCTGGCCTGGCGCCTGGCGCCGCGGCTCGAAGCGACCGGTGACCTGCGCTACGTCCAATCCATACGCGATGCGCGCGAACTGGGCTCGGGCAGGCAGCTCGACCAGCAGTGGAACGCCGCGCTGCCCAAGGTCGGCGTGCTCTGGCAGGCCAGCGATGCCACCCGCGTGTTCGCCAACCTGAGCCGCAGCAGCGAGGCGCCCACGTACTGGGAAATCCTCTCGGGCGCCACGATGAACCGCCTGGACCTGCAGCGCGCCTGGACCGCCGAGGTCGGCGCCCGCGGCAGCTACGGCACGGGCCGCGACGCAGGCGAATGGTCCGCCAGCGCCTACCGCAGCCACGTGCGCGACGA
>Ga0222428_100509_pt1 | contig 12764 bp, 10 predicted proteins | sample 2B5Ametagenome_FD_182471 | JGI IMG/M metagenome (GOLD analysis project Ga0222428, IMG submission 182471) | Enriched microbial communities from leaf-cutter ant dump, University of Wisconsin, Madison, United States - 2B5A (version 2) | ecosystem: Environmental > Terrestrial > Nest > Insects nest >...
TTCGTGCTGGCCGGCTGCAACACCGTCAAGGGCATGGGCCAGGACGTGCAGCGCGCCGGCTCGGCCATCGAACGCGCCGCCAAGTAAAGGACACACCGCCATGCAGAAATTCACCGTGCACAAGGGCCTCGTCGCCCCCATGGACCGCGAGAACGTCGACACCGACGCCATCATCCCCAAGCAGTTCCTCAAGTCGATCAAGAAGACGGGCTTCGGCCCCAACCTGTTCGACGAGTGGCGCTACCTCGACAAGGGCGAGCCCGGCGTGCCCGAGAGCGCGCGCAAGCCCAACCCCGACTTCGTGCTGAACCAGCCGCGCTACAAGGGTGCCAGCGTCCTCATCGCACGCCGCAACTTCGGCTGCGGCTCGAGCCGCGAGCACGCGCCCTGGGCGCTGGACCAGTACGGTTTCCGCACCGTCATCGCGCCGAGCTTCGCCGACATCTTCTTCAACAACTGCTTCAAGAACGGCCTGCTGCCCATCGTGCTGCCCGAAGCCACGGTGGACCAGCTCTTCAGCGAAGTGGCGGCCTTCCCCGGCTACGAGCTGACCATCGACCTGGAGCGCCAGGTGGTCGTGCGCCCGCAAGGCGAGGAGATCCCGTTCGACGTGATCCCGTTCCGCAAGTACTGCCTACTCAACGGCTTCGACGACATCGGCCTGACCCTGCGCCACGCCGACAAGATCCGCGCCTTCGAGGCCGAGCGCCTGGCCACCAAGCCCTGGCTGGCCCACACGATGGCGTCCTGAGCATCCTCAAGCCAAAACACGTCCCAGCGCTTGTCTGATAAGCGCTGGCAGCTATCGAAACCGAAGTAAACCGACCATGAAAATCGCAGTTCTGCCGGGTGACGGCATTGGCCCCGAAATCGTCGCCGAAGCCGTCAAGGTGCTCGAGGCGCTCGACCTGAAGCTGGAGATGGAAAGCGCTCCCGTCGGCGGCGCGGCCTACGAAGCCTCGGGACACCCGCTGCCCGAGGCCACGCTCAAGCTCGCCCAGGAGGCCGACGCCGTGCTGTTCGGCGCCGTGGGCGACTGGAAGTACGACACGCTCGACCGCCCCCTGCGCCCCGAGCAGGCCATCCTGGGCCTGCGCAAGAACCTGGGCCTGTTCGCCAACTTCCGCCCCGCCATCTGCTACGAGCAGCTCGTGGGCGCATCGAGCCTCAAGCCCGAGCTGATCGCGGGCCTGGACATCCTCATCATCCGCGAGCTGACGGGCGACATCTACTTCGGCCAGCCGCGTGGACGCCGCACCGCCGCCGACGGCCACTTCCCCGGAGCTGAGGAAGCCTTCGACACCATGCGCTACAGCAGGCCCGAGATCGAGCGCATCGCCCGCGTCGCGTTCGAGGCCGCGCGCAAGCGCAATAAGAAGGTGACCAGCGTCGACAAGGCCAACGTGCTGGAGACCTTCCAGTTCTGGAAGGACGTGGTCACCGAGGTGCACAAGGACTACCCCGACGTGGAGCTGCAGCACATGTACGTGGACAACGCCGCCATGCAGCTCGTGAAGGCGCCCAAGGCCTTCGACGTGATCGTGACCGGCAACATGTTCGGCGACATCCTCAGCGACGAGGCCTCCATGCTCACCGGCTCCATCGGCATGCTGCCTTCGGCTTCGCTGAACGACAAGAAGCAGGGCCTGTACGAGCCCAGCCACGGCAGCGCACCCGACATCGCCGGCAAGGGCGTGGCCAACCCGCTCGCCACCATCCTCAGCGCGGCGATGATGCTGCGCTTCTCGCTGGGCCAGGAGGAAGCCGCCCGCCGCATCGAGGCCGCCGTCACGAGCGTGCTGGCACAGGGCCTGCGCACGCCCGACATCTACAGCGCGGGCACGACCAAGGTCGGCACGGTGGAGATGGGCGACGCCGTGCTGAAGGCGCTGGGCTGAGCGGTCAGGCGGCCGGCGCGGCCTGCGGCAGCGCCGCGCTGGCCGTGCGGTTCCGCCCCGCGGACTTGGCGGCGTAGAGCGCCCGGTCCGCCGCCTGCAGCAGCGCGGCCGCCTCCACGGGTGCGTCGCCGGGCACCGGCTGCCAGCACACCACGCCCAGGCTCACCGTGACCAGGCCCTGCGGGCTCGCCGGGTGGGGCAGCCGCAGCGTCTCGACCTGCGCGCGCATGCGCTCGGCCACTGCGGCCGCGCCGCGCGCGTCGGTGCCGGGCAGCACGACGACGAACTCCTCGCCGCCATAGCGGCTCACCATGTCGCCCGGCCGCAGCGCGCATTGCTCCAGCACCCGCGCCACGGCGCGCAGGCACTCGTCGCCACGCAGGTGGCCCTGGGTGTCGTTGTAGCTCTTGAAATAGTCCACGTCCGCCATGCACAGCGACAGCACCTGGCCGTCGCGCCGGGCGCGGGCGATCTCGCGCTCCAGCCGCTCGTCCAGCGAGCGGCGGTTGTGCAGCCCGGTGAGATAGTCCTGCCGTGCGTAGTAGGCCAGGCGGTCGTTGGCCGCGGTGAGCTGTTCCTCGGCCATCTTGCGCGCGGTGATGTCCATCCACGCGACCAACAGGCCCACCACCGCGCCGCGCGCATCGCGCAGCGGGTGCCGCGTCACGTAGAACCAGCGCCCGTCCCAGGCCCATTCACGGCCGGGCATGGGTGCGCCCGCGTCGGCGGCGGCGAAGTCCTCGCGCAGGGCATCGGCCGCCACGGGCACCCGCTCCGCCAGGCACAGGCCGGGCAGCGCCTCCACCTCGCGTCCCAGCAGCAACGCCATGGCCTGGTTGGCCATGGCCACACGTCCCTCTCGCGTCAGCGTGCACAGGGCCACGGGCGCTAGGTCGTACACCGCCTCCAGCTGCAGAACGCGCTCGCCGAGCATCGAGATGTCGCGGTCCACGCCGCGGTAGCCGGCCAGGTCGCCCTGCGCGTCGAAGAGCGGCACGCCGCTGGTTTCGAGCACCACGATGCTGCCGTCGGGCCGCACGTTGCGGTTCACCAGCCCCGAGAACGGCCTGCGCGCCGCCACGATCGCCGCGAACTCACGGCCCACGCGCTGCGCCTCGGCCTGCGGCATGAAATCGAACGGCGTGCGCCCCAGCACTTCGGAGGGCGGCCGCCCGAGCAGCACCGTCACCATGGCCGAGCAATAGGTGTAGCGGCCCTGGGCGTCCACTTCCCAGATCCAGTCGCTGTTGTGGTCCAGCAGGTCGCGCAGGTGGCGCGGATCGTCCTGCCAGCCTGCAAGGGAATCGTCGAGGGAAGACATGGAGGAAGCGGAGCTGTCCGGAAAGATTTGTAACTATACGCCCGGCGGGCTCATGCGACCCAGCCCTCCAGCAGCAGCGGCCGCACGGCTTCGTCGAAAGCCGCCCGGATGTCCGGAAACACCGCCGGCAGCGGCGCGCCCACGGCCTTGAGCCACAGGACGGTGCTGGGGATCGGCGGGTCGAACTCGTGCACCCCGCCGCCGTGCGCCCCATGGTCGGCCGCCGTGAACGGATCGACGATGGACACGCCGCGGCCGTGGAGCACGAACGTCGCCACGGTGGCCGGCGAGCGGGCCGACACCGCCATGCGCCGGGGGATGTTCTGCGCGGTGAACAGCTCGTCGATGCGCAGCCGCGTGAAGCTGCCCTCGGCGAGCGAGACGAACTCGCGGCCGGCCAGCATGGACGGGTCCACCCGCGCCGCGCCGCCGAAGTCCCCCGGCGTGGCCGAGATGCATTTGCACCGCAGCCGGTAGGCCTGGATCAGCTCCACGCCGTCGAGATCCACGGGCGGCATGGCCAGGCCGATGTCGTAGCGCCGGTCGCGGACCAGGCCGATGATCTCGTTGGAGCTGAAGGTGTCCACCTCCACCTGCAGCGCCTCGCGCCCCTGCAGCACGCCCGCCAGCAGCCGCGGCAGCCCGCTCACCGACAAGGTGGACATGGCCGCGATGCGCAGGCGCCCAGCCTCCCTGTCGCGCAGCTTGTCGGCCAGGTCGGCCAGCTTCCACACCGCGCCGAACAGCTGCCGCGTCTGCTGGTGCATCACCTGCCCGGCCTCGCTCGGCCGCAGGCCGCCGCGCTTGGATTCGAACAGGCTCAGGCCCAGGTCTTCCTCCAGCGAGGCGATCAGCTTGCTCACCGCGGCCTGGCTGATGAAGAGCGTTTCCGCGGCCGCCTTCATGCTGCCGCCGGTCATCACCGCGTGGAAGGCTTCGAGCTGGCGGAACGTGGGTCTGCGGGCTTCGGTGCGCATGGCGACTTAACTTGCGGTTGATTGGACTGAAGCACAAATCCTTTGCCAGGGGCGGCGGCCGCGGCCTACAGTGAATTTCCACACCGCCATTCGCAAAAGGATTCGAGATGAAGTTCGTTCGGACGTTGCTTGCCATCGCCATGCTGGCGACCCTGCCCGCGGCCCATGCGCAGGAGGACTTTCCCAACCGCCCGGTGCGCATCATTGTTCCATGGCCGCCCGGCGCGCTGTCCGACGGGGCGACGCGCATCGTCGCGGCCAAGCTCAGCGAGGAGTGGAAGCAGCCGGTGGTCGTGGAGAACAAGCCCGGCGCGAACGGCACCATCGGCGCCGACCTCGCGGCCCGCGCCAAGCCCGACGGCTACACGCTGATCAACACCAATACCGACATCGACTCGCTCAACCAGCTGCTCTACGCCAACCTGCCCTACAACGCCGAGCGCGACTTCACGCCGGTGGCGATGATGGCGACCCAGGCCATGGTGCTGATGACCCACCTGAACTACGCCCCCACCACGCTGCAGCAGATGGTGGAGGACGCGAAGGCCCACCCCGGCAAGCTCAACTACGCGTCCTGGGGCCGCGGCGGCGTCAGCCACATGGCGATGGAGCTCTTCAAGCACGCGGCGGGCGTGGACATCACCCATGTGCCCTACAAAGGCTCCACCCCCGCCATCTCGGACGTCGTCAGCGGCCAGGTGCAGATGATGTTCGCGGGCGCCGCGTCGGGCATGTCGCTCTACCAGGGGCAGAAGGTGCGCGTGCTCGGCGTGGCCTCCGCGCAGCGCCTGCGCCAGCTGCCCGGCGTTCCCACGATCGCGGAGCAGGGCTATCCGGGCTTCGAGGTGGAGACCTGGAACGGCATCTCGGCACCCGCGGGCACGCCTGCCGCCGTGGTGCGCAAGATCAGCGCCGCGGTCCAGCGCGCGCTGTCCGAACCGGCCATCGCCCAGCGGCTGGAGACCCAGGGCGCGACGGTGGTCACAGGCAGTCCCGAGCACTACCGGGACTTCATCCGCGCGCGCGCCGGCAAATGGCAGGCATCGGTCGACATGCTGGGGATCAAGCCCGAATGAGCGCCACCGACGCCACCTCGGTCGGGGTCATCGGCTCCGGCATCCTGGGCCTGTCCACGGCCCTCTATCTGCAGCGCGCCGGCTTCGCGGTGACGGTGATCGACGCGCTGCCCGCGGGCGGGGGCACGTCGTTCGGCAACTCGGGGCTGATCAGCGCCGACACCGCCGTGCCCATCGCCCAACCCGGCATGCTCAGGAAGGTGCCCGGCTGGCTGCTGCGCTCCGACGGACCCCTGGTCATCCGCAGCGGGTATGCGCCCCGCCTCGCGCCCTGGCTGCTGCGCTGGATCGGGGCCAGCTCGATCGAGCGCGTGCTGCGTATCTCCGACGCGATGCGCGCACTGCATTCCACGTCTCTCCACGCCTGGCGCGAACTGCTGGGTGACGCGGATTTCCAGCGCCTCGTGCGGCCCGTCGGGCAGGTGCGCATCTGGGAAGGCGACGGCATGGAGTCGCGCATCGAGATGCAGATCGCCCAGCGCCATGCCATCGCCGTCGAGCCGCTCACGGCCGCCGACCTGCAGCGCATCTATCCCGGCATCTCGCCCGAGATACGGCGCGGCATGCGCATTCCCGGCAATGCCTTCACCGTCAGCCCGCTGGGGCTGGTGCAGGCGCTGCATGCGCAATTCCTCGCGGGCGCAGGCCAGACCGTGCACGAGCGCGTGCTCAAGATCCTGCCGTGCGGGCCCGAAGGGTTCACGCTGATGACCAACATGGCCAACCGCCGCTTTCCACGCATCGTGGTGGCGGGCGGGGCCTGGAGCGGCAGGCTGCTGGAGCCGCTGGGCCTGCGGGTTCCGCTGGAATCCGAGCGCGGCTACCACGCCCTGCTGCCCGCGCCCAGCATCGAACTGCCCATGCCGCTGTCGGTGAAGAACCGTGGCTTCGGCATGACCCCCATGGCCGAGGGCCTGCGGGTGACGGGAACCGTGGAATTCGCCGGGCTCGAGGCCGCGCCGGACGAGCGCCGCGCCGCAGCGCTCGCCGCGCATGCGCGGCGCATCTTCCCCGGCCTGCAGGCCGGCGAGCCGCGCTACTGGATGGGCCACCGCCCGTCCACGCCCGACAGCCTGCCGGTGCTTGGCGAGGCGCCCGGCCATCCCGGCCTGTACCTCGCCTTCGGGCATGGCCACTTCGGCCTCACGAGCGGCCCGCCCAGCGGCAAGCTCGTCAGCCAGCTCATCGCGGGCGCGAAGCCGGCGATCGACCCGGCTCCTTACGCCATCGGGCGATTCTGAGCGGCTGGGCCGGCGGGCGCTCCCGGGCATCCGCTACAATGCCCGGCTATGTTTGCCGCCCGCCCGTTCGCACAGAACACCGCCACTGCCGCCCTGGCAGGCGTCGCCGCGCGTGCAATCACCACCAAAACCACGACCATTAAGGGCTGAAGCAGCTCCGGTATCGTCGTGCGCCCTCCCTGGCCCAGACGAGCCGGGGGTGAACAGAAGTCCGGTCGGGCACTGTTTTTACTTTGTGAAAGGGCGTTGAAAATGAGCAAGTTGGTAGGTTTGGTCGGCTGGCGCGGCATGGTCGGCTCGGTGCTGATGGACCGCATGGTGCAGGAGAAGGACTTCGACCTGATCGAGCCCCTGTTCTTCTCCACGTCGAACGCAGGCGGCAAGGCGCCCGCGATGGCCAAGAACGAGACCACACTGCAGGACGCGTTCGACATCGCGCAGCTGGCGCGCTGCGAGATCATCATCACCGCCCAGGGCGGCGACTACACCACCGAGGTCTTCCCCAAGCTGCGTGCCGCAGGCTGGAAGGGCCACTGGATCGACGCCGCCTCCACGCTGCGCATGAAGGACGACGCGGTCATCGTCCTCGACCCGGTGAACATGCCCGTCATCCAGAACGCCCTGGCCAAGGGCGGCAACAACTGGATCGGCGGCAATTGCACAGTGAGCTGCATGCTGATGGGCGTGGGTGCGCTCTACAAGGCGGGCCTCGTCGAGTGGATGAGCACGCAGACCTACCAGGCCGCCAGCGGCGGCGGTGCGCAGCACATGCGCGAGCTGCTCACGCAGTACGGCACGCTGAACGCCGAGGTGAAGGCCCTGCTCGACGACCCCAAGAGCGCCATCCTGGAGATCGACCGCAAGGTCATCGCCAAGCAGCGCGCCCTCTCGGCCGACGAAACCGCCAACTTCGGCGTGCCCCTGGGCGGATCGCTGATTCCCTGGATCGACAAGGACCTGGGCAACGGCATGTCCAAGGAAGAATGGAAAGGCATGGCCGAGACCAACAAGATCATGGGCCAGGGCGAAGGCTTCGGCTCGCCCGCCGTGCCGGTCGATGGCTTCTGCGTGCGCGTGGGCGCCATGCGCTGCCACAGCCAGGCGCTGACCTTCAAGCTGAAGAAGGACGTGCCCGTAGCCGACATCGAGGCCATGATCGCCGCCGACAACGAATGGGCCAAGGTCGTGCCCAACACGCGCGAGGCCACGCTCCGCGACCTGACGCCCGTGGCCGTCACCGGCACCATGACCATCCCTGTGGGCCGCATCCGCAAGCTGGCCATGGGCCCCGAGTATGTCGGCGCCTTCACCATCGGCGACCAGCTCCTGTGGGGTGCGGCCGAGCCGCTGCGCCGCATGCTGCGCATCCTCCTGGACGCCTGATCCCCCTGTCCGGCGGTGCCCGTGCGGTGCCGCCGGCTGCAGTTCCATGATGGATACGCCCTGTTACGGGTCGTTGTCCATTACCAACATGCGACGGGCCATTCCTTGCTCCAAACCGGGGCGGAAAAGCTGGAGCGCCGTGTCAGCTTGTCAGTGCAAAACATTGATGCTATGGTGCTTTTTACATATTTTCACGCTCGGGAGGGGCCTCGACCATGAACAGAAAAAAGCCTCTTCCCACGGCTGCATCCCTCATTCACACCGTCGCACCCATGCATCGTTGGAAACTCTCTGTCCTGGCCGCAGCGGCCGCCCTGTCGGCCGGGCTCTATGCCACCGATGCCAGCGCACTGGCCCTGGGACGCGTGAATGTGCAGTCGGCGCTGGGCGAACCCCTGCGCGCCGAAATCGAACTTCCCCAGATCACCCCCTCCGAAGCGGACTCCCTGCGCGTCGCGCCCGCCTCGCCCGAGGTGTTCCGCGCGCAAGGCCTTGAATATTCGCCCGCCGCGCACAACGTCCAGGTCCAGCTCCACCGCCGTCCCGACGGCTCTATGGTGCTGCGGCTGAGCAGCACCCGGCCCATCAACGATCCTTTCGTCGACCTGGTCATCGACGCCTCGTGGAGTTCCGGCCACATCGTGCGCAGCTACACGATGCTGTTCGACCCTCCGGCCCTGCGCCGGCCGCAGGCCGCCGTGACCACGCCGCCCCAGGTCACCGCGCCGCGCGCAGAGGCGGCGCCCGCCCCCCTGGCACCGCGTCCGCCGGCGGCAGCGCCCATTGCCCGCCCGCCCGCACCCGCGCCATCCCCGGCACCGGCCCCCACGCCCAGGGCGGCCGCCGAGCGCCCCCAGGGAGCGGACGAAGTCACGGTGCGGGCCGGCGACACCGCCGGGCGCATCGCCGGTGCCCACAAGCCGGCCAGCGTGTCGCTGGACCAGATGCTGGTGGCGATGATGCGCGCCAACCCCGATGCCTTCGTGCGGGGCAACGTGAACCGCCTGCGCGCGGGCGCCGTGCTGCAGATGCCCAGCGAAGCCGATGCGCAGGCCACGCCCGCCACCGAGGCCCGGCAGATCATCGCCACGCAAAGCCGCGATTTCAACGAATTCCGCCGCCGCCTGGCGTCCGCCGCTCCCACGGCCGAAGTGGCCGCCGCGCAGCGCACGGCCAGCGGCTCGGTGCAGACACAGGTCGAAGACCGCAAGCCCACGGTCGCCAGCCCGGACAAGCTCACCCTGTCCAAGGGCAGCGTCCAGGCCCAGAAGGCCGACGACAAGCTGGCTCGCGACAAGCAGGCGGACCAGAACGCCGCCCGCATGGCGGAGCTGTCCAAGAATATTTCCGAACTGAACCAGATCAGCAGCGGCACTGCCAAGACGGCCGAGCCTGGCGCGGCACCGGCGACGGCGCCTGCAGCGCAGGCCGGCCCGGGCGTGTCCGTGCCCGCCCCGGCGGGCCTTCCCGCTTCCGCGCCTGCGGCCAGCGCCGAGACGGCGCCTGGGGCCGAAAGCGCACCGGCACCTGCAGCGCCCGCCTCGGAGCCCGCTGCTGCAGCCCCCGAACCCGCAGCCGAGGCACCTGCGCCAGCCCCCGCGCAGGCCCCCAAACCCGCTCCGCAGCCCGTGCAGTACGAGGAACCCAGCTTCCTCGACTCCCTGACCGAAGACCCGCTGCTGGCGGGCGGCGCGCTCGCCCTCCTGCTGGCCCTGCTGGGCTACGGCGGCTACCGCATCGCCCAGCGCCGGCGCAACCAGGGCGCGGTGGACAGCTCCTTCCTGGAAAGCCGCCTGCAGCCCGACTCTTTCTTCGGCGCCAGCGGCGGCCAGCGCGTGGACACGGCCAACAGCGACCTCACCACCGGTTCTTCCTCCATGACCTACTCGCCCAGCCAGCTGGATGCGGGCGGCGACGTGGATCCCGTGGCCGAAGCCGATGTCTACCTGGCCTATGGCCGCGACCTGCAGGCCGAGGAAATTCTCAAGGAAGCCGCGCGCCACCATCCCGAGCGCGTTTCGATCCCCGCCAAGCTCGCGGAGATCTACGCCAAGCGCCAGGACCGCAAGGCCCTGGAAGCCGCGGCCAGCGAAGTGTTCACCCTCTCCAACGGCCAGGGTCCGGACTGGGCCCGCGTCTCCGACCTGGGCCGCACCCTGGACCCGGACAACGCGCTGTACCAGCCCGGCGGCCGCCCGGCGGCCGCCACCGCGGCGCAGGCCGCTGCCGGTGCCGCTGCAGCCACGGCGTTCGCGAGCACGTTCGCAGCGTCTGCCCCCCAGCCGCTGGCCGATGAAGCCCCGAACTCCATATTGCCGGACCTGGATTTGGACCTGGACCTCGACCTGCACGAAGCGCCCCCCGCACCCGATCCGGCCCCCGCAGGCGCCTTCGCCGCCGCGATGGCCGATGCCACACTGCATGCGACGCCCCCGGCGGCCGACGTTCCTCCAGCCGAGGCGCCCGCGCCTGAACTGGACCTGGGCGACCTCGAACTGCCCGATACCCCGTGGGAGCCGCCTGCCGCCGCCGCCGCCCAGCCGGAACTCCTGGACGCTGGTGCATCGGGTACGGAGCCCTCTCCGCTCGACTTCCAGCCCTCCAACCTGTCGCTGATGGACTCAGCCGTCGCCCCGCTGACCAGCCGCGATGCCAAAGCCCCGGCGCCAGAGCCGCTCGAATTCGATCTGGGCGACCTGTCGCTGGACCTGGGTGCCCCCAGCGCCAAGGCAGCGTCCGCCGCCCAGCCCGTGCACCAGCCCACGCCCGCGGCAGCAGCCGATGCACTGCCGGACGATCCGCTGGCTACCAAGCTGGCGCTGGCGGAAGAGTTCAACACCATCGGCGACAGCGAAGGCGCCCGCTCCCTGATCGAGGAAGTGATCGCCGAGTCGTCCGGCGACCTCAAGGCCCGCGCCCAGCGCCTGCTGGCCGAACTGGGCTGATGCGCCGCTGCCTGCCCGCGCGCGGCAGCCGCCGCGCCCGCGCGCCGTGGTCCCGGCCGGAGTGCGCACGATGAGGGTGGCCCTGGGCGTCAGCTACAACGGCCAGGCCTACAGCGGCTGGCAAAGCCAGCCGGGCGGCAACACCGTGCAAGACCACCTCGAAGCGGCCCTGGGCCGCTTCGCCACGCATGGCGTATCGACCCTCTGCGCGGGCCGCACGGACGCGGGGGTGCACGGCCTGATGCAGGTGGTGCATTTCGACACTGCCTTGCAGCGCGCGCCCTTCTCCTGGGTGCGCGGCACCAACACCTTTTTGCCGCCCGACATCGCCGTGCAGTGGGCCCAGCCCGTGCCCGATGCGTTCCACGCGCGCGCCAACGCCGTCGCGCGCCGCTATGCCTACGTGCTGCTGCAATCGCCCGTGCGGCCCAGCGTGGACGCGGGACGCGTGGGCTGGGTGTTCCATGCGCTCGACGAGCAGGCCATGCGCGCCGCCGTGCAGCACCTGCTGGGCGAGCACGACTTCACGTCCTTCCGCGCCTCGGCCTGCCAGGCCAAGACACCGGTGAAGACGCTGCACCGCATCGACATCACGCGCCGCGGCCCGGCCAGTGGGCACGACCTGCACGGCTGCACGCCGTGCTACTGGCGCTTCGAGTTCGAGGGCAATGCCTTCCTGCACCACATGATCCGCAACATCATGGGCTGCATCGTCGCCATCGGCCAGGGCCTGCAGCCGCCCGACTGGATGCGCACGGTGCTCCAAGCGCGATCGCGCGACGCGGCCGCCCCCACCTTCTCGCCCGACGGCCTGTATTTCCTGGGGCCGGTGTACGGGCCCGAGTGGGGCCTGCCCACGCGCACCGCTGCGTATGATTGGCTGCCATGAGCAGCCCCCCTTCCCCAGCCCACGCCTCCCGCACCCGCATCAAGATCTGTGGCCTGACCCGCGAGCAGGACGTGGACGCCGCCGTCGATGCGGGCGCCGATGCCATCGGCTTCGTGCTCTACCCGAAAAGCCCACGCGCCGTCAACCCCGCGCGCGCGGCCGCGCTGGCCCGGCGCCTGCCGCCCTTCGTCACGCCAGTGCTGCTGTTCGTGAACGCGCCCGCTACCGAAGTGATAGCTGCTTGCGCTTGTGTTGCGGGCGCTACAGCCCAATTTCATGGTGATGAATCGCCCGAGGACTGCTGGGCCGCCAGCGACCGGGGGCGCATTCCCTTCCTGCGCGCCGCGCGCATTCCGCTGGGCGAAGGGGCGGCGCGCTTCGACCTCGTAAAATACGCCCACGATCACTCTCACGCCCGCGCCATCCTGCTCGACGCCCACGTCGAGGGCTATGGCGGCGGCGGCAAGGCATTCAATTGGTCACTCCTTCCACCAAGCGTCGACTCTCACCTCGTTTTGTCTGGTGGACTCACGCCTGCAAACGTGACCGATGGCATCTTGCAGGTTCGCCCGCGTTGCCGGGTGCTGGCGGTTGACGTCAGCTCCGGCGTAGAGGCCGACGGTCCCGATGGCGCCCCCCTCAAGGGCGTCAAGGACGCCGGCAAGATCCAACGCTTCATCGCCGCCGTGCGCGCGGCGGATGCGGCACCAGCTTCCCTTTCCTAAATGCCTGCATACCAACAACCCGATGCGTCGGGCCATTTCGGCCCCTATGGCGGCAGCTTCGCCAGCGAAACACTGACCCACGCGCTGACCGAGCTGCGCGAAGCCTACGCGCGCTACCAGCACGACCCGGAATTCCTCGCCGAATTCCACTACGAGCTGGCGCACTTCGTGGGCCGGCCCTCGCCTGTCTACCACGCCGCGCGCACCTCGCGCGAAATGGGCGGCGCGCAGATCTACCTCAAGCGCGAGGACCTCAACCACACCGGCGCGCACAAGATCAACAACGTGATCGGCCAGGCCATGCTCGCC
>Ga0222428_100510_pt1 | contig 12710 bp, 12 predicted proteins | sample 2B5Ametagenome_FD_182471 | JGI IMG/M metagenome (GOLD analysis project Ga0222428, IMG submission 182471) | Enriched microbial communities from leaf-cutter ant dump, University of Wisconsin, Madison, United States - 2B5A (version 2) | ecosystem: Environmental > Terrestrial > Nest > Insects nest >...
CTTGCCGTTGGCCTGGTGGCAGGCAGCGCAGTTGGCAGCATAGACCTTCTCGCCGCGGGGCAGCAGGGCCTCCAGCGTCCAGACCTTGTTGGGGTCGTCCTGCTTGGCGGCAGCCTTCTTCTTCTCGGCATCGACCCACTGCGTGTAGTCCTGTGCGGAGACGACCTTCACGTGGATGGGCATGTAGGCATGCTCCTTGCCGCACAGCTCGGCGCACTGGCCGTAGTAGTCGCCCACCTTCTCGGCGCGGAACCAGGTGTCGCGCACGAAGCCGGGGATGGCGTCCTGCTTGATACCAAAGGCCGGCACCATGAAGGCGTGGATCACGTCGTTGGCCGTGGTGATCACGCGCACCTTCTTGCCGACGGGCACCACCAGGGGGTTGTCCACCTTCAGCAGGTAGTCGGCCGGCGCCTGGGAGACATTGCCGCTGTCGGACATCTGGCGGTGGCTGCTATCCAGCGTGGAGATGTAGGCCAGCCCTTCGCCCTCGCCGGAGATGTAGTCGTAGCCCCACTTCCACTGGTAGCCGGTTACCTTGACGGTGAGGTCGGCGTTGGTGGTGTCCTTCTGCGCGACCAGCACCTTGGTGGCCGGCAGCGCCATGAGGATCACGATGATGAAGGGAACGATGGTCCAGACCACTTCCACGGTCACGGACTCATGGAAGTTCGCCGCCTGGGCGCCGCGCGACTTGCGGTGCTTCCAGATGGAATAGAACATCACCGCGAACACGCCGATGAAGATCACCGTGCAAATGACCAGCATCATCCAATGCAGGAAGTGCTGCTCCTCGGCAATCTTGGTGACGGGGGGGTGCAGGTTGAGCTGGTTCACCGCGGGACCGCCAGGCAGGTCCTGGACCGCATGGGCCGCAGAGCCCAGCCATGCCCCGACCACCAGCAGCGAAGAAGCCAGCTTGTTGGAAATGCTCTTCATAGTTCTCACTTACTTCTAAGCTCCAATTGACCAATCCCTCAGCGCGCCCCTGCGTGGGGTCAGCAGCGCGCAAAGCCATGCGAATCCCTCCCCCAGACCAGCCCGGACGGCGGCTACGCCGCGCGTTGCCCGAGGCCCGCCTGGGTTCCCATGAACCCGGCTTACCAATCAGTCCAGACCGCATTCCTGGCAGCCTGTTGTCTCCGCAATCCATCGGCGGGGCTTGCACCCCGCCACGGACTCTCCCGATCTCTTGCAGCATGCCCAGCCCCGGACCCAGCGGCAATACGCATTAGTCCCAAGGAAAGGCGGCCGAGGAGTGACGCAGGCAGAAGGCCCGGCGGCGCCAGCGCGCCTTCAGGGCCTCAGGAGATGCGACGGCTGGGCAGCGCAGGCGCTGCCGCAACCCAAGAGAGTTCCGAATCCGCAATCGCCAAGAATTGTAGCGCGCATTGAGGGAAATCATTGACAGCGCGAATGGCACGTGCGCCGCTCAGCGCTCCCTGTGCCTGCCGGCACGCAGCATGTCGCGCATGTCCTGCAGCGCCACCGCGCTGCTGCCCTCCATGCGCACGCGGGGCGCGGGCTTGAAGGCGTGGCCGTAGACGATCTCGAAAGTCAGCGCGAGCTGCCCGCCCTGGCGCGCATCGGCCAGCCTCTGGGCGAGGGCCTGCTCCAGGTTCGCATGCCAGCGCCGCCCGCGCAAGGCGGGAAAACGCTGCGGATGCAGGTTGCGCCCCAGCCCCCGCAGCTCCTGCAGCAGGCGCGCTGGCGTGGCGAAGGTGAGCACGATGCGCTCCATGTCCATCACGGGCTCAGCGAAACCGGCCTGCACCAGCATGTCGCCCCAGTCGTGCATGTCGGTCATCGCATGCCCGGGCGCGGGCCAGTCCAGCGCGGCATAGAGCGCCCGCAGCTCGCGCAGCGTGTCCGGCCCCAGGCAGGAGAACATCAGGTAGCCGTCCACGGCCAGCGCCTTGTGCCACCGCGCGATCAGCGCCTGTGGGTCGGCCGCCATGTGCAGCGCCATGTTGGACCACAGCATCTGCACGCCGCCATCGGGCGGCACGCCGAAGCGCGGCGCGGCCGAAGACCAGCGCGCCGGACTCCACCAGGCCTTGCCGAAATGCGCCTGGGCGGCTACCTGGCCGGCGGGCGAGGATGTTTCCGCAATGTGGCTGGCGGCCTGCGCGAAGCGCTGGCCCACGAGGGCATGGCCCTCGATGCCGCCGCGCACGGGGTCCCAGTCGCACCATGCAGCAGGGGGCTTCACGATCCATTGCAGCCGGTCCTGCATGCGCCGCGCCACCTCTTCGTGGAGCCACGGCGACGCCTGCGGCACCATGGCGTGCCAGCGGGCCGCGGCGGCCGGGTCGATGGTGGGCGGGAGGTGTTCGGACATGGGGGGCCGCAAATGGCCGCGAGTATATTGAGCCCATGCGTTTCACGCGCTCCACGGGGATTTCGCGGCCCTGGGCCGATCGCCTTGCGGCCCTGCTGCCGAGCCAGTGCGCCGTCTGCCGCGCATGGCCCGCGCAGCGCGTTTGCACGGCCTGCCGCAGCCAGTTCGTCCCGGCTCAGGCGCGCTGCGCCAGCTGCGCGCGCACCGTCCCCGAAGGCGTAGCCCGCTGCGGCGAATGCCTGGCCCATCCGCCGCCGCTGGACGCCTGCATCGCCGCCGTGCCTTATGGCTACCCCTGGGCCGGCACGCTGGCAGAGTTCAAGTTCCGCGCGGACCCCGGCTGGGCGCAGGCGCTGGCCAGCCTCATGCGGGAGGCCCCGGGCGCCCGCGATACGCTGGCCCAGGCGCGCTGGGTGCTGCCCGTCCCGCTCTCGCGGGCGCGGCTGCAGGAGCGCGGCTACAACCAGGCTCTGCTGCTGGCCCGCGCGCTGGCAGCTCCCCGAGTGCACGCCGGCATACTGCTGCGCAGCCGCGCCACCGAAGCACAGAGCAGCCTGCCGCGCGCGCAGCGCCTGCGCAATCTGCGCGGCGCCTTCGCGCTCGATCCCCAGGCCGCGCCGCTGCTGGCGGACGCGCAAGTGGTGCTGGTGGACGACGTCATGACCACGGGCGCCACCCTGCACGCTGCCGCCACACTGGTGCGCGAGGCGGGCGCGCGGCACGTGTCGGCGCTGGTGCTGGCGCGCACGGAGTGACGCGGGCCGGCGGCGATACGTTTCTTTACGACGAGCGCCCCCGTCCGCCCGCGCGCCGCCGACAATAGCCGCATGTTCCACATCGTCCTTGTCGAGCCCGAGATCCCGCCCAACACCGGCAACGTGATCCGGCTGGCCGCCAACTCCGGCTGCATGCTGCACCTGGTGGAGCCCCTGGGCTTTTCGATGGAAGACCGCCTCATGCGCCGCGCGGGGCTGGACTACCACGAGTACGCCGACGTGCGTCGCCACGGCGGCTGGACGGCGCTGATGCGCGACGAGGAGCCCGACCTCTCGCGCATGTTCGCGCTCACCACGCACGCCACGCAGTCCGTCTACGACACCGGTTTCCTGCCGGGCGACTGGCTGGTGTTCGGCGCCGAATCGCGCGGCCTGCCGGCCGAGCTGCGCGAGACCTTCCCGCCCGCGCAACGCCTGCGCCTGCCCATGCTGCCCACGCAGCGCAGCCTGAACCTGTCGAACGCGGTGGCGGTCACGGTGTACGAGGCCTGGCGGCAGAACAGCTTCCTCACGCCCGCGCCGGCCGCCGCCGCGCAACCCTGACCGGTCAGCCGGCAGGCGCGCCGTAGCTGCGCACCAGCGCCTCGGCCACGCACACGGGCTTGTCGCCGCCCTCGCGCTCCACGGTGACCTCCCAGGCCATCTGCAGGCCGTCCGGTGGCGCCGGTTCAGCCGCAGCCAGCGTCAGGCGCCCGCGCAGGCGGCTGCCGACGGGCACGGGCGCCGGGAAGCGCACGCGGTTCAGGCCGTAGTTGACGCCCATGCGCGCGCCTTCGATGGCGAACGCCGCCTCCATGAAGCGCGGCAGCAGCGACAGGGTCAGGAAGCCGTGGGCGATGGTGGTGCCGAACGGCCCCTGCGCCGCGCGCTGCGGGTCGGTGTGGATCCACTGGTGGTCGCCCGTGGCGTCGGCGAACAGGTTCACCTGCGCCTGGGTGACTTCGATCCAGTCGGTCACGGCCACTTCCTGCCCGATGCAGGCGGCCACCTCGGAATAGCTGCGGAAGGTTTTCATGCGGCGACTGTAGCCAGCGGGCCGTGCGGTCCTTGTCCGGCAAGCGACATCAGGCACCGGCGCCGTCCAGCCAGGCGCAGATGCCCTGCCACTGCTCTAGGTCGCGCGCCACGCGGCCGGGCGACAGGTCGAACAGCGTCAGCCCGTGCGCGGCCAGGTGGATGTAGTTCTGCGTATCGCGCAGGTAGCCCAGCACCGGCAGGCCGAGGCTGTCCACGAAGGCATGCAGCTTGTCGGCGGCAAGGGTGCGCGCGTCCACGCGCATGCCCACGATGCCGACCTGCGCCTGGCCGCCCAGCCGGTGCTCGGCCAGGTCGTCGAGAAACTGGCGCGTGGCGAAGATGTCGAACACGCTGGGCTGCAAGGGCACGACGATACGGTCGGCCAGCCGCAGCACGTCCTTGAGCCGCCATCCGTGCAGGCCCGCAGGCGTGTCCAGCACGGCGTGCGTCGCCTCCCTGGGCGGCTTGCCGATCCAGTCGGAGTTCACGTCCCACAGCCCGATGGGCCGCGCCGCCGCCGGGCGCTGCTGCAGCCACAGCCGCGCAGACTGCTGGCGGTCCACGTCGCCCAGCACCACCGTATGGCCCCGGCTGGCGAAATAGCCCGCGATCTGGGTGGCCAGCGTGGACTTGCCCACGCCGCCCTTGGGATTTGCGACTGCGACCACCGGCATGCGTGCCTCCAACATTGATGACAATGAAAATGGGCCCTGGCGCTTATCCAGCAAGCGCGAGCAGCTCTCTTTTCGAGAGCATCAACCGTGCTGCGTGCCGCGCTTGACGAAGAACAGCCCCGCCCCCACCAGCATCAGCAGGCCGCCGAACACGCGGTTTTGCGCACGCATGGCGCTGGCGCTTTGCATCAGGCGGCGCAACGCGCTGGCGCTGGCGGCGTAGCCGTTCATGACGATCAGGTCCACCGAGAGCATGGTAACGGCCATCACCAGCAACTGGCTCCACAGCGGGCGCGCGTCGGTCAGGAACTGCGGCAGCACGGCCACCATGAAGAGGATGCCCTTGGGGTTGGTGGCATTGGTCAACAGGCCCGTGAGCACGCGGCGGCGCCAGCCCGCGGGCGCGGCCACGAGGTCGCCGCCCAGCGTGCCCTTCGCACCGGCGCGCCACTGGCACCAGCCCAGGTAGATGAGGTAGCAGGCGCCGAGCACCTTGACGGCGTTGAAGGCCAGCTCCGACGCGATCAGCAGCGAGCCCACGCCAGCGCCCGCCACGACGAGGATGAGCAGCAGCCCCAGCTCCAGCCCCAGGATGGTGGCGCCCGTCTTGCGCACACCGTACGACAGGCCGTGGCTCATGGACAGCACCGCGCCCGAGCCGGGCGAGATGGCGATCACCCACGATGCCGCGAAGAAAGCCATCCAGGTATGCCAGTCCATCGGGAGAGAGTCCTACGAAAACGAAGGCGGGATTCTATCGGTGCAAAATTTCCGGCTCCCCCGCTGCCCCGCCCCTTCTCCACCATGGCCCACGCCCCCGTCTGGCTCACCTACGGATTCACCTACCTCGCCGCGGCCGTCATCGCCGTGCCCATCGCGCGTGCGCTGGGGCTCGGCTCCATCATCGGCTACCTCGCGGCGGGCATCGCCATCGGGCCGTGGGGCCTCGGGCTGGTGAGCAACGTGCAGGACATCCTGCACTTCGCCGAGTTCGGCGTGGTGCTGATGCTGTTCCTCGTGGGGCTGGAGCTGCAGCCCAGCCGCCTGTGGAGCATGCGCCGCCCCATCTTCGGCCTGGGCACGGCGCAGGTGCTGGGCTGCGCCGCGCTGCTGTGGGCTGCCGCATGGGCCTGGGGGCTGCCGTGGCGCGTCGGCCTGGTGGGCGCATTGGGGCTGGCGCTGTCGTCCACCGCGATCGCGCTGCAGGTGATCGCCGAGCGCAACCTCATGGGCACCGACAGCGGGCAGAAGGCGTTCTCCATCCTGCTGTTCCAGGACGTGGCGGCCATTCCCATCCTGGCGCTGCTGCCGCTGCTGGGGGTGGGTGGTCCGGCGCACGCGCACGGCGCGCAGGACCTGCTGCCCGAGGCGCTGCGGATCGTCGGCGTGGTGGGCGCCATCGTGCTCGGCGGGCGGCTGCTGTTGCGCCCGCTGCTGCGCTGGATCGCCAGGAGCAATACGCCCGAGATCTTCACCGCCGCGTCGCTCTTCCTCGTGGTGGGCATCGCCATGCTGATGCTGTCGGTGGGCCTGTCCATGGCGCTGGGCGCCTTCCTCGCGGGCGTGCTGCTGGCCGACAGCGAGTACCGCCGCGAGCTGGAGACCGACATCGAGCCCTTCAAGGGCCTGCTGCTGGGCCTGTTCTTCATCGCCGTGGGCATGAGCATCGACTTCGGCGTGATCCTGCGCCAGCCGCTCACCATGCTCGCGCTGGTCGTGGGCTTCCTCGCCGCCAAGGCCGTGGTGATCTGGCTGCTCGCGCGCGCGACCGGCATGCCCTACCAAGAGCGGCCGGTGTTCACGCTGCTGCTCGCGCAGGGCGGCGAGTTCGCGTTCGTGGTGTTCCAGAGCGCGGTGAGCTTCCGCGCCATCGAGGCGGAGATGGCCTCGCTGCTCATCGGCGCGGTGGCGCTGTCGATGCTGCTCTCGCCGCTGCTGCTGGTGTGGCTGGACCGCGCGCTGCTCAAGCGCCACGCCACGCTCAAGGCCGAGCCCCAGCACGCCGACGCGATGGCCGAGCCGCAGACCGCGCCCGTCATCATCGCGGGCTTCGGCCGCTACGGGCAGATCGTGGCGCGCATGATGCTCGCGCAGGGCGTTCCCGCCACGGTGCTCGACCACAGCGTGGAGATGCTCGAGGTGGCCCACACCTTCGGCTACCGCGTCTTCTATGGCGACGCCACGCGCGTGAACCTGCTGCGCATGGCCGGCGCAGAGCACGCGCGCATCCTCGTGGTGGCGGTGGACGCGCCCGAGCAGTCGCTCAAGATCGTGCAGCTCGCGCGCAAGCATTTCCCGCAGCTGGAGATCGTGGCCCGCGCGCGCGATGTGACGCACTGGCACGCGCTGCGCGACCTGGGCGTGACGCACGTGCAGCGCGAGCTGTTCGAGTCCAGCCTGCGCACCGCGCGTACGGTGCTCGAACTCTCGGGCGTGCCCGCGCAGGAGGCCCAGTTCCTGGCCGAGCGCTTCCGCGCCCACAACATCCACCTGTCCGACCTCATGTACGAGCACCACCACGACCGCGAGGCCATGATCGCCGTGGCCAAGCAGGGCCGCCGCCAGCTCATCGAGCAGATGGCCAAGGAGCGGCAGGAGCGCATGCAGGCGCAGGAAGCCGCGCGCGGCGATTCAGCATAAAAATAGCTGCCAGCGCTTGTCCACCAAGCGCTGGCAGCTATTTTTCAGATAGCACCTGTCAGTCGGCCGTCGCGCCCGACTCCTTCACCACCTTGCCCCACTTGGCCGTCTCGGCCTTGATGAAGGCGGCGAACTGCTCGGGCGTCTCCACCACCACGTCGCCGCCCTGATCGGCGATCTTCTTCTTCACGTCGGGCTGGCTCAGCACCTTGGCCAGCGCGGCGTGCAGCTTGTCGAGTACGGGCTTCGGGGTGCCCGCCACGGCGAACATGCCGAACCACGAAGTGGCCTCGTAGCCGGGCACGCCGGCCTCGGCGATGGTGGGCACGTCGGGCAGTTCGGGCGAGCGCTTGGCCGTGGTCACGGCGATGGGGCGCAGCTTGCCCGAGCGCACGTGCTGGATGGCCGAGGGCATGTTGTCGAACATGATGGGGATCTGGTTGCCCAGCAGGTCGGTCACGGCCGGAGCGCTGCCCTTGTAGGGCACGTGCACCATGTCCACCTTGGCCATGCTCTTGAACAACTCGCCCGACAGGTGGATGGAGCTGCCGCTGCCCGAGGAGCCGAAGTTCACCTCGCCCGGATGGGCCTTGGCGTAGGCGATCAGCTCCTGCACGGTCTTGTAGGGCTGCTTGGGGTTGGCCACGAGCAGGTTGGGCACGGTGGCCACGCGCGAGAGGGGCGCGAAATCCTTGATCGGGTTGAAGGGCATCTTCTTGTAGAGCGCCTCGTTGATCGCGTGCGTGCCCACGGTGCCCATGAACAGCGTGTAGCCGTCGGGCTGCGCCTTGGCTGCGAGCGACGCGCCGATGTTGCCGCCCGCGCCGGGCTTGTTGTCCACGACCACGGACTGGCCCAGCTCGGTGGTCAGCGCCTGGCCGACGATGCGCGCCAGGATGTCGGTGGTGCCGCCGGCCGAGAACGGCACGACGATGGTGATGGGCTTGGCGGGATAGTTCTGCGCGGCGGCGCCCAGCGGCAGGGTGGCGGCAATGGCGGCGGCCAGCAGGGCGCGGCGTGCGGTGCGGAAGGTGGAGTTCATGGCGTTTCCTGTTTCTGAAAAAAGGGGGAATGGGGTCAGACGCCGGCCACGCCGACGGTCATGCCGCCGCAGACGTAGAGCACCTGGCCGGTGACGAAGCCGCTGCGCGCGTCCAGCAGATAGGACACGGCGTGCGCGATGTCCTCGGGCGTGCCCACGCGCTTGACGGGCACGGCGTCGATGATGGCCTGGGTGCGCGGCGCGCCCGGCGGGTTGGCCTTGTCGAACAGTTCGGTCCGGATGGGGCCGGGGCCGATGGCGTTGGCCGTAATGCCGTGGCGCCCCAGCTCCAGCGCCCACACGCGCGTCATGCCGATCAGGCCGGCCTTGGTGGCCGAGTAGGCGGTGCGCAGCTCCTTGCCCAGCGCGGCGCGCGAGGACATGTTGACGATGCGCCCGAAGCCCGCTTCGCGCATGCCCGGCAGCAGCGCCTGCATGCACTGCAGCGCGCAGCGCAGGTTGAGCGCCACGGCCAGATCGAACTGCGCGAGCGTCTGCTCGCCGGCCTCGGCGGGCACCACGATGCCCACGTTGTTCACGAGGCGCGTGATGGGGCCGCCGGCCAGCGCCTGCTCCAGCGCGCGCGCCGTCTCGGCAGGGTTGGAGAGGTCGGCCTGGATGCCGCCGGGCACGTGATCGACCGCGCGGTCGATCACCACGGGCTCGTAGCCGTCGGCACGGCAGCGCTCGGCCGTGGCGGCGCCGATGCCCGCGCCGCCGCCGGTGATGAGGACGCGTTCTTTTTTCATCGCCGGGCCGCCCCAAGATGAAAAAGCGGCCCCCTCGGGGGGCAGCGGACTACGCGAAGCGAGGAAGCGTGGGGGCTCTGTTTCATACGCGCTCCAGGATGACGGCGATGCCCTGGCCCACGCCGATGCACATGGTGCACAGCGCGTAGCGGCCGCCCAGCGTGTGGAGCTGGCTCACGGCCGTGGTGGCGAGGCGTGCGCCGGAGGCGCCCAGCGGATGGCCCAGGGCGATGGCGCCGCCCCACTGGTTCACGCGCTTGTCGTCGTCGGCAATGCCCAGATCGCGCAGCACGGCGAGGCCTTGCGCCGCGAAGGCTTCGTTGAGCTCGATCACGTCCATCTGGTCGAGCGTCAGGCCCGTGAGTGCCAGCACCTTGCGCACGGCGGGCGCGGGGCCGAACCCCATGATGCGCGGCGCCACGCCGGCCGTGGCCATGCCCACCACGCGGGCGCGCGGCGTCAGGCCGTATTGCCTGGCGGCTTCTTCGCTGGCGAGCAGCAGCGCGCAGGCGCCGTCGTTCACGCCGCTGGCATTGCCCGCCGTCACCGTGCCGCCTTCGCGCACCACGCCCTTGAGCTTGGCCAGCGCTTCCAGCGTGGTGGCGCGCGGGTGCTCGTCCTGGCTCACCACGATGGGGTCGCCCTTCTTCTGGGCGATGGTGACGGGCACGATTTCCTGGGCGAGATGGCCCGCGGCGATGGCGGCGGCGGCCTTCTGCTGGCTGGCAAGGGCCATGCGGTCCTGCGCCTCGCGTTCGATGCGGAAGTCGTCGGCCACGTTCTCTGCCGTCTCGGGCATGGAGTCCACGCCGTACTGCGCCTTCATCAGCCTGTTGACGAAGCGCCAGCCGATGGTGGTGTCGTAGACCGCGTTGCTGCGGCTGAAGGCGGCATCCATCTTGGGCATGACGAACGGGGCGCGGCTCATGCTCTCCACGCCGCCGGCGATCATCAGGCCGGCCTCGCCGGCCTTGATGGCGCGCGCGGCCGAGCCCACGGCGTCCAGGCCCGAGCCGCACAGGCGGTTGATGGTGGCGCCGGGCACGTCGATGGGCAGGCCCGCGAGCAGCGCGGACATGCGCGCCACGTTGCGGTTGTCTTCGCCGGCCTGGTTGGCGCAGCCGTAGAGCACGTCGGTCACGGCCGCCCAGTCGACGCCGCTGTTGCGCTGCATCAGCGCCCGGATGGGCACAGCGCCGAGGTCGTCGGCGCGCACGCCGGCCAGCGCGCCGCCGTAGCGGCCGAAGGGGGTGCGCACGGCGTCGCAGATGAAGGCTTGGGTCATGGTGTCTCCTGGCAGGAACTATGGAAAAGTGAGCTACCAGCGCTTGTGCAGCAAGCGCTGGAGGTCGATTCGATGCTTATTGCTGGATGGGCAGGCCGACGATGCGCTCCAGCTCCACATGCGTGAGGCCGGACACGGTGTCGATCAGGCGCAGGCCCTGGGGCGTGCATTCCAGCGTGCACACGTCGGTGTAGATGCGCTTGACGCAGGCCAGGCCCGTGAGCGGGTAGGTGCAGGCCTGCACCACCTTGCTTTCGCCGGCCTTGGTGAGCAGGTCCATCATCACCCAGGTCTGCTTGGCGCCCACGGCCAGGTCCATCGCGCCGCCCACGGCGGGAATGGCGCCCGCCTCGCCCGTGCTCCAGTTGGCCAGGTCGCCCGTGGCGGAGACCTGGAACGCGCCGAGCACCGAGATGTCGAGGTGGCCGCCGCGCATCATCGCGAAGCTGTCGGCATGGTGGAAGAAGCAGCCGCCGGGCAGCAACGTCACGGGCTGCTTGCCGGCGTTGGTCAGGTCGTAGTCCTCCTGGCCTTCGGCCGGCGCCGGGCCCATGCCCAGGATGCCGTTCTCGCTGTGCAGGATGACCTCGCGGCCTGCGGGGATGTAGTTGGCCACCTGCGTGGGCATGCCGATGCCGAGGTTCACATAGGCGCCGTCGAAGATGTCCTGCGCCACGCGCTGGGCGAGTTCGGACTTGCTGCGTTTGGTGTAGTTGCTCATGTTCAGGCCGCCTTCTTGAAACCGCCGGCCTTGGTCGCCACGCGGGGCACCTGGACCACCTTGCTCACGTAGATGCCGGGGGTCACCACGGCCTCGGGGTCGAGCGCGCCCAGCTCCACGATCTCGTGCACCGTGGCCACGGTGAACTTCGCGGCCGCCGCCATCACCGGGCCGAAGTTGCGCGCGGCCATGCGGTAGGTCAGGTTGCCCCAGCGGTCGCCCTTCTCGGCTTTCACCAGCGCCACGTCGCCGTAGATGGGGTACTCCAGCACGTAATGCTTTCCGTTGATCTCGCGCGTCTCCTTGCCCTCGGCGAGCTGCGTGCCGTAGGCCGTGGGGCAGAAGAAGGCGCCGACGCCCGCGCCCGCCGCGCGCATGCGCTCGGCCAGGTTGCCCTGGGGCACGAGCTCCAGCTCGATCCGGCCAGCGCGGTAGAGGTCGTCGAACACCCAGCTGTCCACCTGGCGGGGGAAGCTGCAGATGATCTTGCGCACCTGGCCGGTCTTGAGCAGCGCGGCCAGCCCCTCGTCGGCATTGCCCGCATTGTTGTTGACCACCGTGAGGTCGCGCGCGCCCTGGGCGATGAGGCCGTCGATGAGCTCGATGGGGTTGCCCGAGGTGCCGAAGCCGCCGATGAGCACCGTGGCGCCGTCCTGCACGCCCACAAGCGCCTCGGCGATGGAATCCGCAATCTTGTTGATCATGTCTCGCTGGAAATTGGAGGATAAATTTGTTCGTAATTCGAACTTTTGTTCGTATAATGAATTTTAGGAGGATCACCCATGAATGAACACCCCTCGGAACTAGGTAATAACCCTAGGCCAGGAGACAGTTACGTGCAGTCGTTCGCCCGCGGGCTGGAGGTGATCCGCTCGTTCAGCGCTGCCGCGCCGCAGCAGACGCTGAGCGAAGTGGCCGCGCGCACCGGCCTCACGCGCGCCGGGGCGCGGCGCATCCTGCTCACGCTGCAGACGCTGGGCTACCTGGAAAGCGACGGACGGCTGTTCCGCCTCACGCCGCGCATCCTGGACCTGGGCTTCGCCTACCTCACGTCCATGCCCATCTGGGACCTGGCCGAGCCGCAGATGGAGGCGCTCACCGACCGGGTGCACGAATCCTGCTCCGCCGCCGTGCTCGACGGGCAGGAGATCGTCTACGTGCTGCGCGTGCACACCCACAAGATCATGAGCACCAACCTCGCCGTGGGCTCGCGCCTGCCGGCGTTCTGGACCTCGCTCGGCCGCGTGCTGCTGGCCGACCTGCCCGAGGACGGCCTGCGCGCGCGCCTGGCCACCCTGCCCCGCCGGCAGTTCACGCAGCACACGGTGCTGGACGACGAGACGCTGCTCGCGCGCATCGGCGAGGCGCGCGACCAAGGCTGGTGCCTGGTCAACCAGGAGCTGGAGGAAGGCCTGATCTCCATCGCCGCGCCGCTCAAGAACCGCGCGGGCGTCACCGTGGCGGC
>Ga0222428_100511_pt1 | contig 12680 bp, 10 predicted proteins | sample 2B5Ametagenome_FD_182471 | JGI IMG/M metagenome (GOLD analysis project Ga0222428, IMG submission 182471) | Enriched microbial communities from leaf-cutter ant dump, University of Wisconsin, Madison, United States - 2B5A (version 2) | ecosystem: Environmental > Terrestrial > Nest > Insects nest >...
GGAGCGACTGCCCACGCAGCGGGCCAGCCAGATCACAGAGTTGCTTCCCCACCGCTGGTCCCCAGTGGGCTGAATTCGACTACCCGCGGCTCTCGTATCGGTCAACATGTGATGGCTGGCTGCTTACGAGCGGGGACGTGGCGGTACCAGCCCATACGCGCTCAGCCGAGCTGTCGAGTTGCGATTCCGCGGATCAATCCATTCAGGGGCCGATGGCGGGGGTGGAGCAGCGCAAATACGGGACCGCAAATGACCCAGATTGGTCTGAAGCTGTCACGCCGAAGTCGGTTCTGCAGCGGGAGCAGTCGATCGCAACCAAATCATGGGCGACGGGTTTGGAGGGCAAAGCAGTGCGTCGCGAAGAGCCAGCCGAGTACTACCGACTATTTGCCCGCGCTTTGAGTGGACACTCCGTAACCACTCAACGTCTCTACGACCAGCGCCAGAGAAGCGTTGAGCGTTGCCTATGAGAGGCAGTAGGTGGAGTACATGACCGCCACTGGAATACCCTTCAGTGCGTTGCGCACAGCATTGCTAACTATGCAGGCCCAGGATCGCCTCCGCGACGCGTCGGGCACCTGAAATGGGGTTGTTCAAGCTGATCGTCGCGGGAAGTTCCACGCGGAAGGTGAGCGACTGTGCGTCCACATGCTGGTGGGTGACCACGTCATCGTGCCGCAGGACCTCGACGGCTGGGTCTGCCATGTCGTAGCCTCGGACGAAGGTCACGCTAAACGGAGTGGTGAACGGAGCCTCTTTGGCCATTTTGGCATGTTCGTATCCGATACCCGACTCCGAGCCGTACATGGAAACGCGTTTAAGAAACTCGTCCACCAACCCGCTAGCTCCGCTCGCGGTGAGTCGCGCCACGATGCTATTCACCAGTGATGGGATCGATGAGGCAGGCACGTTGGGATCTGTCTGTCGCAGGCCGATGCTTACGAGGAGCAGGCGCGATTCACCGGGGCCGTCATCAGTGGCGGCTGCAGGCTCAATCTGATGCACGCCTTGAACGGCGTGACTTGAGGTGGTGTGAGTCGTGGTCTTTATCTCCACGCCCGTACCCTCCCACTTGATGTCTCTTGCTGAGCGGCGCCAGCCATCCCAAGCCTGGACGACCGGCCCAACGTACATATCATCTGCGCGGCGGCAGAGAGCGTCGAGAAGGAGCAATTCACCGACAAGTCCGAGGATGGCGTTCTCGGATATCTCCAGACGCTTGATGGCGAGTTCGATCAGGGGCTCGGTAACGGCGAAAGCACGCTCCAGATTGGCGTCAGCTTTCTCGCGCAATAGTTCGACGGCAATAAATGCACCAACCTGGTCGAAGTGCCCCAGAGCAGGTAAAAGGATGCGGTTTGCGCTCAGTGGCGGCTGGTTTTCACGGTGCCACGAGTGGTAGTGAATCGCTGACTTCAACGTGGTGGTCCGGGGCTTAAGCTGATCGCCTGCAAGGAACAGTTCCAGGTGTCCGCGACTGTTCCTGGCGACACCGACCACCTGAGCGTCGGTCAACCAATTGATGGTTCGGTCATTGCCGGTGAGACCCGCTGGCACGGCATTGATCTGCTTGAGAACTTCTTCGTAGCTAGTCATGGAAGGCTCCTTGTCGCGGTGCCGCCCCAGCACGGGTAGCTGCGAATTGTTCGGGACCTCCCGCAGGTAGGCAAACTCCGACTGCGATCGTGGGGTAAAGGTCGACCGAAAGTTCATTGACGTAAAAGAGGATCTGACCGTCGGAGCCGCTGGGTCGCCATGTTGTGATGCCGCTGGGCGGCGCGGCACCGAAGCGGTGGTAGTAGTCGAAGTAGACGTCGCCGCGATACTGGCCTGGACCGGCGTTGGGGTCGCTCGCTCCCCAAGTCGTCTCGAGTTCGCCTCCGACCACTCTCTTTTCGGTAGCGCGAATCTTGAAAGGGAGCCGCGCCAGCGGACCACTTGACACCTCAGCACCACCTCCGTAGCGAATACCGACCCAGAATCGCGGCTGCTCAGCCGCCTTGCGACTTAGGTCGGCGTAGGACCACAATTCGCCGGGGCGCCCGGTAACAAACAGTCCCGTGATTGAGCGAGTTAGGCTGGCCGACCAAAGTCGAAGGTAGGCGGCGATGGCATAAGGGCATGCGCGCCGGGTCAAGTCCCCCTCACCGTGCCTCACAGGGGGGCGGTAGAACGGGCGGTCTGAGAGTGGGCTGACCGCGTGTGCTCGGGCTTCGATGCGACTCCAGAAGTCCGCCTGGAAACCCTCGCTCCCGGGCCGGTACTGGGCAAAAGTCAGGCGGTCCAAGAGTTCGGCGGCTTCTGTGAGTTTGAGCGGCACGTCCAGGATCCGGCCTCGCTGCACATCGGCCACAGTGAGATCGCTGGAAGGTCGTGCAAACAGCTCTGCAACGACGTCTGCATTAGGATCCTCCTGCTTGCCGCTATTGATGACGGTGACGAAGGGGCGTGCTCCTGGAGACAGGGGAAGGTTGCCAATGCCCGTTATCTTTCCGGTGGCCTCGAAGTTGAGGCCCTGCAAAACAGCCGGATCAGGGGAGCCGTTCATCATGCGCTCGGTGATAGCTGTGCGCACCGCTTCGTCGACATCGTGGTAAGCGCGGAAAAGTTCGAGTTGAGTGTTCGAGGCGAAGACGCGGCACAGTTCGATATAGGATCCGCGATACCCGAACCAGCGCTGCATCTGCATCTGACTGTCGGCTAGTGGGTTGGCCGATGAACGTTGGAAGAACGCTGTGGTCATCCCTTCCAGGGTCAGTCCCCTGGCCATGACGTTACCTGAGACGAAGATCGTGCAGATGTCGCGGGCCGCTCTCCACTTGCCGGTTGACGGGTCCTGACTAGGCTTGTAGGAAGGACGGTCATCGGCACTCGGGTCGCTGTTGACCACTGCCACCCGAGTTCCTGGGATCACCTCGTCGATGAGCAGGGTTTCGATGGTCTGCCAGTCTGGAAAGGTTAGCGGCGGCAGAACGTTGAACTCACCCTCTATTGCTTCAGCGGAGGCTCGGTACTTGTCGAGCCATTGCGCCCACGGGGCGGGGTCAGCCTGTAGGGCATTCACCAAACTGGCAGGGAGCCTTGCCTCGCCTGCTTCAAGCAAATTCCGCGCCGTCGCCCGGTCCTTGATCCCTGCCCAAAGTAGGATGTCCTCAGCGCCCCGGAAGTGATCCGTGATCGCGGCTGAGGGGTGGTAGAGCATTGAGTGCGGCGGTGCCACGCAGGCAAAGGCTTCGTGTTCGGCGTCGAACTGGGCAGTAATAGCGGACGTCGGGCCAATCCTGCCAGAGCGGTGCAGGCGGATGGCGCCCGCCACCAAGAAAGCTCGGACGGCGTCGGCGAGGTCCTGCTGCACTGAGTTGGTGGTAGGCACGCACAGTCTGGCTTCCTCCGCGCGACGGTAGAAGACCTCACCGCCGGTGTAGTAGGAGCGGATTCCCACAGCCTCGGGGTAGGTTGATGAGCGAGGAGCGCTGAGGTTACCTGGGTCGGTGGTGTCTACTGGATGACCAACGTCGAGCGGCGTGCGAAGAGCGATCAGGAAGTCCCGCGGCGCCAGTGGATTGTGGTCCTCCTGAAGGAGGTTGGCCTGGGGTGTCGCCGTGTAGGCGATGTAGGTCGAGAACAGATTTTCTGGTGAACGTTGGGGTGGATCCCAGAGGTTAGCGATCGCACGCGGGATCTGTTTCAATCTGCCGTAAATGGGATCCTGCGAAGACTCAACGATGGCATCGAGAATAGAGCCATCGTCGGCCTCGTCATCAAGCACGAGCATTTGGACGGTGCGATCAAGCTCCTTGACTGCGCTAAAGACGTTGTCACGGAGGCTCGCTGCCAAGGCATGCAGATGGTCAGTCTGCTTCATCGCCACGATGATCAGTGGCTTACCCTGACTAAGGCGTTGGCGAACCTGAGCCGGCGCCAGCCGGTAGGTGGTTGTCAGTGGAAGTGTCTGCTCTGACATTGCGATGCCAGGCGGCGGGCACAGCAGGCGACGCTTGATCTTCTGTGCGTTATCCTCCCCAGAGTCCAACTGCTGCACTAGTCTCTCATAGGTCTGGCGCCACAAGGAAAGACGAGTCCCTGCGAGTACGACGATGATGTCTATGCCGTTGTCGATGGCCAGCGCTGAGACACCCAGCATAGAAGCGGTCTTGCCCGACTGGACCGAACCCATTACAAGTCCCGTGCGCGAGCGGCGGGATGACCACTCTTCGGGTTTCGCGGTGTCGGCTGACAAGATTCCGCGCTGAAGAATGAAGCGAGAGTCTGCTTCAACTGAGGCACGCGCTGTTTCGGTCAAGCCGGTGAGTTGAGCCTTGTAGCGGGCCCACCACGAGTCCGCTTCCTGCGGAACGGGTGGATGGAAGTAGACGTGCTCGACGAGCGGGGAGCTTACTGGCACCGATCTCAACTCTTCGGTTTGATGAGCATCCGCTGCAGGGACAAGTAGCCGCAGGACCCGAACTGTAGGCGTACTGCCTGAACTGCTTCATCAGGGTCGATGTCCAATAGTTCGAGGAGACTTTTGCTGATCCTGGCGATGTAGTCCCACTGGGTTTTCGTCTGCGTCTTTTCGGGGCGTTTCCAGTCCGTGGATTCCTCGCTCGCAGTTCGGATCGCATCACCATTAGCCTCGATGCGGTCCTCTATGTCGTTCGGCGATGCCGCTAAGGCCATGGTAATGCCCACGAGGGAACCTACGAGTTGCAGTTCCTGCCACTTGGCACCATTGCCGCCGTCCTTGAATTGATCGGACCACAATTCATCGTGCGAGGAGTGAAGTTCGACGGCTTTTAGCAGCAGCGAGAACAACTTGGTCAACGTCGGGGAGTGGGCTAAGGGATGTGACTTGCTATTCTGAATCTTGATCAGCAACTGGTCGATATAGCGACTAGTCGATGCCAGGTCTTTTCCAGCTGTGTCATGCACAAGAATCGAGATGACCCACGCGAGAAGCTTAGTGCGCTTGTAGCGTGTGTCCCCAAAACCGTAGCTCCTAAGCGCCTCACCGAGGCGGCCAAGATCGACGACACCTGCCAGCGATTCGGCGATTTTGGCGACATCAGTGTTCGGGTCGGCGTCGCCGGCGGCGGCGAGAGTCGCGCGGGTGAGTTCTACCTCGTGGTAGACGGCGTTACGGATCTCTTCCGCGTTCAGGTGCACGCCCTGCTTGTTGTAGAGGCGAAAGACTTCATGAATCTGGGCTTGGCTCGCCCGTGTGTATTCGATGACGGGGATTTTGTAATCCACGGGGTCCTCGAACAAAGCATCGACGTTGATTTGCTGACCAGCGACGTTAATCTCTTGGCCCTTGATCTGCGTGTAGTACTTACCACGGAGAGGTTCAAGGTATGGACCGACCAATCCGCCGTCTCCGGTTGAGCGCAACTTGAACGGGAAGTAATAGTCGTCTTCATGCTCGGCCTTGAGTGCATATCCCTCCAACGCTTTCCACGCACGTCGGAAGGCCGGGTAGTCGTCGTTGAACAGATCCGTCAAGTTCCTGTGACCGCTGTTGTCGAGACGTCCTTGTTCGTTGAACTTTTTTCCACTGTGCCGGGCGGTGACTTCAGCAACCTTCTGCTTGGCAACGGGGTGTTTTCCCACAAACCTGAGGATGGCCGTGAGCCTCTGCTTACCGTCGACGACCTCATGCGGGGTGGAAGGCCCGGTTCTCAACAGTATGATGGACGGTAAGGGAACGCCCCGGAGGATGGACTCTATCAGGGACTGCCGGTCGCCATTGCTCCAAACGTCACCTCGTTGGTACGACGGCGTTAGGTTAGGCGCTTTCTTGGTGAGTTGGAAGATAGGCCAGACGTCGGCCTTTGCCGTGACCGGTTCCGGGCTCAACGGTTCCTCGCTCACGTCGATCTCGGCCCACGCGTCAGCCCAGGACTGGGTAGCGGTCGCACGGCTAGTGCCTTTGGTCTCAAGCTCTTCGAGAAAGTCGGCCTGCAGCCGACAGGCGGTGTCCACGCGCTCGTTCAGACGTTCTAGCGCGCGGATGGTCAGTGGTGGGGACGTGGCCCCGGAGGGGAGGATGTCGGTGGGATCGAGTTCGAGTTCAGCGATGAGCGCCTGAAGGAAGGGTTCGCCGCCGGTGCGGGGGAGGTCATCGCTGAGGTACAGCCAGCCTTGGATCTCAGCCAGTTGGTTCATCCATGCGTCGGAGGCGAAGTCGACGTCTACGCTGCTGAACATCGAAGACACTGGGGAAACGCCGTTGGGTGTGTCTGAAGCCTCCGAGAGGGTCGCCAACCCGTCCGCGAGGCTCTCCAACAATTGGACCCGCGGATCCTCCTCATCCAAGTCGCCGTTCTCGTGTTCGATGTGGTCAGTCATGCAGTAGCCCTCAACGGTTCGAGGTCAGAGTTAATGATGGGGGTAGGACGGATGAGCTTGCACAGCAATCGTTCTGCGATCGCTTTGACGACCTGGGCGTTAACTGCATTGCCGAGGGCCTTATACGCATTGATGTCGGACGCCGGTAACTGGATGCCGCCGAGACACTGAAGTTCAGCGCACTCGGCTGGAGTCATGTAGCGACGTTTACCGGCCAGGTTAGCACCGAGGATGGGCACCTGGGTCTCCGTGAAGGCGATGAGACTTGGGGAGGTCGTGGGACGCTTGACCCGCAGCCCAGACGCGCGCACCTGCAGCACGAAGTTGTCGATGTCGCGCTCTTCACCCTGTGCGTTCCACTCCAGCTTTTGGAAGCTGGAGTGGAAGTCTTGAGGGCGCCACTTTTCTAGCCAGGGATCAATCCAGGGCCGGTTGGCTTGGTAGAACTCACGGTTTTGCCTGATGAAAGTCCGTTTCCATTGTGGGAAGTGGAAGTCACCTGCGCGGTTGGCATGGCTCGGTATCCGCGTGATTTGCTCGTCAATCGTGCACTCGAGGGATTGGCCGAAGCTGCCCTTGAAGCCCATCTGGCGAAGACCCCACACAGGTCTGCTAGCCCAAACTCCTGGCGGAGTTTCGTCTTCGTAGGGGTAGGTCGCCCCGAACTCCATCGCCCAGATCGGGAAGGAAGGCAGTTTCAGCGCAGCTGGTGAGCGGCGCAGGAAGTCGCCCCACATGTCGATAGCTCGCAGCGTCTGTTCCGGGATGGCGCGCCTGGAATGTGCTTCTTGGTGCAATACCCAGTGGATTTCGGTGGGACCCTTGTGCTTCGCCGGCCACTCGAAATAGTCGAGACCCTTGAGGGAACCGACGAAGTAGGCGCGGTTTCGCACTTGTGGTATGCCGAACTCGTGGGGCGAGAAGTGCTCTACGTCGACGGAGTAACCAAGCTCCTCCAGCATGCGGATGATCGTGGTCCTGGTGCGGCCGCCGTCGTGCTTGAGGATGTTGGGCACGTTCTCCAAGATGAAGTGCAGCGGCCGCTTGACGCGCAGGATGTCGTGCACTTTGAAGAAGAGATTGCCCTGGTTTGTGTCCCTGAAACCCAGTTGGTCTCCTGCTTTCGAGAAGGGTTGACACGGGAAACCCGCGGTAAGGACGTGGTGATCGGGCACGCTCCGGGCGATGATTTCGTCGCTGTTCAGGTCGTTAAGGTCACCCCAAGCGTCGATACCGAAATTGACCTTATAGAGGGCGTTCAGCGTGGGCGCCCATTCAGCAGCAAATACGCCACGCCCCCCCAACTCATCGAGGGCGACGTGGAAGCCACCCAACCCAGCGAAGAGGTCGACGAAACGGAAGGTCTCACTAGTAGTTCCCATCACTTCAGCCCGGTCCGTCCCCGCCTGATCGGGTGAGATTTCTCATGGTTTGTTCAAAAGCTCGGATTGTGTCATTTCTTGGTGTGCGCGGAAAAGAGGCCGGGTCATGATGGCCGCCTTAGTGAGAAGCGGCTGTAGGACCGACAGCGGCCATAAAGCGGTTGCACGGGACTGGCTGCTATCAGCCTGAAGCAGCCTGTACCTCTCAGGCCCTCCTCGGGGTCACGACATCCTTTGGCGCAAGATTTGTTTGCCCCGAACCATGTTCCATATAGAGTGCGACTGTAGGAGGATCTATGCACGCCGCATTCGACAAGACTATGAATCATCGTCACGAGTCATCGCCTTCAGTGTGCTCTGTTGGGCGGCTAGTTGCGGTAATTGCAAGCGCTCTTGCTCTCTCCAGTGCCGCCATGGCTTTTCAGATCGCCCCCATGGGCTCTGCCTTTGAATCCAAACTGACCAACGAAACAGAAAACTCTCTGGCGACGGTGGCGGGAAGACTGGGCGTCCTGATCAAAGGCCGCGTCCATGAAGAAATTACTCAAATTGGAATGGGCTGTCCGATAGAGCCCGGTACTCTGGCCCAAGACCTCAGCTGCAGTTTGCGGGATCTGCCGTTTGCTACGCCCTACGTCATCTATGGGGTACGTTGGAACGATCTGCCGCCATTCAAGCTTTCCCCCGACGAGGGTAACTGCACCTACCTGGGCAAGTCGTGCAATGTGTCTCAGACCATTCGATTCTCAACGCAGCCGCTGTGTTGGTACTGTATCTTCAAGGATGCAGAAAAGAAAGCTCAGTCCCAGCCGATCGTTGGGTGCAGCAAGGCCAAGGGCAGTCTTCGCGGCAACGTGATGACCCGCTCGCACTTTGGCGACTTGCAGTTCCTGCATGCCATGGCCAGTGAAGAAGGCGTTCACCCTGGCGCGACCCGTGCCAAAGTACTGGATTGGCTGGAGTTCGCCTGGAAGGTGTCCTCGCGCGAGATCAAGCACGATGCCTTTCTTCGAGACATCGACAACGCCACCTTGAAAGAGCACTTTGGGTGCACACAGTGGCGTGTCTCTGACCTCTACATCCTCGGGCGTCAAGACAAGCTGCTCCCGTACTTACATCACGTGGCTTTCGGCTCGGTGCTTCACACGGTCCAGGACTCGTTTGCTGGAGCCCATGCGTCGCGAGAGAGATCTCCGCCAAGCGGCATGTGTCAAGACACTGACCTTGCCCATCCCAGGCGGATCGTGGAATTCCATACCTATGGCGCGCAGGATGGAAGTCTGCACGACGAACAAGACAGCCGGGAAGCGATGACTCGCGTAAGCGCTGCAGACATGTGGCCAGATGCCGTGGAGGCGACGCGCAATCTGTCGCGTTTCTATGAAGACCGCGCCCTGTGGAGCCAAGTCCAGCCGTACATGCAGTGTCTTTTCGAACTGTCGGAGGAGCGCAATGACTCGTCACCGGGAGAACCGTACCGTCGCCGTTGAGAGCAGCGTGGGGGACGTCGCCGGTGTGGTCAAGGCGATACTCCTGGCGGGGAATTGGAGTTCATCTCCGAGAACGCAAGCGCCTACATCGCGCACGAGACGCGGGGTATTGCCAAGTCACTCGTGGTGAAGCCGACCAATACGCCCGTCTGCAGCCCGCAGAGCATGGCCAATAGCTTCGTCAACATCTTCATGTGCGACTATATGAGCGAGCCGCATAAATCTGCGCGATGCGTCGCCGGTGTTAGCGCAATTGCGTTCGAGCACTTGAACGAAATCCATCTACACCTGAGTTTGAAGATGATGTCGCCCGGGGAGTTCCGACGACGGGCGGATCATACCGTCCATCAGGGCTAACTTAGCGACTGGACGGAGTCCGGAACTACGGTGTCAAGATCAGCGTTTCAGACAGCGTAGTTTCATTTAACCGCTATCCAATCACGAAGGCATTGCAGCCTGTGTCGGAGCACCAAGCTCAGCAAAGTTGCTGATCTTCACCGCCCCATCTGGAAACCGTGCAATGACCTCCAACTCGCCCCCCATCGCTTGGATGTGGCTGCGTAGCGTTGAGAGATACATGTCTGTGCGCTTCTCCATCTTGGCAATGGAGGGCTGCTGCACATGAAGTACATCAGCCAGCATCTTCTGCGATAGCCCCCGCGCCTGGCGCAGCTCGTGTAGTGGCATCTCATTCAGCATGGTTTGCGCGAGTTCAGAGGCCTGCGCGCGCGCTTCAGGGCTCATAGCAGCCCGCAATTCAGAAAATTTCCTAGCCATCTATTTCTCCTTCACGGCGAAGCTGGTCAAGATGCTCGTCATACAACCGATCAGCGATTGGCACATGCACTTCGTACCAGCGGTCATCACCGGTCTTATCACCGCCGATCAATAAAATTGCCATTCGGCGGGGATCAAAGGCATACAGCGTGCGAAACGGCCGCCCGCCGTGCTGCGTGCGCAATTCACGCATGTGCCCGTGGCGTGAGCCATTGATGCCACTGGTGTGGGGGTGACCGAGTGAGGGGCCACGCTCCTCCAACAACGCGACCGAAGCTGCCAAGGACACTTGCTCCTGCTCAGACAAGCCTTCCCACCACGCTTCAAACTCATCGGTGTACTCAACGTCCCAAGACATAGTTAAATATAGCCTCCAAGGAATATTCCGTCAAGGGAATGGATTCTGGTTGGTTGATCCAACAGCTACAGCCTAGCGTTCACAGCGAGTGCTCTGCCCACGCCTGCATCATCGCGCGCCGCTTCTCCAGCATGTCCCCGCGCCGGTAGGCCGCCTCCACCTTGTTGCCCACGATGTGCGCCAGTGCCATTTCTGCCATTTCCTGGGGGTAGTCGGTGGCTTCTGCTGCCCAGTCCCGGAACGAGGACCGGAAACCGTGCACGGTGATGTCGTCGCGCTTCATGCGCCGCAGCACGGCGGTGAGTGTCATGTCGGAGAGGGGTTTGTGGTCACGCGTGCTGGGGAACACGATGTCGGTGTCCGCCAACTTGGTGTCCTTCAAAGACTCCAGCAGTTGCATGGCAGCATCCGATAGCGGTACGCGGTGCTCTTTCCCGGCTTTCATGCGTTCGCCAGGGACGGTCCACAGTTTGTGCTCGAAGTCCACCTCGTACCAGGCCATACCGCGCACTTCGCCTGAGCGGGCGGCGGTGAGGATGGTGAACTGCAGAGCCAGCGCACCGATGCCACTTTGCTGGCGCAGCTCGGCCATGAAGGGCTTCATGTCGCGCCATGGCAGTGCAGCGAAGTGCTTTGATTTGGAGACCTTGGAGCGTGCAGGCAACAGTGCGTCGAGGTGGCCTTTCCAGCGGGCGGGGTTGTCTCCCGTGCGGTACCGGTGCACGGTGGCCCAATCGAGCACGGCTTCCAAACGCCCCCGCAGGCGCGAGGCGGTTTCTGCCTTGGTGTGCCACACCGGTTCAAGCACGCGCATGATGTGCGCGGTTTCAATCAGCGCGACATCCATCTTGCCGATGATGGGGGCTGCGTAGGTTTGCAGCGTGTTCGTCCACTGGTCGGCGTGCTTGGCGTTCTTCCAGCCCGAGCGGTGTGATTCGATGTAGCGCTCGGCGCAACTGTCGAACGTGATGGTTTTGGCTTGCTCGGCACGCGCCACGGCTACGGCTTGGTGCTTGACTTGCATGGGGTCGATGCCTTGGCGCACCTGACGACGCCAGGCCATGGCTTTGTCACGGGCGTCAGCCAGAGAAACCTCGGGGTATGGCCCCAGCCCCGTCCAGCGCTCACGACCGTTGAAGGCGTAGCGCAGAATCCAGGACTTGGAGCCCCCTTCGGTGACTTTGAGCCACAGGCCGGCACCGTCGCCATGCAGGCCCGGCTCCTTGAGCCTGGTAGCTTGCAATTGAGTGAGTTTGTTGGCTTTGACCATGGGTGGAGTTCGACGGAGACGAGACCCAAATTTTGGTCTCGTTATACGGAAAATTATACGGAAAAAACACAAGATTGAGAGATGCCATCAGAAACCCCGTGAAACAACAAAAATAATAAGCCATTGTTTCTATTGGGTTATTTTCTGATTTCTTGAGATTTCTGGACGCAAAGTGAAACCCGGGTTCGACTGCCGCCCTCTCCGCCAGAACAGATAAACCCTTGTAAGTCATTGATTTGCAAGGGTTTTTCTTTTCTGGGTTTGGGTACTTACCACACGGATTTACCACACGCGAGGTGCTCATGCTGCCCCCTTGCGAAACCTCACCTACCCCCACGATTTTTCACCGCAAACTTTCGAGGGGTCACCCCGAGGAGTTACTGTGGCTGGTTCCCCCGTGCCGGGGGGTGTAGTGTGACTGTGCTTCCACTCCCTGAATAAAGGAAGTCTTCCCTCTCGGTGACCACGGCGAGGGTGTCCCCTTCATATACCCAGCGCCAGCAGGTAGGCGGTGGATGACCTTGGCAATGCGCTCGGCGGAGCGTTCGTCCAACACGATGGTCTCGATGGACTCAGCCTGGATGTCACTGAGGTCGGCTGGGAGAAGCGATGTTTGCTTCTGCTCGTTGAACCATTCCTTGATCCATCGTGGGTGAGCCATACCTGCTGGTGCATCAGCCTGTTGCACCACAGCCCAGTGTTCGGCCAACCACATACCGGCTGACCAGTTCCTTGCGGACGCAGGTTCCACCGTTGCGTCCAGGCGTGGTGGTAACCGTGGAAAAGGTGGGATTTCCTACCGTTTCCTTCACCTCCCGAATCAGCTCCCATGTCGAAGTCAGCTTCATGAAGTGGACAGGTTTATGTTTGTCAGCACCTCCCGCTGCCTTGTGCGGGCGTGTCCGAATTTTTGTGTAAACGGGTCGGACTGTTAGCGCCGACTGAAATTTGACCCACCCGTGAGGGCCCTGCCGATCCAAATTTGACCCAGGTGTTCAACCTACCCTGCCCGAGATATCCACAGCTGGGCGGGGGTGTGAGGAGTGATCACCATG
>Ga0222428_100513_pt1 | contig 12659 bp, 13 predicted proteins | sample 2B5Ametagenome_FD_182471 | JGI IMG/M metagenome (GOLD analysis project Ga0222428, IMG submission 182471) | Enriched microbial communities from leaf-cutter ant dump, University of Wisconsin, Madison, United States - 2B5A (version 2) | ecosystem: Environmental > Terrestrial > Nest > Insects nest >...
CGGTTTGCCGGCGTGCACGCAGGCCGCGTTGATGGCCTGGCGCGTGGCGTAGTTGTCCGTACAGTCGAGCACTACGTCGGCCGCGGCCACCAGGCGCTCCAGCGCCGCCGGGTCCACGCGTTCGCGCACGGTGTGGAGCTGCACGTGCGGGTTGATGGCGCGCACCGCCTGGGCGGCCGATTCGACCTTGGCGCTGCCCACGCGGTCCGTGGTGTGGGCGATCTGGCGCTGCAGGTTGGTGAGGTCCACCACGTCATCGTCCACCAGCGTGAGCGTGCCCACGCCGGCCGAGCCGAGGAACAGCGCCGCAGGCGATCCCAGGCCGCCCGCGCCCACGATCAGCACATGCGCGGCCAGGATGCGCTCCTGGCCTTCTATGCCGATCTCGTCGAGCAGGATGTGGCGCGAATAGCGCAGCAGTTGGTCGTCGTTCATAGGGGCCATGAAAAAGGCCGGGCCTCGGGGGAGGGCCGGCCTGGGACCGAGCGCGGCGGCGCGCTCAGTCGTCCTTCTTCTCTTCCTTGCGCTCGGTCAGCGTCTTGCTGACCAGCACCGGCTGGCCCTTGAGCTGCTGCAGCGCCTGGGCGAGCTGGAAGTCCTTGTCGCTGCCGAACTCGGGCAGCTTGCGGTCGGCGCTGGGCTTCTTGGCTTCTTCTTCGAGGCGCTTGCGGGCTTCCTCGCGGGCCTTCTCGCGCGCTGCGTCCTTGAGCTCGTCGCCCTGGCCGCTGGTCAGGTGCTTCTCCAGGTCGGCCTCGCGCATGCGCAGCGAGGCGAAGAGGTCGCCCTCGGCGGTCTCGTCGATCATGACGTCGGGCACGATGCCCTTGGCCTGGATGGACTTGCCGCTGGGGGTGTAGTAGCGCGCCGTGGTGAGCTTGATGCCCGTATCCGGGCCCAGCGGCCGCACGGTCTGCACCGAGCCCTTGCCGAAGGTCTGGCTGCCCATGATGGTGGCGCGCTTGTGGTCCTGCAGCGCGCCGGCCACGATCTCGCTGGCCGATGCGGAGCCCTCGTTGACCAGCACCACCAGGGGCACGGTCTTGATGCTGGCCGGCAGGCGCTTGAGCGGGTCGCCGCTGCCGCGGCGCTGGTAGAACTCGGGCGCGGCCTTGAAGGTGGCCTTGCTCTCGGCCAGCTGGCCGTTGGTGGAAACCACGGTCACGTTCTCGGGCAGGAAGGCGGCGGACACGGCCACGGCGGCGTCCAGCAGGCCGCCCGGGTCGTTGCGCAGGTCCAGCACCAGGCCCTTGAGGCGAGGCTCCTGCTTGTAGACCTCCTCGACCTTGCGCACGAAGTCGTCCACCGTGCGCTCCTGGAACTGCGACAGGCGGATCCAGGCGTAGCCGGGCTCGACCACCTTGCCCTTGACGGACTGGGTCTTGATCTCCTCGCGCGTGATGGTCACGGGGAAGCTGCGGCTTTCGTCCTTGCGGAAGATGGTCAGGGTGACCTGCGTGTTCGGCTCGCCGCGCATCTTCTTGACGGCGTCGTTGAGCGACAGGCCCTTGACGGCCGTGTCGTCGATCTTGGTGATGAGGTCGCCCGTCTTCAGGCCCGCGCGGTCGGCGGGCGAACCTTCGATGGGCGAGACGACCTTGACGAGGCCGTCCTCCTGCGTGATCTCGATGCCCACGCCGACGAAGCGGCCCGTGGTGCCCTCGCGGAATTCCTTGAACGACTTCTTGTCGAAATACTGGGAATGCGGATCGAGGCTGGCCACCATGCCCGAGATGGCGTCGGTGATGAGCTTCTTGTCGTCCACGGGTTCCACGTAGTCCGTCTTAACCAGCCCGAAGACGGCCGACAGCTGCTGGATCTCCTCCAGCGGCAGCGGCGTCATCGCGCCGCGCGCCACGGTCTGCAGCGATACCGTGGTCAGCGCCCCGGCCAGGGCGCCGGCCGACACCCAACCCGCAATTTTCAGTTTGTGGCCCATGGAAACACCTTTGTCGCTTCAATATACACCTTGGAGGGCGCCGGCCCGGGGCGGTTCCCCAGGCTCAGGCCTTGCCTTGCGAGGCCACGGCCGCCGCGGCCTTGGCTGCGGCCTCGGCGTCGCCCAGGTAGTAGTGGCGCAGGGGCTTGAGGTCGGCGTCCAGCTCGTACACCAGGGGGATGCCGTTGGGGATGTTCAGGCCCACGATGTCCTGGTCGGAGATGCCGTCCAGGTACTTGACCAGCGCGCGGATGGAGTTGCCGTGCGCCGCGATCACCACGCGCTTGCCGGAGCGGATGGCCGGGGCGATGGCCTCGTTCCAGTAGGGCAGCACGCGCGCCACGGTGTCCTTGAGGCATTCGGTCAGCGGAACCTGGTCGGCGGGCAGGCCCGCGTAGCGGATGTCGCCGCGCTCGCTGCGCGGGTCGGCGGCTTCCAGCGCCGGCGGGGGCGTGTCGTAGCTGCGACGCCAGACCAGCACCTGCGCGTCGCCGTACTGCTTGGCCATGTCGGCCTTGTTCAGGCCCTGCAGCGCGCCGTAGTGGCGCTCGTTCAGGCGCCAGCTATGCTCCACGGGCAGCCAGGTGCGGTCCATCTCGTCCAGGCAGTGCCACAGCGTGCGCGTGGCGCGCTTGAGCACGCTGGTGAACGCCAGGTCGAACTCATAGCCCTCGGCCTTGAGCAGGCGGCCGGCGTTCTTGGCCTGTTCGATGCCGGTCGGGGTCAGGTCCACGTCGGTCCAGCCGGTGAAGCGGTTCTCGAGGTTCCAGGTGGATTCGCCGTGGCGGATCAGAACGAGTTTGTGCATGGTGGCCCTAGAGCAGTCAGGTCAAAAACCCGACATTCTAGAATTACAGGTTTGCATTTCCGCTGAAGGCCCCTCGCTGTGAATTTCATTCTCGACAACTGGTATCTGATCTTCCTGGCACTGGCCTCCGGCGCCATGCTGCTGGTGCCCCTGCTCAAGGGCGCCGGCATGGGCGGCGTGAGCGCGGCCCAGGCCGTGCAGCTCATCAACCGCGAGAAGGCCGTGGTCATCGACGTGTGCGAGCCCGAGGAGTTCGCGGCGGGCCACGTGGGCGGCGCCAGGAACGTGCCGCTGGGCCAGCTGCAGGAGCGCCTGCCGCAGGTCGCCAAGAACAAGGCCGTGCCCGTGATCCTGGTGTGCGCCAAGGGCGCGCGAGCGCAGCGTGCCGTGGGCATCGCCAAGGGCCTGGGCTACGACAAGGCCCAGGCGCTCGCCGGGGGGCTCGCCGCGTGGAAGGCCGCCAGCATGCCGGTTGAAAAGGCCTGATCCGCCCCCATCTGCCGGAATCTTCCAGAAACAACGCGAAAGGCCCGCCCCATGCAAGCCGTGAAGATGTACACCACCGCCGTCTGCCCCTACTGCATCCGCGCCAAGCAGTTGCTCAAGCTCAAGGGGGTGGAGCAGATCGAGGAGATCCGCGTGGACACCGACCCCGCCGCCCGCCAGCACATGATGGACATCACCGGCCGGCGCACGGTGCCGCAGATCTTCATCGGCGACACCCACGTGGGCGGGCACGACGACCTCGTGGCCCTGGACGGGCGTGGCGGCCTGGCGCCGCTGCTGGCGGGCTGACGCCCTCGCCCGGCGCTGCATAATGCACCCCCAAGTGCCCGCTGCGGGAGCGATTCCCGGGCGGGCTTTGTTTTGTCGCTTCGTTTTTGCCTTGAAAGATTGACACCATGGCCGACCAAGAAAACCCCGTGTTCCAGATCCAGCGCGTGTACCTGAAGGACCTGTCGCTGGAGCAGCCCAACTCGCCTGCCATCCTGCTGGAGCAGGAGCAGCCGAGCGTGGACATCCAGCTGGGCGTGGAAGCCACGCCGGTGGCCGAGGGCATCTTCGAAGTGGCGGTGACGGCCACCGTGCAGACCAAGATCCAGGACAAGACCGTGTTCCTGGTCGAGGCCAAGCAGGCCGGCATCTTCGAGATCCGCAACATCCCCGAGGAGCAGATGGGCGCCGTGATCGGCGTGGCCTGCCCGCAGATCGTCTATCCCTACCTGCGCGGCAACGTGGCCGACACCATCACGCGCGCAGGCTTCCCGCCCGTGCACCTGGCCGAAATCAACTTCCAGGCCATGTACGAGCAGCAGCAGGCCGCCGCAGCCGAGGCCATCAACGCCACGGCGCAATAATCGAGGCTCATTAGCCTTTTTGGCCTCTAGCGCTTGCTGGGCAAGCGCGAGCAGCTATGAAAATAGTAGTTCTCGGCGCAGGGGCTTGGGGCACCGCCATGGCCATGAGCGCGGCGGCCCACCCCGCAGGCCACGCCGTGACCCTGTGGGCGCGCGACTCCGCGCAGGCCGCGGCCATGCAGGCCGCGCGGGAGAATGCCCGCTACCTGGCGGGCCAGGTGTTTCCGCCCGCGCTCTCCCTGAGCACGCAAGGCGACGTGGTGGCGCTGGCGCGCGCGGCCGACCTGGTTATCGTCGCCACCCCCATGGCCGCGCTGCGGCCCATGCTCACGCTGCTGAAGGACGTGCGCGTGCCCGTGGCCTGGCTGTGCAAGGGCTTTGAATCCGGCACCGGGCGCATGGGCCACGAAGTCTGCGCCGAGGTCGCGCCCCTGCTGCCCAGCGGCGTCCTCAGCGGGCCCAGCTTCGCGCTGGAAGTGGCGCAATCCCGCCCCACCGCACTGGTGGCCGCCAGCGCCGAGCCGGCCGTGCGGGAGACGCTGGTCGCCGCGTTCCACAGCCCGGCGCTGCGCGTCTACGCCAACGACGACATGGTGGGCGTGGAAGTGGGAGGGGCGGTGAAGAACGTGCTGGCGATCGCCACGGGCCTGTGCGACGGCCTGGCGCTGGGCCTGAACGCGCGCGCCGCGCTGGTGACGCGCGGGCTGGCCGAGATGACCCGCCTGGGCGTGGCCCTGGGCGCGCGGCGCGAGACCTTCATGGGCCTGTCGGGCATGGGCGACCTGGTGCTCACCGCCACGGGCGACCTGTCGCGCAACCGGCGCGTGGGCTTGCTGCTGGCGCAAGGCAAGACGCTCGAAGAAGCCACGGCCTCGCTCGGGCACGTGGCCGAAGGGGTGTACTGCGCACGCACGGTCGTGGAGCGCGCGCGGGCCCTGGGCGTGGAAATGCCCATCGCGCAGGCCGTGGTGGGCCTGCTGGATGGGCATGTGAAGCCGAGCGACGTGGTGGCGGCCCTCATGGGGCGCGACCCCGCCGTGGAAGCGGGCTGATCCGTGCCTGCCTTTTACACGATGCCGAACAGCATCAGCAGCAGCACGATGGACAGTGGAACGCCGAGAAGCCAGAGGATGATGGGCATGGAGGTCTCCTGGGGAGTGGTTGAAGCGATGGCTTGACCATATCCAGGCCCCCGCGGCCCCAGTGTGCGACGGAGCGGCGCGCCGCTGTAGGCGAGCGCCGATGCGCGTGCAGTCAGAATTCCAGGTTGTCGATGAGCCGCGTGCTGCCCAGCCGCGCGGCGCCCAGCGCCACCAGGGTGCCGGGCTGCACGGTGCCCACGGGCGGCAGCAGGTCGCTGCGCTGGCGCACCGTGACGTAGTCGGGCTGCCAGCCGCGCGCGCGCAACGCGTCCATGGCCTGTGCTTCCAGCGCCGGGAGGTCCGCGCCCGGCGCGCTGGCGGCCTGTGCCAGCGCGCGCAGCGCCTGGCTCAGCTGCACGGCCTCGGCGCGCTCGGCGGCGCTCAGGTAGCCGTTGCGCGAGCTGAGCGCCAGGCCGTCCTCGGCGCGGCAGGTGTCGCCCGCGACGATCTCGATGGGCAGAGCGAACTGGCGCACCATCTGGCGGACCACCATCAGCTGCTGGTAGTCCTTGCGCCCGAACACGGCGCTGCCCGCGCCGCCGCTGAACACGCAGGAAAAGAGCTTCATCACCACCGTGCTCACGCCCACGAAGAACCCGGGACGGAAGTGCCCCTCGAGGATGTCGGCGATCTGCGGATCGGGGTGCACCTTGAAGGTCTGCGGCTCGGGGTACAGGTCGTGCTCGCGCGGCGCGAACAGCACGTCGCAGCCGGCGGCCTCCAGCTTGGCGCAGTCGGCGTCCCAGGTGCGCGGGTAGCTGTCGAAGTCCTCGTGCGGCAGGAACTGCAGCCGGTTCACGAAGATGCTGGCGACGGCGACGTCGCCCAGCCGCGTGGCCTGGCGCATGAGCGAGAGGTGGCCGTCGTGCAGGTTGCCCATGGTGGGCACGAAGGCGGGGCGCCCGCGCCCGGCAAGGGCGGCGCGCAGGTCGGCGATGGAGTGGGCGATGTGCATGGCGTGGAGCGGAAAGGAAAGAAAGGGGATTACCAGGCGTGCAGCGCGTCGTCGGGGAAGCGCCCCTGCTTGACGGCCTGCACATAGGCCTCGATGGCGCCGCGCACGCTGCCGGCGTCCTGCATGAAGTTGTGCACGAACTTCGGGTTCTTGCCCAGGTTGACGCCCAGCATGTCGTGCATCACCAGCACCTGGCCCGCCGTGCCGCTGCCCGCGCCGATGCCGATGGTGTGGCAGTGCGCCAGTTCGGCCGTGAGCGCGCGCGAGAGCGGCGCGGGTACCATCTCCAGCACCAGCATGGCGGCGCCCGCGTCCTGCAGCTCGGCCGCGTGGGCGCGCAGCTGGCGCGCGGCGGCCTCGTCCTTGCCCTGCACGCGGTAGCCGCCCAGGGCGTGCACCGTCTGCGGCGTCAGGCCCAGGTGCGCGCACACGGGTACGCCGCGCTCCACGAGGAACTGCACCGTGGGCGCCGTCCAGCCGCCGCCTTCCAGCTTGACCATGTGGGCGCCCGCCTGCATGAGCTGGCACGCGCTGCGCAGGGCCTGTTCGCGCGATTCGTGGTAGCTGCCGAAGGGCAGGTCGGCGATGAGCCAGGCCGTGCCCTGCACCCGGTGCAGGCCGCGCGCCACGCTGGCCGTGTGGTAGGCCATGGCCTCCAGCGTCACGCCCACGGTGCTGGGCAATCCCTGGCAGACCATGCCCAGCGAGTCGCCCACCAGGATGCACTCCACGCCCGCTGCATCGGCCACGGCCGCGAAGGTGGCGTCGTAGGCCGTGAGCATGGTGATCTTCTCGCCCGCCTCGCGCATCTGCGCCAGGCGCGGCAGGCTGATGGGCTTGCGCTGGGGCAGCGGCGATGCGGGGGGCAGGGTGCCGTAGGGCGTGCCGGCAGTGACGGGGGCGTGGGTCATGGAGGCAGTCCGCGGAGCGGGGGGTGAAAAGTCCGGCGAGTCTATGCGATGCCGCTATGCTTGCCGCCCATGACGACCCTGAGCAATGTGATGGATGGCGCGGCGCTGGCGGCCCTGGCCCGCGAGGACGTGGACCGCGCGCTGCGGGAGGACGTGGGCGCGGGAGACCTCACGGCCGGCCTGATCGACCCCGCGCGGCGCGCCCGCGCGCGCGTGCTGGCGCGCGAGGCGGCCGTGGTCTGCGGCGCGCCGTGGGTGGAGGCGGCGCTGCGCGCGCTCGACCCCGCCGTGCAGCTGCGCTGGCACGTGGCCGAGGGCCAGCGCTGCGCCCCGGACCAAGTGGTGCTGGAGATCGAGGGCAACGCCCGCGCGCTGCTGTCGGGCGAGCGCACGGCGCTCAACTTCCTGCAGCTGCTGTCGGCCGTGGCCACCAAGACACGCACCTACGTGGACACCGTGGCGGGCACGCGCGCCCGGATCGTGGACACGCGCAAGACGCTGCCGGGCCTGCGCCTGGCGCAGAAATACGCCGTGCGCACGGGCGGGGGCACCAACCACCGCATCGGCCTGCACGACGCCGTGCTCATCAAGGAGAACCACATCGCCGCCGCCGGCGGGGTGACGGCCGTGCTGCGCGCCGCGCAGGCCGTGGCCGCGCAGGCGCAGTTCATCGAGATCGAGGTGGAAACGCTGGAGCAGCTGGCCGAGGCACTGCAGGCCGGGGCCACCATGGTGCTGCTGGACAACATGCCGCTGCACACGCTGCGCGAGGCGGTGCGCATCAACGCCGGCCGCGCGGTGCTGGAAATCTCGGGCGGCGTCACGCTGGACGGCCTGCGCGCGCTGGCCGAGACGGGCGTGGACCGCATCTCCATCGGCGCGCTGACCAAGGACGTGAAGGCCACCGACTTCTCCATGCGCCTGCAGGAGCTGGCATGAGCGCCGTGATCGACGTCGAGTACGAGCAGCCCGCCGAGGGTGCCGCATGCGCCACGCGCCATGCCTGGGCGCGCGTGCCGCCCGAGCCTTCCGCGTCCGAGCGCGCGGCGCTCAAGGACAGGATCCGCCGCCTGCTCAAGGAAAAGAACGCGGTCATGGTGTCGCACTACTACGTGCACCCGGACCTGCAGGACCTGGCCGAGGACACCGGCGGCATCGTCAGCGACTCGCTGGAGATGGCGCGCTTCGGCCGCGACCACGAGGCACAGACCCTGGTGGTGAGCGGCGTGCGCTTCATGGGCGAGACGGCCAAGATACTCAGCCCCGAGAAGACCGTGCTCATGCCCGACCTCGATGCGACCTGCTCGCTCGACCTGGGCTGCCCCGCCGATGCGTTCAGCGCCTTCTGCGGCGCGCATCCTGACCGCACCGTGGTCGTCTACGCCAATACCAGCGCCGCAGTGAAGGCGCACGCCGACTGGCTGGTCACGTCGAGCTGCGCGCTGGACATCGTGGGCGCGCTGAAGGCCGCGGGCCACAAGATCCTCTGGGCGCCCGACCGCCACCTGGGCGCCTACATCGAGCAGCAGACGGGCGCGGACATGGTGTTCTGGAACGGCGCGTGTATCGTGCACGACGAGTTCAAGGCGCTGGAGCTGGAACTGCTCATCAAGGAGCACCCCCGCGCGAAGGTGCTCGTGCACCCCGAAAGCCCCGCCGAGGTCGTGGCCCTGGCCGACGCGGTGGGCTCCACCAGCGCCATCCTCAAGGCCGCGCGCGAGATGGATGCGCAGGAATTCATCGTCGCCACCGACAACGGCATGATGCACAAGCTGCGCATGCTCAACCCCGGAAAGACCTTCTACGAAGCCCCTACCGCCGGCAACAGCGCCACCTGCAAGAGCTGCGCGCACTGCCCCTGGATGGCCATGAACGGCCTGGCCGACGTGGCCCGTGTGCTGGAGACGGGCGCGAACGCCATCCACGTCGATCCGGCCCTGGTCCCGCGCGCGCGCCAGCCCATCGACCGCATGCTCGCCTTCACGGCCGCGCTCAGGAACGGCCAGGCGCCGGGCGCACTGGTGCCGCACTTCGGCGCGGCCTGATATCGTTGCTTTTGTTTTGATAGCTGCTGGCGCTTGCTGGATAAGCGCTGGAGGCCAATTTGACTGAAACCGCCCTGATCGACTTCGCCGACCCGCGCGACCCCGCCGGGCCGCGCCTGCGCCACGCCTTCGGCCCGCCGCGCGCCGTGCTCGCGGCCCGCGCGCTGCACGAGGTGCGCCCCGTGCTGCAGGCCGTGGAAGCCGCCGCGCGCGCCGGTGCCTGGGTGCTGGGCTGCCTGCGCTACGAGGCCGCGCCCGCGTTCGACACGGCATTCGCCACCCATGCGCCCGACGGGCCGCTGGCCTGGTTCACCGTGCACGATGCGCCGCTGCCCTGGCCCGAGGCCGGGCCGCAGGGGGAGGCCACGGTGCATTGGCACACGCTGCCCGGCCGCGCCGCGTTCGACACCGCGCTGGCGTGCATTCAGCAGGCCATCGGGGAGGGCGTGCTCTACCAGGTCAACCACACCGCGCCCTTGCGCGGTCGACTGGAGGGCGACGCCCGCGCGCTGTTCGATGCGCTGCTGCGCGCGCAGCCCGGCGGCTACGCGGCGTGCATCGGCGGCGGCGACGGGGTGCGGGTGCTCTCGGTCTCGCCCGAGCTGTTCTTCGACTGGCGCGCCGGGCCGCAGGGCACGGGCGAGATCCTCGCGCGGCCCATGAAGGGCACCGCCTCGCGCGGTGCCACGCCTGGCGACGACGCGCTGCAGGCCGAGCGGCTGCGCGCCAGCGCCAAGGAGCGCGCCGAGAACGTGATGATCGTGGACCTGCTGCGCAACGACCTCTCGCGCATCGCCGAGCCGCACAGCGTGCGCGTGCCGGCCCTGTTCCACACCCAGCCGCTGCCCACCGTGTGGCAGATGACCTCCGACGTGGTGGCGCGCACCCGCGCGGGCACGGGGCTGGCCGACGTGTTCGGCGCGCTGTTCCCGTGCGGCTCCATCACCGGCGCGCCCAAGGTGCAGGCGATGCGCATGGTCCGGGCGCTGGAGGACGCGCCGCGCGGCGTGTACTGCGGCGCCGTGGGCGTGGTGCGGCCCGATAGGGCGGGGGGCATCGCCGCCACGTTCAACGTGCCCATCCGCACCGTGGAGCTGCGCGGCGGAGAGGCGCGCTGCGGCATCGGCAGCGGCATCGTCTGGGGTGCCGACCCTGCGGCCGAATGGCGCGAATGGGCCGCCAAGCGTGCGTTCGTGGAGCGCGCCAGCCAGCCCTTCGACCTGCTGGAGACGCTGGGCCTGCATGGCGGCCGGTTCCGCCACCAGGGCGAGCACCTGGTCCGCATGCAGGGCGGCGCCGCGCATTTCGGCTACCCGTGGGACGCACCGCGCGTGCAGGCCTGCCTCGATGCCCTGGCCGCGCGCCACCCGCAGGGCGCATGGCGCGTGCGGCTGCTGCTGGACAGGCACGGCCAGCCGCGCGCCGAAGCCTTCGCGCTGCAGGACACCGCCGTGCCCGTGCGGCTGGCGCTGGCGGACAGGCCCTTCGCCGAGGCGCAGGGCGAGTTCACGCGCCACAAGACCACGCACCGCGCGCACTACGCGGCCTTCGCCCCGGCGGCGGGCGCGGGCGTGTTCGACACCGTGCTCTACAACGAGGCGGGGGAGATCACCGAATCCACCTTCGGCAACCTCGCCATGCGGCTGGACGGCCGCTGGGTCACACCGCCGCTCTCGTGCGGCCTGCTGCCCGGCGTGGGCCGGGCCGTGGCGCTGCGCGAGGGGCGCGTGGCGGAGTCCGTGGTGCGCCTGGCCGACGTGCCGCGCGTGGAGCAATGGGCCTTCGTGAACAGCCTGCGCGGGTGGCTGCCGGCCACGCTGGCGTCGGCAAAGGCCGGCACGGCCTAGGGTTGTCCCTGATTTGTAACGTACGGTTCGTCTAATGGTTCCAGCCCCTCGCAGGGGGGCCGGGCCGCAGGCGGCATGGCCGCCTCGTGGCTCTTCCTCCATACGAACCAACGAACAGCATGAAACGACTACTCCTCGCCCTGGCCGCCGCGGCTGCCGCCTCCGCCTCGGCCCAAAGCACCAGCAGCGTGACCCTTTTCGGCGTGGCGGATGTGTCCGTCGCGCACCTCTCCACCTCCGGCAAGAACGTGACCGGCCTGGCCAACGGCGGCAACGCCAGCAGCCGCCTGGGCTTTCGCGGCGTGGAAGACCTGGGCGGCGGGCTCAAGGCCGGCTTCTGGCTGGAAGGCGGGATCAACGTGGATGACGGCGGCTCGGGCTTCAAGTTCGACCGCCGCTCCACCGTGAGCCTGCTGGGCGACTTCGGCGAGCTGCGTCTGGGCCGCGACAAGACGCCCACCTACCTGAACCTGGAGACCTTCCACGCCTTCGGCGACACCGGCATGGGCGGCATCAACGGCCACAGCCTCATCAGCGGCTCCGCCGCGGGCACGGCCGAGGGCTCGTCGCCCAAGCGCATGTCCAACGGCATCAGCTACCTGCTGCCCAAGATGGGCGGGCTGTACGGCCAGCTCTCCCACGGCTTCGGCGAGGAGGCGGGTTCCAACCGCCTCAAGAGCGCCACCGGCATGCGCCTGGGCTACGCCAGCGGCCCGCTGGACGTGGCCGTGGGCTACGGCATCACGCGCGGCGGCACGGCGGCCGATGGCGTGAACTACAAGGTCATGAACGTGGGCGCGTCCTACAAGCTGGGCGGCTTCACGCCCATGCTGCTGATCGCCTCCGAGCGCGGCAACGGCGCGCGCGTGGACCTGTACAGCGTGGGCCTGAAGATGGCGCTGGGCAACGGCGAGCTGCGCGCCGCCTACACCCAGTACGAAGACAAGAAGAGCGACAACGACTCGCAGCGCCTGGCGCTGGGCTACGGCTACAAGCTGTCCAAGCGCACGGAGCTGTACGGCGCGGTGGCCCGCCTGTCCAACGACGGCCAGGCCGCACGCAAGCTGGCCTCGTCGCTGAGCCCGACGCCCGCCAAGGGCAAGGACATCACGGGCTACGAGGTCGGCATCCGCCACACCTTCTAAGAACGTCCCGCAACGGCCCGGTCCACCTGGTGGGGAAGCGAGCGGGCCGGGCGCGGTGCGCAGGCCGCTGCGGGGGGTGTCCCCGCAGCGGTTTTTGCGTGCCTACAGCCGTTCCTTCACGTAGGACGGCCGGTCCATGTCCACGATTTCCACGCTGAGCTGCACCAGCACCCCCGCGGGCCGGGGCGTGAGGCGGCGCAGCACGTCGGCCACGCGGCCGGCCAGCTCTTTCTTGGTCTCGGGCGAGCGGCCCGACAGCAGGCGCAGCTGCGCGTGCACGAAGGCGCGCTGGGCCGGCGCGGTGCCGATCTCGAAGCTGCCGGCGGCGCGTACGAAGCGGGTCTTCAGGTCGGCCTCGTCCAGCACCTCGGGGCTGGCGCAGACGGCGGCGTTGAGCGCGGCGAGCGCTTCGGCCTCCGGGTAGGAGGTCAGGTTGGGGCTGTATTCGACGATCAGGTGCGGCATGGTGGTCTCCTGGGAGTGGGGGGAAATCGGGGGGGGGGGCTCAGCGC
>Ga0222428_100514_pt1 | contig 12654 bp, 10 predicted proteins | sample 2B5Ametagenome_FD_182471 | JGI IMG/M metagenome (GOLD analysis project Ga0222428, IMG submission 182471) | Enriched microbial communities from leaf-cutter ant dump, University of Wisconsin, Madison, United States - 2B5A (version 2) | ecosystem: Environmental > Terrestrial > Nest > Insects nest >...
GGGGGCCCTTGGGCAGCATGCCCTTGACGGCCTTCTCCAGCGCACGGCCGGGATGCTTGGCTTGCAGGTCGCGGAAGTTCGTGGCCGTGATGCCGCCGGGATAGCCGGAGTGACGGTAGTACACCTTATCCAGGGACTTGGTGCCAGTCACTTTGAGCTTGGAGGCGTTGACGACGACGATGAAGTCACCGGTGTCGACGTGAGGCGTGTAAATGGCTTTGTGCTTGCCGCGCAGACGCAGGGCCACTTCGCTGGCGACCCGGCCGAGCACCTTATCGGTGGCGTCAATCACAAACCACTCATGCACGACCTCAGCGGGCTTTGCGCTGAAAGTAGTCATGGTTTTCTCTTGGTTGAGAGGGAGGGAAGGCCCTTTTCCACGGTCGGCGCTCCTCTTGAGGGAGCCTCTTAGGTGGGTTCAAAGCTTCGCCGCGGGACCCTATGAAAACGCTGCGAAGCCAATCATTATACGAAAAGCCCGACGAACCCTCAAGGGCTCATGCTTTGGCGGCGAGCGTCGGCCTCGTAGCGGCGGCGCGCCTCGACGCACACAGGGTGGCTGGAGAGCGCCGGTTTCTGGCATTCGTTGTGAATGCACATGGGCCGTGTCAGGAAGTTGGCATCCGCGCAGGCCTCCTCGGGGCCACGCGGGGGCGGCGCTGGCTTGACCGTCGGCGCAGGCACCGCCACAGGCTTCTCAGGAGCCGCAGCCGGTGGCGGCGTCGGCACAGGCTCTGCGGGGGCAGGCCGCGCGGCGCGCCGCTGCAGCGCTGGGCGCGGAGCCGACGCGGCAACAGCCACGGGCGCCGGCGCAGGGGCCGGCGCTGGCTCGTATTCCTCAATGATCTCCTCGGTAGGCGCAGGCGCTGCAGGAGTGGGTGCCTCTGCGGGCGGTACGGGCAACGCTGCCACCTGCGTGGCCAGCCCATCCGACGACACGGCGGCCATGGGCCGCAAGCCCCACCACCCGGCCACGGCCAGCGCCAGGCCGGCCAAGGCCGCCGCCCCCCAAACCTGCCGCCGGGCCCGGGAGCGCTGCTGCGCGATGCGTGGCGGCGGCGCAGCCACGGTTTCCGCCACGAAAACCGTATCACCATGGCTATCGGACGCTGCAGGCGGCGCTGCGGCACCGTGCATGGCACCAAAATCCAGATCGACCACTGCCTCACCCGCCGGATGCTCCATGAGCCGGGTGGGCAAATCGGCATCGGCCGCAGCCTCCTGTGCCGACTCTGGCGAGGGCTCCCAGGCCGAACCCAGCTCGGCTTTCCAATCGAAATGGGCCAGCCCCTCGGGCGGCACCTGCATCTCCATGCGCGCCAGGAAAGCATCGATGCTTTGCGGACGCTTTCCTGGCTGCACCTCCAGCGCCTGGGAAATGGCCGCCACAAAGGCGTCGGAATACTCCACGCCGAACTGGCGCTTCACGGTTCGGGCAACGCGCGCAAAACGCACCATCCGGTCGCGGATGGCCCGCAGCGTCGCGGGCAGCGGCGTATCGTTGCAGATGCAGCCGTGAACCACCGCCGCCAGGGCGTACAGGTCGCTCCACGGTCCCTGGGGCAGCGGCGCCTCGCCGCTTTCCTGGGTGTATTGCTCAATCGGCGCGTAATTGACCTTGAGAATCGCGGTGAGCTGCGCTGCGGGCGCCGAGATCGCGTGGCGCGCCGCCCCCAGATCGAGCAGCACCGGGGGTCCGGCATCCTGCAAAAAGATGTTGTCGGGCGAGATGTCGCGGTGCAGCGTGTCGTTCTCGTGCAGTACCCGCAAAGCGTCCAGCACGGCCCAGAGCACCTTGCGCAGCCAGGCCTCGGACGGCGGCTTGCGCATGAACGCACGCGCTTGCTTCAAGGTCATGCCCTGGTACAGCGGCATCACCATGTAGGCGGTGTTGTTGGCCTCCCAAAAACGGAACACCTTGACCAGCGAGGGATGGTCGAACTGCGCCAGCAGCCGCGCCTCCTCGACGAACGAGGCCAGCCCGGCCTGGAATGTCGGCAGATCGGCGGAAGCGCGTACCGACAGCTGCAGCCCCTGCACACGCGCAGCCAGTGCCGCAGGCATGTATTCCTTGATGGCGACATGGCGGTGCAGCGAATGGTCGAACGCCTTGTAGACCATGCCAAAGCCTCCCACGCCCAGCAAGGCCAGGATCTCAAACTCCCCCAGGCGCGCGCCCACAGGCAAGGCGTCGAGATGATCGACGCTGACAGCGGGGGCGGCGGCAACAAAAGGGTCTGTCATCGATAAGACGGAGGCAAAGGAGCGGAATGCTGCGGTGCGGCACAGATTGTGGCCTACCCGGCGCCGCTACCATAGGGCCATGTTCAGTTATCGCCACGCCTTCCATGCAGGCAACCATGCCGACGTGCTCAAACACACGGTTCTGGTTGCAGTTTTGCAACATTTGATACAAAAGGACGCGGCACTCACCGTGCTGGACACCCACGCGGGCGCAGGGTTGTACCGGCTCGATGGCGACTACGCGCACGCCAGCGGCGAGGCCGCCGAGGGCTTTCTGCGCCTGGCGCAGGCGTCCGCACTGGCGCCTGCGCTGCAGGAGTATGTCGATCTGGTGCGCTCGTTCAATGCCTCTGCGGCCAGCATCAAGATTTACCCCGGCTCGCCTTTCATTGCCCAGCGCCTGCTGCGCGCGCATGACCGGCTCAAGCTGTTCGAGCTGCACCCGACGGACCACCGCCTGCTCGCGGGTAACGTGGCGCAGCTCGAGGCCGGGCGCCAAGTGGCCATCCTGCTTGAGGACGGCTTCGAGGGCCTGAAGAAATTCTTGCCGCCACCCGCCCGCAGGGCTTTGGTGCTGTGCGATCCCAGCTATGAAATCAAGAGCGACTATGGCCGTGTGGTGGACATGGTGGACGATGCGCTGCGGCGCTTTGCCACCGGCACCTATGCCGTCTGGTACCCAATCATCGCGCGCCAGGAGGCCCACGACCTGCCACGCCGCCTCAAGCAGTTGGCCACCAAAGCCGGCAAAGGCTGGCTCCACGCTACGCTGACGGTCAAGTCCGGCAAGGCGGCACCGCTGGCGGAGAAGCGCCCCGGCCTGCCCGCCAGCGGCATGTTCCTCATCAACCCCCCCTACACCCTGCACGGTGCGCTGAAGGAAGCCCTGCCGCAGATGCAGCAACTGCTGGCGCAGGATCGCCACGCAGCCCACAGCCTCGAAGCCGCGGGCTAATCCCCGTCTGCCTCGGCACCCTCCTCGGGCTCGGGCGGCGGGCCGTCCTGGCACAGGTCGGCGGCGTCGTCCATGGTGGCGAGCGATACCTGCTTGATGCCCAGCCCCTTGCTGCCCAGCTTCTCAGCGGCGGCCATGCTCAGGTCGATCACGCGCCCAGGATGAAAGGGGCCGCGGTCGTTGATGCGCACCTCCACGGCGCGCCCCGTGAGCAGGCTGCGCACACACACGCGCGTGCCGAACGGCAAAGTACGGTGCGCCGCCGTCAAGGCGCGCATGTCAAAGCGCTCGCCGCTGGCCGTGCGCCGGCGGTGAAAGCGCGCTCCGTACCACGATGCACCGCCGCGCTCCGTTTCGCGCAGCTCGTAGGGGTTGCCGGCAGGCAGCTCGGGCGCCTCCTCTTCATCAGGCGACACGGCGCCGGGCGGATCGAGCAGCATGGCCTCGCCGGGCACTGTCAGGACGAAGGGGGCAAAATCCTCGCTTTTGGGGTTAAGCCCCTCGCTGGCCCAGGCGCCGCCCGCAGCCATAGCGCCCCAGAGCAACCACGCCAGCGCCGTGGCGCGCACGCCCCAGCGCCAGCGCGCGCGCCGCACCTCAGCGGCGGCAGCGTGCGGCCACGTTGTCTTCAAACCGCCGCAGATCATTCAGTTCACCCACCGACAGATCCGTGCGCGCCTTCTTGGCCGCCAGGATGCGGTACGACTCCGCACACTGGGCGGATTGCTCAACCGTCAGCTGGCGCCCGATTTCCGCCTCCTGGCGGCTGGCCAGCATATCGGCGCGACGCTCCTTGTACTGCAAATCGGCCTGCCGGCGCGCATCGCGCCGGTCGTCGTACTTGGCACGGCGCGCATCGTTGCGCTGGTCGTAGTAGCGCAGGCGCGCGTCCTGCTCTTCTTCCTCGCAGTCACGGCGGTACTCGCGCCGCATGCCCTCCACGACCTCGTGCGATGACGGCAGGGTGCGGGCGCGCAGGGCGTTGTACAGGTCACGGCAGCGCCCACTCATGGCCTGCACGTAGGGCGGCTCTTCGGGCGGCGGGGTATAGCCGCGCCCGTAGTACTGGGCAGCGGCAGGCGCAGCGGCAAATACACCCGACAGGGACAAGGCAAGCAAGGCGACGATCCGTACGGCGTTCATGGCGGCAACACGGCAATGCGAAAAAGGACGCGCGATATTACCCAATCAGCCCAAGGCGCTGGCACAGCGCCTGGGTGGTCGCACTCTGGTTCATGGTGTAGAAGTGCAGGCCCGGCGCACCCGCACGGCGCAGTTGCTCGCACAGTTGCGCCACCACGTCCATGCCGAAGGCACGGATGCTGGCCGTGTCGTCACCAAAGCCCTGCAGGCGCAGGCGGATCCAGCGCGGGATCTCGGCGCCACAGGCGTCGGAAAAGCGCATCAGCTGGGTCGATCCCATGATGGGCATGATGCCCGGCACCACGGGCACATCCAGGCCCAGGCGGCGCACGTCGTCCACAAAGCGGCTGTAGGCGTCGGCGTTGAAGAAATACTGGGTGATGGCCGAATCGGCACCGGCGCGCACCTTGGCTGCAAAGGCCTGCAGGTCGGCCTCGGGCGAGCGTGCCTGAGGGTGCACCTCAGGGTAGGCGGCGACCTCGATGTGAAAGTCGCGCCCGGTTTCCGCACGGATGAAAGCCACCAGATCGCTGGCGTAATGGAACTCGCCGCCCATGCCATAGCCGCTGGGCAGGTCACCGCGCAGCGCCACCAGGCGCTTGACGCCCATGGCCTTGAGCTCGGCCAGCTGCGCACGCACGCCAGCGCGCGTGGCGCCAATGCACGAGAAGTGCGATGCGGCATCCATGCCCTCGGCCAGGATGGCGCGCACCGTGGCAAACGTGCCCTCTTGCGTGGAGCCGCCCGCGCCGTAGGTGACGGAGCAGAACTGCGGACGCAGCGCATACAACTGCTGGCGCACCGCGCGCAGCTTTTCCGCGCCCTCGGGCGTCTTGGGCGGGAAGAACTCAAAACTGATAGGTAGGCTCATGCGGCCCTCCTGGCGTAAATGAAGAACTCGCGGTTGCCGTCGCCGCCTTCGATGGCGCTGTCGTACCAGCCCAGCACATGCAGGCCCAGTTGTGCGCAGCAGTCGCGCACGCGCTGCTCGACCAGAGGGAACAGCGCCGCATCGCGCACGATGCCCCCCTTGCCCACCTGGCCCGGCTGCAGTTCGAACTGCGGCTTGACCAGCATGAGCAACGCGCCCTGCGGCGCCAGCAGCGGCACCAGCGCGGGCAGCACCAGCGTGAGGGAAATGAAAGACAGGTCGCCCGTGACCAGCTCGAACGCAGCGGGAATGGCCACGTCCTCGCGCCCGGCCATGCGCTGGCGCACCGTGGCCACCTTGCCGGTGGCACGGGCCTGGGCCTTGGCGGCGCGCTCGGCCTTGAAGGCCTCGACCTCCTGCTCCTTGGCGTCGTCGCTGTCGTCGTAGTCTTCATCGACCAGACCGCCGTTGCGCATCCAGGCGTAGGGCGCCACCGGCTGGGTGTCGTTGTCCTCGGGCTCGGCCTCGATGCGCTCGCACAGCGCCTCCTCGCAGGCGTCCCGCAAGGCCTCGGGCGTCATGTGGCGGGCGTTCAGCCCTTCCACGCCGATCACACGCACGTCGGCACGCAGGCGCTCGTGCAGCTGGCCCTGGCCCACGTCCACGCCCACCACCTGGGCGGCGCCGTGCTGCAGCAGGCAGTCGGTGAAGCCTCCCGTGCTCTGACCCACGTCCAGGCAGTGCAGGCCGTCCACGCGCACGCCGGCCGCCGCCAGCGCACCTTCAAGCTTCAGGCCGCCGCGCGAGAGGTACTTGGCCTCGGCGGCGTCGAGCAGTTGCACCTCGGCCCCGGCCGGGATGTCGTCGCCGTTCTTGGCCACGGCATTCCACGGCAGGGTAGGCGCCAGGCGCCATTGCACGCCAGCGGCAATCAGGCGCTGGGCCTGCGAGCGGGTGGCGGCATGGCCGCCTTCCACCAGAAAAACATCGGCGCGCATGGCGCTGTCCTCTCATGTTTCGATAGCTGGCCGCGCTTATCCAAAGCCACATTCAGGCACTTTTTATCCTGAAAATGGCTGCAGGCAAGCGCTGGCAGCTATGGTTTTTGATGCTCAGTAGCGGTAGGTGTCGGCCTTGTAGGGGCCTTCCTTCTTCACGCCGATGTAGGCGGCCTGGGCGTCGGTCAGCTCGGTGAGCTGGGCGCCGACCTTCTTCAGGTGCAGGCGCGCCACCTTCTCGTCGAGGATCTTGGGCAGCACGTAGACCTTGCCGGGCTGGTAGGCGTCGGGCTTGGTGAACAGCTCGATCTGCGCGATCGTCTGGTTGGCAAACGACGACGACATCACGAAGCTCGGGTGGCCGGTGGCGCAGCCCAGGTTCACCAGGCGGCCCTTGGCCAGCAGGGTGATGCGCTTGCCGTCCGGGAAGATGACGTGGTCGACCTGGGGCTTGACCTCTTCCCACTGGTACTTCTCGATCGACGCCACGTCGATCTCGTTGTCGAAGTGGCCGATGTTGCAGACGATGGATTCGTTCTTCATCGCCACCATGTGCTCGTGGCGAATCACGTCCTTGTTGCCGGTGGTGGTCACGAAGATGTCGGCCTTGTCGGCGGCGTACTCCATGGTCACAACCTTGTAGCCCTCCATGGCCGCCTGCAGGGCGTTGATGGGGTCGATCTCGGTCACCCACACCTGGGCGCGCAGCGCGGCCAGGGCCTGGGCGCAGCCCTTGCCCACGTCGCCGTAGCCAGCCACCACGGCCACCTTGCCGGCGATCATCACGTCGGTGGCGCGCTTGATGCCGTCCACCAGCGACTCGCGGCAGCCGTACAGGTTGTCAAACTTGCTCTTGGTCACCGAGTCGTTCACGTTGATGGCGCGGAACAGCAGCGTGCCGTTGGCCGACATCTCGTTCAGGCGGTGCACGCCGGTCGTCGTTTCCTCGGTCACGCCGATGATCTCGGCGCTCATGCGCGTGTACCAGGTGGCGTCCTGCGCCAGCTTGGCCTTGATGGCGGCGAACAGGATGCGCTCCTCCTCGCTGCCCGGGTTGGCCAGCACGCTCGCGTCCTTCTCGGCGCGCTGGCCCAGGTGCATGAGCAGCGTAGCGTCGCCGCCGTCGTCCAGAATCATGTTCGGGCCCTTGTTGCCGAACTCGAAGATGCGGTGCGTGTAGTCCCAGTAGTCCTGCAGCGACTCGCCCTTGATGGCGAACACCGGCGTGCCGCCGGCGGCGATGGCCGCCGCTGCATGGTCCTGCGTGGAGAAGATGTTGCACGAGGCCCAGCGCACGTCGGCGCCCAGGGCCTTGAGCGTCTCGATCAGCACTGCGGTCTGGATGGTCATGTGCAGCGAGCCGGTGATGCGCGCGCCCTTCAGGGGCTGGCTGGCAGCGAACTCTTCGCGGATGGCCATCAGGCCGGGCATTTCAGTTTCGGCAATGGCGATTTCCTTGCGGCCCCAGGCAGCAAGGGAGATGTCGGCGATGGCGGAATCGGCGGGGGTTGCAGCACTCATGGTGTCGTCCTTCATGAAAGTAGGAAAAACCACGCGCCTTGGCAGGGGAAAAGGGAGCTCACCGCACAAGACCAGCGTGGGCGAGCGTCGTTGCAGAAGTAGGATTCCGAGCCTCGCGCCCCGCCGTGCTGGGGGCGCTGCAACGCTCCTCGGAAAGCGGTGGATTATACCGACCTCCCCCAACGGCATGGGGCGACGCCAACGCGCCGCACCCGGTCCCGGCGCACCCAAATTCACCTGAAAATCGCCCCTAAGCATTTACCAGAAAGCGCCAAGAGCTATCAATAAAGTAGCGCCTCGCCATACCCCGTGCGGCAAGTGGCCGCCCCTGTATCATCCGGCCCCATGTCTGCCCTGCGAACCTTCACCGCCTTGCGCCTTTGGGTGCTGGCGTGGTTCATGGCGTCGTGCGGCGTGGCCATTGCCGCGCCGTGGGTCAACCCGCAGGGCCTGCAAACCATCTGCTCCGGCGCAGGCACCCTGAAGCTCGTCACCACCACGAACGACGGCACACCGGAGCTGGCCCCTACGGGCATGGACTGCCCTCTGTGCGCCACACCGGGCGCGCCGCCGCCCGCCCCGGCGCTGGGCCTGCCCGCCCCCGCGCCGCTGGCGCATGCGCTGCAGTCCATTCCAGCAGCCCGCATCGCCGCTGCCACAGCGGCGCCCCTGCCCGCCCGCGGCCCCCCGTCACTGCGCGCCTGACAGCGACAGGCACGCGCTGATACGCGCTTGCCGTCCCGCCGCGCCCGCGCGCGGCTGTCCGTGGACCGCACCCGCCTCCCCTGCGAGGCAGGCCGGCTCCGCCTGTTTTGCTTGCCGCCATGGGCCGCCCGTGCAGTACCGCAGGCCCATGGCGCCACACGCGCTTTCGTGGATTCGCCATGTCTTTTGCTTCCCCAGGCCGCGCCGTGCGCGCCCTCCCCCTTTTCTCGCTCGCCTGCGCCCTGCTGCCCAGCCACCACGCCCTGGCCCAAACGCCGCCCATCGACACCGCCCCGTCCCTGCAGACCGTGAACGTGGTGGACGCAGCCTCCACGCCCAACGGCAAACTCCAGCTCGACACCCCGGTGGAAACCGGCAGCCGCCTGGGCTTGACGGCGCGCGAAACGCCGGCCTCCGTCACCGTGGTGGACCGCGCCACCATTGACGCCCGGGGTGCGCAGGACACGCAGGAAATCCTGCGCGCCATCCCCGGCGTGACGGCGCACAACGCCCCGGGCTCGATGGCGGCCAGCTACCGGGGCTTCACCGGCAACGCGGTCACACAGCTCTACAACGGCATCACCGTGCATTACGGCAGCGCCACCCGCGCGGTGGACAGCTGGATTTACGACCGCGTCGAAGCCATTGGCGGAGCCTCCAGCTTTCTGTACGGCTCCGGCGCCGTGGGGGGCTCGCTGAACTACATCACCAAAACGGCCGAGCGCAGCGACTTCACGGAGGCACAACTGCGCCTGGGCTCGTACGACCTCAAGGAGGCTTCGGTCGGTCTGAACCGCCGGCTGGCGGGCACACCCGGTGGCAACGACCCAGCGCATTTCGCACGCCTGGACCTGAACCACCGCGACGCTGGCAGCTGGACACAGGGAACGCACACGCGGTCAACGCAGTTGGCGACCTCGCTGCTGTCCGACCTGGGCAGGGGCATCACCCACCTGCTGGCTTACGAGTACCAAACGGACCATGTGGATCGCCCCTACTGGGGCACGCCGGTGCTCAACCCCGCCGGGGACGCGCAGCGCATCGACGAAGGCACGCGCTTCCAGAACTACAACAGCGCCGACGGCCTGTACGCACAACGCGTGCAGTGGCTGCGCTCGGTGGCGCAGTGGCGTGTGTCCGACGCACTGCAGCTGCGCAACACCTTTTACGTGTACGACGCCCTGCGCGACTACCGCAACGTAGAGACCTACCGCTTCAACGCCAGCAATACCGCTGTGGCACGCACCGGCGTTCTCCTGCAGCGGCACGACCAGGACGTGGTGGGCGACCGCATCGAAGGCACCTACCGCGGCACCCTGGCGGGGCACGCCAGCGACTGGGCCTTTGGCCTGGACGTGAGCGTGAACCGGCAAACGCGCTTTCCCAACAGCCTGGGCCTGACGGTCAGCACCGTGGACCCGTACCACTTCACCACCGAGAACTTCTTCGACATCCCGGGCATGGCCCCAGGCTTTCGCGCGGACCGCGACAACAAGACCACCACGACCGCCCTGTACCTGGAGAACCGCACGCGCGTGGCTCCCACGGTGAGCCTGGTGACAGCGCTGCGGCACGAGCGCATCACGCTCGACCTGGTCAACCGCCGCGAAGTCACCACGGCCAACCCGGCCAGCTTCAGCCGCAGCTACCAGCCCACCACCGGCCGCATCGGCGTGGTGTGGGACTTTGCGCCCGACGCCAACCTGTACGCCCAGGCAGCCACAGCGGCGGACCCACCGTCGGGCTCGCTCTCTACTGCCACCTTCGGCGATGTGCGCACCAACAGCGAACTGACCACCGGCCGCCAGCTGGAGGTGGGCAGCAAGCTGGACTTCTGGAACGGCAAGGGCTCGGCCACGGTGGCGGCGTTCGACATCCGGCGGCGCAACATTGCCTCGCAAGACCCGAACACCCCCGGCGTCACCCAGCTGGTGGGTGAGCAGTCCTCGCGCGGCGTGGAGCTGGCCATCGGCCTGCGCCCCAGCGCGCGCTGGCAGGTCCAGGGCAACCTGATGCACACCCGCGCACGCTATGAAAACTTCATGCAGGGTGGCGTTTCGCTGGCTGGCATGGTGCCCACGCTCACCCCGCAAACCGTGGCCAACCTGTGGCTGTCGTACGGCATCACCCATGCCGTTACGGCCAGCGCCGGCGTGCGCCACGTGGGCAAGACCTACGCCGACGCCGCCAACACCCAGTACTGGCCTGCATACACCCTGCTTGACCTGAGCCTGGCGTGGAAGATCACGCCCGGCACCACCCTCACCGGCCGCATACGCAACGCCACCGACCGCATCTACGGTGCCGAGGCACGCGCCGGCCAGGTCTACCTGGGTGCGCCGCGCACTTTGGACGTGACGCTGCACACGGCGTTTTGAACGTGAAACACCCCCTGCGTCGCTTCACACCTAGCCCCTCTATCACGCTTCGCTTGAGAGGGGGACGCGGCCCTCGCTGCGGGGCAGCCCTTGCTCGGCTGGCCGCGCATGGGCCGCGCCGGATTCATGGGGCGCAAATGGCGCGTAGCGCCCTGGAGAGCTGACATGCCCCACGCTAAACGCTGGATCTTTCTCGCGCACCGCTGGCTGGGCGTGCTGCTGAGCGCGTTCTTCGCCATGTGGTTCATCTCCGGTGTGGTGATGATGTACGTGGGCTACCCGAAGCTCACGCCCGCAGAGCGCCTGCGCCACCTGCCGCCGCTGTCCGCCACCGGCCTGTTGGAGCCCGCACAGGCGCTGCACGCCGCCGGACTCACCGGCCCGCTGCAGGCGCTGCGCCTGGCGGCGGCCAGCGGCGGGCGGGCGGTGTACCTTGCCACTCCCGTGCCTGCGCAAGGCCCGGCCCGCACGGTGGTGGTTGACGCCGCCACCGGCACGCGGCTGGCGCACGCCGACGCCGCACACGCCCAGGCCTCGGCCCTGGCATTCCAAGCGCAGATGCCGCCCGGCTCGGCCGCGCTGGTGCCACCACAGTACCTGGGCGAGATCGGCGAGGACGCCTTCACCCACTCGCGCGCGCTGGACACGCACCGCCCGCTGCACAAGCTGCAACTGCACGACGCAGCGGCCACCGTGCTTTACGTCTCCAGCCAGACCGGCGAGGTGGTGCGCGACGCGCCACGCCACGAGCGCGCCTGGAACTACCTGGGCGCCTGGCTCCACTGGCTCTACCCCTTGCGCGGCGGTGCGCTGGGCCCCTACTGGACCGCCATCGTTGACGGTCTGAGCCTGCTGGGCATCGCCCTGGCCCTCACCGGCACCACGGTGGGGCTGTGGCGCTGGCGCTTCGCGGGGCGCTACAGAAGCGGCACGCGCACGCCCTACCCCGGCGCAGTGATGCGCTGGCACCACGTGGCCGGATTGCTGTTCGGCCTGAGCACCTGCGCCTGGATCTTCAGCGGCCTGATGTCCATGAACCCCTGGAAAATCTTCGACAGCGGCGCCCCCGCGCTGCGCACTGCGGCCCTGCACGGCGGCCCCCTGCAACTGGCCGACAGCGCCGCGCGCATACAGGCGCTCTTGCAGGCGGCAGGCCCCGGCGTGCGCGAGCTGCGCTGGACGCGCACCCTGGGCGACACCGTGGTGCAGGCCCATGGCGCCAGCGGCCCGCCCCTGCTGCTGGACGCGGCCACCGCCCGCCCCACTACTGTGGACGCGGCCCGCCTGCGCGCCCAGGCCGCCCGCCTGGTGGACGCGCCGCTGGCGCGGCTGGAGACGCTGCAGGCGTATGACCTGTACTACTACGACCGTGCCGAGCACACCATGACCGGCGCAGGGGAAAAGCCCCTGCCCGTACTACGCGCCGTGTTCGACGACGCCCATGGCACCTGGGTGCACATCGACCCCGCCACCGGCGCGGTGCTAGGCCGCCTCGACAGCCACCGCCGCGCCAGCCGCTGGCTGTTCGGCATGTTGCACAGCTGGGACTGGCTGCCGCTGCTGCAGCGCCGCCCGGCATGGGACGCCCTGCTGATCGCCCTGAGCCTGGGCGGCACGGCGCTGAGCCTGACCGGCGTGGTGGTCGGCTGGCGGCGCCTGACGCGCAAGCTGCACGCGGCCAGCGGGGATAATCGTGGGCTTTGCCCTACTGTGCGCGGCCGCCCGCGCCGCGCCCCGGAGCCCCTGCCGTGTCCTTCCTCGACGAAACCCGCCGCCGCCGCACCTTCGCCATCATCTCCCACCCCGACGCGGGCAAGACCACGCTGACGGAAAAGCTGC
>Ga0222428_100515_pt1 | contig 12607 bp, 8 predicted proteins | sample 2B5Ametagenome_FD_182471 | JGI IMG/M metagenome (GOLD analysis project Ga0222428, IMG submission 182471) | Enriched microbial communities from leaf-cutter ant dump, University of Wisconsin, Madison, United States - 2B5A (version 2) | ecosystem: Environmental > Terrestrial > Nest > Insects nest >...
GCTTGCGGCCAGTCCAATGGCGCTATTTGATGGCCCTGGGACGCTGAAACTTATCCGCTATGGACTCATCTCGTCGGCTTGGCAGATCGGTCGTGCGGCCGCAGCGGGTTTTGCAGAACCTCCCTAGCGCTGATGCGCGAGTGCAAAGCGGTAAACGCTGCTTTAGATGGCGAGGCGGGTGGGTGAGAGGGACATGTGGCGGTGCTCTTGGAGGGGACGACTGGGCAGTGGTTGCCGTAGAACACTTGCGCGTTATGCTTTTATGAAATAAAAAATTGCTTAATTCGATGTTTTTGCGTATAATTTCCTGGGATGCCACCCATCGTTTTGCTTAGGTGGTACTCGTCTGACAGCATATTGACCATCATCCGCTGCGATTCTTCTGAAAGTCTGCCGGCTGTCGCTCCCCTCGGCAGTAGGCCTTTTGTGGGCTCTCATCTCCTTTTCAGGATTCGCACACGTCTGTCCCTGTGTCATCGCGCAGCAGAACTTCTTCTTCTTCTTTTTGATTAGCCTGATGGGACGCCGGGTGGCGAGGGCCTGTCAGTCCGAAATGCTCGAAAAACAATACACCGAGCGCGTTGGCGAATACATCGTCACACCGCTTACAAAACTTACCGATGCCGGTATTGCCGCTTCCGTTTCTATTCGCCGAGGAATGTACGACCGGATTTTCCGCTTCGTACCTCGCTTCACCTGCGATATCCAAGCAGTCCAGTATGCCCTGGCGCAGGGGCGAAGCATGGTGCAACTGAACCAATTGGGCTGATAAGCCCCTTCACCTTTAAGGAGTAACGTGGCCAAAGAAGAACTGATTGAAATGCAGGGGAAGATTGATGAGGTCCTGCCTGATGCACGCTACCGGGTGACTCTCGAAAACGGCCATCAGCTCATTGCATATACCGGTGGCAAGATGCGCAAATTCCGCATTCGCATCCTGGCGGGTGATCGTGTGACGCTTGAAATGTCGCCGTATGACCTCAGCAAAGGCCGGGTGACATTCCGTCACATCGAGAACAGGACGCGTACTAGCTCCCCTGTGCCACGTCGTAGGTGATCCCACTTTTCTCGTGGGAGCTGGCTAGGATCGTGCCTGACCCACTACCCATGCAACATGGAGTGTCTCCTGGGTTTGAATAGAGCTTGAGTGAAGGTATCAGGGAGGGGCGCTGAAGGAGTGACCGCGCGCAGCCTCTTCGATGTCTCTATGCAAGGAAGGTAAGCTTTAGGTTCCGGAAAGCGTACGAAACCTCACCTACGAGGCCTCATTAGGTTCCACTTGCCGAAGGCAGCTCGACCATTGCGAGGCTTGGATGGCTGCCTTCGAAGAGCTTGGGGAGTCTGGCATACGTCAGAAATGTCTGAGGCTGTGTCGACAAATAGAAAAAAGCCGACGCTATCTGTTTGATAGCATCGGCTTTCGTTGTCTTGCGACTTGTTTGTTGGTGGGCCCTGAAGGATTCGAACCTTCGACCAACGGATTAAGAGTCCGCTGCTCTACCAACTGAGCTAAGAGCCCGCTCTGTTCAGAGCTGCTGCGCTGCAGCACAGCCATGAATTATGCACTAATTTTTTAGGGCTCCGGCAAAGAAGCCACAAAAAATCACATCAGCAGGTGTTCGCCGGCATTGTCCCCGCCCAGGATCACGTAGTTCACCTTGCGGATGTCCATGAGCTTCTTGCCGCCCGCGTAGCTGATGGAGCTCTGGATGTCCTGCTCCATCTCGACGAGCGTGTCGGCCAGCTTGCCCTTGATGGGCTCGAGGATGCGTTTGCCTTCCACGTGCTTGTATTCGCCCTTGTTGAAGTCCGAGGCGGAGCCGTAGTACTCCTTGTACAGCTCGCCGTCCACCTCGACGGTCTTGCCGGGCGATTCCTCGTGGCCAGCGAACAGCGAGCCCACCATGACCATGGTGGCGCCGAAGCGCACGCTCTTGGCGATATCGCCGTGGCTGCGGATGCCGCCGTCGGCGATGATGGGCTTGGTAGCCACGCGCGCGCACCACTTGAGCGCCGAGAGTTGCCAGCCGCCCGTGCCGAAGCCGGTCTTGAGCTTGGTGATGCACACCTTGCCGGGGCCGATGCCGACCTTGGTCGCGTCCGCTCCCCAGTTCTCCAGGTCGATCACGGCCTCGGGCGTGCCCACGTTGCCGGCGATCACGAAGGCGGCGGGAATCTTTTCCTTGAGGTAGCCGATCATGGCCTTCACGCTGTCGGCATGGCCGTGGGCGATGTCGATGGTGATGTATTCGGGGCACAGGCCCTCGGCCACGAAGCGGTCCACGGTGTCGTAGTCGGGTTGCTTGACGCCCAGCGAGATCGAGGCGAAGCAGCCTTGCGCCTGCATGTCGCGCACGAACTGCACGTTGTCCAGGTCGAAGCGGTGCATCACGTAGAAGTAGCCGCTCTTCGCCAGGACGGTGCAGATCTTTTCGTCCACCACCGTCTTCATGTTGGCGGGCACCACCGGCAGCTTGAAGCTGCGGCCGCCCAGCTCCACGCTGGCGTCGCATTCCGAGCGGCTTTCCACGCGGCACTTGCGCGGCAGCAGCAGGATGTTGTCGTAATCGAAGATTTCCATGAGGTTCCAAGCTCCTGTGGGGGTCGCGCGCAAGGGATTTCGCGAGCGATGGGGCGCTTGGCTTGGCTCCGGTTCCTGGCCGCGCGGGCACAAAAAAACCGGGCGCAAGAAACTTGGGCCCGGTGATTGATTCTACCCGTGCGGCGCGGCGCCTGCCGTCAATGTCCCGCCGCGCAATGGGTTTGTGCGACGGCCACCAGACGGCCGGCCGGGTCGTGCACCCAGGCGGCCACGCGCAGCCGTTCGCGCCGGGCGCCCTCGGGAATGCCCATGGGGCGGATCTCCAGCCAGCCCTCTTGCTCCTGTTTCGGGAGCTGGTGGCGCTTGTCCAGCAAGCCCGAGAAGGCATTTCTGACGATATTCCTGGCCACAGGGCTTCCTTCCGCCCCGGCGGGCACGGCCTCCAGCATCAGCAGCGTGAGCTGGTATGAGGTGCCGCCTGGCGTGCGCGGCGGGATGAAGCGCAGGCTGGTGCCCAGGTAGTCCCCCACCGTCGGCCCCTGGGCCACGCGCAGCAGGGCCGGGGCGGGTAGGGGCGGCACGGCATCCACATGCGTGTCGGTGTCCGTGGGCATGGGGCGGGCGATGGCCTCCAGCCGCTCCAGTGCGTCGCGCGTGGCGGCGGCGGACAGCGGCGCCTCGTCGCCCTGTGTGCCGGGCACGATCCAGTCGATCAGCAGCGCGGAAGGGCCTGGCGTGCGGGCCGCGGCGGGCTGTGCCCAGCAGGCCTCGCAGTCCGCGCTGAGGAAGCGCTCGTACAGCGCTGCCACCGGCGGCTGGCCATCGCTGGAGCAGCCCGGCTGGGCATGCGCCCCGCCTGCACCGGCAGCCAGCGCGGCGGCAAGAAAGACGCGTGATGCGCGGTGGGAGGGCCATGGCATGGCGCCATGTTCCCACATCCGCGCGGGGCGCGGCTGTTACTCGGGGCGCACGTTGGCGCGGCGCACCACCTCGCCGTAGGAAACGAGGCGCTCGGCCATCATCTTCTCAAACGCGGCGGGCGTCATTTCTTCCGGTGGGATCACGCCGCGGGTCTTGAGGTGCTCGACCATCGCAGGCTCGGTGGCGGCCGTGCGGATGGCCTTGTGGATCTTGGCCACGATGGCCGCCGGCGTGCCTGCGGGCGCGGCGATGCCGGTCCACGAGGTCAGGTTCAGGTCGGGGTGGCCCAGTTCCGCGAAGGTCGGCACGTCGGGCAGCTGGGGCACGCGCGTGGGCGCGACCACGGCCAGGGCGCGCAGCTTGCCGGCCTGGATGTGCGGCAGGAACACGACCAGGTTGTCCAGCACGAACTGCACCTCGTTGCTCAGCAGCGCGGTGACGTGCGGCGAGCCGCCGCGGTAGGGGATGTGCGTGGCCTTGGCGTTCACCGCGAGCAGGAAGGCCTCGGCATTGAGCTGGCCCATGCTGCCCGCGCCCGCGCTGCCGAAATTGACCTGGCCGGGGCGCTCCTTTAGGTAGGCCACGAACTCGGCGAAGGTCTTGGCCGGCACGCTCGGGTGCACGGCCAGCACGTTGGGCTGGCGGCCGAGCATGGCGATGTTCTCGAAATCCTTGATCGGGTCGTAGCCCAGGTTGGGCTGCACCAGCGGGTTGGCCAGGTGGCTGCTCTGCGACGAGACCACGAGCGTGTAGCCGTCGGCCTTGGCACGGGCCACGAACTGGGTGCCGATGGAGCCGCCGGCGCCCGGCTTGTTGTCCACCACCATGGGCACGCCGAGCAGGCGGCCCAGCGATTCGGTATACATGCGCGCCATCACGTCCACCGAGCCTCCGGGCGGGAAGGGCACGACCAGGGTGATGGGGCGCGTGGGGTACTTGTCGTCGGCGGCCCAGGCGGGCAGGGCGGCGCTGGCGGCCAGGGCCATGCCGGCGCCGAGCATCTGGCGGCGCGTGGCTACGGAGGTGTCAACGGAGTGCATGTGAGGTGCGGACATGGTGGAAAGGAAAATGGAAGGGGGGCGTGCCGGTTTCAGTCCAGCGCCAGCAGCGTGAGCGCCAGCGCCTGTGCGCGCGGCACGAAGGTGGACAGGTCGCAGAACTCGCGCTCGCTGTGGGCGTAGCCGCCCACGGGCCCCAGCGCGCACAGCGAGGGGATGCCCATGGACGAGGTGATGCCGCTGTCGGCCGCGCCGCCGGTGAATTCGCCCTCCACGGCGAAGCCCACCTGCGCCGCGCTGCGCTGGTAGGCCTGCAGCAGGGCGTCGGGCGTCTTCGCCATGGGCAAGGTGCCGGTCTGGGCCACGATGCGGCCGCTGGTGCGCGGCAGCGACTCTTCTTCCACGATGGCGCGGATGCGCGCCAGGATGGCGTCCAGGTCGTTTTCGGCCGTGTAGCGCAGATCCAGGTGCGCGCGCGCCAGCGGCGCGACCACGTTGGAGGCCATACCGCCCTGCACGAAGCCCACGTTCAGCGTCACGCCGGGCTGTGAATCGGTCAGCGCGTGCAGCGCGACGATCTTGCGCGCCAGCGCGTCGATGGCGCTCGCGCCCTGCGCGGGGTTGATACCCGCGTGCGCGGCCACGCCCTGCACCTCGAAGTCGATGCGGTAGGAGCCCTTGCGCTCGTTCACCACATTGCCGCTGATGCGGCCCGGCTCGGCGTTGAGCACGGCGCGCGCGCCCTGCGACACCTCGCGGATCACCGCGCGGCAGGCGGGCGAGCCCACTTCCTCGTCGCACGAGAAGAACAGGTGCACCGGCGAGGCATTGCCGCCGAAGCGCGCCAGCGCCTCGGCCACGAACACGTTCATCACCAGGCCGGACTTCATGTCCGCCACGCCGGGACCGAAGGCCTTGCCGCCCTCCACACGCCATGGGCGCTCGGCCGCCGTGCCCAGCGGGAACACCGTGTCCATGTGGCCCATGAGCTGCAGATGGCCTTGCGCGGCAGGGTTGCCGCCGGGGAGGCGCGCCAGCAGGCAATCGCCCCAGCCGGGCTGGGGCAGCGTCCGCACCGCGATGCCCGCCGATTCCAGGCGCGCGCGCAGCAGCGCGGCCACCTGCCTGACCCCTTCCTCGTGGCCGCTGCCGCTGTCCACGTTCACGATGCGCGCGAGCAGGTCGATCATGGCGGACTCCTGCCCGGCCAGCCATTGCAGCAGGGGGGCGGCCGACGCGGGAGGCGAGAGGGTGGCAGTCATGCGGGATCGGTTATGAAATGAATATTTCACTAATCATAGTTTTTTGAAACGTTCATTGCAAACACTGCAGGCACCGCTATGCTCGCGGTGCGCCCTCCTTCCGCCCACTCCCATGCTGCTGACCGAACGCCTGGCCCTCCATGCCTCCACCCTCACGGCGAGCGAACGCGCGCTGGCCGACGACCTGCTGCGGCACTACCCCGATGGGCTGCTCGACTCCGCCAGTGCCATGGCGGCGCGCGTGGGCACCAGTGCATCGACCGTGGTGCGGCTGTTCTCCAAGCTGGGCTATGCCAGCCTGGCCGAGGTGCGGCGCGAGGCGCGCTCCGAGGTCACCGCGCTGCTGCAGACGCCGGCGCAGCGCACCCGCGCCACGATCGGCAGCGTGCGCAGCATCGCGCAATGCGTGGACGACGCGCTGCTGCACGATCAGCACAACATCGCCGCCACGCGCCAGGGGCTGGACATGGCGGCCTTCGAGGCCGCGGCGCGTGCCATTGCCGCCGCGAAGGGGCGCGTATTCGTGCTGGCGGAGAAGAACAGCGTGCCCGTGTCGGCCTACCTCGCCACGCACCTGAACATGTGCCGCCCCGGCGTGCACGACCTGGGCGCGGGCGCGCCGTTCGCCGTGGACCGCCTGCTGTGGATCACGCCCCAGGACGTGCTGCTGGCCTTCTCCATCCGCCGCTATTCCAACGGCCCCTTGCTGACCGCGCGTCAGTTCCGCGAGCAGGGGAGCACCGTGCTGGCCATCACCGACAGCGCGGCCGCGCCCATCGTGGCCAGTGCGCACCACAGCCTGGTCGTCGGCACGGCGAACGCTTCGCCGTTCGACTCCTACACCGCCGCGTTCTTCCTGGGCAACGCGCTGGTGTCGGCCGTGGCGCAGCTGCGGCATGGCGAAGTGGCGCAGACCCTCCAGCGGCGCGACGCGCTGTGGAAGCGCTTCGAGACCGACGCCGTGGACGGGCTGCGCACGGCGCCGCCCGCGCGGCGCAGGCGCTGACGTGCACAATCGCCGCATGTCCCCTCTCGCCCCGTTTTCCGACGCCCAGTCGCCCCTGCTGCACAACCTCAACCCCGAACAGCTCGAAGCCGTCACCCTGCCCGCCGGCCATGCGCTGATCCTGGCGGGCGCGGGCTCTGGCAAGACGCGCGTGCTCACCACGCGCATCGCCTGGCTGCTGCAAAGCGGCCACGCCACGCCGGGCGGCATCCTGGCCGTCACCTTCACCAACAAGGCGGCCAAGGAGATGCTCACGCGCCTCTCAAGCCTGCTGCCCATCAACGTGCGCGGCATGTGGATCGGCACCTTCCACGGCCTGTGCAACCGCATGCTGCGCGCGCACCACAAGCTGGCGGGGCTGCCGCAGTCGTTCCAGATCCTGGACACGCAGGACCAGCTCTCGGCCGTCAAGCGCCTGTGCAAGCAGTTCAACGTCGACGAGGAGCGCTTTCCGCCCAAGCAGCTCACCTGGTTCATCGGCGGCTGCAAGGAGGAGGGCCTGCGCCCGCGCGACGTGGAGGCGCGCGACGCCGACACGCGCAAGAAGGTGGAGCTGTACCAGCTCTACGAGGAGCAGTGCCAGCGCGAAGGCGTGGTGGACTTCGGCGAGCTGATGCTGCGCAGCTTCGAGCTGCTGCGCGACAACGACCCGGTGCGCGCGCACTACCAGCGGCGCTTCCAGCACATCCTGGTGGACGAGTTCCAGGACACCAACAAGCTGCAGTACGCCTGGCTCAAGCAGCTCGCGGGCGACGTGGTGGACGGCACGCTGGTCACGCAAGGCAGCGTGATCGCCGTGGGTGACGACGACCAGAGCATCTACGCCTTCCGCGGCGCGCGCGTGGGCAACATGCAGGACTTCGTGCGCGAGTTCGCCGTGCAGCGGCAGATCAAGCTGGAGCAGAACTACCGCAGCTACAGCAACATCCTCGATTCGGCCAACGCGCTGATCGCCCACAACAGCCGCCGCCTGGGCAAGAACCTGCGCACCACGCAGGGCCCGGGCGAACCCGTGCGCGTCTACGAGGCCAGCAGCGACCTGGCCGAGGCGCAATGGATGGTGGACGAGATCAAGCAGCTCGTGCGCGAGGGCGACATGGCGCGCAGCGAGATCGCCGTGCTCTACCGCAGCAACGCGCAAAGCCGCGTGATCGAATCGGCGCTGTTCAATGCCAGCGTGCCCTACCGCGTCTACGGCGGCCTGCGCTTCTTCGAGCGCGCCGAGATCAAGCACGCACTGGCCTACCTGCGCCTGCTGGAGAACCCGCACGACGACACCAGCTTCATGCGCGTGGTGAACTTCCCCGCGCGCGGCATAGGCGCGCGCACGCTGGAGACGCTGCAGGACGCGGCGCGCACCAGCGGCTGCTCGCTGCACGACGCGGTGAGCGCCGTGCCCGGCAAGGCCGGGGCCAATCTGGGCGCTTTCGTCGCGCTGGTCGACGTGATGCGCGAGCAGACGCAGGGCCAGACGCTGCGCGGCATCATCGGGCAGATGCTCGAAGCCAGCGGCCTCGTCGAGCACTACCGCAACGAGAAGGAAGGCGCCGACCGGCTGGAGAACCTGGACGAACTGGTGAATGCCGCCGAGAGTTTCGTCACCCAGGAAGGCTTTGGCAAGGACGCCGTGGCCCTGCCGGTCGATGAGCAGCGCCCGCTGACCCAAAGCCCCGCGAGCCAGGGGCTCGATCCCGATGCGCCGCTGCTGAACGCGCCCGGCATCGTGGACGCTGACACCGGCGAAACCCTCTCGCCCCTGGCCGCCTTCCTGACCCACGCTGCGCTCGAAGCCGGCGACAACCAGGCCCAGGCCGGGCAGGACGCGGTGCAGCTCATGACCGTGCACGCCAGCAAGGGTCTGGAGTTCGATTGCGTGTTCATCGGTGGCATGGAGGAAGGCCTGTTCCCGCACGAGAACGCCATGAGCGACCGCGATGGCCTGGAGGAAGAGCGCCGACTGATGTACGTGGCCATCACCCGCGCGCGCAAGCGCCTGTACCTGAGCCACTCGCAGACGCGCATGCTGCATGGGCAGACGCGCTACAACGTCAAGAGCCGCTTCTTCGACGAGCTGCCCGAGGAAGCGCTCAAGTGGCTCACGCCCAAGCAGCCGGGGTTTGGTTCTTTTGCTCCCAATTCAGGAGCTGGTGGCGCTTATCAGTCAAGCGCTGGAGGCCGATTCGGCTTCAAGTCCGAGAATTTCTCCAGCCCGCCCGTCCCGCCGCGCAAGGAGGAGCCCTCGCACGGCCTGCGCGTGGGCCTGGCGGTGTTCCACACCAAGTTCGGCGAAGGCAAGGTGCTGGCCATCGAAGGCGCGGGCCCCGACGCGCGCGCGCAGGTGAACTTCCCGCGCCACGGGACCAAATGGCTGGCGCTGTCGGTGGCCAAGCTCACCGTGGTGGACTGAACGCCTCCAGCAGCACCTCGATGGGATGCCGCAGCCGCTGGCCGCGCAGGCGGGCCGTCTGGCTGCGGCAGGAATAGCCCGTCGCCAGCAGTTCGCCTCCGTCGGCTGGCGCATCGAGCAGCCGTCCCCACGATTGTTCGAAGATGGTTTTCGACGTCGCCAGATTGCGCGACTCATGGCCATAGGTGCCCGACATGCCGCAGCAGCCGCTGGCTTGCATCCGCAGTGTCAGGCCCGCGAGAGCGAACACCTGCGGCCACTGGGCGGTGCTTTGGGACGCCGTGGTCTTCTCCATGCAATGCGCGAGCAGCCGGTATTGCGGCACGGGCGCCTGCAAAGAAGCCGCCGCCGGGCGCGGGCGCAGAGCCTGGATCAGCCACTCCTGCGGCAGCAGTACCTGAGGAACGGCTGCTTCCACCTGCAGGTACTCCTGGCGGTAGACCAGCGTCATGGCCGGGTCCAGCCCCACGAGGGGAATGCCGCCCGCGGCCAGCGCTCGGAGCTGGTCCGCATTGCGCCGGGCCGCACGCTCGAAGGGCTGCAGGAACCCTTGCGCATGCAGCGGCTTTCCGTTCGGCCGGAAGGGCGCCAGGTACACCGTGTATCCCAGGTGGGCGGCCAGCTCGATGAACGCTGCCCAGAGTGGTGTCTCGAACCAGCGTGTGAACGCATCCTGCACCAGGACTACGCTGCGCGCGCGCTCTTGCGCGGGCAGCGCGGCCAGGGTGGCGGGCGACGCGGTGCGTACATCCAGGCGCCGCAGCGTGGTGTGGAGGTCGAAGCGTGCCAGCAGCGGGCTGTCGACCATGCCGGCATGCCGCGCGAGCCAGCTGCGTAGCCGAGGGTGGCCCATCAGGCCGTTGTAGAGGTGGGGCGCGCGGGCCAGCCAAGGGATGGTGAATTCGAGCGAGCCGATGAGATAGTCCTTGAGTGGACGCAGGTAGCGGGCGTGGTAATGCTCGAGGAAGCGAGACCGGAATTCGGGAACGCTCACCTTCACCGGGCACTGCCCCGCGCACGACTTGCAGGCCAGGCAGCCAGCCATGGCTTCGTAGACCTCGTGCGAGAAGTCGTCTCGCTGGCGCGGGTCCCTGCTGTTGCGCCAGCGCCGGGGCAGCCCGCCCAGGAAGGCCAACGCCCCGGAGCCGGGACGCCTCAGCACGTCGATGCCTGCCGCGTTCTGCAGGCGCAGCCATTCGCGCAGAAGCGAGGCGCGGCCCTTGGGGGAGTGGCGGCGTTCGCGCGTGCCTTTCCATGACGGGCACATCGCATCGTCGGGGTCGAAGTTGTAGCAGGCGCCGTTGCCGTTGCAGTGCATCGCCGTGCCGTGGCTGCGCCAGACGCGCTCGTCGATCGTGCGATCCGCTTCGCCGCGGGTCGCGACGCCGTCGATCCGCAGCAACGCGGCGTCCGGCGTGGTGGCCGGCGTGGCGATTTTCCCGGGGTTGAGCTGGTTGTGAGGGTCGAAGGCTGCCTTGAGCTGCTGCAGCGCTGGATAGAGCGGGCCGAAGAACTGCGGGGCGTATTCGCTGCGCACGCCCTTGCCGTGCTCGCCCCACAGAAGTCCGCCGTGTTTCTGCGTGAGGGCCACGACGCCGTCGGAAATGGTGCGCACCTTGGCGGCCTGGGCGGGGTCCTTCATGTCCAGCGCGGGGCGCACGTGCAGCACGCCGGCGTCCACGTGGCCGAACATTCCGTAGGACACACCGTGCGCATCGAGCAGGGCACGGAATTCGGCGATGTAGTCTGCCAGGCGCTCGGGCGGCACCACGGTGTCCTCGACAAAGGGCTGTGGCCGCGCTTCGCCCTGCACGTTGCCCAGCAATCCCACGGCGCGCTTGCGCATTGCATAGACCTTCTCGACTGCGGCATGGCCATTGGCCAGCGTGTGGCCGAGGCGGCAGACGCCGGCGTCGGTCTTGAGATGCTCCGCGAAGGCTGCTACGCGCGCGTCGACTTCGCCGGGGTCGTCGCCGCTGAATTCCACGAGGTTGATGCCGCGCGTGTCCGCATCGGGGGACTGGGGAAAGTAGGCCTCCACCTGGCCCCAGACGATGTCCTGCATGGCCAGCAGCAGCACCTTGGAGTCGACGGTCTCGATCGAGAGCGGCCGGTGCGCCATCAGGGCCTGTGCATCGCGCAGCGCATCCATGAAGGACGCATAGCGGATGTTGACGAGCACGGCATAGCGTGGAATCGGCAGGACGTTGAGCTCGGCCTCCACCACGAAACCGAGCGACCCTTCGGCACCGCAAAGCACGCTGTTGAGGTTGAAGCGGCCGTCGGGCTCGCGCAGATGGGCCAGGTCGTAACCCGTGAGGCAACGGTTGAGCCGGGGGAATTTGGCTTCGATCAAGGCACCCTGGGTTCGGGCAATGCCGTCTGCGCAGCGGTGCACCTCGCCGACCCGATCCGTGCGTGCCTGCCTGGCGTGCAGTTCTGCCGGATCCAGCGCCTGGCTCTCGAAGCGTTCGCCGCCGAGCAGGATGCAGTCGAGCGCCAGCACGTGATCGCGGGTCTTGCCATAGGTGCAACTGCCCTGGCCGCTGGCGTCCGTGGCGATCATCCCGCCAATGGTGGCCCGGTTGCTGGTGGAGAGTTCGGGCGCGAAGAAAAGCCCATGCGGCTTGAGCGCCGCATTGAGCTGGTCCTTCACCACGCCTGCTTCCACCCGCACGCGACGCCTGGCTGCATCGACGTGCAGGATGCGGTTCATGTGGCGGGACAGATCCACCACGATGCCATCCGTCAGCGACTGCGCGTTGGTGCCGGTGCCGCCACCGCGCGGCGTGAGCACGATGCGCCGGTGGGGCGGCTGCGCGGCGAGCCGTGCCAGCAGGGCGACGTCGGCGGCATGGCGGGGAAACACCACGGCCTGCGGCAGGCGCTGGTAGAGGGAGTTGTCGGTCGAGAGCACGACGCGGTCGGCATACCGGGCGCTGATGTCTCCTGCAAAGCCTTCGTCCGCGAGCGCTTGCAGGAAATCGCGGTAGATCGATGCGGTCGTGGCGGGCGGTGGAACGTGGGCGATCATCGGTGGTGGGAGGGGGCGCAGTTTCACGCCATCGTGTAGGCCGTCTTCACCGTAGTGAAGAATTCCTGGGCATAGCGTCCTTGTTCGCGCGAGCCGTAGCTCGATCCTTTGCGCCCGCCAAAGGGCACGTGGTAGTCCACCCCTGCAGTGGGCAGGTTGACCATCACCATGCCGGCCTGGGCGTGGCGCTTGAAATGCGTGGCGTGCTTGAGGCTGGTCGTGGCGATGCCGGCCGACAGGCCGAACTCCGTGTCGTTGGCGACGGCCAGGGCTTCGTCGTAGTCGCGGACACGGATGACGCTCGCCACAGGGCCAAAGACTTCCTCTCGGTTGATCCGCATGGCGGGCGCCGTATCCGTGAACAGCGTGGGTGCAATGAAATAGCCCACCTTGCCACTGCCGGTATGGCATGCCACCCGCGCGCCACCGGCCGCCAG
>Ga0222428_100516_pt1 | contig 12604 bp, 8 predicted proteins | sample 2B5Ametagenome_FD_182471 | JGI IMG/M metagenome (GOLD analysis project Ga0222428, IMG submission 182471) | Enriched microbial communities from leaf-cutter ant dump, University of Wisconsin, Madison, United States - 2B5A (version 2) | ecosystem: Environmental > Terrestrial > Nest > Insects nest >...
GATCTGCGGCTTGAAGGCGCACACCAGGTCGGCCGTGGCATCCACGATGGCGGCGCAGAAGTCGTAGATCCTGTGCGCATCGCCCTGCAAGGCCCCCGGGAAACGGGCGGGCTCGGGGTCCAGGCCCACGCACAGCATCGATTGGTGGCGCTCGGTGGCGTCGCGCAGCATGTCGAGAAAGGTCATCGGGCGATTTTAGGTCTGCGTGTGCGTGCACACCACGGACTCCTCGTTTGATAGCTGCTGGCGCTTGCCTGGCAAGCGCTGGAGGACGATTTTGCTGCTATTGCACGCGCACCGCCGCGCGGCGCTTGAGTTCGCTCGGCAGCAGGCCGAACTGCTTCTTGAACGCCAGGCTGAAATGGCCCAGGCTGGCGTAGCCCACGTGCTCCCCGGCCTCGGTCACGCCCATGGCGCCGCTCTCGATCAGGCGCCAGGCCAGGCGCATGCGCTCGTGCTGGTGCAGGGCGTGCAGCGGCAGGCCGAACAGCGCCTTGAAGCCGCGCTTGAGGCTGAAGCTGTTCATGCCGCAGGCGCGCGCCAGCGCGTCGATCGACGGCGCCTGCGCCGGGTCGGCCAGCAGCAGCGCGCGCGCGTGCAGCAGGCGGCGGCGCGCGGCCGCGGGCACGGCGGCCCCGGCATCGCCATGGCACTGCATGACGCGCGCCAGCACCTCCAGGCTCTTGGCTTCGCGCAGCAGGGCGCCGCCGGGCTCCTGGCCCAGCAGCAGCGCGGCCAGGTCGTGCGCGGCGCGCAGCGTGGCCGGGTCGGCCGCGTGCAGCGCGAAGGCGCCCTGGGTCTGCAGCCGGGCGTGGAAGTCCAGCCCCTGCGCGCCGGCCAACTGCTCCAGCGCCTGCGGGGCGACCAGCAGGCCGACTTCGCGGATCTCGCCAGCCTCCAGCGCCACCGTCCACGGCACGCCGGGCTGCGACGCCAGCATGGCCTGGTGCGGCTCGAAGCGCAGCTTGCGCCCGCCGCCCTGGGCGTCCATGCGGCCGCGCAGCAGCACCGAGACGTGCAGCCGCGGCTCGGTGTCGCAGCCGACGAAGCGCGCGGGCGCGCCGAAGGCCAGGTGCATCGCGTAGGCGTCCAGCCCACCGCTGCGGCACGAGCCGCTGGCGATCCAGCGGCCGCCGGGGTAGGCGCCGGCCACGTCGGTGGGGACCTGGCCGGTCACGTCGATGAGCGGGGCTGCCTGCATGAAAAACTCCCTCTGCGGATAGTGCGGCGGCGCGCCGGGTTAGCGCGCAATGGATGCGAACAATTATCGTTTGATGTCTTCGTTACAGGATGCCAAGGCATGATGATTCTTCGCCCCTCTCCGTTGCTGCTGGCGCTGGCCGCCGGCCTGCTGCCCGCCGTGGCCCCGGGCGCGGACGCGCTCGCGGACGGCCAGATGCCCGCCGTCACCGTCCAGGCGCGGCCGCCCGCCGCCACGCCGCTGGCGGTGCCGGCCAGCGTGGACGCGATGGATGGCCAGGCAGTGGAGCAGGGCCGCATCGAGCACCTGAACGACGTGGCGCAGCAGGCGCCCAACGTCTTCATGGCCGACATGACGCGCGCCGCACCGCACCTGACGATCCGCGGGCTGGGCATGTCCGACGACGAATCGGACGGCATCAGCAACGGCGTGCACATCGACGGCGTGCAGGTCTACAGCCACGCGCTGGGCCAACTGTTCGACCTGGAGCGCATCGACATCGCGCGCGGCGCGCAGCTTACCGGCCCGGGCAGCATCGGCGGCGCGGTGGACATGCGCACGCGCGATCCGGGCTTCGCCTTCGGCGGCAGCGCGCAGATCGACTACGGCAGCGGCAGGCGCCGCCGCGCCAGCCTGGGCCTGGACGTGCCGCTGGCCGAACGCACGGCGCTGCGCATCACGGCGGGCGTGGACAAGGCCGACGGCTACGTGGACAACATCCTCCTGGGCCGCGCCGACACCGGCGGCTGGGACAGCCGCTTCGCGCGCCTGAAGCTGCTGCACCGCGACGCGGGCGGCGGCGAATGGCGCCTGGGCCTGCACCACCTGCAGAACACCGGGGGCAACGATTTCTTCGTGCCCAAGGCGCTGGGCGATGCCCACCAGTCGAACAACAACGAGGCCGGCCGCAACGACACCGGCTACACGCTGGCCACCGCCGAATACCAGGGCCCGCTGGCGGGCGGGCGGCAGTTGCTGGTGCGCCTGGGCGCGCACCGCTCGCACTGGAACTTCTGGATGCCGTGGTCGGCCTACCAGGCCGTCTCGGGGCAGGACATCGCGAACCGTGCGTGGAGCGCCGAGGCGCGGCTGTCGGGCGCGGGCGATGCCATCGACTGGATGGCGGGCCTGCACCTGGAGCGCGAGCAGCGCGACGCGCCCTACCTGTACGACATGGCGCCGTACTTCAAGAGCCAGACCACGGCCGACATCACCGGCACCAACGCGGCGCTGTACGGCGAGGCGGGCTGGCGCTTCGCGCGCGGCTGGCGCCTGGCGGGCGCGCTGCGCTACGCGCACAGCCGCCGCAGCATGGATTGGAGCGCCACCTCCCTGGAGGGGACGGACGCGGCCAGCGCCCGGCTGACGCACGGCGCCTGGCTACCGCGCCTGTCGCTGCAATGGCAGCCCGAGGGCGGGGACGTGGAGCGCTTCGGCTGGCTTACCGTGGGGCGCGGCTACAAACGGCCGGGCTTCAACCACTACGCCAGCAGCGGCGACGCGGCGCGCACGCCCTACCGCGCGGAGTTCAGCAACTTCATCGAGCTGGGCCAGCGCTGGCGTGCGGCGGATGGGCGCTGGGAGGCGAGCGCCACCGTCTTCCAGAACTGGCTGCACGACCAGCAGGTGGTGGAATTGCGCGACGGCGGCGGCAGCACCACGGCCAACGCCCGGCGCTCGCACAGCCGCGGGCTGGAGCTGGCGGGCATGCTGCGCCCCGCCGCCGCGTGGCAGCTGCGCGGCTTCGCCGGGCTGCTCGACGCCCGGTACGACGAATTCGTCCACCCCGGCGTGGGCGTGGACTACGCGGGCGTGCGCCTGGTCAACGCGCCGCGCCATTCCCTGGGCCTGTCGGCCACCTGGAAGCCCGATGCCCGTTGGGAAGCCGCGCTGTCGGTCACGCGCCAGGGGCAGGCGCTCTTCAGCAAGTCCAACGCCTTCGCCAACCCGGCGCACACGCTGGTGGACGCGCAGCTCAGCTACCGCCAGGGCGCGTGGACGCTGGGCGTCTATGGCAAGAACCTGGCGGACGCGACCTACTACTCCGCCGCCTTCGGCGACCTCGTGGTGGCCGCGGCGCCGCGCACCGTGGGCGTGCGCCTGGCGGTGGACTTCTGATGGCCGGCCGCTTGCTGCGCGCCAGCCAGTACCGCGCGCTGGCGCTGATGTACCTGAGCCAGGCCCTGCCCACGGGGCTGGCGTTCGCCGCCCTGGGCGCGCTGATCCGCGACGCCGGGCACGGCGTGGCCGCCGTTGGCTGGACCGGGCTGGCCTTCATTCCCTGGGCGCTGCGCTTTCTCTGGGCCAGTGCCGTGGACAACGCCTGCGCGCGCCGGGGCCACGGCGCCGCCGCCCTGGCGCTGCAGGCCCTGATGGCCGCGCTGTGCCTGCTGCTCGCGCCCCTGCCGCCGGCCGCCAGCCTGGGCGCCGCGCTGGCGGCGGTGGTGGCGCTGAACACCGTGGCGGCGACGCAGGGCATCGTCACCAACGCCTACGCCGTGGCGCACCTGCAGGACGCCACCGCGCCGGTCAACGCCATCCAGGTGGCGGGCTACGGCCTGGGCATGGTGCTGGGCGGCGGCGGCTTCCTGGTGGCGCACGGCACGCTCGGCTGGGCGGGCGCCGCGCAGGCCATGGCGGCGCTGCTGGTGCTGGCGGGCGGCGTGCTGTGGGCCGATGGCCGCTGGCGCGGCGTGCGCGCGGCCGGGGCCGGGCAGGCCGGCGCGGTGCGCCTGCGCGACCTGCGGGAACACCGCGACCTGGCGCTGGCGCTCCTGGTGGCGCTGGGCTTCAAGGTGGCGAGCCACGCCGTGGGCACGCTGGTGCAGCCGTGGCTGGTGGACCGGGGCTGGAGCATCGCCGCCATCGGCCGCTTCCAGATGGTGGTGATCGCCGCCGTTTCGCTCGGCGGCGTGGCTGTGGGCGTGCCGCTGGTGCGCTGGCTCGGGCACCGCGGCGCGGTGCTGGCCAGCAGCGTGGCGGTGGCGCTGCTGATGGGCGCTGGCTGGGTGCTGCAGCGTTTCGCGCTGCAGGCGCCCTGGCTGCACTACGCGGCCTTCGGTGTGCAGGGCGTGTTCGAGGGCGCGCTGTTCGTGGCCGCCTGGGCCTTGCTGATGCGCTGGGCCTCGCCCGAGCGCCCCGGCACCGACTACGCCACGCTGCAGTGCACCGAGAGCCTGGGCGCCATGGCGATCGCCGGCGGCATTGGCGTGCTGGCGCAGGCGCTGGGCTATGGCGGGGCCTTCGGGCTGGCCTGGCTGGCGGCGGGCGGCTCGGTGCTCCTGCTGGCGGCCTGCCTGCCGCGCCTGCGCCTGCAGGGCGAGGGGCCAGGGTGATGCGGATCATTAAAAAGAATAGCTGCTTGCGCTTGCTGGATAAGCGCTGGAGGCCGATTGGGCTGCTATTTCAAACCCACTGCAGCGCGGCGCTTGAGTTCGCTCGGCAGCAGGCCGAACTGCTTGCGGAACGCGGCGCCGAAGTGGCTGGCGTTGCTGTAGCCGACCAGCGCTCCGGCTTCGCTGGCGTTGGCCTGGCCCGATTCGATCAGTTGCCAGGCCTGGTGCATGCGCTCGTGCTGGTAGAGCGCGTGGACGGACAGGCCGAACAGTTGCTTGCAGCCCTGCTTGAGCTGGAAGGCGTTCAGGCCGCAGGCGCGCGCCAGGGTGTCGATGTTCGGCGCGTTGGCCAGGTCGCGCAGCAGCAGTTCGCGTGCCTGGCGCAGCCGGGCCTGCTGGCGGCTGGCGGGCTGCGCGGGTTGCAGGGGGTGTGGGGCGGCGGCCTGCAGCATCAGCGCCAGCAGCTCCAGGCTTTTCGCCTCGCGCAGCAGGGCGCTGGCCGTGCCGTCGACCAGCACGGCCTGCAGCTCGTGCGCGGCGCGCAGCACGCGCGCCTGGCCGGCTTGCGCGTGCACGCCGCCCGCGCGCTGCAGCCGGGCCAGAAACGGCTCGGCCTGCGCGGCAGCCAACTGGTGCAGCAGCGCGGGCGCCAGCGTCAGCACGATGTGGTGGTTGTCGCCGCCGAAGCACATGCGCATGGGTTCGCGCGCCAGGTGCAGCGCCACGACGTCGTGCCGGGCCGCGCGCACGTAGTGGCGGCCGGTGTCGATCTGCGCCGCGTCGTTCAGCCACACCGACAGGTGCAGGCGCTCCAGCGAGTCGTTCATCAGCAGGGCGGTGCTGCACGCGTAGCGCGGGCGGCTGGCCGAGGCGCTCAGGCCGTACGCGGTGGTGTGGATGCCGTTGTCCCGCGCTGCGCCGGGCCATTCAGCCGTGCTGGCGGCGGGCGCGGCGGCGGGCAGGTAGTCCGCCAGGTTGAACAGGGGCAGTGTGGACATGGCTGGATTTATTTCCGATCCGGGCAGGAAGTTTCTGCTTTGGGGCAGTTCCGGCAGCAGATGAGAAGGATTATCAACAACTGTTGTCAACCCTTCCTGGATCGAGCCATGCGCACCTGTTTTCCCAAAGACCTTCTTCGCGCCACCCCCTTGCTGCTGTCGCTGTGCGCCGCCGGGCTGGCGCGCGCGCAGGAGGCCAGCCTGCCCGGCATCGTCGTCACCGCGACCAAGCAGGGCACGACGGCCTTCGAGACGCCTGCGAGCGTCGATGTGGTCGATGGCGGCGCCGTCGAGCGCGAGGGCCTGCAGCACCTGGACGACGTGGCGCAGCAGTTGCCCAACGTCTATTTCACCGACTTCTCTGGCGGGCCGGGCACCATCGTGATCCGCGGCCTGGGCAATGGCGACGAGGAATCGGACGTGGCCAGCGTGGGTGTGCAGATCGACGGCGTGCCGCTGCCGCTGCCGCTGACGAGCATCGCGGGCAACCTGTTCGACATCGACCGCGTCGAAGTTCTGCGCGGGCCGCAAAGCCTGCTGCACGGCCAGGGCAACATGGCCGGCCTGGTCGCGCTGCGCAGCCGTGACCCCGGCTTCACCCTGGGCGGCACGGCGCAGGTGGATGCCGGCTCCTACGGCCGCAGGCGCGCGGGCATCGGGCTGGACGTGCCGCTGTCCGAATCCACCGCCATGCGCCTGACGCTGGGGCGCGACCAGAGCGATGGCTACGTGGACAACGCCACCCTGGGCCGCAGCGACACCAGTGGCTGGGGCGCCAACTTCGCGCGCCTGAAGCTGCTGCACAAGGGCGACGGGGGCAGCGAGCTGCGCCTGGGCCTGCACCACCTGGACCGCAACGGGCGCAACGACTTTTTTCTGCGCCCCGGCCACGTGGACGCGCGCGAGTCGGTCGAGGGCGACGCGGGCAACAACAGTATCGAGTACACCGTGCTGAGCGCCGAATACACCCGGCCGCTGGAAGCGCACACGCGCCTCACGCTGGCCGCCGGCGCCAGCCGCGCGCAGTGGAGCTACTGGACGCCGACCACGCTGTTCGGCGCCACCAACGGCTACGACCTGGACCTGAAGGGCTACCACGCCGAGGCGCGCATCCAGCGCCAGGCCTCGGCCGCCAGCCCCTTCGACTGGATGGCGGGCTTCCACGTGGCGCGCACCGAACTGAACCGGCCCTACCTGTACGACTACGTGCCGTACTTCCGCAGCGCCACCGCGTCGCAGGTCGATGGCACCGCGGTGGCCGCCTTCGGCGAGGCGGGCTGGCACTTCGCGCCGCGCTGGCGCCTGGCGGCGGGGCTGCGCCTGGCGCACGACCGGCGCGAACTGGCCTGGAGCAGCGACCAGAACGGCGCGGTGGAGAGCCTGGAGCGCAAGGCGGGCAACACCGTCTGGCTACCGCAACTCACGCTGGAGTACCGGCCGGATGAACGCCAGTTCGCCTGGGCCAGGGTTTCGCGCGGCTACAAGGCGGCGGGCTTCAACGTCTATGCTACCCGATCCGTGGCGGCGGGCGATCCGTACGAGCCGGAATACGCCAACCATGCCGAGCTGGGCTGGCGCATCCAGGGCGCGCAGGCGCGCTGGAGCGCCAGCGCCGTGGCCTTCCACACCCGGCTGCGCGACCAGCAGGTGGTGGTGCAGGGGCTGGGCGGCGCCACCATGACCGACAACGCGGGCCGCTCGCACGTGCAGGGGCTGGAACTGAGCGGCACGCTGCGCCCCGCACGCGGGCTGACGCTGGGCGCCCAGGCGGGCTATGCGAAGGCCGTGTACGACGAATACCTGCGCGGCAGCACCGACTACGCGGGCCAGCAGTTCTCCGCCACGCCGCGCAGCAGCGTCGGCGCAACGCTGAACTGGCGGCCCGCGCAGGATTGGGAGCTGGGCCTGTCGGTGCGCAGCATCGGCAAGACCTACGTGCAGACCAACCGCCAACTGGACGGCGCCTACACGCTGGTGGACGCGCACCTGTCGTGGTACGGGCGCGGCTGGACGCTGGGCATCTATGGCAAGAACCTGGGCGACGCCAGCTACCTGACGCGGGCCATTTCCGACGGCGCCGGCGGCGTGCTGAGCGTGGCCGGCGCGCCGCGCACCTTCGGCGTGCGGGTGGCGTATGACTTCTGAAAGCCGCGCGAGCGAATACCGCGCGCTGGCGCTGATGTACGTCTCCCAGGGGCTGCCCACGGGCCTGGCCTTCTACGGCCTGGCCACGCTGATCCGCGCCGGCGGCCATGGCGTGGCGCAGGTGGGGTGGGTCGGCCTGGCCATCGTGCCCTGGGCCTTCAAGTTCCTCTGGGCCAGCGCCATCGACAACCAGTGCGCGCGCCGGGGCCATGCGCGCGTGGTGTTCGCCACGCAGGCGCTGGCCGTGGCCTGTGCGCTGGCGCTGCTGGCCGTGCCGCCGCAGGCGCACCTGGGCGCGGCGATCGCGGGCATCGTGCTGCTCAACGCCGTGTGCGCCACGCAGGACATCGCCACCAACGGCTACGCCGTGGCGCGCCTGCAGGGCCGCGCGGCCGGGCCGGCGAACGCCATCCAGATCGCGGGCTTCATCGCCGGCATGCTGCTGGGCGGCGGCGGGCTGCTGATCGCGCATGGCCGCTGGGGCTGGCAGGGCGCGGTGCTGCTGCTGGCGGGCGCGCTGGCGCTGGCCTGGCTGCTGCTGTGGCTGGACAAGGGCTGGCAGGCGCCCGCCACGGCCCTGCCCGCCGCCGTGCGCCTGCGCGACCTGCTGCGCCACCGCGACTTGGGCTGGGCGCTGCTGATCGCGCTGGCCTTCAAGGCCCCGAGCACGGCGGTGGGCACGCTGGTGCAGCCCTGGCTGGTGGATCGCGGGCTGGGGCTGGAGGGCATAGGCCACCTGCAGATGGCCGTGATGCTGGCCACCGCCACGGGCGGCATCGTGCTGGGCGTGCCGCTGGTGCGCCGCCTGGGCAACCGCCGCGCCGTGCTCGCGGGCTACGCGCTGGCCGCGCTGGCGCTGGGCGCGGCCTGGGCGCTGCAGGCGCTGGACGTGCGTGCCGAGTGGGCGTACTTCGCCGCCTTTGGCGTGCAGGGGTTCTGCGAGGGCGCGATGTTCGTCGCCGTCTGGGCGCTGTTCATGAACTGGGCGCGGCCGCAGGCGCCGGGCACCGATTTCACCGCCATGCAGTGCGGCGAGAACCTGGCCAACGTGCTGGCGGCCGGCGCGATCGGCGCCGTGGGCCAGGCGCTGGGCTATGCGCAGGCCTTCGCGCTGGCCTGGGGCGCGGGTGCGCTGGCGCTGCTGGTCGTCGCATTCGGCCTGCGGCGCCTGGTCTTGAGCAACGACGGAAACCCATGAACGAAAGCAAACCACTCCCCACCCCCCTGCGCTTCACCCGCCTGCTGCGCCTGGCGCCCGGCCCGCTGGGCTGGGCCATCGCCACGGCCGTCGCTTCGGCGGCGCTGAGCGTGGCGCCGTTCTGGTTCATCTACCTGGGCGTGGCGGAACTGCTCGCGCCCCGGCCCAGCGTGGCGCGCATCGGGCCGCTGGCCGCTTGGGCGCTGGCCCTGCTGGCGCTGCGCTGGGCGCTGATGGCCGCGAGCCATGTGCTGGCGCACACCGGCGCGTTCGCCATCCAGCACCGCTTGCGCCTGGCGATGGTGCGGCGTCTGGGCGAGGTACCGCTGTCCTTCTTCGCTGGGCGCCATTCGGGCAGCCTGCGCCGCACGCTGACGGACGACGTGAACGCCCTGGAGGGCTTCTTCGCCCACATGCTGCCCGACGCCGTGGCCGCCGCCGCCGTGCCGCTGGCGGCGCTGGCGCTGCTGTTCGCGGCCGACTGGCGCATGGCGCTGGCGGCGCTGGCGCCGCTGCCGCTGGCCGTGCTGGCGCAATGGTGGTTCATGCGCGGCAGCGGCGCGCGCATGCGCGCCTGGAGCGCGCTGCAAAAGCGCATTGCCGCCCAGGTGGGCGAGTACGTGCGCGGCATCCACGTGGTCAAGGCCTTCGGGCTGGACGCGCGCTCGTTCGGCGATCTGGCCGCGGCCGTGCGCGGCGCGGCGGACTGGGTGGCCGGCTATGCGCGCGAAACATCGGCCGGCTGGGTGCTGTTCACCGGCCTGCTCACGGCCAGCCTTGTGGTGGTCGCGCCGCTGGGCGCGTGGCTGCATGCGCGCGGCAGCCTGGACGCGGCCACCTACGTGCTGTTCCTGCTGGTGGCTCCGGCGGTGCTGGCGCCGCTGTTGCGTCTGACCTTCGCGCTGGGCGAGCAGGTGCAGCGCGCCGAGGCGCTGGCGCGTATCGGCGAGGTGCTGGCCGCGCCGCCGCTCATCGAATCGAACACGGCGCGGGTGCCCGGAGGGCCGTTGGACATCGCGTTTTGCGATTTGCGCCACCGCTATGGCGGGCGCCTGGCGCTGGACGGCGTCAGCTTCACCGCCCGCGCCGGGCAGGTCACGGCGCTGGTTGGCGCCAGCGGCTCGGGCAAGAGCACGCTGGTGCGGCTGGTGGCGCGGCTGTACGAATTCGAGGCCGGCAGCCTGCGCGTAGGGGGCGTTCATGTCCACGACTGGCCGCTGGATGCGCTGCTGGCGCGGCTGGGCATCGTGTTCCAGGAGGTGTTCCTGCTGCACGGCACGGTGCGCGACAACCTGCGGCTGGCGCGGCCCGGGGCCAGCGATGCCGAGATCGAGGCGGCGGCACGCGCCGCGCAGGCGCACGGCTTCATCATGGCGCTGCCGCAGGGCTACGACACGCCGCTGGGCGAGCGCGGCGCGCGCCTGTCGGGCGGCGAGCGCCAGCGCCTGTCCATCGCCCGCGCGCTGCTCAAGGACGCGCCCATCCTGCTGCTGGACGAACCCACCGCCAGCGTCGATGCCGAGAACGAGGCGCTGATCCAGCAGGCGCTGGGCGCGCTGTGCCAGGGCCGCACCGTGCTGGTGGTCGCCCACCGGCTGCGCACAGTGGTGCACGCCGGCCACATCGTGGTGCTGGAGTCCGGCCGCGTGGCGGGCCAGGGCACGCACGCCGAGCTGCTGCGCGGCTGCCCGGCCTACCAGCGCCTGTGGCACGACCACGAGCGGGCGCGCGGCTGGTCGCTGGGCGCGCCATGACACCCGGTTACATCACTTTTGATAGCTGCTCGCGCTTGACTGAAAAGCGCTGGAGCCCGATTTCATTGCAAAGGAGAACACCATGATCGCGGAGTTGATCCAGGCCGGTTTTCGCCTCTCGGGCACGCGCGACGCGCGGCTGGCGCGCGGCTTGGCCTGGGCCGTGGCCGAGGGGTTGTGCGCGGCGGCCCCGTACCCGCTGCTGTACCTGCTGCTGCGCCAGGTGCTGGCGGGCAGCGCCACGCCGGGTGGCATCCTGGGCATCGGGCTGGCGATGGCGGCCTGCGTGCTGCTGCGCATTGCCGCCGGGCGCATCGGCATGCCGCTGGTCTTCGGCGGCACCTACGCCATGATGGGCGCGGCGCGGCTGCGCGTCGCCGGCCATCTGCGCCGCCTGCCGATGGGCTGGTTCGGCGGCCAGCGCGGAGGCGACCTGGGGGCGCGGCTCACGTCCGACCTGGAACTGGTCGAGAACCTGTGGTCGCACTTCCTCGGGGTCTTCGTCTCGGGGCTGGCGATGCCGGCGTTCCTGGCGCTGTTCCTGCTGTGGCTGGACTGGCGCCTGGCGCTGGTGATGCTGGCGGGCATTCCGCTGGCGCTGCTGGCCATGGCCCTGGCGCAGCGCGCGCTGGCGCGCACGGGCGCGCGCATGGTGGCGGCCAACGCGGCGGCGCAGTCGGCGCTGCTGGAGTACGTGCAGGGCATTGCGGTGGTGCGCGGCTTCGGGCGTTTCGGGCAGGCGTTCGAGCGGCTGCGCGCGGTGCTCGACGCGCAGCATGCGGCCATGCTGGCCGCCGAGGTCCGGCCCGCGCCGTGGCTGGTGGCCTATGGCCTGGTGCTGGAGACGGGCTACGTCGGCCTGCTGCTGGCGGGCGCGTGGCGCATCGCGCAGGGCACGCTGGCGCCCGAGGTGCTGGTGTGCTTCCTGGTCCTGGCGCTGCCGGTGTACCGGCAGTTGTTCGACGTGGGGCTGTCCACCATGCTGCTGCGCTTCGCGCGGCGCGCGCTCGCCCGCATCGAGGCGCTACTGGCCGAGCCGCCCCTGCCCGAACCGGCCGCGCCGCAGGCGCCCGAGGGCCACGCGATCGTGTTCGAGGGCGTACGCTTCGCCTACGAGGCTGGCGCGCCCGCAGCGCTGGAGGGCGTGTCGTGCGTGATCGCGGCGAACACGCTGACGGCGGTGGTCGGCCCGAGCGGCGCGGGCAAGAGCACGCTGGTGCACCTGATCGCGCGGCTGTGGGACGTGGACGCGGGTGCCATCCGCATCGGCGGCGCCGACCTGCGCGCCATCGGCTCGCAGGCGCTGTACCGCCATGTCGCCATGGTGTTCCAGGACGTGGTGCTGTTCTCGGGCACGGTGCTGGACAACCTGTGCATCGGCCGGCCCGGTGCGACGCGCGAGGAGGCCATCGCGGCGGCCCGGCGCGCGCAGGCGCATGGCTTCATCGCGGCGCTGCCGCAGGGGTATGACACGGTGCTCGACGAAGGCGGCGCGTCCCTGTCGGGCGGCGAGCGCCAGCGCATTTCCATCGCGCGGGCGCTGCTCAAGGACGCCCCGATCGTGCTGCTCGACGAAGCCACCGCCAGCGTTGATCCGTCGGCCGAGGCGGACATCCAGCAGGCGCTGTCGGAGCTGGCGCGCGGGCGCACCGTGGTCGTCATCGCGCACCGGCTGCACAACGTGCGCCACGCCGGCCACATCCTGGTGCTCGACCAGGGGCGGCTGGTGGCGCAGGGGCGGCATGCCGAGCTGCTGGCGCAGGGCGAGGTGTATGCGCGCCTGTGGGCGGCGCAGAGTTGCCCGCCGCCAAGCGAAAAGGCTGCCGAAGCAGCCTTTTCGTGAAGCGCATGCGCCGGGGACGGCGCGTGGCGTGTCAGCGGGGCGTGGCCAGCAGGCGCTGCACGTCGCGGTCGTTGGGCAGGGCGTAGTCGTGGCCGCGGATGATGCGGCTGTCCTCGGTGCGCACCAGCTT
>Ga0222428_100517_pt1 | contig 12568 bp, 12 predicted proteins | sample 2B5Ametagenome_FD_182471 | JGI IMG/M metagenome (GOLD analysis project Ga0222428, IMG submission 182471) | Enriched microbial communities from leaf-cutter ant dump, University of Wisconsin, Madison, United States - 2B5A (version 2) | ecosystem: Environmental > Terrestrial > Nest > Insects nest >...
CCTGCCCCTCGACCGCCTGATCCCCGCGCTGCGCGCCGCCTTCGCCGCCGAGGTGCAGGTGCCGCCGCGCCACGTCCACACCATCACGCAGGGCGGCGAGGCGCAGGGCACCGTGCTTATCATGCCGGCCTGGAACGAGGCCTTCCTCGGCATCAAGACGATCAACATCTTCCCCGGCAACGGCGAGCGCGGGCTGCCCGGGCTGCATGCGACCTACGTGCTGTACGACGCGGCCACCGGCGTGCCGCTGGCGCTGATGGACGGCAACGAGATCACCGCGCGCCGCACCGCGGGCGCTGCTGCACTGGGCGCGGATTTCCTCGCGCGGCAGGACGCGCGCCGCCTGCTGGTGCTGGGCACGGGCCGGGTGGCGCGCCTGCTGCCCGAGGCGATGCGCTGCGTGCGGCCGGGCATCGAGGAGATCGCCGTGTGGAACCACCGGCCCGAGGGCGCCGAGGCGCTGGCCGCGCAGTGGCGCGCCGCCGGCCTGCCGGCACGGGCGGCGGCCGACCTCGAGGCGGCCGTGCGCGCGGCCGACATCGTGAGCTGCGCCACGCTGGCCACCGCGCCGCTGGTGCGCGGCGCCTGGCTGGCCGAGGGCTCGCACCTGGACCTGATCGGCAGCTTCACGCCGCAGATGAAAGAGGCCGACGCGGCCAGCTTCGGCGGCGGCGCGCGCGTCTACGTCGACACGGAGGAAGCCCTGCTCAAGGCCGGCGACCTGCTGGACGCCATCGCCGCCGGCAGCCTGCGCGCTGACGCGGTGCAGGGCACCCTGGCGCAGTTGTGCCGCGACGAGCGCGCCGGCCGCGGCAGCGTGCGCGAGCGCACGGTGTTCAAGGCCGTGGGTTCGGCGCTGGAAGACCTGGCGGCGGCCACGCTGGCGTGGACGGCGCGCGCGGCAGCTTGAGCCGTGTCAGAGCAGCGGCGTGGGCCGCAACGGGCGCTCGAAGTAGTCGCCCAGCCGCTCCAGCGCATGCGGCTCCAGGATCTGCAGCACGCCGCCCTCCAGCCGGTGCAGGCCCATGCGCTGCAGCTTGCGCAGCGTCTTGTTGGTGTGCACCAGCGACAGGCCCAGCGCGTCGGCCAGGTGCTGCTGCGAGAAGGGGAAGGCCACGCAGCCGTGCGCGGCCATGCCCACCCGCTCGGCGCGGCGGTACAGGTGCAGCAGCAGCATCGCCACGCGCTCGGCGGCGCTGCGGCGGCCGGCGGTGACGAGGTTGTCGTCGACGAACTTCTCCTCGTTGGCCACCATCCAGGTGATGGCATAGCCCAGCCGCGGCTGCTCGCGGAAGAAGGACCACAGCGCCTCGCGCGGGTACGCCGCCAGGATCACGTCGGTGGCCGCCTCCACGCCGTAGGAGGTGCCTTCGACGAACTCGTCCTGCAGGCCCATGAAGTCGCCGGGCAGCAGGAAGCTGAGGATCTGCCGGCGGCCGTCGCTCAGCGTCTTGTAACGGAAGGCCCAGCCCTGGCAGAGCGTGAACAGCCAGGGGCTGCGGCGATGCTCCTCGATGACGGTGCGCCCGGCGCCGAGGCCCCGCACGCCGCGGCGGAAGGCTTCGATGGCCGCGCGCTCGGCCTCGCTCACGGGCAGGAAGGCCGGGTTCGCGCGAAGGGCTTCGAGGATGGCGCCGGCTTCGGCGTCGGAAGGCTGCAGGGCTTTGTCCACGCGCGCGACTATAGGCGCGCGGCACCATGTCTTTTGACATTTCTGCCGCCACGCCCGCGCCCTACAGTCGCCTCCCTCCCTTCAGCGCGATTGCGGCGGACGATTTGCCCCTCTACGAATTTCTCTACTGCAGCACGCTGGCCGACGGCCAGTCGCCTTCGGTGATCGCCCAGATCCTGGCGCGCGCACGGCCGCACAACGCGGCGCACGAGATCACCGGGCTGCTGGTGTTCGACGGCCAGCACTTCTGCCAGCACCTGGAAGGCCCGCACGCGCCGCTGGAGGCGCTGATGGCCCGCATCGCCGACGACCCACGCCACACCAGCGTATGCATCGCCCACGAGGGGCCGCTGGCGCAGCGCCGCTATCAGCGCTTCGACATGGGCTACGCGGAAGCGGAGGGCGCGGCCCAGATCGGCGCCCTGTTCACGCTGCGCGACGAGGCCGCGCTGGCGCACTTCCTCGGGCTGCGCCCGGGCTTCGACGTCCACGGCGGCTGATCAGCCGTCCTGCACGTCCCAGCTGTAGGTGGCGCCGTAGCCGTCCCACGGCTCCATCACGATGCGCTGGCCGGCTGCGACCGGCAGCGCCTCGCCGGGGCCGAGCACCAGGTCCTCGCTCGCGTGGGCCGCGGTGGCGTCGCGCGTGATCCACAGGCGCCCCTGCCGCACGCGCAGCACGCTGGGCCGCCGGGCCCGCAGGCTGGTGGCCTGCCCGGCCGCCAGTTGCCAGGCGCCGCGGCGCACGGCCGGCGGCACGGCCGCGGCCGGGGCCAGGGTGGAAGTGCAGACGGTGGCGCTGGACATGACGGACTCCTCAGGGTGGTGATTGAATGCGCGAACATCGCGATTCGGGAATGAATGATCCCGGCAAGCCCCATGGCAGTCCAATGAAAACGCGCTAGGCTACTGATTCCGGTTTCGCATCAATCGCGTCATCGGACCTTCATGCAGCACTCCCAGACCCACCTGCGCACCCGTCCCATCGGCGCCGGCCACCTGCGCGCCTTCGAGGCGGTGGCGCGGCACCTGAACTTCCGCGCCGCCGCCGAGGAGATGGCGCTCACCCAGTCGGCCGTGAGCCGGCAGATCCAGTCGCTGGAAGAAGAGGTGGGCGTGCCGCTCTTCCTGCGCCACACGCGCGCCGTCGAGCTGACCAGCGCCGGCGCGCAGCTGCTGCTGGCGGTGCAGCAGTCGCTGCCGCGCATCGATGGCGCGGTGCGGCAGATCCGCGCCAGCGCCGGGCGCAAGAGCGTGGCGCTGACCACCTTCGCCTCCTTCGCGTCGATGTGGCTGATCCCGCGCATGGAGGCCTTCCAGCGCGACAACCCGGAAATCGACATCCGCATCGACGCCAGCGACTCGGCGGTGGACCTGGACGTGGCCGACGTCGACCTGGCGCTGCGCTACGGCCCGGCCGACAGCATGCCGGCCGGCGCCGTGCGGCTGTTCGGCGAGACGCTGATGCCGGTGGCCAGCCCCTGGCTGCTCAAGAGCAGCCCGGCCATCCGCAAGCCGGAGGACATCGCCGGCTTCACCCTCATCGAGGCGGGCGACGCGCACCGCACGCACCTCGAATGGCTGACCTGGCGGCGCTGGTTCGACGCCGCCGGCCTGACGCGGGTGCAGCCGCGCCGCTGGCTGTACTTCAACTACGCCTACCAGATGGTGCAAGCCGCCCTCGCCGGCCAGGGCGTGGTGCTGGCGCGCAGCCCGCTGATCGCCGAGAGCCTGAGCAACGGCGACCTGGTCGAGGTGCTGCCCGCCAGCCAGCGCGTCGATTCGCCCCTGGCCTACTGGATGCTGGTGGCGCCGCGCAGCGCCGCGCGCCCGGAGATCGCGGCCTTCTGCGACTGGCTGCGCCTGCAGGCCGCCGCCACGCGCGAGACCATCGGCGACGGTCCGGACCCGGACACCGTGGACAACATCGATTGACCGCCTGCGGCGGCGCGCGGCCTATGCGCTCCGTCGGATGGTTGCTCCGGCCACCGGCCCGGACAATGCCCTGATGACCGCGCTGCGAACCCGCCTCCTGCTGCCGCTGTGCGCGCTGCTGCTGCTATGCCTGCCCGGTCCGGCCGCCGCCGAGCCCTGGCCCGAGCCCGCGATGGCCGTCGGCCAGGGCGCGCCGCGCTGGCGCAGCTTCGTGCCCAAGGACATGGCGACCATCGGCGAGCCGGTGGAGGTGGCTTCGGAGCATTCGCCCAATCCGGTGCAGGCCATTCTGCTGCGCCGGGACGAGCAGTACGCGCTGCTGATCGGCACCACCACCGGCGACGGCCGCTTCGAGGCCTGGCACTGGGCCACCTTCATGAACTGCCGCATCTGCCTGGACGACCCGACGGCGCACGTGCGGGTGCGCCTGGCGGGCCGGGGCCGGGTGCTGAGCGTCACCGCCGAGGCCGCCTCCGAGCGCGAGAACGCGCGCTGGCGCGTCACCTGGCGGCTGCGCGAGCGCGAGCAGGACGGCATGGTCGAGCTGATCGGCCTGGACGCGCTCACCGGCATCGAAGGCCGGCAGGGCACGCGCGAAAGCACCAACCTGCTGACCGGCGAGACCGTGACCGAGACCGGCACCCTGCGCCGCGGCCGGCTCGCGGCCGTGGGCGCCACCACGCGCGCGAAGCAGAAGGTGCCGCCCGTGCGGCCGCTGGCGGATGCGGTGGAGCCTGCGTTCTAGCCGGAGCGGCGGACCTGGCCATCACGGGCTGACACGGCCAGTTGTTGCTCAACAGGAAACTTTCTCTTAGAGTGTTGCCTTGGGCGCTCATGGGGGCGCCGCTTGATGGAACACGTGATGAAGTTTGCCTTTCTGCTGTACGACGGCGTGGAGCCGATCGATCTGGCCGCGATCGGTGTCGTCTCGATGGCGAAGCGGGTGATGCCCGATTTCGAATACCTCACCGTCGCTGCCACGCCGGGCCTGCGGCGCCTGTCGAATGGCCTGCGCGTGATGGCGGACCACGGCTTCGAGGACTGTCCGCATGCGGACGTGCTGATCGTTCCGGGCGGACCCGGCTGGCCGCAGGCGAGCGAGAACGCCGCCATCCGCACCTTCCTGCAGCGCCGCAGCGAGGGCGCCCTGCTGATCTCCATCTGTACCGGCGCCATGCTGCTGGCGCAGGCCGGGCTGCTCGACGGGCGCATGGCGACCACCAAGTGCGAAGTACGCCCGCCGGAGGTGCCCGCCCTGTCGCTGCTGGCACGCGACCATGCGCGCATCGACGCGCGCCAGGCCCTGATGGTGGACAACGGCACCGTGCTCACCGGCGGCGGCGTGAGCCTGTGCATCGACGCCATGCTGCATCTCATCGCCACCCGCATCGGCACCGCACAGGCAGCCGAGGTGGCCCGCATCATCGAATACGGCGCAGCCTGGGAGGCCAACAAGGCACGCCTGCCTACGCTTCTTGCAACCGAGGGTTTGTCCTAGCGAAGCCTCGCGTTGACGCTCCAGATCGGGAAACCTATAGTTGCCTAATGGACAACATTGGTTGCCCATCGCAATGCCGCCGCGCGGCACGTATCCGATCAAGACTGGAGACAACGATGGAAATCACGCAGGCCTTCGAGGCCGCGGCGGCGGCGCACAAGCCGGACCACCGCGTCGGACGGGTGGTGTTCGCGAGCGCGCTGGGAACGATCATCGAGTGGTACGACTTCCTGATCTACGGCGCGGCTGCGGCGCTGGTGTTCAACAAGCTGTTCTTCCCCTCGATAGATCCTTTCCTCGGCACCCTGGCCGCGCTGGGCAGCGCGGCGGTCGGCTTCTTCGCGCGGCCCTTCGGCGGCGCCGTGTTCGGCTATTTCGGCGACCGGCTCGGCCGCAAGTCCATGCTGCTGCTCACGCTGATGATCATGGGCCTGGGCACCTTCGCGATCGGCCTGCTGCCCACCTACGCGCAGATCGGCATCTGGGCGCCGATCCTGCTGATCGTGCTGCGCGTCATCCAGGGCATTGGCCTGGGCGGCGAATGGGGCGGAGCGGCGCTCATGGTGCTCGAACACGCGCCCGCCAAGCGCCGCGGGCTGTGCGGCAGCCTGGTGCAGGTGGGGTTTCCGATCGGCCTGATCCTCTCGGCGGGCGTGTTCGCCCTGGTGTCCAAGCTGCCGGAGGAGGAATTCCTGTCCTGGGGCTGGCGCGTGCCCTTCCTCTCCAGCCTGGTACTCGTGATCCTGGGCGCCTTCATCCGCCTGAGAGTCGAGGAATCGCCGGTCTTCCAGGCCATGAAGGCCAAGAAGGAGATCGCGCGCAACCCGCTGGCCGAAGCGATCTTCAAGCATCCCAAGAGCTTCCTGGTGGCCATCGGCCTGAAGATCTCCGAGGTGTCGTGGGTCTACATGCTCACCGTCTTCGTGGTGGTGTACGCCACCACCCAGTTGGGCCTGCCGAAGGCGCAGATCCTCGACGCGATCATGATCGCGGCGGCGATCGAGGTCGTCACCATCCCGCTGTTCGGCTATCTCACGGATGTGTTCGGACGCCGCCCGTTCTACTTCGCCGGTGCGCTCTTCACCATCGGCTTCGCCTTTCCGATGTTCTGGCTGCTGGACACGCGCGATCCGCTGGTGATCGTGGCAGCCGTGGCGGTTGCGCTCAGTTTCGGCCACGGATTGATGTTCGCGCCGGAGGCCACCTACTTCCCCGAGCTGTTCGGTGCCCGGGCGCGCTACAGCGGCGCCTCCTTCGGCTTCCAGGTGGCGGCGGCGATCGGCGGCGGCCTGACGCCGGTGCTCGCCACCTGGCTGGCGGAGAAAGGCGGCACCGCCGGCGTGTCGACGATGCTGATTTCGCTGGCGCTGATCACGCTGATCGCCGCCTTTTTCGCGCACGAGACGCGCAACCATTCCGTGGCGGTGCTTTGAGCCGCCGTTTCATCCTCCCACGTATCTCTTGAGGAGTTTCCATGTCCAACGTCCATACCGCACAACGCCTGTCGGGCAAGCTTGAACCCACCCCGGGCGGCTCGGTCTACGTCGACCCCGAAAAGCTGGAATGGCAGAAATCCCAGTTCGACAAGATCTGGATGAAGGTGCTCTACCGCAACGACGAGGCCGGCGAGATGACCGTCCTGCTGAAGTGGGAGCCCGGCGCAGTGCTGCCCTTTCACAAGCATCCGGAGATCGAGCAAAGCTGGGTGCTCGAGGGCTCCTTCTACGACCACGACGGCATCTGCCGCGCCGGCCAGTACGTCTGGCGCCAGCCGGGCTCGCTGCACGAGACGCACTCGGACGAGGGTTGCCTGCTTCTGGCGGTGTACCGCAAGCCGAACGTGTTCTTCCACACCGCGGGATTCCAGACGGCCGGCTAGGAGCAGCCAGGATGGCCTACATCGTCACCGAGGCTTGCATCGGCTGCCGCTATGGCGAATGCATCGAGGTCTGCCCCCAGGAAGCGTTTCGCGAGGGGCCGAACTTCGTCGTGATCGATCCCGAAGCCTGCGCCAACTGCTCGCTTTGCGAGATGGTGTGTCCGGTGCAGGCGATCCATCCCGTGCATGGCCTGGGGGAAGAGATGCAACCCTTCGTGGCGCTGAACGCCGAACTCGCGCGACACTGGCCCAAGGCAAGCTACCGCGGGCCTTTGCCGGACGCGGATGCGTGGGCCGAGCGCAAGGGCAAGCTCGCACTTCTCGACCGCGCGACATAGGTCAAGCCGAGCAGGGAGGGGCGTCCGTAGAATCGGACGACATGCCAAGACAGAAGCGTTCCGCAACCAAAGCATCGGAGGGCGCGTCGGATTCAGTACAGCAGCAGCAGGAAGCCACGCTGCCCACCGCTGATCTGGGCGGCCGGATCAAGCAGCGGCGTCTTGCAGCCGGATTCACGTTGGCCGAACTGGCCGAACAGGCCGGCTTCGGCAAAGCGTATCTCTCTCGCATCGAGAACGGCAAGAAGGTCCCGCCCATCGGTACGCTTTCACGCATCGCGGACGTACTGGGCGTCGAGGCCGCGGCGCTTCTGCAGGAGACTGGCGTGCATACGCGCTGGCGCGGCGCCAGCGTGGTTCGCCGCAACGAGAAGCGTCATACGGTGCTGGGCGGAAGCGCCTTTGGCTACGACTACTTCGCGCTCACCGACGCCACCGAGGGGCGGGCATTGCAGCCGTTCCTGTTCTCCTTCCCGGCCGAGGTCGACAAGTTCGTCTTCTTCGAACACGAGGGCGAGGAGCTGCTGCACGTGCTGACCGGCCGCATCGAATGGCAAGTGGGCATGGACAAGTACATCCTCGAAGCCGGCGACACGATCCACTTCGATTCGCGCATGCCGCACCGGGGGCACGCGCTTTCGGGTGCAGCCACCGCGCTGGTGGTGATGTATTCACCAGGCAAGCCGGCCAATCTCGGTTGAGCCGGCGCCGCCGCGCCCGCCAGCGCCCTCAAGCGATCGTCATCAAGCTCGCGTTGCCGCCCGCCGCGGCCGTGTTCGTGCTGACGGCGCGTTCGAGGACCAGGGCCTCCAGCGGCATGTCGGCGCTGGCTGCGTCGAAGCGGCGCAGGCAGACGATGGGGCCGTCGCGCTCGGCCAGCCGCGCCGCGGCCGCGCGCATGTCCGCCTCGCTGCCCTGGTGCAGGGCGACGTCGAACGCGACGCCGCGCGCGTTCCAGTCGCCCGCCCGCGCGATGGCGCCCTGCACTTCCAGCGGCAGGCTGGCATGCAGCTTCCCGGTGGCGGCGGTCAGCGGCCAGATGGCGCGGCAGCCCACGGCGAGCACGCCGGCGAGTTGCAGCAGCAGCGCGTCCTCCGATGCAGCCAGGCACAGCGCGGCCTCGCGCGGGTGCAGTGAATAGACGTTGCGCTCGCCGGTCGGCCCGGCCAGCACACGCGCCTGGCGCCCGCCGACGCGGCGGGCCAGTTCGCGGCACTGGGCTGCCAGGCCCTGGCTGCGGTGCTGCTCCATCCAGGCCGCGAGCGCAGTGAAGGCGATTGACGGGACCTGCGCCGGACCCTCGGGCACGGAGCCCGGCAGGCCGCAGTCGGCGGCTCGCGCGAGCACGTCGCCGGGCCGCGCGGCCAGCAGGCGGTACATGTACAGCGGGCCGCCGGCCTTCGGGCCGGTGCCCGACAGGCCCTCGCCGCCGAAGGGCTGCACGCCGACGACGGCGCCCACCATGTTGCGGTTGACGTAGAGGTTGCCGACGCGCGCGCGAGAGACCACCTGGCCGATCGTCTCGTCGATGCGCGTGTGCAGGCCCATCGTCAGGCCATAGCCGGTGGCGTTGATCTGCGCCATCAGCCCGTCCAGGTCCTCGCGGGCGTAGCGCACCACGTGCAGCACCGGCCCGAAAACCTCGCGCTTCAGTTCGGAGATGCTTTCCAGCTCGATCAGCGCCGGCACGACGTAGGTGCCGCCCTCCAGCACGTCGTGCGCGCAGCGGCCCAGGCGGTGCACGCGCCGGCCGCGGCCGCGCATGGCTTCCACGTGCGCCTCGATGGTCTCGCGCGCGCCGGCGTCGATGACCGGACCGACGTCGGTGCGCAGCGCAGCGGGGTTGCCCACCGTGGCCTCGGCCATCGCGCCGCGCAGCATGTGCAGCAGGCGGTCGGCCACGTCGTCCTGCACGCACAGGATGCGCAGCGCCGAGCAGCGCTGGCCCGCGCTGTCGAAGGCCGAGGCCATCACGTCGGCCACCACCTGCTCCACCAGCGCCGAGGAATCGACCACCATCGCGTTCTGCCCGCCGGTCTCGGCGATCAGCGGCACCGGCGCGCCGGTGGGGCCCAGCCGCTCGGCCAGCGTGTGCTGCAACTGGCGCGCGACCTCGGTGGAGCCGGTGAACATCACGGCCTGCACCCGCGCGTCGGCGACCATGCGCGCGCCCACCGTGGAGCCCCGGCCCGGCACGAGCTGGATCGCCGCGGCGGGCACGCCGCCCTCGCGCAGCAGCCGCACGCCCTCGGCCGCGATCATCGAGGTCTGCTCGGCGGGCTTGGCCAGCACGGTGTTGCCGGCGGCCAGCGCCGCGGCGATCTGGCCGATGAAGATGGCCAGCGGGAAATTCCACGGGCTGATGCACAGCACCGGCCCGAGCGGGCGGTGCGTGGCGGCGTCGAAGTCGGCGCGCGCCTGCTGCGCGTAGAAGCGCAGGAAGTCGATCGCCTCGCGCACCTCGGCCCCGCCGTTGGCGCAGGTCTTGCCGGCCTCGCGGGCCAGCAGGCCCAGCAGGCGCGGCAGTGCCTGCTGCAGCAGGTCGGCCGTGCGCTCCAGCGCGGCGGCGCGCTGCGCGGCGGGCATGGCGGCCCAGGCGGGCGCGGCCTCGGCGGCGGCGCGCAGGGCGGCGTCGATCTCGGGCTCCGTGGCGGCGCGCACGCGGCCCACCACGTCGCGCAGGTCGGCCGGGTTGCGCTTGTCCTGCCACGCCGGGTCGGCCACGGGCACCGGCTGCGCGAGCATCGGCTCGGCCTGCCAGGCGGTGCCGGCCTGCTGCACGAGCAGTGTTTCGAGTCCGCGCAGCGTCCCGTCGTCGGACAGGTCCAGGCCCGTCGAATTGCGGCGCGCCTCGCCGTACAGCGCGGCCGGCGCGGCGATGGCCGGATGAGGCCGGCCCAGTTCACCCTCTTCCTGCGCCATGCGTTCGACCGCCGCGACCGGGTCTTCCACCAGCGTCTCGATGGAGATGGTCGGGTCGGCGACGCGGTTGACGAAGGAGGTGTTGGCGCCGTTCTCCAGCAGGCGGCGCACCAGGTAGGCCAGCAGCGTCTCGTGCGTGCCCACGGGCGCGTAGATGCGGCACGGCCGGCCGAGCCTGCCGGCCTCGGCCGGGCCGACCACCTGCTCGTACAGCGGCTCGCCCATGCCGTGCAGGCACTGGAACTCGTACTGCCCCGGCTGCCAGGCCGACGGATCGGCCATCGTGTAGATGGCCGCCATCGTGTGGGCGTTGTGCGTAGCGAACTGCGGGTAGACCTGCTGCGGCGCCGCGAGCAGCTTCCTCGCGCAGGCGAGGTACGACACGTCGGTGTAGACCTTGCGCGTGTAGACCGGGAAGCCCGCCTGCCCATCCACCTGGGCGCGCTTGATCTCGCTGTCCCAGTAGGCGCCCTTGACCAGGCGGATCATCAGCCGGTGGCGGCTGCGGCGCGCCAGGTCGATCAGGTGGTCGATCACGAAGGGGCAGCGCTTCTGGTAGGCCTGGATCACGAAGCCGATGCCGTTCCAGCCGGCCAGCGCGGGCTCGAAGCACAGCTTGTCCAGCAGATCCAGCGAGAGTTCGAGCCGGTCGGCCTCCTCGGCGTCGATGTTCAGGCCGATGTCGTGGCGATGGGCCAGCAGCGCCAGGCTGCGCAGCACCGGGTACAGCTCGTCCATCACGCGGCCGTGCTGGGCGCGGCTGTAGCGCGGGTGCAGGGCCGACAGCTTGATCGAGATGCCCGGCCCCTCGTACACGCCGCGCCCGGCGGATGCTTTGCCGATGGCGTGGATCGCCTGCTCATAGGACTCGCGGTAGCGGTCCGCATCCTCGGCCGTCATCGCGGCCTCGCCGAGCATGTCGTAGGAATAGCGGAAGCCCTGCGCCTCCAGGCCCTTCGCGTGCGCCAGCGCGTCCTGGATGGTCTCGCCGGTGACGAACTGCTCGCCCATCATGCGCATCGCCATGTCCACGCCCTTGCGGATCATCGGCTCGCCGCCCCTGGCGATCAGCCGCGTGAGCAGCGTGGACAGCGAGGTCTCGCTGTGCGTGGCGACCAGCTTGCCCGTCAGCAGCAGGCCCCAGGTGGCGGCGTTGACGAACAGCGATGCGCTGCGGCCCGCGTGCGCCTGCCAGTGGCCGTGCGCGATCTTGTCGCGGATCAGCGCGTCGCGCGTGGCCGTGTCGGGGATGCGCAGCAGCGCCTCGGCCAGGCACATCAGGGCCACGCCCTCCTGCGATGACAGCGCGTATTCCTGCAGCAGGCCCTGCACGATGCCCGCGCGGCCAGCTGTGCTCCTGCGCTCGCGCAGGCCCTGGGCGAGGCGCAGCGCCAGCGCGTGGGCGCGGCCGGCCGCCTCGGGCGCCATCCGGGCCTGCGGCAGCAGTTCCGCCACGGCCAGCGGCTCGGGCATCCGGCAAGCCCCGCTGATGCGCCGGCGCAGTTCGCTGGTGTCGGAGGCGCCGCCGGCGAAGCCGCGGAAGAAGGAGGCCGGATCGACGGGTGCGCGCGTATCCATGAGCGTCTGCAGTGCTGAGGAGGATGTACGCATAATGCGCCGCAGTTCGACGATTTTTTGTTCGTATTTGAGGCTCGATGCAGAACAAATCACCAGATGAATCCGCCGACCTGGTCGATCTGGACCGGCTGGACCTGCGCATCCTGGCGGCGCTGCAGGCCGACGGCCGCATCACCAACCTGAAGCTGGCCGAGGCGGTCGGCCTGTCGCCCACGGCGGTGCTGGCGCGCGTACAGCGCCTCACGCGCGACGGCTACATCCTCGGCTACGAGGCGCGCCTGAACCCGCTGAAGCTGGGCGCCGGCATGCTGGTGTTCGTGGAGATCCTGCTGGACCGCACCACGCACAACGTGTTCGACGAATTCAAGGCCGCGGTGCAGGTGCACCCGCAGATCATGGAATGTCACATGGTCGCCGGCGGCTTCGACTACCTGCTCAAGACGCGCTGCGCCGACATGAACGACTACCGGCGCTTTGCCGGCAACGTGCTGTGGCAGCTGCCCGGCGTGCGCGAGACGCGCACCTATGCCGTGATGGAGGAAGTCAAGGACTCGGCGCGGCTGGCGCTGCCGGGGGTGTGAGTTTTCGGGAGGCGCCGTGGGTGCGCGCCGTGGCCGGGGGCATCCTGCGCGGTTCCATCGACCGGGAGTAGGCCCAGGCCCCGGTGAGGGGGCGGTGGCGCGCCTGTGGAGCGCCGAGAAGCGCAGGGCGGCCGGGCTGCATGCCTGCCGCAGGACAGGCATGCTT
>Ga0222428_100519_pt1 | contig 12539 bp, 10 predicted proteins | sample 2B5Ametagenome_FD_182471 | JGI IMG/M metagenome (GOLD analysis project Ga0222428, IMG submission 182471) | Enriched microbial communities from leaf-cutter ant dump, University of Wisconsin, Madison, United States - 2B5A (version 2) | ecosystem: Environmental > Terrestrial > Nest > Insects nest >...
TCTCCATCGCGCCGGGCGAGATCCTCGGCGTGGTGGGCGAGTCGGGCGCGGGCAAGTCGCTCACGGGCGCGTCCATCATCGGCCTGCTGGAGCCGCCGGGGCGCGTGGCGTCCGGTCGCATCCTGCTGGAAGGCCAGCGCATCGACAATCTGCCGCACGAGCAGATGCGCCATATCCGGGGCCGGCGCATCGGCGCCATCTTCCAGGACCCGCTCACCTCGCTGAACCCGCTGTACACCGTGGGCCAGCAGCTCGTCGAGACCATCCGCACGCACCTGCCCGTGTCGGCCGCCGAGGCACGCCAGCGTGCTATTCAGCTTCTCAAGGACACGGGCATCCCGGCCGCCGAGCAGCGTGTGGACCACTACCCGCACCAGTTCTCCGGCGGCATGCGCCAGCGCGTGGTGATCGCCCTGGCGCTGGCGGCCGAGCCGCAGCTCATCGTGGCCGACGAGCCCACCACGGCGCTGGACGTGTCCATCCAGGCGCAGATCATCCAGCTGCTCAAGCACATCTGCACAACGCGCGGCGCGGCCGTTATGCTCATCACGCACGACATGGGCGTGATCGCCGAGACCTGCGACCGCGTGGCCGTCATGTACGCGGGCCGCGTGGCCGAGATCGGCCCCGTGCACGAGGTCATCAACCATCCCGCGCACCCCTACACCGCCGGCCTCATGGCCTCCATCCCCGACATGGAGCACGACCGCGAACGCCTGAACCAGATCGACGGAGCCATGCCGCGCCTGACCGCCATCCCCGAGGGCTGCGCCTTCAACCCGCGCTGCCCGCGCGCCTTCGCCCGCTGCCGCGTGGCGCGGCCCGACCTGATGCCCGCCGGCCCAACCCAGGCCGCCTGCTGGCTGCATGCGGAGGTGGCGGCATGAGCGCACCGCTGGTACAGGCGCACGACCTCGCCAAGACCTTCGACGTCTCCGCCCCCTGGCTCAACCGCGTGATCGAGCGCAAGCCGCGCGCGCTGCTGCACGCCGTGGACGGCGTGAGCTTCGAGATCGAGAAGGGCCGCACCCTGGCCCTGGTGGGCGAATCGGGCTGCGGCAAGAGCACCGTGGCGCGCCTGCTCGTGGGCCTGTACGAGCCCACGCGCGGCGGCTTCGACTTCGACGGGCAGGACGCGCATGCCGCCTTCCAGGGCAAGGATGCGCGCACCATGCGCCGGCGCATCCAGATGATCTTCCAGGACCCGTATGCCAGCCTGAACCCGCGCTGGCTGGTGGAGGACATCGTCGGCGAGCCGCTGCGCGAGCATGGCCTCATCACCGGCAAGGCCGAACTCAAGACCCGCGTGGGCGAGTTGCTGCAGTCGGTGGGCCTGTCCGCGCAGGACATGGCCAAGTACCCGCACCAGTTCTCGGGCGGGCAGCGCCAGCGCATCTCCATCGCCCGCGCGCTCGCCACCGAGCCAGAGTTCCTCGTGTGCGACGAGCCCACCAGCGCGCTCGACGTGTCGGTGCAGGCCCAGGTGCTCAACATCATGAAGGACCTGCAGCGCCAGCGGCACCTGACGTACCTCTTCATCAGCCACAACCTCGCCGTGGTGCGCCACGTGAGCGACCAGGTCGGCGTGATGTACCTGGGCCGCCTGGTGGAGCTGGCGGACAAACAGGAGCTGTTCAGCCGCCCGCGCCACCCCTACACGCGCATGCTGCTCGATGCCATTCCCAAGATGCACGACACCGGCCGCGCGCGCACGCCCGTGCAGGGCGAGGTGCCCAACCCGCTCAACCCGCCGCCCGGCTGCGCATTCAACCCGCGCTGCCCGCACGCCAACGACCGCTGCCGCATCGAGCGGCCGCAGATGCTGGAGGCGGGCGGCGCCCGCGTGGCCTGCCATGCCGTGCAGGAAGGCCGCCTGTAAACCCGAAAGGAGAACGCCATGACCTTCACTCTCACCAGCCCCGACATCGCCGACGGCAGCACCATTGCCCAGAGCTTCGAGTTCGACTCCTTCGGCTGCACCGGCGCCAACCAGTCGCCCGTGCTGCGCTGGAGCGGCGCACCCGAGGGCACCAAGAGCTTCGCCGTGAACGTCTACGACCCCGACGCGCCCACGGGCTCGGGTTTCTGGCACTGGTACGTGATCGACATTCCCGCCAGCGTGGCCGAACTGGGCGGCAATGCGGGCGCCAAGGGCGGCGCCCACCTGCCCGCGGGCGCGCGCCAGATCCGCAACGACTACGGCATCTACGCCTGGGGCGGCATGTGCCCGCCGCCCGGCGACAAGCCGCACCGCTACATCTTCACGGTGCATGCGCTGTCGGTGGAGCGCATCGACGTGCCCGACGACGCGCCTGCCGCGCTCACGGGCTTTATGGTCAACGCCAACACGATCGCCAAGGCGAGCTTCACCGCGACCTACGGACGTTGAGGGTCAAATCGGGCTCCAGCGCTTATCCATCAAGCGCTGGAAGCTATCATTTTCAAGTGTAGCGCTTGGCCCGCAGGTTGTTCTTCATCTGCTGCAGCACCGGCTGCAGCGGCTCGCCGATGCGCAGCGCCACGCAGGTGGCGAGCACGTCGATGACCAGCAGGTGCAGCAGGCGCGAGACCATGGGGCTGTAGCGGTCGTAGCCCTCGGGGTGGTCGGCGGCCAGGTGGATCTGGCAGGTGTGGGCCAGGGGCGAGCCGCTGGCGGTGATCGCGATGGTCGTGGCGCCGTTCTTGCGCGCGATGTCGGCGGCATCCATCAGGTCGCGCGTGCGGCCCGAGTTGCTGATGATGACCGCGCAGTCGCCTGGCCCGAGCAGCGTGGCGCTCATCACCTGCATGTGGCCGTCGCTGGTGCTGATGCTGGTGATGCCGAGGCGGAAGAACTTGTGCTGCCCGTCCTGCGCCACGATGCCGGAATTGCCAGCGCCGTAGAACTCGATGCGCCGCCCCGTCTGCCACGTGGCGGCGATGGCGCTCGCCGCCTGCTCCAGCGCGGCGGTGCTGGCGGCGTTGCGGTACTGCAGGAAGGCGGCGACGGCGTTGTCCACCACCTTCACCAGCACGTCGCCGGTCTTGTCGTCGGCGTCCACGCTGCGGTGGATGAAGGGCACGCCCTCGCTCACGCTGCCCATGAGCTTGAGCTTGAAGTCCGCCAGCCCGTCGTAGCCCATGCTGCGGCAAAAGCGCACCACGGTGGGCTTGCTCACGTGTGCGCGCGCGGCCAGCTCGCGCACGGGCAGGTGCGCGAAGGCGCGCGCGTCCTGCAGCACGAGCTGGGCGACGCGCTGCTCGGCGGGCGCGAGCGAAGGCAGCGATGCGGTGATGCGGTCTAGCATTCTTCGATCCAGGTGTTGCCGTCACGGGCCACCAGGGTGCTGGCGGCGCTGGGCCCCCAGCTTCCGGCGGCATAGGGGCGCGGGCCTTCGCCACGCTCGTCCTGCTCGCGCCAGGTTTGCATGATGGGCTCCACCCAGCGCCAGGCGGCCTCCTGCTCGTCGGCGCGCACGAAGAGATTCAGCCGTCCGGCGATCACGTCGAGCAGCAGCCGTTCGTAGGCGCCCACGCGCTCGGCGCCGAAGCGCTGCTCGAAGTCCAGGTCGAGCTGCACCGGCGCCAGCGCCTGCACGGCCGCCGCGCCGCGCTTTTCCTGCGCGGCGAACAGGTGCAGCGCCACGCCGTCGCGCGGCTGCAGGCGGATCACCAGGCGGTTGGCGGAACCCAGCGGCGTGCGGTAGATGGGGTGCGGCGTGGGGCGGAAATTGATGGCGATGTGCGCCTCGCGCGCCGCCAGGCGCTTGCCGGTGCGGATGTAGAAGGGCACGCCGGCCCAGCGCCAGTTGGCGATCTCGGTGCGCAGGGCGACGAAGGTCTCTGTGGTGCTGCCGGGGGCGACCCCGTCTTCCTCGCCATAGGCGCGCACCTGGCCGCCCGCGAGCTGGCCGGCCGTGTACTGGCCGCGCACCACGCCCTGGGCCAGCGTGGCGGGCGTCCAGGGCGAGAGCGAACGCAGCACCTTGAGCTTCTCGTCGCGGATCGCGTCGGCGTGGGCGTTGATAGGTGGCTCCATGGCGATCGCGCACAGCAGCTGCAGCGCGTGGTTCTGCACCATGTCGCGCAGCGCACCCGTGCCGTCGTAGAAGGCGCCGCGCTTTTCCACGCCGAGCTGCTCGGCCATGGTGATCTCGATGCTGGCGACCGTCTCGCGGCGCCACAGCGGCTCGAACAGCGCGTTGCCGAAGCGCAGCGCCAGCAGGTTCTGCACCGAGGGCTTGCCCAGGTAGTGGTCGATGCGGAACACCTGCCGCTCGTCGAACACGCCGCGCACGGCGGCGTTGATGGCGCGGTTGGATTCCAGGTCGTGCCCCAGCGGCTTTTCCAGCACCACGCGCGTGGCGGGCGTGGCCAGGCCCGCGGCGCCGATCTGCTCGCAGGCGGTGGTGAACAGGCCCGGCGCGGTGGCGAGGTACATCACCACCGTCTCGGCACCGCGCGCCTCCAGCTTGTCCTTGAGCAGCTGGTAGTCGGCGGGCGCCGAGAGATCCATGCGCTGGTATTCGAGCAGCGCGGCGAAGCGCTCGAACTCCTGCGCGCTCGGGCGTTTCTCGCCCTCCACGACGGCCAGGCGGCTGCCGATGAGCGCGCGGTAGTCGGCATCGGTCAGCGCGTCGCGCGCCACGCCGACGATGCGTCCGCCCGGCGGCAGCGAGCCGTGGCGCCAGGCCTGGAACAGGGCGGGAAGCAGCTTGCGCCAGGCCAGATCGCCCGTGCCGCCGAAAAGTACGAGGTCGAAGCTCATGGCGAACAATGTTACCGAGTTTCATCCGCGGCCCCGGCCGACAGGGACCATGCTGCTCCCGCGCATACACTCCGGCTATTGGCCTGCATTTTGAGAGGACTTTTCCTTGAACCAACTCGACGCGCTCAAACAGTTCACCACCGTAGTGGCCGATACCGGCGATTTCAAGCAGCTGGCCCAGTTCCAGCCGCAGGACGCGACCACCAACCCGTCGCTGATCCTCAAGGCCGTGCAGAAGCCCGAGTACGCGCCGCTGCTCCAGGACTGCGTGACGCGCTTCCACGGCCGCGACATCGGCGAGCTGATGGACCGGCTCATCGTGCGCTTCGGCTGCGAGATCCTCTCCATCATCCCGGGTCGCGTGTCCACCGAGGTCGATGCGCGCCTGTCGTTCGACACCGCCGCCACCGTGGCGCGCGCCGAGCGCATCGTGGAGCTGTATCAGGCGGAGGGCATCCATATCGACCGCGTGCTCATCAAGATCGCCTCCACCTGGGAGGGTATCGAGGCCGCGCGGCTGCTGGAGGCCAAGGGCATCCACACCAACCTCACGCTGCTGTTCTCGTTCGCCCAGGCCGTGGCCTGCGGGCAGGCCAAGGTGCAGCTCATCTCGCCCTTCGTCGGCCGCATCTACGACTGGTACAAGAAGCAGGCCGGCAGCAGCTGGGACGACGCTGCGATGGCCGGCGCCAACGACCCCGGCGTGCAGTCCGTGCGCGCCATCTACAACCACTACAAGCACTTCGGCATCGCCACGGAGGTGATGGGCGCGAGCTTCCGCAACACGGGCCAGATCGTGGCGCTGGCGGGCTGCGACCTGCTGACCATCGCGCCCGAGCTGCTGACCCAGCTCGCCGCCAGCGAGGCGCCCGTCGCGCGCGTGCTCGACCCCGAGGCCGCGCGCCGCGTGGCCATCGAGCCCGTGCAGTACGACGAGGCGGGCTTCCGCTACGCGCTCAACGCAGACGCCATGGCCACGGAAAAGCTCGCCGAGGGCATCCGCGCCTTCGCGGCCGATGCGGCCAAGCTCGAACAGCTGATGCAAGCCGCCGCATGAGCTACACGGACCCGCGCACGCGCTGCGACCGCACGGATGCCTGGGGCCAGCTGCGCACGCACTACGAGCGCGCAGGCCGGGACTTCGACGTGCGCGACGCCTTCGCCGAAGACCCGCAGCGCGTGGAGCGCTTCAGCCAGCAGGCGCCCCACGTGTTCGCGGACCTGTCCAAGAACCGCATCGACGCGCCCACCGAGGCGCTGCTGGTGCAGCTGGCGCGCGAGTGCGGCTTGCCGGCCTACCGCGACGCCATGTTCGCGGGCGCGCCCATCAACAACACCGAGCAGCGCGCGGCGATGCACTGGTTGTTGCGAAAGCCGGCTCCAGCGCAGGCAGGGCAAGCGCAGGCAGCTACGGATGTAGTAGCGGAGGGCCTGCGCGACGTGCACGCCACGCTGGACGCCATGCTGCGCATCGCCGAGCAGGTGCGCCAGGACGACGCCATCACCGACATCGTGAACATCGGCATCGGCGGCTCCGACCTCGGGCCCGCGATGGCGGTGAAGGCGCTCGACGACCTGCGCCACCCGGCCAAGCGCCTGCACTTCATCTCCAACGTGGACGGCATGGAGCTGGGCAGCCTGCTGCGCACGCTGCGTCCCGAGAGCACGCTGTTCCTCATCGCCTCCAAGACCTTCACCACGCTGGAGACGATGACCAACGCGCAGTCCGCGCGCGACTGGTTCACGGCCCAGGGCGGCACCGACGTGGCGCGGCACTTCTACGCGCTCACCACCCACCTGGAGGCGGCGGCGCAGTTCGGCATCACCACCACGCTGGGTTTCTGGGACTGGGTGGGCGGGCGCTACTCGCTGTGGTCGGCCATCGGCCTGCCGATCGCCATCGCCATCGGCGCGCCGGCCTTCCGCGAGCTGCTGGCGGGCGCGCACGCGATGGACGAGCACTTCCGCACGGCGCCGCTCGAAGCCAACCTGCCCGTGCGCCTGGGCCTGCTGGACGTGTGGTACCGCAACTTCCACGGCTTCACCAGCCGCAGCGTGGCGCCCTACAGCCATGGCCTGCGCCGCCTGCCCGCGTACCTGCAGCAACTGGAGATGGAGAGCAACGGCAAGGGCGTGGACGCGCAGGGCGCCGCGCTGCCCTATGCCACCGCGCCCGCCATTTGGGGCGAGCCGGGCACCAACGGGCAGCACGCGTTCTTCCAGATGATCCACCAGGGGCCGGACGTGATCCCCGTGGACTTCATCGCGCTGCGCGAGCCCGGGCGCGATCTGCCCGGCCAGCACCCGCGCCTGGTGGCCAACGCGCTCGCGCAGGCGCGCGCGCTCATGGTGGGCCGCGCCGACGCGGGCGGCCACCGCGCATTCTCCGGCAACCGGCCCAGTACCTTCCTGGTGCTGGAGCGGCTGGATCCGGCCAGCCTGGGGGCGCTGATCGCGCTGTACGAGCACCGTGTGTTCGTGGCCGGCGCCCTCTGGGGCATCAACAGCTTCGACCAGTGGGGCGTGGAACTGGGCAAGGTGGTGGCCAAGGACATCGAGCCGCGCCTGGGCCATGGCGACGTGGAGGGACTGGATCCGTCCACCGCCGCGCTGGTGCAGAAACTGCAAGCCAAATAGGCCTCCAGCGCTTGCTGGTGAAGCGCTGGCAGCTATCGATACAGAAGCAAAAAGGCCGGTCGCAAGACCGGCTTTTTTTGCAGTGCTGCAGGTCAGAACGACACAGTGGCCGACAGCTTGAAGGTGCGCGGCGCGCCGGGCATCACGAAGCCGTCGCCGAAGGTGCCGATCCAGTACTTCTTGTCGGACACGTTTTCCACGCTGGCGTTGAAGCGCACGGGCGTGGCGCCGAGCTGGGTGGCGTAGCTGGCGTTCAGGTCCAGGCGGTTCCAGGACGGCATGCGCAGGCGGTTGCCCGAGTCGGACCACTGCGAGCCGGTGTGGATCACGCGGCCGCCTACCTTCAGGCCCTGCACGGGCATCTGCCAGTCCATGCCGATGCGCACGCGCCATTCGGGTGTGCCGAAGGTGTCCTTGCCGGTGTTGCGCTGCTCGGACTTGATGTGGGTGACGCCGCCCAGCAGCGACAGGTCCTTGGTCAGCATGCCGTACATGCTCCACTCCAGGCCGCGCAGGCGCTGCTCGCCGTCGTCCACCAGGGTGGGTAGGGGGGCCGCGTTGTTGCTGATGAAAGAGGGCCGCTTGATCTCGAAGGCGCTGACTGTGTGCGTGAGCGCGCCGGTCTGCACCTTCACGCCCAGCTCCATCTGCTTGGTCTGCTTCGGCGGCAGGGCCTCGCCCGTGTTGGTGTAGCCCACGCCCACGATCTGGCCCGGCTCCAGCCCTTCGGTGTAGTTGCCGAACAGCGAGAGGTCGTCGCCCCAGGGGCGTACGACGGCGGCGATCATCGGCGAGAAGCGGCTTTCGCTGTAGTTCGACAGCGGCATCTTCACGGTCTGGTGGCGGCCGCCCACGGTCAGCAGCACCTTCTCGTCGGCGAAGCCCATGGTGTCGGCCACGGCCAGCGAACGGTATTCATTCTGGGTGGTGTAGTCCTTCCAGACGGGCGCGGAGGGGAAGTTGGGAACCACCGGGTCGTACATGTTGGTGGTGTAGCAGTAGTTGCAGGCCGTGTTCACGGTCCCTTCCTTGTGCTTGAGGATGTTGGCCGACACCTGCAGGCGGTGGCGGACAGCGCCCGTGTCGAACTTGCCGATCATGCCGGCCTCGGCCGTGCGGCGCTCGGACTTGGTGTGCACGTTGTAGATGGCGCCGCGCGTGGTGCCGTCCGCGCCGGTGACGAAGGCGCGGGTGCCGAACAGCAGGCCCTGGCCCTCGGCCTCGGAGCCGCCCACCGCGAAGTAGCCCTGCCAGTCCTGCGTGAAGTCGAACTCGGCGCGGGCCAGCGCGCCGCTGTTCTCGTACTCGCCGTGCGTGCCGCGGAACATGTTGGTGTCGCCCTCGGGCGGGGCCAGCAGGCGGCCCACGCCGGGGATGGCCGCGTTGCCCAGGAAGTTGAACATGCCAGGGCTGCCGTTGTCGATCTTGTTGACGCTGTTGTACAGGTCGAGCGAGAAGCGGGCGCGGTCGCCCACGTAGTCCAGCGCCAGCGCGCCGACGCGGCGGGACTGCTCCTCGTCCTTGGCGCCCATGTCGCCCGAGCCGTAGACGCCGTTGAAGCGGATGCCCAGGCGCTTTTCCTCGCCGAAGCGCTTGCCCACGTCGGCATGGGCCTGGAAGTAGGACTTCGATCCGTAGGTCACGGTCAGGTCGGCGATGGGCTGCGCCAGGGCGCGCTTGGTCACCATGTTGACGGTGCCCGCCACGCTGGACAGGGGCGGCATGCCCGAGAGCAGCACGTTGGGGCCGCGCAGCACCTCGATGCGCTCGAACATCTCGACCGGCACCGAGTTGGCCGGGGCGATGCCGTACAGGCCGTTGGTGGCGATGTCCATCGCCGTCATGTCCAGGCCGCGCAGGTTGAAGTTCTGCAGCAGGTGGTTCTTGTTGGTGGTGAAGACGACGGCGGAGTCGTTCTCCAGCACGTCCTGCAGCGTGAGGGCCGACCAGTCCTCGGCCAGCTCGCGCGTGTAGGCGTTGACGTGCACCGGCGCTTCCATGATAGACGTGGCGCCCAGGATGCCCAGGCGCGCACCCGATGCAGCCTTGTTGCCGGGCGCGCGCACGGGCAGGTCTTCGCGCTCGTACTTGCTGCGCACGGTGACCGTGGGCAGCGTGGTCTCGCCTTGCGCGGGGGCGGTCTGGGCGGCGGCGCCGGCGCTGATGGCGATCAGCGCCCAGGCAATCGGAGTGCGCCGCAGCGTGCGGCAGATGATGGCGGGCATGGATGCTTCCTGTTGTGAATGATGGTGTTGCAAATGAAAATAGCTCGCATTCTAATGGTGTTGCAACAGGTAACCACTACCGTTGCCGCCAGCCCACCCATGCGAAGAACAGCGCCAGCAGCGCGCACACCGCGCCCAGCAATACGCCGTCGGGCCCGGGGCGCAGCACGGCGGCCAGCGGCACCAGCGCGTTGCACAGCGCCGTGAACCACAGCAGGCCGCGCGCAGCCTGCGCCGTGCCGCGCCAGAGGGCCCAGGCGATGCAGGCGCCGAACAGGCCGTAGAACGCGCCCTGGTGCAGCGTGTCCAGGTCGCCGACCACGGGCGCCAGCCAGTGCGCCAGTGCCAGCGTGGCGGGCAGGGCGGCGGCGCAGCCCAGGCTCACGCCCAGCGTGAGGGCGGAGACGACGCGCACGTGGCGCGGGCGCTCCATGCCCGGCCCATCCTGCGGCTTGCGGGCGCGTTTGGTGCGCGTCTCGATCCACAGCAGGTTGCCGGTGTAGAACAGCAGCGCGCCCGACAGGCCCAGCAGCACGTAGAGGATGCGCACCGTGTCCCCGCCATAGCTGCCGAAGTGCAGCGAGAACAGGCTGCTGAGCAGCGCACTCGACGCGTGGCCGCTTTCGCCCGGCACGTAGGTGCGGTCGTAGATCTCGCCCGTGCGCAGGTTCACGAAGGCCAGGCCGTAGCGCGAAGCGCGCTGGAAGTTCCGCTCGTCGATACCGCCCACGGCGGCCACGGCCCCGCCGGGCTGGACTACGTAGTCCAGACCCAGGGGCTGGAAGTGCGGGGCCTGCTCCTGCACGCGGCGCCTGATCTCGCTGGGCGGCAGCCAGTCGGCACGGGCCGCCAGCGGCCGGGGCACGCTGTCGCGCGCCACCGTGGCGCTCAGGCCGTCCCGGTAGATGAACTTGTCCTGCGCGAGGTAGACCATGTCGTGCAGGCCGAACACGGCGGCGCTGAAAGCGATGACCAGGTGGAACGGCAGGCTGGCCACGCCCAGCAGGTTGTGCACGTCCAGCCACATGCGCTTGAGGTTGGCGCCCAGGCGCAGGTAGAACAGGTCCTTCACCAGCGACGGCAGCAGCACCACGATGCCCGACACCAGCGCCAGCCCGTAGGCCAGCGAGACGAGGCCGATGACCGGCTCGGCCACCTCCAGCGGAATCGGCAGGCCGCCCTTGCGGTGCAGGTAGTCGACGAAGTTGCCGCTGGTGTCATCCTCGCGCGGCGCATCCATGCGGCGCAGCTGGCCGTCGCTGCCCAGCTGCCACCACACCGCGTCCTGGCCGCGCTCGAGCTGCGCCAGCGCGGGCTGGGCGTTGTCGGGGCCGGGAAAGCGCAGGCGCACGCGGCCTTTCACGTCGGGGTGGGCATCGAAGAAGGTGGCGGCCAGCGCGTCGCCGTCGTCGCTCACCGCGCTGGATGCGGGCGCGGGCGGCTGCGTCCAGCGGGTGATCTCGGCTTCCAGCATGGAGAAGGCGCCTGCGTAGAAGGCGATGTACAGTACCAGCCCGCAGAGAATGCCGACCCAGGTGTGGACGGCCAGGTAGTCCTTGACGGTCTGCGCCTTCATTGCAGCACCTTCCAGGCGGCGAAGGCCGCCACGTTGGCCAGCAGGAAAGCGGCCGCGCACTGCTTGCGGCTTTGCGCCAGGAAGGCCACACACGGCGCGGCGCTCCACAGCAGCACTGCCAGCCACATGGCGATCTGGTCGCGCACCGGCAGATAGGCGGGCAGCAGGCCGCCGTACATCAGCAGCCAGCTCAGCCACAGCGCCAGCGGAAAGCCGAGGAGAAAGCCCGTGAAACCCTTGAACAGCAAGTGGCGCGGCGCGGCTTTGTCGTGGGCGCCGCGGCTCATCGGGCGGCCGCCCTGGCGGTGCGGCGGCGCGCGGCCTGCCACCAGCTCAGGCAGGGCAGGACCAGCATGGCCACGCCCAGCACCAGGGCAGTGGAGGTCGCCAGGCCCAGGCCGACGGCCTGCGTCTGCCACACGGCCAACAGCAGCACCATCAGCCCCAGCACCGTGCCGCGCCAGCCCTGGAGCGGCCCCTCAACGCGGGGCGTGGCGCACAGAAACAGCCCGCCGCAGGCGGCGGCCAGCAAGATACCGATCCACATGGAAGCAATCCAGAACAGTAATGAGAATGGATATCAATTTTACATACAAATCATTACTGGCCGATGTGGAGGTCGTGGGCGAAAAGAGCCATCAGCGCTTGTCCACCAAGCGCTGGCAGCTATCAAAACCATAAAAAAAGCCCCGCAGGCTTGCGCACTGCGGGGCTGGTTTGCCCGGGCGAGCGGGAGGCTTACATGCCCATGCCGCCCATGCCGCCCATGTCGGGCATGCCGCCGGCAGCGGGGGCTTCGTCCTTCGGAGCCTCAGCCACCATGGCTTCGGTCGTCAGCAGCAGCGAGGCCACGGAAGCGGCGTTTTGCAGGGCCGTGCGGGTCACCTTGGTCGGGTCCAGGATACCCATTTCCAGCATGTCGCCGTAGGTGTCGTTGGCGGCGTTGAAGCCGTAGTTGCCCTTGCCGTTCAGCACGGCATTGACCACCACCGAGGGCTCGCCACCGGCGTTGGCCACAATCTCGCGCAGGGGCGCTTCGATGGCCTTGAGCACCAGTTTGATGCCGGCATCCTGCTCGGCGTTGTCGCCCTTCAGTTCGCCGATGGCTTGCTTGGCGCGCAGGAAGGCCACGCCGCCGCCGGCCACGATGCCTTCTTCCACCGCAGCGCGGGTGGCGTGCAGGGCGTCTTCCACGCGGGCCTTCTTTTCCTTCATCTCGACTTCGGTGGCAGCGCCGACCTTGATGACGGCCACGCCGCCGGCCAGCTTGGCCACGCGCTCTTGCAGCTTCTCGCGGTCGTAGTCGCTGGTGGCTTCCTCGATCTGGATGCGGATCTGCTTGACGCGCGCCTCG
>Ga0222428_100520_pt1 | contig 12479 bp, 8 predicted proteins | sample 2B5Ametagenome_FD_182471 | JGI IMG/M metagenome (GOLD analysis project Ga0222428, IMG submission 182471) | Enriched microbial communities from leaf-cutter ant dump, University of Wisconsin, Madison, United States - 2B5A (version 2) | ecosystem: Environmental > Terrestrial > Nest > Insects nest >...
CTCGCTAGTACCTGAAACTAGTGCGTCTACCAATTCCGCCACCTGGGCATTTCAGGAGGGTAGGGACAGTTCATTGCTGAACCAGCCCCCCCTAAGAACCGGACTTGCGACTTTCACCGCATCCGGCTCAAGCACAACACAGTCCGTGTTGTGCGAAGACTTAGATTGTACCCTAAGTTTTCGCCTTCTTCGGACTCGAAGCCCCTTGCGGAGCCGGTTTCGCTACCGTCAGACCCAAGGCGTGCAATCTGATGTGGCAGACGGGGTGCAGCAGCACCCGGTTGTAGAGCGCATCCGACCCGCCATCCACCTTGCGAACAATGTGGTGGTCGTGCCATCCGCTCTCGTAGTCCATGGGCTGCGCGCATAGCGCGCATTGCCCCGACTGGGAGACGTACAGTGCGGTTGTCTCAGCCTTGTACGCGATGCTTCGCAGCATGCGCTTCGTCCTCAACTTCTCGCCATACGTTTCCCACGATGGATTGAAGGGGTTGTAGTCCGCCTTGATCTTTTCGTGTCGCACGATTTCTGTGTCAGCGAGCTTCAACAGTTTTACCGTGTATGGATCATCTGCCGTCTTGACCACTGCGGCGAATTCGTTCCTTTCGTTGAGCCGCCGCCAGTAGCGGCGCATGCTCCACGATGGGGACTTGTTCGGGTGGCGGCGTCTTGACCAGCGGACGAGCAGCCAATGGATGAGGCTGTCCATCCGGGAAAAGGTCTCCTTGGCTACCACCGGGTGGTGGTATTGTGCCCAGCCCCGAAGGACTGGGTTCAGCTTCTTGATGAGTTCCTCCTGCTTCGTCATCGTGTGTGTCTTCACGATCTCCCTGACCTTGCGGTAGAACGCCTGGACGTTCTTCTTGCTTGGCTTGATGAGCAGTTTTCCCGTGTATTTACGAAAATTCCAGCCCAGGAAGTTGAAGCCTTCCTCAATGTGTACGACTTTTGTCTTATCCACAGATAGTTGCAGCCCTCGTTGTGCGAGAAAAGCCTCTATCCATGGTTTGACTTCGGTCTCCAGTAGCTCTTTCGATTCGCCGGTGACAACGAAATCGTCCGCATAGCGGACCACATTGACTTTCAGCTTCAAGGCCCGAGACCTGAACCGCGCCTTGAGGTACGCAGCCAGACCTGATTCGAGCCCGTTCAGACAGATGTTCGCCAGGGTTGGCGAGACGATTCCGCCTTGCGGCGTTCCTTCTTCAGCCGGCGAGAGGCGGCCCTGGTGGACTACCCCTGATTTCAACCACTTGGTGAGGATTGTCTTGTTCATGGGAACGTGACGCGCCAGCCAGTCGTGATTGATGTGGTCGAAGCAGCCCTTGATGTCCGCCTCCAGCACCCATTGGGCCGAAGCCTTCCTGGATGTGTTGACAAACAATTGACCCATGGCATCAGCCGTGGAACGATTTCGCCGAAAGCCATAACTGTTCGGGTCGCTCATGCTTTCTGCGACGGGCTCTAGTCCCAACAGGTGTAGTGCCTGTTGCGCTCGGTCAAGCATGGTGGGGATGCCCAAGGGACGTTCCTTCCCATTGCTCTTGGGGATGTAAACCCGCCGCAGTGTGAATCGCTCCGTGTTTTGAGGAGGCTCAACACTCTGACCGCGATGGCGGCCTGACTTAAACCAAATAGCCTCCGCGAATCCCGGGGCGATTCATACAGCCTATCAGCAGATTTGGCTGCTCAATCTTCACCCAGGTTCAGACGATGGTTCACTTATGTTGCCCATATGGAACTAGCCTAGTCCCCTCGGCCGCCTTTCTGCTGGCAGCGTCCAGTCGCGCCCTCGCGGGTGCGGCTGCTACCGAAGTAGGGGTTCATTGTTGAGTGGGCTTCACACAGGGTCATTACTGTCCCTGCATGCCACTCTAGGCTACTCGCGGTCGCACGCGAGGTCATAGCAATCCGTTGCCGGATGTATGACAAGGCAGATCAGAGCAGGACGCTCTGAATGGTTTACTCGGAAACGAGCTGCGCACGCGGCAGACAAGGCTCCGCTTGTGGCGGACTCGTCGGCTTCGTGCGCGAGCGCCACAAGCGGCATCTCTGCCGCTTTCAATATAAGGCCGCTCGTAGAGTGACCTTGATGAGATGGCTCGGTTGCCCGTCCATCTGCTATTAAAGCTCGTCCTTGCGGATCAAGCTGTGGGATGATCGGGTGAACCGAGCATCTGTTTCATACCCGCCGAGGCGGGTGAGTATGTAGCTTATATTTAACGAGGAAGCCCTACCTCATTCAGAACGACACATTACGTGTCGCACGGAAAGACAGAGATTGTATATCAAAAAAAATCACTCCAGTGCACCCGCGCCGCAGCTCTCGTTGGATGAGATCGAAGGCAGCGTGCAGGGGCACCGGGACGGGCACGGTTTCGTCCTGCGCGACGACGGGCAGGCCGATATCTACCTGCCTCCCAACGAGATGCGCGCCGTGCTGCACAAGGACCGCGTGCGCGTGCGCATCGTGCGCCACGACCGCCGGGGCCGGCCCGAGGGCCGCGTGGTCGAGATCGTCGAGCGGCTGCCCCAGCCCATCATCGGCCGCCTGCTGCAGGAAAGCGGCGTGTGGCTGGTGGCGCCGGAGGACAAGCGCTACGGCCAGGACGTGCTGATTCCCAAAGGCGCCACCGGCGCGGCGACGCCCGGCCAGGTGGTCGTGGTCGAGCTGACCGAGCCGCCCGCCTTGTTCGGCCAGCCCGTGGGCCGGGTGGTCGAAGTGCTGGGCGAGGTGGACGACCCCGGCATGGAGGTGGAGATCGCGGTGCGCAAGTACGGCGTGCCGCACGAATTCTCCGAGGCCTGCCTGGCCGAGACCAAGGCGCTGCCCGACAAGGTGCGCGCCAAGGACAAGCGCCAGCGCGTGGACCTGACGGACGTGCCCCTGGTCACCATCGACGGCGAGGACGCGCGCGACTTCGACGACGCCGTGTACTGCGAGCCGGCGCGCGTGGGCCGCGGCAAGGGCTGGCGCCTGCTGGTGGCCATCGCCGACGTGAGCCATTACGTGGAGACGGGCAGCGCGATCGACGTGGATGCCTACGACCGCGCCACTAGCGTGTACTTTCCCCGGCGCGTCATTCCCATGCTGCCGGAGAAGCTCTCCAACGGCCTGTGCTCGCTGAACCCGCACGTCGAGCGCCTGTGCATGGTCTGCGACATGCTGGTGACGGCCAAGGGTGAGATCCACGCCTACCAGTTCTACCCGGCAGTGATGCTCAGCCACGCCCGGTTCACCTACAACGAGGTGGCCGCCATCCTGGCCAACACCCGCGGGCCGGAGGCCAGCCGCTACAAGGAGCGCGTGGACAACCTGCTGCACCTGCACGACGTGTACCGCGCACTGCTCGGGGCGCGCCAGACGCGCGGCGCGGTGGACTTCGAGACCACGGAGACGCAGATCGTCTGCGACGACAACGGCCGCATCGAGCGCATCGTGCCGCGCGTGCGCACCGAGGCCCACCGGCTGATCGAGGAGGCCATGCTGGCGGCCAACGTCTGCAGCGCGGACTTCATCGGGCAGGCTGACCGCCCCGGCCTGTACCGCGTGCACGAAGGCCCCACGCCGGAAAAGCAGGACATCCTGCGCTCCTACCTCAAGGCCATGGGCGTGGGCATGACGATCGGGAACGACCCGCGTCCGTCGGAGTTCCAGGCCATCGCCGATGCGACCAAGGAGCGGCCCGACGCGCAGCAGATCCACACCATGCTGCTGCGCTCCATGCAGCAGGCGATCTACACGCCCGTCAACAGCGGGCACTTCGGGCTGGCCTTCGAGGCCTACACGCACTTCACCAGCCCCATCCGCCGTTACCCCGACCTGCTGGTGCACCGCGTCATCAAGTCCGTCCTGGGCAAGAGCCGCTACGTGCTGCCCCAGCTGCCCACGCCGGGCGAGGCGCAGTTCAAGCTGGCCAAGCGCCTGGCGGCCTCCAAGGCGTCGGACGGCGCCAAGCCGCCGCGCGGCAAGGCAGCGGGCAGCAGCCGCGAGATCGAGGCATGGGAGGCCGCCGGCCTGCACTGCAGCGCCAACGAGCGCCGCGCCGACGAAGCCAGCCGCGACGTGGAGGCCTGGCTCAAGTGCCAGTACATGCGCGAGCACCTGGGCGAGGAGTACAGCGGCGTCGTGAGCGCGGCGACCAGCTTCGGCATCTTCGTCACCCTGGATGCGCTGTACGTCGAGGGCCTGGTGCACATCACCGAGCTGGGCGGCGAATACTTCAAGTTCGACGAGGCGCGCCAGGAGCTGCGGGGCGAGCGCACCGGCATCCGCTATTCCATCGGCACGCGGGTGCGCGTGCAGGTCAGCCGCGTGGACCTAGACGGGCGCAAGATCGACTTCCGCCTCGTGCGCGACGAGATGGACGGCATGCCTGCCAAGCCCGGCAAGGCCGCGAAAGGGCGAGAATCGCCCGTGCGCGCTCCGGTGGACGATGCCAGGGCGCCCGCCCCGGCGCGCGCGCAGGCCCGCAGCGGCGCACGCGGCAAGGCGGACAAGCCCCCCGGCCGCAAGCCCGAAGCCGGAAAGGCCGGCCGCGGCGGCAAGGGCCGCCGCTCGCGCGGCTGAGCCTTCTGCGCCTTGCGGGCGCTGCCCGCATCCCCACCACCCTTTGAGAACAAGAGGCATCGCCATGAGTGAGACTTCCAAAATCGCCATCGTCACGGGCGCCGGCACCGGCATCGGCAAGGCGGCTGCGCTGGCCCTGCTGGGCAACGGCTGGACCGTGGCATTGGCCGGCCGCCGCGAGCAGCCGCTGCTGGACGCTGCGGCCGAATCGGGCGCCGGGCCGCGTGCCCTGGCCGTGCCCACCGACGTGTCGGACCCGCAGGCCGTGCGCAGCCTGTTCGACCAGGTGGTGGAGCGCTTCGGCCGCGTGGACCTGCTGTTCAACAACGCCGGTGTGGGCGCCCCCGCCGTCCCCCTGGAAGACCTGCCGGTGGAGCAGTGGAAGAACGTGGTGGACATCAACCTGAACGGCATGTTCTATTGCATCCAGAACGCCTTCCGTGTGATGAAGGCGCAGGCGCCGCGCGGCGGGCGCATCATCAACAACGGCTCCATCTCCGCCCACACGCCGCGCCCCAATTCCATCGCCTACACCGCCACCAAGCACGCGGTGATGGGCATGACGAAGACGGCCTCGCTCGACGGGCGCAAGTACGACATCGCCGTGGGCCAGATCGACGTGGGCAACGCGGGGACGGAACTGGCCCAGCGCATGACCCAGGGCGTGATGCAGGCGCACGGCGCCGTCGCACCCGAGCCGCTGATGGACGTGAACATCGTCGGGCAGTCGGTGCTTTACATGGCCAACCTGCCGCTCGAAGCCAACGTGATGTTCCACACAGTCATGGCCACGAAGATGCCGTTCGCCGGACGCGGATGAGCGCGCTCCTCCGGGCGCTGGCGGTGTGGGCCGCCATTCTGGCGCCGTCTGCCTGGGCGGCCGATGCGGACCATCCTCCCGTGGAGTCGATGGCATCGCGCGTGCTGGCATGTACCGCGTGCCACGGGCGCGAAGGGCGGGCCACGCCGGGCGGCTATTTCCCGCGCATCGCGGGCAAGCCCGCAGGCTATCTCTACCACCAGCTGCTCAACTTCCGCGACGGGCGGCGCAGCTACCCTCCCATGTCGTACCTGCTGGAGCACCTGACGGACGACTACCTGCGCGAGGTCGCGGAGCATTTCGCCGCGCTGGACCTGCCTTATGCGCCGCCCCAGCCTGCGCAGGCCCCTGCCGCCGTGCTGCAGCGGGGGCGCGCGCTCGTGCTGCAGGGCGATGCCGGGCGCGACCTCCCGGCCTGCGTGCACTGCCATGGAGAGTCTTTGACCGGCGTGGCGCCGTTCATTCCCGGCCTGCTGGGCCTGTCGCGTGACTATGTGAACAGCCAATTGGGTGCCTGGCAGACCGGCCAGCGGCGCGCGCAGGCGCCCGACTGCATGGCGCAAGTGGCCCGGCAGCTCTCGGTGGAAGACGTGAGCGCCGTGTCCGCATGGCTGGCCTCCCAGCCTGTGCCTGCGCAGGGGCGGCCGGCTACTGCGCTGGCGATGCGGCTGCCGTTGCCCTGCGGCGGCGTGCCGCAGCAGCCGCAAGCGGCGGCGGGAGGTGTGCGATGACGTCCCGCCTCGCGCTCTGGGGGGCAGGCCTGGCCTGCGCCGTGGCCGTCGCGGCGGCGGGCGTGTGGGCGCTCAACCGCCTCGATGAGGCGCCTCTGCCCGCGCAGGACGCGCCCGCGTCCTCGGCGCCCGAAACCATCGCGCGGGGGGAATACCTGGCGCGTGCGGGCAATTGCATCTCCTGCCATACGAGCCCGGGAGGCGCCGCCTTCGCGGGCGGGCGGGCGATCGACACGCCCTTCGGCTCCATCTACGCTTCCAACCTGACGCCGCACGATGCCACGGGCATCGGCCGGTGGACGTCTTCCGAATTCTGGCGCGCACTGCACAACGGCCGTTCGCGCGACGGCCGCCTGCTGTACCCCGCGTTTCCCTATCCCAACTACACGCGCGTGACGCGCGAGGACTCGGACGCCATCTTCAGCTATCTGCGCAGCCTCGCGCCGGTCGAGCAGCCCAGCCCTGCGCATGCGCTGCGGTTCCCGTACAACACGCAGGCCGCGCTGGCGGTCTGGCGGGCATTGTTCTTCCGTCCCGGCGTGCTGGACGCGCAGCCCGGGCAAACCGACGAATGGAACCGCGGTGCCTACCTGGTCCAGGGACTGGGCCATTGCGCTGCATGCCACACGCCGCGCAACGCCCTGGGTGCCACGCGCGAGGGGGCGGCCTTCCAGGGTGGGCTGATGCCGGTGCAGAACTGGTATGCCCCTGCACTGAATTCCGCGCGCGAGGCCGGGCTGGCGGCGTGGCCGCTGGAGGATGCCGTAGCGCTGCTCAAGACCGGCGTGTCTCCCCGGGCGGCCGTTTCCGGCCCCATGGCGGAGGTGGTGTTCCGCAGCCTGCAGTACCTGAGCGAGGAGGACCTGCGTGCCATGGCCACCTATTTGCGTGGCTTGCCGCAGGCGCAGGACGCGCCCCTGCCGGTGGCCAGGCCATCGCAGAAGGTCATGGAGCGGGGCGAGCAGGTGTATGCGCAGCACTGTGCGCAATGCCACGGCCGGCAGGGGGAGGGGAGCGCCGGCGCATTTCCCGCGCTGGCCGGCAACCGCGCGGTGGAGATGCCGGAAACCGTCAACCTGGTGCGCATGCTGCTGCAAGGCGGCTACCTGCCGGCCACCCAGGGCAACCCGCGTCCCCATGGCATGCCGCCTTTCATGCACAGCCTGGGCGACGAGGACATGGCCGCGGTGCTTTCCTACATCCGCGCAGCCTGGGGCAACCAGGGCTCCAGGGTGGATACCATTGACGTCCACCGCGGCCGGGAGCGGCGCGGCCATTGACATCGAGTACCTCCTCCATGGGCCCACCTGCCGAACCGAATGCGACGACCCCTGCCTCTTCCATGCGGGAAGGGTTGTGGGTCATCTGCCTGTGCGCGCAGTGGTGCGACGTGTGCCGCCAGTACCGCGCCGGTTTCGAGGCCCTGGCCCGCGAGTGGCCCGGGGCCCGGTTCCTGTGGGTGGACGTGGAGGACGAGGAAGGCGTCGTCGGCGACGTGGACGTGGAGACTTTCCCCACGCTCCTGATCGGCGACGGCCGGGGCGTGCGCTTCCTGGGGCCTCTGCTGCCGCAGGCCGGCGTGCTGGGGCGGTTGCTGCAAGGGCTCGGCAGCAAAGGGTTTTCCCCTGTGGCGGACGGGCCGGCGGAAGCGCTGTTGCGGCGCATTGTTGCCAGCCGCGCTTGAATGCAAGATGCGTGCCGCGATTCTTTGCATCGCGGGGCATTAGCGAGTACAATACTCGCTTCACGACCAATCGGGCGGGTACCAACCGCCCGTTTTTTTTGGGCGTTTGCTTTTCAGTCCCGGCCGCCACGAAGGCGAGGGCAGGCCGGGCATTTCATCTGGAATTGGACAGAGCGCACACACGTGGCATTGCAGCAGATTGTTGAACAGACCGTGGCCGGGTTGGGCTATGACCTGGTGGAGATCGAACGCTCCGCAGGGGGCCTGCTGCGCATCACCATCGACCTCCCGTGGACTCCCGTGCAGGAGGGCGAGCCGCCCGCCGCGGAGCAGTTCATCACCGTGGAAGATTGCGAGAAGGTCACGCGCCAGCTCCAGTTCGCGCTGGAGGTCGAGGGCGTGGACTACAAGCGCCTGGAGGTGTCCTCCCCGGGCATCGACCGCCTGCTGCGCAACGAGCGCGACTTCGAGCGCTTCGAGGGCGAGATGGTCGATATCACGCTCAAGGCCCCGCTGGGTGCGGCGGCGGGCGGGCAGGTGTCTGCCAACCGCAAGAAATTCCGGGGCACGCTGGAGCGCGTGCAGGCCGGTGGCTGGCAGGTCGTGTGGAGCGACGAGCCGCCCCCGAAGCCCGGCCAGCGCGTGAGCAAGAAGCGCGTGCCGCCGCCGCTGCAGGCGCTGGGGTTCACGTTCGACGAACTGCGCGAGGCGCGGCTGGCGCCCATCGTGGACTTCAAGGGGCGGGGCGCCAAGCCCGGGTCCGAAGGCTGAGAAACCGAACAGTGGGGCCGCCGTGCATGGCCGGGGCCCGCGAGAGATTGAGAAACAGGAGAGTCGTCGCATGAATCGCGAATTGTTGATGTTGGTGGAAGCCATTTCGCGCGAGAAGAACGTCGAGCGCGATGTGGTCTTGGGCGCGGTGGAGTCGGCGCTGGCGCAGGCCACGAAGAAGCTGTACCAGGGCGAGGTGGACATCCGCGTGGCCATCGACCGCGACAGCGGCGAGTACGAGACTTTCCGCCGCTGGCTGGTGGTGCCCGACGACGCGGGCCTGCAGAACCCCGACGCCGAAGAACTGCTGATGGATGCGCAGGAGCGCGTCCCCGACATCGAGGTGGGCGAATACATCGAGGAATCGGTGGAGTCCGTGCCCATCGGCCGCATCGGCGCAATGGCCGCCAAGCAGGTGATCCTGCAGAAGATCCGCGACGCCGAGCGCGAGATGCTGCTCAACGACTTCATGAGCCGTGGGGAGAGGATCTTCACCGGCACCGTCAAGCGCATGGACAAGGGCGACATCATCGTCGAGTCCGGCCGCGTGGAAGGGCGCCTGCGTCGCAGCGAGATGATCCCCAAGGAGAACCTGCGCAACGGCGACCGCGTGCGTGCCATGATCATGGAGGTGGACCTGACGCTGCGCGGCGCGCCCATCATCCTGTCGCGCTCGGCGCCCGAGTTCATGATCGAGCTGTTCCGCAACGAAGTGCCCGAGATCGAGCAGGGCCTGCTGGAGATCAAGAGCTGCGCCCGCGACCCGGGCAGCCGCGCCAAGATCGCCGTGCTGTCGCACGACAAGCGTGTGGACCCGATCGGCACCTGCGTGGGCGTGCGCGGCACGCGCGTGAATGCCGTGACCAACGAGCTGGCAGGCGAGCGCGTGGACATCGTGCTCTGGTCCGAGGACCCCGCCCAGTTCGTGATCGGCGCGTTGGCGCCGGCCAACGTGTCGTCCATCGTGGTGGATGAGGAAAAACATGCCATGGACGTGGTGGTGGACGAGGAGAACCTCGCTATCGCCATCGGCCGCGGTGGCCAGAACGTGCGCCTGGCCTCGGACCTCACGGGCTGGAAGATCAACATCATGGACGCGGCCGAAAGCGCCCAGAAGCAGGCCGAGGAAACCGACGCGGCCCGCAAGCTGTTCATGGAGAAGCTCGACGTGGACGAGGAGATCGCCGACATCCTGATCGAGGAAGGCTTCGCCAGCCTCGAGGAGGTGGCCTACGTGCCGCTGCAGGAAATGCTGGAGATCGAGAGCTTCGACGAAGACACCGTGAACGAGTTGCGCGCCCGCGCCAAGGACGCGCTGCTGACCATGGAAATCGCCCGCGAGGAGAGCATCGGCACCGTCTCCCAGGATCTGCGCGACCTGGAAGGCCTCAATGCCGAGCTGATCGCCAAGCTCGCCGCCGGCGGAGTGCATACGCGTGATGACCTGGCCGATCTGGCCATTGACGAATTGACCGAACTGACCGGCCAGACCGCCGAGGATGCCAAGGCCTTGATCATGAAGGCGCGTGAGCACTGGTTTGCCGCGGGGCAAGAGTAAAGGTCAGGGAGGTTCGAACTGAATATGTCGAGTAACACTGTTGCCGAGTTCGCTGCAGAGCTCAAGAAATCGCCTGAAACCCTGCTGGAGCAGCTCAAGTCTGCCGGCGTGGCCAAGACGTCCGCGGTCGATGCGCTGAACGAGTCCGACAAGCAAAAGCTTCTGGCCTATTTGCAGGCCAGCCACGGTACCGTGGGCGGCGACCGCAAGAAGATCACCCTGGTGAAGAAGTCCACCAGCGAGATCAAGCAGGCCGACGCCACGGGCAAGGCGCGCACCATCCAGGTGGAAGTGCGCAAGAAGCGCACCTTCATCAAGCGCGACGACGCTGCCGAGGCGCCCGAGGCACCCTCCGCCGAGGACCAGGACCTGGTTCGCCGCGAGGAAGAAGCGCGCCAGCAGGCCGAACTGTTCCGCCGCCAGGAGGAGGAGCTGGCCACACAGCGCCAGGAGCGCGAGGCGCGCGAGCGCCGCGAACGCGAGGCCGAGGAGCGCGCCGCCGCCTATGCGGCCCAGCAGGCCGAGAAGAAGGCCCAGGAATCCGCCGAGCGCCAGGAAGCGCAGCGCGAAGCCGCCGCCGAGGCCGAGGCACGCAACCAGGCGCAGGCCGAGGCGCGTGCCAAGGCCGAAGCCGAATCCAAGGCCCGCGCGGCCGAGGATGCGGCGCGCGCGGCCGACCTGGACGAGCGCCGCCGCAAGGCCCTGGCCGAGGCCGAGGCCATCCGCGCCATGATGGCCGCGCCCAAGAAGGTGCTCGTGGCCAAGAAGCCCGAGGAGGCCAAGCCGGCCGCCAAGGCAGCCACCCCCGCGGCCGATGCCAAGAAGGGCACGCTGCACAAGCCGGCCACCGGCACGGGCGGCGCCCGCGCGGGCGCGCCTGCCGCTCCGGGCGCGGGCAAGGAAGTGAAGTCCGCCAAGCTCTCGTCGAGCTGGGCCAACGACACGACCAAGAAGAAGGAAATCAAGACCCGCGGCGACAGCAGCGGCGGGGTGGGGCGCAACAACTGGCGCGGCGGCCCGCGCGGCCGGCGCGGCAACGACCGCGACGATCAGCGCCAGCAGCAGGCGCCGGCCGAGTTCCGCGCGATCGAGGTGCACGTGCCCGAGACCATCACCGTGGCCGAGCTGGCGCACAAGATGGCCATCAAGGCCTCCGAGGTCATCAAGGCGCTCATGAAGATGGGCCAGATGGTTACCATCAACCAGCCGCTGGACCAGGACACCGCCATGATCGTGGTGGAGGAAATGGGCCACAAGGCCGTGGTCGCCGCGCTGGACGATCCGGAAGCGTTCACCGCCGAGGAAGTCTCCGGCCACCAGGCAGAGGCCCTGTCGCGCGCGCCTGTGGTCACCGTCATGGGCCACGTGGACCACGGCAAGACCTCGCTGCTGGACTACATCCGCCGCTCCAAGGTGGCGGCGGGCGAGGCCGGCGGCATCACGCAGCACATCGGCGCCTACCACGTCGAGACGCCGCGCGGCATCGTCACCTTCCTGGACACCCCCGGCCACGAGGCCTTCACGGCCATGCGTGCCCGCGGCGCCCAGGCGACCGACATCGTCATCCTGGTGTGCGCAGCCGACGACGGCGTGATGCCCCAGACCAAGGAAGCCATCAAGCACGCGAAGGCGGCTGGCGTTCCCATCGTCGTGGCCATCACCAAGGCCGACAAGCCCGAAGCCAACCCCGACCGCGTCAAGCAGGAGCTGGTGGGCGAGCAGGTGGTGCCCGAGGAATACGGCGGCGACTCGCCCTTCGTGGCCGTGTCGTCCAAGACCGGCATGGGCATCGACGAGCTGCTGGAGCAGGTGCTGCTGCAAGCCGAAGTGCTGGAGCTCAAGGCCCCGGTGGACGCCATGGCCAAGGGCCTGGTCATCGAAGCCCAGCTCGACAAGGGCCGCGGCCCCGTGGCTACGGTGCTGGTGCAGTCCGGCACGCTCAAGGTGGGCGATGTGGTGCTCGCGGGCCAGACCTTCGGCCGCGTGCGCGCCATGACCGACGAGGACGGCCGCTCCACCAAGGAAGCCGGCCCCTCGATCCCTGTCGAGATCCAGGGCCTGACCGAGGTGCCCCAGGCGGGCGACGAGTTCATGGTGCTGTCCGACGAGCGCCGTGCACGCGAGATCGCGACCTACCGCGCGGGCAAGTTCCGCAACACCAAGCTGGCCAGGCAGCAGGCCGCCAAGCTGGAGAACATGTTCGCCGACATGGCGGCGGGCGAGGTGCAGAACCTGCCCATCATCATCAAGGCGGACGTGCAAGGCTCCCAGGAAGCGCTGGCGCAGTCGCTGCTCAAGCTTTCGACCGACGAGATCAAGGTCCAGCTCGTGTATGCGGGCGTGGG
>Ga0222428_100521_pt1 | contig 12445 bp, 10 predicted proteins | sample 2B5Ametagenome_FD_182471 | JGI IMG/M metagenome (GOLD analysis project Ga0222428, IMG submission 182471) | Enriched microbial communities from leaf-cutter ant dump, University of Wisconsin, Madison, United States - 2B5A (version 2) | ecosystem: Environmental > Terrestrial > Nest > Insects nest >...
CTGAACACCCGCGTTGGCGTTCTTCGCGGTTTCCTCCCCCGAGGCTTGTGCGACACCTGCCCTCAGGTCGGGGGTGGTCATCGCTCGGGGGAGCGTTCCGGGCAGGTATCCCACAACCCTAAACAAAACACGCCATTCGCAAGCCATCGGCCAATGTCCGATCCTGGCCGAGTGTGTAAGCCTGGCCGGGAGCCGGACAGGACAGAGCCTCTTCAAGGTTCAGGTAAAGACTCGCATACACCGTGCGCAGGAGCTCATCCGGTAAAGCCCAGTCCCACTTCTCTCGCTGTAGGTTGCTGGGCATCGGCCAAAAGCACGTCGAGCGGCGGCGGCTCACCAGCGGCGAGCCGCCGGTATCTTGCGAAAGGGACACATCCCAGGTTGTCAAAGCTGACAAATGAGACATAAGAGAATAGAGTGACTCCGTCTCAATCCTGCTTGTGGGAAATGACCACGCCAAAGATCCTCGAATTCATTGCCGACCATCTGCCACGCGTTACCGTGGAAGATGTGCGCCGCTTCACCGCCACCGTCGATATCCGGGATGCCGAGGCTTTTGCGGCCGAGCTGCAGGCGTTCGTCCACGAGCGCGTGGAAGCGGTGGAGCTTCCTGCCAACCTGGAAATAAAGACCGTGGAGCAGATGTTGGCCCACAAGGCGGCTGCACTGCGCGCTGGTACGCGCTGGGCACCCGGAGAAACCGACATTCAGCGCGGCCGCGCCGTTTTGCTAGACGCCTTCGAGCAACCGCACAACCTGCCGCTGGCCAAGTTCGCCAAGCTAGCGAAAAAGTCTCGCCAGCAGATCTACAAGGATATCGTTGCCCGTCGACTGCTGGCGCTGAATGTGGGGCCACGCGGCCAGAAACTGCCCGACTGGCAGTTCGACCCGGTGAAGCAGCAGTTGACGCAGATCCTGCTCCAGGAGGTCGAGGGTATCGACAACTGGACGATCTACCGCGCGCTGTCCGAACCGCTCGAAGGCCTGGGCGGGCGTTCGCCGGTGGATGCGGTGACGCCCGGTTCGATCGATGATGTGGCAAGTGCGGTGTTCAATGTGCTGGGCGTACACGTGCATTGAGATGAGGTTGCCGCGAGCATCAAGTTGCCGTCGCGTCCGATCGATACAGGTGAACTGCTCCGGCACGTGAGCCGCATTGCGTATCGGGACAGGCCGCTGTACTGCGGCCGCGACGACACCGATCGCTACGACGGCCCGACACGGGACTACGGTGTGCTCTACCTGGGCCGCGCCCCTCCCACAGAGTCGGTATTTCACAAGCACCAGTGGGTCGCGGCATAACCAGTCCAAGAATTCCGCTCCCGTGATGAGCGCCTACGGCTTGCGCTTGCGGACTTCATCGCCTCGGCCATCGTGACACACCTATTTCCTTGGTGATTTGGAATTGGGTGCAAATGGGCGGAGAAATGGAACCTCAGCCACCATCATCTCGATGGTGCCGACCGTCCTCTGCGTGTCATGGAACACCAGCAATTGATGTTCCTTTTTATCGTCAAATTATTGTATTTGGCGAACAAAAGGAACATACTCTCGCCATGGTCGCCGACACCCACACCCAGCGCGTCCTTGATCTGGTTCATCAGAAGGGGCTGCTGCGCACCAGCGATCTGGATGCCATCGATGCGCCCCGGGTCACGCTGACGCGGCTGACATCCGCTGGCCTTCTCGACAAGGTGGGACGCGGTCTCTACCGTCTGCCCAGCCATACGGGTTCGGAGTATGAGGGTCTTGCCGTTGTGGCAACCAAAGTGCCGCAGGCCGTGTTCTGCCTGCTGACCGCCCTCCAGTTTCACGAACTGACCACGCAGCTACCCAGGCAGGTCTGGATTGCCATGCCGCGCGGCAGCCATGTCCCGCGCCTCGACTACCCACCCATCAAGATGGTGCAGATGACGAGCGATGTCTATGCCGCTGGCGTTGAGGAGCATCAGCGAGATGGCGTGACACTGCGTGTGTACGGTGCGGCTAAGACGGTCGTGGACTGCTTCAAGCACCGCAACAAGATCGGCCTGGACGTGGCGCTGGAGGCACTGAAGGATGCACGCGCCAAGAGAAAGGCCACGGCGGACGATCTGTGGCGCTACGCGAAGCTCTGCCGCGTAGCCAATGTGATGCGCCCCTATCTGGAAGTCATCGAATGAGCAGCAGTGCAGCCTCCATTCGTGCTCGCCTGCTCAACGTGGCTAAAGCACAAGGCGTGGATTTCAATCAGGTTCTGGTGCGCTTCGCGCTGGAGCGCATTCTCTACCGTTTGACCCAATCGCCGCATGCAGATCGCTTTCTGCTCAAGGGTGCACTGCTGTTCACGCTCTGGTACGACATGCCGCACCGAGCCACGCGTGACGCCGACCTGCTGGGCTTCGGCGCAAGCGATCTGGAGTCGGTCGCACAGGTCTTTCGCGAGATCGCAGCCGTCGCTGTGGACGACGGCATCGTGTTCGATCCTGCTTCTGTCAGCGTCGAAGAAATCCGCAAGGAAGCGGGCTATGGCGGCGTGCGCGTGGTCATTGCCGGCGAACTGGCCAAGGCACGCTGCAAGACGCAGATCGACGTCGGCTTTGGAGATGCCGTTACGCCTGCCCCGGTGGCCTCGATCTACCCGGTGCTCTTGGGCGACATGCCCGCACCGCGACTACGGACCTATCCCACCTACACCGTCGTCGCAGAAAAGCTCCATGCCATCGCGCTGCTGGGCATGACGAACAGCCGCGTGAAGGACTACTTCGACCTGTCGGTGCTATTGCAGCGCGAAACCTTCGATGCCGATCTGCTGGCCCAGGCGATCAAGGCCACCTTTGAGCGGCGCGGCATGGCCGTACCCGCCGAACTGCCGGTCGGCCTCACGGACGAATTCGCGCACGATTCCTCACGGCAAGCACTGTGGCAGGCATTCGTCAGGAAGAACGAACTCGATTCAGAACCATTGGACACCGTCGTGGGTCGGCTGCGGTTGGGCTTGGAGTCAATGCTGAAACAAGCCGCTCGATAGCGGCCTGCGAACGACTGCCATTCCAGACAAGCTAATATGGAATCTGAACATTGATCAGAATGACGAGGAAGAGACATAAAGAGGGAGTGATATGAGACTGCACGCATCACATTGACGTGGAGGTAGCCATCCAGCATGCCGGCCCCTCCGATTTCTCTGCAGGCCAATCTGTTCCGTCACGTCAGCGCCGAGAAGGCGCTGCTCTATCGCCGCGTGATGGAGACGTTCGCTGCGGCCAAGCGCCAGTTTCGCCTGCACCTTCGGCCTGACGAAGTACTGGCCGACGGCACCTGGGATGCGCAGCCACCGCGCATCGAAGAAGTGCAGGCCGCGCTGACCCAGCTCACGGAGTGGGGGAACCTCGAATCCCAACCCGACACGGCACGCGTTGCCAGCTTGAGCGACTTCTACCGCGCCCGCTTCCTCTACCGCCTGTCGCAGGGTGGCGAAGCCGTCGAAACAGCGTTGACCACATTTGCACGCACACTCCAACGCCGAGCCGAGCTGCAAACCGTCGCACTGGAAGACATCACCGCCCAATTGCAGACCCTGCAGGCATTGGCAGACGAAGCCACGCCGGATGCCGCCAAGGTCCACGCCACGTTGCGCGACTTGGTGCGCGTCTTCGAAAGCCTCGCGGACAACGCACAGGCTTTCATGGCCGGTATCGGCCGCAGTCTCGAGTTGCAACAGGCCCAGGCCGATGCCGTGCTGGCCTATAAGCGCCGGTTGATCGACTATCTGGAGCGCTTCATCGGCGACCTGGTCAGCCGTTCCGGCGGCATCGCGCAACGCATCGAGTCCTTGTCGCCGCGCATCGAACCGCTGCTGTGGCAAGCGGCCCAGCGCGAAGCGCGCGACAGTGCGCCGGACGATGAAGCAGAGCACCTCGACGCCACCACGCGAAGCTGGCAAGCCTGGCGTGAACGCTGGAGAGGTTTGCGTCGTTGGTTCGTCACCCATGCGCACGAGCCGCCGCAGGCCGAATTGCTGCGCTCCAAAGCACGTGCCGCGATCCCCCAGTTGCTGGCCGCCATCGCCACACTGAACGAACGCCGCAGCGGGCGCAGTGACCGTTCGGCCGATTTCCGCATGCTGGCCGGCTGGTTCGCCGCGTGCGGCAGTGACGATGAAGCCCACCGTCTGGCGCGCGCCGCCTTTGCCTTGAGCCCCGCGCGGCATTTCTCGCTGAACCCCACGCTGAAGGATGGCTCCCCCGAACTGCCGGCCAGCACGCCCTGGGCCGAAGCGCCACCGCTGCGCATTCATCCCCGTCTGCGCGAGTACGGCGAGGCCGCGCCGCGGGGCGCGCTGCCGCGCGTGCAGGCTCGCGACGAGGAGCGCCGCCTGCTGGCCGCACAGTTGCAGGAGGAACACGTACAGATCGAGGCCGCCCGCCAGCGCCTCGCCACGGGGCGGCCGACGCGGCTGTCCGAACTGGGCACGCTGGACACCCATGCCTTTGCCCTCTTTCTGTCGCTGCTTGGCGAAGCCCTCACAGCGCAAACCATGCCCGACGAAGCCGTCGAGCTGCAAAGCAGCGATGGGCTGTTGCGCATCCATTTGCAACCGCTGGACGCCAGCAGCCGCGCCGAGATCGCCACGCCGGCCGGCACCTTTTCCGGCCGCGACCACCAGCTCACCATCACACGGCTGGACGGATGACGGACGCCGGCCACATCGCCCGCCAGCAAAGCCGGCACCACAGCGACGAACGGGCCCAGGCCTTGCGTGCGCTGCTGATGACGCCACTGATGACGCCCGCGCACGAGGACTTTGCGGCCGTGCGCCGCCATGCCGACGAGTTGCGCGGATGGTTCGCGCGCGAAGCCGGCTGGCCGCTGCACATCGAGCGCGATTGCGCCCGGCTCTACAAGCGCCCGGCCGACCTGCACGACCCCAGCCGCGGCTTGCCCGACTACGAGCGCCGGCGTTATGTGCTGCTGAGCCTGGCCTGCGCAGTGCTGGAGCGCGCGGATCCGCAGATCACGCTGCGTGTACTAGGGGAGCGCCTGTTGCTGCTGGCCGCCGATCCGACGCTGGCTTCTCGGGGTTTCCGCTTCGCCCTCACCGCTGCGCACGAGCGCCGCGAGCTGGTTGCTGTCTGTCGCAGCCTGCTGCAATGGGGTGTGTTGCGGCGTGTGGCAGGCGACGAGGAGGGTTACGTGCATGGCGCAGCCGCCGCCACCGAGGGCGGCGACGCCCTTTACGACATACAGCGGCGCGTACTGGCAGGCCTACTGGCCGCCGTGCGCGGCCCCTCCACCTGGTCCGCTGAGCAGGCGCCTGTCACGCTGGAAGAGCGTCTCGACTCCCTGGTCGCCGAGCATGTGCCCGACAGCGAAGAGGGGCAACGCACAGCGTTGCGCCACCATCTCGCGCGCAGGCTGCTGGACGACCCGGTGGTCTACCTGGAAACCCTGGGCGATGCCCAGCGCGCTTACTTCGTCAACCAGCGCGGCGCCATGGCCAGCCGCCTGTGTGACGCCACCGGCCTCGCCGCCGAACAGCGTGCGGAAGGGCTGGCACTGGTCGATGAGGACGGGCAACTGACCGACGTGGCCATGCCCGCCGAGGGGACGGAGGCGCATGCCACGCTGCTGGTGGCCGAATTCCTGGCCAGCCGGCCCGACCCGGCCAGTCTGGACGACATCGCCGCCTTCCTCTCCGAGGCGCGTGATCGCTACGGTCACTACTGGCGCAAGTCGGCCCGCGAAGCCGGTGCCGAACGGGAACTGGCCGGCATCGCCCTGGAACGCTTGCGCAAACTCCAACTCATCGCCCTCGACGCCGGCCACGCTCGTCCCCTGCCGGCATTGGCTCGCTTCGCCTTGGGTGAGGCAGACATCCGCAAGCCGGCAGCCGCAAGCACGCCTTCCTTGTTCGACCTCTGATGACAGATACATCCGCCACCCTGCCTCAACCCAGCCTGCAGCGCTGGCAACCGCTGCGCTTGGGGCTGGTGGAACTCTTCCACTACGACAGCGAAGAGTTCTGGTTCCGCGACGGCCACTTGCTCCTGCGCGGCAACAACGGCACGGGCAAGTCGAAGGTGCTTTCACTGACTTTGCCTTTGTTGTTCGACGCGCAGATCAAATCTTCGCGCGTCGAGCCCGATGGCGACCCGGGTAAGAAAATGGCCTGGAACCTGCTGCTGGGCCGCCACGAACGGCGCATGGGCTACACCTGGGTGGAATTCGGTCGCCTGGACGAAAGCGGGCAGGCGCACTACCTCACATTGGGCTGCGGCCTCTCGGCCACCGCAGCGCGGGCGCAGGTCGACAGTTGGTTTTTCCTGCTGGAGCAGGCACGCATCGGCCAGGATCTGTGGCTGATGAATGCAAGCCGGGTGGTTCTGACACGCGAACGCTTGCGCGAGACTCTGCAGCATCACAGCGGCCAGCTTTTCGACACCGCCATCGCCTACCGCCGCGCCGTTGACGAGCGGCTGTTCCATCTCGGCCAAGCGCGCTATGCCGCCTTGATGGACACGCTGATCCAGTTGCGCCAGCCGCAACTGTCCAAGCGTCCTGACGAATCCAACCTGTCGAACGCGCTGACTGAGGCCCTGTCGCCCATGTCCTCCGACCTGCTGGCCGACGTGGCCGATGCGCTGAACCAGATGGAGGAGTACCGCCGCGAGTTGGAAGAGTACGAGGCGCTGGAACGCGCCGTCGGCCAGTTCAACCAGCGCTACCAGCGCTATGCAGCCACCCAGGCCCGTCGCCAAGCCGCCGGCCTGCGCAGCGCACAGACCGGTTTCGACAATGCCAGTCGGGAACTCGGCGAAGGGCGTGCAGCCTTGCAGGAAGCCCGACAGGCCGAAGAAGTCGCCCGCGGCGGCCACGCCGAGAGCGAAGCGACCCTGAACGCCGGCCGCATCCGGCTCGACGAACTGCAAAACGATCCCGCGATGACCAGCGCCAAGCAGTTGGCTCAGGCCGAAAGCGATGCGAAGCGCCGTCGCCAGGACGCCGAGCAGGCCCAAGGCGCGCAGCGCGAGGCGCAATCCCGACTCGAGCGCGAGCGGCAAGCCAGCCACGCGCGCACCCAGCGCGCCGAACAGGCCAGGCGAGCGTGGACCGAGGCACGCGATGCAGCCATCCATGACGCGGAGCAGGCCGGCATCGCGGCCGCGCATGCGGCCAATCCCCTGTCGAGCCCCGATGCCGACACATTGGCCGGCCTGTCATCACTGGCCCTGGACACCGCGCGCCAGGATCTGCGCCGCGCCATGGATACGCGCCGCGAACAGGTGGCACTGCTGCTGCGCCGCTGCGAGGACACGGAGCGCGCGGCCCAGGACCATGCGAACGCGCAGGCCCGGCGCGACGAACGCCTGGACGAAGCCGACGCCGCGGCCGAACGGCGCGAGGAAGCCGACGGCGCCGTCGAACGGCAGAGTGATACGCTGGTTCAGGCTTGGCAGACCCATCTGGGCAGCCTGCAACAACTCCAGCTTTCCGCCGAGGTCGCTTTGCTGCAAACGCTGGCCGCCTGGGCCGCAAGCCTTGAAGGCGACAACCCTGCCCGCGCGGCATTGCAAGCCGCCCAGCACGCCGCCGCCCAGCGGCTTGCCGGGCGCCATGCCGCACTGCAGGCGGAACAGGCCGGCATCGAGAGCCAACGCAGCGCGCTGACGGCGGAGCAGGGCCGCCTGGAACAAGGCGAGGACACCGTGCCCCCTGCTTTGTACTGGCACGACGTCGAAGCCCGCAAGATCCGGCCTGGCGCCCCACTGTGGCAGTTGGTGGATTTCCTGCCAGAGGTTCCCGATGTGGAACGCGCGGGCATCGAGGCGGCCCTCCAGGCTGCGGGCTTGCTCGATGCCTGGGTCGACCCCGAAGGCAGCTTGCTGGCAGCCGATGGCCTGCCACTGGAGCATGACGCACGCTGGCGGCTGCGCCCACCGCAGACCCGCTCGCTGGCCACCTACCTGCAAGCCGCTGCCACGCACGACACGCCGCCGGTCGCACCCGCCCTGCTGCAGCGCCTGCTCGAAGGTGTGGCCTGCACGGAACAAGACCAATCTCAGGCCGAAGCCTGGATCGGCACCGATGGCCGGTTTCGCCTCGGCGCATTGGCAGGCGCCTGGCACAAGCCCCGCGCGGAATTCATCGGCTACGCCGCACGCGCCGCCGCACGCACGCGCCGATTGGAGGAGATCAGGCAGGAACTGGCAACCTTGGCCCGGACCCAGGATCGATGGCAACAGGACGTCGCCCGGCTCGAAGCAGACCAGGATCAGGCCGCCAGGGAGTGGCAGCAGGCACCTTCCGACGATGCCTTGCGCGCCACTCATGCCGCAGCCACCGCAGCCGCGCGTGAATTCCAGGCCGCCCGGCAGCGCCTGGAGCAGGCCGACCAGCAGTTGCGCGCAGCCACCGAACGCTGGGACACGGCCCGTCAAGCCCTCGCCCGTGACGCCGAAGACCTGTCGCTTCCGTCCGAACGCCCGGCATTGCAAGCCATCACCTTGGCACTGCAAGCCTTCGGCGACACCTTGCATGTGTTGGTCAGCAACGTCCGCGAACTGCGCGATGCGATGGCGGAGCAAGCCCAGCAGCAGCAGCGGGAGCAGGAGGTCGAAGCCGATGCCGCGCGCGCCCATGAACAGGCGGCCGAGCGCGAAGCCCTGGCCGAGGAGGCCCGCATCCGTTTCGAGACGCTGCGCGAGTCCATAGGGGCGGCGGTCGACGAACTGCGCCAGCGCCTGCGCGATGCGCGCACGGCCGTCGCCGACAGCGAAGCCAAGGTCAAGAAGTGCAGCGAGGCCTTGCGCGAAGCCGGCGAAGCCCGAGCCAGGGCCGAACAGAAAACCGAGGACGCGGAAATCAAGCTGGAGGAGCGCACCGTCACGCGCCAGGCCGCCATCGCCCGTCTGCAAGGCTTCGCCGCCACCGGCCTGCTGCTCATTGCCTGGCCGGCCGCCGAGTTGCCGCCGCTGCAAACGCCTTGGACCATCGAACCCGCGCTGACGCTGGCCCGCCGCACCGAGCAGGCGCTTGCCGACGTCAAGGCCGACGACGACACCTGGAGCCGCGTGCAAAACCAGGTTTCGCAGGACTACACCGAGCTGGGCCGCGCGCTGGCCGCCTTGAGCCACCAGGCCCAGGCCGAAACCAGCGACTACGGGTTGGTGGTCAGCATCGTCTACCAGAACCGGCCCGAGCGGCCGGACCAGTTGGCACTGCGCCTGGCCGGCGAAATCGCGCAGCGCCGCGAACTGCTGACCGCCCGCGAACGCGCGGTGCTGGAAAACCATCTGCAAGCCGAAATTGCCAGCGCCGTGCAGAAATTGCTGCGCGATGCCGAGCACCAGATCCATGCCATCAACGACGAGCTGAAGAAGCGCCCGACCTCTACCGGCGTGCGCTTCCAACTGAAATGGGAAACCCTGCCCGAGGGAGCGGATGGCGCGCCGGTCGGCCTGGAGGCGGCGCGGCGCCGGCTGCTCAACACCAGCACCGACCTGTGGACCGCCGAAGACCGCCGCGTGGTCGGCGAAATGCTGCAGCAGCGCATCGCCGCCGAGCGCAGCCGCGCCGATGCCGACCAGGGCGGCAGCCTGCAGGACCAGCTCGCACGCGCCCTCGACTACCGCCGCTGGCACCGCTTCCGCGTGCAGCGCTGGCAAGACGGGCAGTGGCGCCCCCTCGCCGGCCCCGCCTCCAGTGGCGAGCGCGCGCTGGGGCTCACGGTGCCCTTGTTCGCCGCCGTCTCCAGCTACTACAGCCAGGCCGACACCGCCCACGCGCCACGCCTCGTTCTGCTGGACGAAGCCTTCGCCGGCATCGACGACGCGGCCCGTGCCCACTGCATGGCGCTGATCCGGGAATTCGACCTCGATTTCGTCATCACCAGCGAACGCGAATGGGCCTGCTATGCAGAGTTGCCCGGCGTCTCCATCGCGCAGTTGCAGCGCCGCGAAGGGATCGATGCCGTGCATGTTTCCCGCTGGACCTGGGACGGCCGTGCCCGTCGTCGCGAAGCCGACCCGGATCGCCGCTTTCCGCCCACCCCATGAACCACCCTGATGAGCGCCTTGAACGCCTGCTCGGCGGCGCCGATCTGGCCGCCTTGCGCCAGCGTCTGCGGCGCCACTTCGAGCGGCAAGGCGAACCGGGCGCGGAACAGGTGCTTCATCTCGGCAAGCTCGAAGCCATAGAGCGCGAAGCACTGGCCTTGCTGACCGGCCGCCCCGTGAGCACGGCACGCTCGGCCCGCATCGACCTGGCACGCATCGACGCCGCCTTGCAGACGGCGGGCCTGTGTCACTCTTTGCGCGATGCACTGGAACGATTGGACGGCCCCATCGAGAACCGCACCGCGATGCGCATGGCGGCCGAGCAGGCTTGGACCACCATGGTGCAGCAAACCGGCCGTGACGCGCGCCTGCAAGCCTGGCTGCAAACCTTTGCCGCAGGCACGCTGCTCAAACGCCTGGCCCGCCGAGATGCTACGTTGGCCGATGCACTGCTCACGCGCGCCGATGCCGTGATGCGCCGCCTGCCTGCGTTGGGCCTGACTCGCGCCCAGTTGGCCGCACAAGTGCTGGGCAGTGCCCATGCGCTCGACGCGGGCCAGCCCGTGGCCTCTCTCGTGCTGGCCGTTTTTCGCCACGGGCAGGCCAGCCGCGACGCGAGTTGTGCTTTGTCTGATGGCGATACCCCAGTTGTCGAGGAACGGGCGCGCGACGTTTGGGCCCGCGCGGGTGTCCTGGTGAACGAGCTGGCACGACCTGCGCTCGCGCTGAATCTGCCGACGCGCGGGACACCGCTGCTCACGCAGGGGGAGCCCGGCTACCTGTCGCTGCGCCGGCTGTTGCGTGAGCCTCCCACCTGGGCTGTCCAAGGCCAAGCCGTCTACGTTTGCGAGAACCCGAACGTTCTCGCCATCGCCGCGGATCGGCTGGGCGCGTGCTGCGCGCCATTCGTCTGCACCGATGGGATGCCGGCCGCAGCGCAGCGCATGCTACTTGACCAGTTGTCAGGGGCTGGGGCGCGCCTGCACTACCACGGCGATTTCGACTGGCCGGGCCTGCAGATCGCCAACCACGTCGTGCGCCGCTGGCAAGCACAACCTTGGCAAATGCGCGCACAGGACTACGAAGCCGCTGTGCCAACCGTTCCGCACAAGCAACGTGACCTGGCTGCATCCGAAGTGACTGCCCTTTGGGATCCACAACTCGCTCCCGCGATGTACCGGCACGGACTGGCCATTGCGGAGGAAGCAGTGGCTGATTTCTTGATAGAGGATCTTCGACTCACCTGACACGGGAGCCCGCCATGTCTCAAATTCCCGATGATGCTGCGTTCCAGCAATTCACCATTCGGCGGAAGAAAGACTTGCAGCGCATTGCTCGCGCCACACGGGGAGAGTGTCAACTTGATGACGTCGTCAACGAGGCCTGGATCATGGCTTGCGACCTGCGCGCCAATGACGGAAGTTGCTTGGATCTCCTGGATGCAGACAGCCAGCATCAACTGATCAGCTACCTCTTCCAACGCCTGGTCCGCTACACCGATCAGAAAGTCCGCCATGCCGTGCGGATCGACCATGCGCCCAAGGGAGGCGAGCATGACGAGGATGTCCATCCCTTGGCTTATCTGTTGGTCAGCGACGACGGGCGGGATGCCTTGGATGAGCTGATGGAGCGGGAAACAGAGGCAGCACTGGAATCCAACCTTGCCGAGCAGGGTTCGCTGGCCGTCGCCTACGTCCGCCTTCTACGCCACTTCGGCAACAACATGTCTGCCGTTGCAGACCATCTGCGTGTTTCCCGATCCTATGCCTATCGCCGCTGCGCGAGGGCTCGATGGTTGGCCATCCACGCGAGGCACATACCGATTCCGGTGAGTGAGAAATTCATACCTGGGCCGTGGCGGAGTTTTCGTCTGCGCCGTCCTCAGGTTCAGCTCGCGCTCGAGTTCGATGATGAGTCGCTGCTCTGAGACGAAGCAAGCAGGCATGACCGGACAGGTCATGCGATCCCACATGAAGCGCAGTGCAGGACAAATCGACGGTAGCCGCAGCAGTTCCCGCATTCAGCAAACCCCAGGGGCCCGCGCCATGTGTATAACGTCCTCAAGGCTTGCCATTACTCACTTCATTACACACATCGGCAGTAGCTTGCTCTGGAAGTCAGTGGAGCTCCGCAGACACCAACTCCTTTTTAATCAACAACTTACGCATCCTCAGTAGATGGGGAAAGCCCTCAGTGGACGCTGATCGCAGTTATCCACCATCAAGAGCTTCATGGCTGCCCCTCCGGCGCCCGCAGGCGTGCGAACTCGCGGTGTTCGTAGGCGATGTAGGCCTCCATCATGCTGCGGTAGATGGCCTCGATCACATCGGGCTGGCCGCCTTCCTGGGCGGCGCGCGCGCGCACGCGCGCCACGATGGCCTCGATGCGGTCCTCGTCGCGCACCTGGC
>Ga0222428_100522_pt1 | contig 12433 bp, 9 predicted proteins | sample 2B5Ametagenome_FD_182471 | JGI IMG/M metagenome (GOLD analysis project Ga0222428, IMG submission 182471) | Enriched microbial communities from leaf-cutter ant dump, University of Wisconsin, Madison, United States - 2B5A (version 2) | ecosystem: Environmental > Terrestrial > Nest > Insects nest >...
TGCGCCAGCGCCAGGGCCAGCGTGGCCGACAGGCCCGAGTAGTTGGCCACGAAGGCGAACGCCAGCACCATGCCGATGGAGTAGATCGGGATGGCCAGTTCCTTGAACGTCTCGCCCAGCGTGGCCACCGCCTTGGCGGGCGACAGGCGCGTGAAGGCGATGGTGATGATGGCCGCGATCAGGATGGCCGTGCCCGTGGCCAGCAGCCAGTTGAAGGTGTAGACCGCGCCGTAGGGCGTGACCTTGGCGACCACGGGCGGCGCCTTTTCCACCAGGTTGTGCAGGAACGGCACCGGGAGGTTGATGATGGTCGAGGCCAGCGGGCCGCCGGCGGCGAACAGCGCCTTGAAGGGCTTGATGCTCCACACCGTCACCATGGCGGTGAGGATGATGAAGGGCGACCACGCCTTGACGATGGCACCGGCCGTCAGCGGCTGGCTGGTGGCGGGCGCAGCAGGCTGTGCCACGGCCTTGGCGCCGTCCTCGGCCTCGAAGCGGAAGATGCGCTTAGGCTGCCAGACCTTGAGGAAGGCCGTCAGCGCCACCAGCGACACGATGGCCGAGGTGATGTCCGGCAGCTCAGGGCCGATGTAGTTGGCCGTGAGAAACTGCACCAGCGCGAACGAGCCGCCGCCCACCAGCACGGCGGGCCAGGTTTCCTTGACGCCGCGCCAGCCGTCCATGATGGCCATGAGCCAGAACAGCACGATCACGGTCATGAACGGCAACTGGCGCCCGGCCATCTGGCCGATGGCGAACGCATCCACGCCCGACACCTGGCCGGCCACGATGATCGGAATGCCCATGGCGCCGAAGGCCACGGGCGCGGTGTTGGCGATCAGGCACAGGCCGGCGGCGTACAGCGGCTTGAAGCCCAGGCCCACCAGCAGCGCCGCCGTGATGGCCACGGGCGCGCCGAAGCCGGCCGCGCCCTCCAGAAAGGCGCCGAAGCAGAAGCCCACCAGGATGAGCTGCAGCCGCTGGTCGGGCGTGACCGAGAGGATCGACGAGCGGATGACGTCGAACTGCCCCGTCTTGACCGAGATTTTGTAGAGGAACACCGCGGCCACGATGATCCAGGCGATGGGCCACAGGCCGTAGAAGAAGCCGTACACGGCCGAGGCCAGCGCCGCGCTCACCGGCATCTTGTAGAACAGCAGCGCCACGCCCAGAGCCAGCAGCACCGTGATGGTGCCGGCCTGGTAGCCCTTGAGGCGCAGCCGGGTCAGCGCGAGGAAGAAGAAGACGATGGGGATGAGCGCGACCAGGGCCGAGATCCAGATGTTCCCGGCGGGGTCGTAGTTCTGTTGCCAGAGGGTTTGCATGGCCGTTGTGCGAAGTGCGTTGTGCGGGCCGGTGGGCCTGCGGGGTCAGTCTCCTCCAGTCGCGCACCGCGGGCGATGCGGCCTCCGGTGGCTTGCGGCACGGGTCGGGCAGACCCGGGCACCGGCTGGCGCAAGAGGCGGACTGGCTACGTCTCGTGCCGTGGCGCACAGGGATAAAACCAAATTGGTAATACCAATGAAGCCGTTAACACAAAGTGGAGCGATTCTCTGGCTTTATTTATCCATTAATTACAGGGTTAACACCTATCTTGCGGGATATCGTTGAAATAATTCTTTATTGGTCATACCAATATGGTTGTTTTGGTTCGGAAGGGCAGTGCGTGCCACGGCGCGCGGCGCGGCCGGTGGGGACGCGCAACCAGGCCCCCCGGTACGCAGGCCGGTCTGCTCATTTCTTCATAGCTGTTGGCGCTTACTGCATAAGCGCTGGGGGCCGTTTTGGCGCTGAATTTTGCGTGCGCCAGGGCCGCTTCAGAGCGCGTGCGCCAGCCGCCCCAGCGTGGCCAGCGCGGCTTCGCTGCGCGCGTTCCATTCCTGGCCGTAGTTCAGCCGCAGGCAGTGCGCGAAGTCGCGCGAGGCCGAGAAGATCGGGCCCGGCGCGATGCTGATGCCGTGCTGCAGCGCCTGGCGGTGCAGCCGCAGCGTGTCGGCGCCTTCGGGCAGCTCGACCCACAGGAAGTAGCCGCCCGCCGGCTGCGTGGCGCGCGTGCCGGGCGGAAAGTGCGCGGCCACGGCCTCGGCCACGCGCGCCTGGCGCGCGGCCAGGGTCTGGCGCAAGCGGCGCAGGTGCTTGTCGAAGCCGCCGCGCTGCAGGTAGTCGGCCAGCGCCGCCTGCACCGGGGCCGAGGCGCCGAGCGTGGTGGTCAGCTTCTGGCGCGCCACGGCCTGGGCAAAGCGCCCCGGCGCGGCCCAGCCCAGCCGGTAGCCGGGTGCCAGGCATTTGGAGAACGAGCCGCAGTGCAGCACCAGCCCGTCGCGGTCGAAGGCCTTGGCGGGCAGCGGGCGCCGGTCGCCGAAGTACAGCTCGGCGTACACGTCGTCCTCGATCAGCGGCACGCCGTGGCGCGCCAGCAGCGCCACCAGCGCCTGCTTCTTGTCCTCGGGCATGAGGCTGCCCAGCGGGTTCTGGAACGTGGTCATGAGCCAGCAGGCCTGCGGGCGGTGGCGCGCGATGGCGTGCTCCAGCGCCGCCAGGTCGATGCCCTCGCGCGGGTGCGTGGGCACCTCGATGGCCTGCAGGCCCAGGCGCTCCAGCGCCTGCAGCGCGGCGTAGAAGGTCGGCGACTCGACCACCACGGCGCCGCCGGGCCTGGTGACGGCGGCCAGGCACAGGTTCAGCGCCTCCAGCGCGCCGTTGGTGACGACGATCTCGTCGGTGTGCACCCGCAGCCCGTCGGCCAGGTAGCGCAGCGCGATCTGGCGGCGCAGCGCCGGGTTGCCGGGGGTCAGGTCGTCCACCGTGCTCCACGGGTCGAGCGCGGGCGCCATGGCCGCCAGCGACTGGCCCAGGCGCGCCAGCGGAAACAGCTGCGGGCTGGGAAAGGCCGAGCCGAAGGCCACGGTGTCGCGTGTGCGGGTGGCCTCCAGCACCTCGAACACCAGCTCGCTCACGTCCACGGCAATGGAGGCGTCGGCGGGCCGCGAGGCGTGGTCGGGCTCGGGCGGGCGCTTGCGCGCGCCCTCGCTCACGTAGTAGCCCGAACGCTCGCGCGCACGCACCAGCCCGCGCGCCTCCAGCAGGTAGTAGGCCTGGAACACCGTCGAGGCGCTGATGCCCCGGCTCTCGCAGGTGTGGCGCACCGAGGGCAGGCGGTCGCCCGGGCGCAGCACGCCGGCGCGGATCGAGGCCTCGATGTCGGCCGCCAGAGCCTCGTAGCGCTTCATGGGAACGCCCTGCGGCGGCGTGGCCTGCGTCAGCGGCACACGCCGTCCACGAACACCTTGAGCTGGCCGCTCTCGAAGGCGGTCCACTGCTCGTCGCAGGTCAGCGGCGCGGTGGCGATGAGGGCCACGCGGTCGCTGGGCGTGGTGCAGGTGGAGAAGTCCAGGCGCAGGTCCTCGTCGCTCAGGCGCGCGCTGGCGAAGGGGTGGCGCCGCTCGATGTAGTGCAGGTGCGTCGAGGCATGGGCCCACAGCGCCAGCCCGTTGGAGAGCAGGAAGTTGAAGGTGCCGTGCGGCGCGATGCGCGCGGCCAGCTCGCGCAGCGTGAGCGTGAGTTCGTCGATGGTGGGCACGCCCGCGTGCGACTTCGACAGCTCCTGCATGATCCAGCAGAAGGCGTGCTCGCTGTCGGTGCTGCCCACGGGGTGGAAGTGGCCGTGCAGGCGCGGGCGGAAGTCCTTCAGGTCGCCGTTGTGCGCGAACACCCAGTAGCGCCCCCACAGCTCGCGCACGAAGGGATGGCAGTTCTCCAGGCTCACCACGCCCTGCGTGGCCTTGCGGATGTGCGCGATGACGTTGCGGCTCTTGACCGGGTAGCGCCGGATCAGCTCGGCCACGGGCGAATCCACCGCGCGCTCATGGTCGACGAAATGGCGCAGGCCCTTGTCCTCGAAAAAGGCGATGCCCCAGCCATCAGTGTGGTCGCCCGTGACCCCGCCGCGCCGGGCGAAGCCTGTGAAGCTGAAGCGCACGTCGGTGGGCGTGTTGCAGTTCATTCCGAGCAGTTGGCACATGGCGGGCAGGTCAGGTTCAGGAGGGGCGTTCGGGTTCGCGCAGCTGCCAGGCCGCCGCGAGCGCGACCAGGCACAGGCCGGTGAGCATGAGAAAGGTTTCGGCGAAGGCGGCGCTGCGGCTGGCGCTCGCCGCCGTGCCGGCCAGCGTGGCGCCGTGCGCCGCCAGGCGCCATTCGAGCACGATACCGCACAGGCTCACGCCGGCCGCGCCGCCAAGCATGCGGATGAAGCTGATGGCGCTCGACCCCTGCGAGATCAGCGCCTTGTCCAGCGGGCGCATGGCGCCCAGGTTGAGCGACGGCAGGATGAAGCCCAGGCCGACGCGCCCGACGATGGTCACGACCACCAGCAGCCACAATGCCGTGCCCGGCCGTACCAGCACCATGAGCGCGAACGACGCCGCCAGCAGCGCCAGCCCGGTGCCCACCAGCAGCGGCGTGGGCCGCCGGTCGGCCAGGCGCCCCACCAGCGCGATGGTGGCCGCCAGCGCGATGCCCGCCGGCAGCATGATGGCGCCCACGTGCGAGGCCGAGAGCTGCAGCCCCAGTTGCATGAACACGGGCAGCAGGTAGGTGGAGCCGAACAGCGCCGTGCCGTAGATGAAGGCCACCACGCAGCCCATGGCGAACTGGCGGTAGCCGAACAGGCGCAGGTCCATCAGCGGCTTGCCGCCGCGCGCCAGCAGGCGTCGCTGCCACCAGACGAACAGCACCAGCGCGGCCAGCGCCGCGCCCAGCAGCCCGGCCGACTCGCCAGCGGGCCCGCCGTGCAGCGCCACCAGGCCGTTGAGCAGGCACAGCGTGCCGCCAGCGCCCAGCAGCAGGCCGCGCCAGTCCAGCCCCGCGCCGTCGCCGCCGGCCTCGGCGCCGCCCGGCGCGGTGACCGGCACGAACCGGTACGCCAGCCACAGCGAGGCCAGGCACAGCGGCACGACCATGAAGAAGATGGAGCGCCAGCCGAACCAGTCCACCAGCAGCCCGCCGATGCTCGGCCCGATGGCGGGCGCCAGCACCACGCCCATGCCGAAGATGCCGCTGGCGCGGCCCTGCTCGTGCGGCTGGAAGGCGTAGAGGATGATGACGGCCGGAATCGGCTGCACCACGCCGGCCGCCAGCCCCTCGGCCACGCGCGCGGCCAGCACCAGCCAGTACTCCCCGGCCAGCCCGCCGCCGATGCCGCCGGCCATGAGCAGCAGCACCGCGCCGACGTAGGTGGCGCGGTAGCCGAAGCGCGCCAGCAGCCACGGCGTGGTCAGCATGGCCACGGTGGTGGCCACCATGAAGCCCGAGGTGACCCACTGCGCGCGCTCCTGCCCCAGCGCGAAATGGTGGCTCATGTCGGGAATGGCCACGTTCACGATGGTCGAGGAAATGATGGAGGCCATCGTGCCCACCATCACGCTGAGCAGCAGCAGCCAGCGGTAGCGCTCGCCGTAGCGGGCCTTGAGCGCGGCGGCGGAATCGGTCATGGCGGTGCCCTACACGGCCCCTGGCCCTTGAAACCGGCACGGCCCGGGCCAGCGGACGCCGCGCAAGGGCCGCCCCAGAGCGCGGGCAGCGTCCCCCTTCCCGCAACGCGAAGCGCGTAGAGAGAAGGGGGAAGCGGCGCAGCCGCTCAGGGGGTTGCTCACTGTTTATCCAGCCAGAGCTTGCCGCCCGTGGCCCAGTTCTCGCGCTTCACGTCGGTGATCAGGATGTCCACCGACTCGGGCGCGCCGCCGAGGATCTCCACCGAGACGCGCGTGATCTCCTCGGCCAGCTTGCGCTTCTGTTCGACGGTGCGGCCTTCCATCATTTCGATGTGGTACGTGGGCATGGATGTTCCTCAGGGTGCGGGGGATGAAGGGGCTTCGATGATAGGGGCGGCCGGCACCTCGCGCGCGCACAGCGGGCAGATGCAGCTTTGCCCGCGCTGCTGCGGCGCCAGGCGCGCCAGCGCGGCGCGCGACACCGGCTGGGCCATGCACCAGCAGCCCTGCGCCGGCTGCCCGGCGGCGACGGCGCATTGGTTGGACTGGCCGCACAGCGGGCAGTGGCGGGTGTCGGTGGCGGGCGGCATGCGGGCGGGCTGGCGTCAAAAAAGAAAGAACGGCACCCAGGGGTGCCGTTCTCATTGTGAATCAAATTGGCCCCCAGCGCTTGCGTGGCAAGCGCTGGCAGCTATTGATTTGATAGTTTTCAGGCGGCGGCCGCGGCCTTCACCTTCAGGCGCCAGGCGTGCAGCAGCGGCTCGGTGTAGCCACTGGGCTGCGCCACGCCCTTGAACACCAGGTCGCAGGCGGCCTGGTAGGCCATGGATTCGGCGAAGCGGCCGTGCATGCGCTGGTACAGCGGGTCGCCGGCGTTCTGCTGGTCCACCTTGGCGGCCATGCGCTCGAAGGTGGCGCGCACCTGGCCTTCGCTGACGATGCCGTGCAGCAGCCAGTTGGCCACGTGCTGGCTGGAGATGCGCAGCGTGGCGCGGTCTTCCATCAGGCCGATGTCGTTGATGTCCGGCACCTTGGAGCAGCCCACGCCCTGGTCCACCCAGCGCACCACGTAGCCGAGGATGCCCTGGATGTTGTTGTCCAGCTCCTGCTGCTTCTCGGTGTCGCTCCAGTTCGGGTTGCTGCTCACGGGCACGGTGAGCAGGCCGGTGAGCAGGTTGTCGCGCTCGGCGTTGGCGTCGATCTTCTCCATTTCAGCCTGGATGTCGCTCACCTTCACCTGGTGGTAGTGCAGCGCGTGCAGCGTGGCGCCCGTGGGGCTGGGCACCCAGGCGGTGTTGGCGCCGGCCTTGGGGTGGGCGATCTTCTGCTCCAGCATGGCGGCCATCAGGTCGGGCATGGCCCACATGCCCTTGCCGATCTGCGCCTTGCCGCGCAGGCCCATCGACAGGCCCACCAGCACGTTGTTGCGCTCGTAGGACTGGATCCAGGCGCTGGTCTTCATGTCGCCCTTGCGGATCATCGGGCCGGCGTGCATGGCGGTGTGCATCTCGTCGCCGGTGCGGTCGAGGAAGCCGGTGTTGATGAAGGCCACGCGGCTGGCGGCGGCGGCGATGCAGGCCTTGAGGTTGACCGAGGTGCGGCGCTCCTCGTCCATGATGCCCAGCTTCACGGTGTTGGCGGCCAGGCCCAGCACCTGCTCGACGCGGCCGAACAGCTCGCTGGCAAAGGCCACTTCGGCCGGGCCGTGCATCTTCGGCTTGACGATGTACACGCTGCCGGTGCGGCTGTTGCGGATGCCGTTGGCGCCATGGCCCTGCAGGTCGTGCAGCGCGATGGTGGTGGTCACCATGGCGTCCATGATGCCCTCGGGGATCTCCCGGCCCTCGGCGCCCCACAGGATGGCCGGGTTGGTCATCAGGTGGCCCACGTTGCGCACGAACATCAGCGAGCGGCCGTGCAGGCTCACGGGCTTGCCGTCGGCGCCGGTGTACTGGCGGTCGGCGTTCAGGCCGCGCGTCATGGGCTTGCCGCCCTTGTCGAAGGTCTCGGTCAGCGTGCCCTTGAGGATGCCCAGCCAGTTGGCGTAGCCCAGCACCTTGTCGTCGGCATCCACCGCGGCCACCGAGTCCTCCAGGTCGAGGATGGTGGACAGCGCGGCTTCCAGCACCACGTCGGCCACGCCCGCCGCATCGGTCTGGCCGATGGCGGTGCGCTTGTCGATGCGGATGTCGATGTGCAGGCCGTTGTGCGCCAGCAGCACCGAGGAGGGGGCCGCGGCATCGCCCTGGTAGCCGGCGAACTGGGCGGCGTCCTTCAGGCCGGTGGTGCTGCCGTCCTTGAGCGCGACGGCCAGTTGGCCGCCTTCCACGCGATAGCCGGTGGCGTCCTGGTGCGAGCCCGTAGCCAGCGGCGCGGCCTGGTCCAGCACGCCGCGCGCGAAGGCGATGACCTTGGCGCCGCGCACCGGGTTGTAGCCCTTGCCCTTGTCGGCGCCGTCGGCCTCGCTGATGGCATCGGTGCCGTACAGCGCGTCGTACAGCGAGCCCCAGCGCGCGTTGGCGGCGTTCAGCGCGTAGCGCGCGTTCAGGATCGGCACCACCAGTTGCGGGCCGGCCTGCGTGGCCAGCTCGGCGTCCACGTTGGCGGTGGTGGCCTGGGCGTCCTGCGGCTGGGGCACCAGGTAGCCGATGGTTTCGAGGAACTTGCGGTAGCCCGCCATGTCCTTGATCGGGCCGGGGTGGGCCTTGTGCCAGGTGTCCAGCTCGGCCTGCAGGCGGTCGCGCTCGGCCAGCAGGGCGGCGTTCTTGGGCGCCAGGTCGGCCACGATGGCGCCGAAGCCCTGCCAGAAGCCGGCGGCGTCCACGCCCGTGCCGGGCAGCACCTGGTCTTCGATGAAGCGGTAGAGGTTTTCGGCCACTTGCAGGCCGTGCACGGAAATGCGCTGGGTCATGGTCTTGCTTTCACTTGGAGTTGATGAAGGGGGGCCGCGGCGCCCGGGGGCACCGCTGGCGATTCCATGGCGTGACTGTATTGGATACCAGCGCGAACATTAAGATGGGGAAACAACACTTATCCATTACGGAAAAGTCATTAATCCCTTTCAGTCCCAGGGCGCGGGGCAAAGTGCTGCGCTGCGCCGCGGTAATCCGGAACGATGCTGGATTATTTTTGACTTCCACATACATAATCCACGCCATGGACAAACTCAAGGCGTTCGAGTCTTTCGTCTCGGTGGCAACGCGCGGCAGCCTCACGGCGGCGGCCAAGGTGGAGGGCGTGGCACCCGCCATCATGGGGCGGCGCCTCGATGCGCTAGAGGAGCGCCTGGGCGTCAAGCTGCTGGTGCGCACCACGCGCCGCATCACGCTCACGCACGAGGGCAGCGCCTTCCTGGAGGACTGCCAGCGCCTGCTGGCCGACGTGGCCAACGCCGAGGCCAGCGTCTCGGCCGGGGGCGTGAAGGCCACGGGCCACCTGCGCATCACCGCGCCGGCGGGCTTCGGGCGGCGCCACGTGGCGCCGCTGGTGCCGCTGTTCCGCGAGCTGCACCCCGACGTGACCATTTCGCTGAACCTCAGCGACCGCGTGGTCGATCTGGCGGGCGAGGGTTTCGACTGCGCCGTGCGCGTGGGCGACCTGCCCGACTCCGCGCTGGTGAGCGTGCGCATCGCCGACAACCGGCGCCTGTGCGTGGCCACCCCCGGCTACCTGCAGCGCCACGGCACGCCACGCCACCCCGGCGAGCTGGCGCAGCACACCTGCCTCACGCTGTCGAGCGAGGCCTCGCAAACGCGCGGCTGGTCCTTCCGCATGCCGGTGGAAGGCGGCGGCACCGAGGTGGTGTACCTGAAGCCCGGCGGGCCGCTCGACTGCTCCGACGGCCAAGTGCTGCACGACTGGTGCCTGGGCGGCTGGGGCATCGCCTGGCGCAGCACCTGGGAGGTGGAGTCGGAGATCGCCGCCGGGCTGCTGGTGCCGGTGCTGGAAGAGTTCGCTGCGCCGCCCAACGGCATCTTCGTCGTCTTCCCGCAGCGCAAGCACATGCCGCTGCGCGTGCGCCTGTGGATCGACTTCCTCAAGCGCCACTACGCCGAGCCCGCCTTCTGGCGCCGCAGCGGCGCGCCCATGGCCGTGCCGCCCGCCTGAGAGCGCACCGGGCGTGGCAGACTGCGGGCCATGTCCGAGCCCACGCTGCTGGTCGCCGATGACCACCCCCTGTTCCGCGCCGCCGTGCTGCACGTGCTGCGCGAGCGCCTGCCGCAGTTCCGCACGCTGGAGGCCGCCAGCGCGGCCACGCTGGGCGCGGCGCTGCAGGAGCACCCCGAGGTGGAGCTGGTGCTGCTGGACCTGAGCATGCCCGGCACGCGCGGCTTCTCGGCGCTGCTGCACGTGCGCGGCGAGTACCCCGAGCTGCCGGTGGTGGTGATCTCGTCGAACGACCACCCGCGCGTCATCCGACGTGCCCAGCAGTTCGGCGCAGCCGGGTTCATCCCCAAGTCGGCCCCGGCCGAGGCCATGGGCGAGGCCATCGCCACGGTGCTCGACGGCGGCAGTTGGTTCCCGCCCATGGCGGCCGAGCGCTCCGAGGCCGACGCCGAGCTGGCCGCGCGCCTGGCGCAGCTCACGCCGCAGCAGTTCCGCGTGCTGCTGTGCCTGGCCGACGGGCTGCTCAACAAGCAGATCGCGGCCGAGCTGGGGCTGGCGGAGAACACCGTCAAGGTACACGTCACGGCGATTCTGAAGAAGCTCGCCTGCTACAGCCGCACGCAGGCGGCGGTGCTGGTCAAGAGCCTGGAGGCGGAAGACGGCGCGGCCTGAGCGCCGCCCCCTCAGCGGGGCACCTGGAACGCGGCCTTCTCCACCACCCGCGCAGGCACGCCGCCCTGCGCCTCCACCGTGAAATGCACCGTGTGCGAGCCTGCAGGCGCCGCGCCGTAGGGAATGCGCAGGCGCACCGGCACCCAGCGGGCCTGCGTGGCGTCGACCTCGGCATCGCGGTCTTCGGCGGCCACGGCCAGCCCGTCCAGCCCCTGCGCGCTGATGCGGTAGCGCTGCGGCGCCTCGGTGGCATTCATGATCTGCAGGCGGTACAGGTTTTCCAACTGGCCGCCGGAGACGATGCGCGCCAGCACGGCGCGGTCGCTCACCACGTCCACCTTCAGCGGCGTGCGCAGCGCCATGCTGGCCACCAGCGCCACGCACAGCACCACCAGCGCGCCGGTATAAATCAGCACGCGCGGGCGCGCCACGCGGCGCAGCATCTGCGCGGTGCTCCAGCGGCTGTCCATGCCGTTGGGCGTGGCGTAGCGGATCAGGCCACGCGGCGCGCCCACCTTGTCCATCACGCTGTTGCAGGCGTCCACGCACAGGCCGCAGCCGATGCACTCGTACTGCAGGCCGTCGCGGATGTCGATGCCCACCGGGCACACCTGCACGCACAGCGAGCAGTCGATGCAGTCGCCCAGGTGGCTGGCGGGGGCGCCAGCCTTCTTGCTGCGTGCGCCGCGCGGCTCGCCGCGCTGGGTGTCGTAGGTAACGATGAGCGTGTCCTTGTCGAACATGGCGCTCTGGAAACGCGCATACGGGCACATGTACTTGCACACCTGCTCGCGCAGGAAGCCAGCGTTGCCGTAGGTGGCGAAGCCGTAGAACAGCACCCAGAACATCTGCCACGGGCCGTGCAGCGCCAGCAGCTCCACGCCGAGCTGGCGAATCGGCACGAAGTAACCCACGAAGGTGAAGCCCGTCCAGAGCGACACGGCGATCCACGCGCTCTGCTTGGCGGACTTCTTCCACAGCTTCTCGGCCGTCCAGCCGCCGTTGTCCAGGCGCAGGCGCGCACTGCGGTCACCCTCGATGCGGTGCTCGATCCACAGGAAGATTTCGGTGTACACCGTCTGCGGGCACGAGAAGCCGCACCACAGCCGCCCAGCCACCGCCGTGAACAGGAACAGCGACAGCGCCGAGATGATGAGCAGTCCGGTCAGGTAGATGAAGTCCTGCGGGTACAGCACCAGCCCGAACAGGTAGAAGCGCTTGACCTCCAGGTCGAACAGCACCATCTGGCGCTCGCCCCACTGCAGCCACGGCAGGCCGTAGAACACCAGCTGCGTGAGCCATACCATGGCCCAGCGCCAGTTGGCGAACACGCCCTGGATGGAGCGGGGGTGGATTTTCTGCCGGGCCTCGTAGAACGAGTTGCCAGCGGCGGCGATGGGAATGACTTTGCGCGGCTTCCCGTCTGGGTGGGAATGCTTCGTGGGGGACATGTGGGCCTCGTAACCGGCACCGGACCGCACCACTGCGGGCCCCGGTCGCCTGCCCCGCACTATGGCGCGGACACCCGCGCGGAAACAGCAGCAGATGCCGCCCGATGGGGCATACCAGATGCGGCGCGCCCAGCCATCGGCCCCAAAAGAAGCGCCCAGCGCTTGCCAAGCAAGCGCTGGGCGCTATCCATTCAGGAGCAATCAGCGCGCCGCGCGCGGACGCCTCCTGTGCCAGCGGAAGATCAGGCCAGCAGCGCGTTCACGCGCTTGACGTAGGCCGCCGGGTCTTCGGGCAGGCCGCCTTCGGCCAGCAGGGCCTGGTCGAACAGGATGTGCGCCAGGTCGTGGAAGTGCACGCTGCCGTCGAGCTTCTTCACCAGCGCGTGCTCGGGGTTCACCTCCAGCACCGGCTTGGCGTCGGGGGCCTTCTGGCCGGCCTGCTTGAGCAGGCGCGCGAGCTGGTTGCTCATGCCGCCGTCCTGCACCACCAGGCAGGCGGGCGAATCGACCAGGCGCGTGGTGGCGCGCACGTCCTCGGCCTTGTCCTTGAGGGCTTCCTTGAGCTGGGCCAGCACGGGCTTGAAGGCTTCGGCGGCCTCCTCGGCGGCCTTCTTCTCGGCCTCATCCTGCAGCGTGCCCAGGTCCACCGCGCCCTTGGCCACGGACTGCAGCGGCGTGCCGTCGAAGTCCTGCAGGTAGTTCAGCGCCCACTCG
>Ga0222428_100524_pt1 | contig 12390 bp, 9 predicted proteins | sample 2B5Ametagenome_FD_182471 | JGI IMG/M metagenome (GOLD analysis project Ga0222428, IMG submission 182471) | Enriched microbial communities from leaf-cutter ant dump, University of Wisconsin, Madison, United States - 2B5A (version 2) | ecosystem: Environmental > Terrestrial > Nest > Insects nest >...
GACATGCAGCGGACTTTCGCAATGAAAGTCGGAATGCTAGTCCCCCCTCTGTGGCTGTTTCTTGATGGCTATCAAGGATTGGCGGGTGGCAGTAGCTTTTCGGCGTGGAAGATGTCGCTCACGCTCTCGCGGCGGCGGATGAGGTGGGCGCGCTCGCCGTCCACCAGCACCTCGGCCGGACGCGGCCGCGTGTTGTAGGTGCTGCCCATGGCGCTGCAGTAGGCGCCGGCGGAGAGCACGGCCAGCAGGTCGCCGGCGCGCACGGCCAGTTCGCGGTCGCGGCCGATCCAGTCGCCGCTCTCGCAGACGGGGCCGACCACGTCGTAGACCTGCGCGGGCTGCCGGGCTGCGGCCTGTGCAGTGGCTTGCAGCGGCACGATGGCGTGGTAGGCCTGGTACATCGCGGGCCGGGGCAGGTCGTTCATCGCCGCATCGACGATGCAGAAGTTCTTCTGCTCGCCGGGCTTGAGGTAGAGCACCTCGGTCAGGCACACGCCCGCGTTGCCCACCAGGGAGCGGCCCGGCTCGATCATGAGCCGCTTGTCGCCGTAGCCGCGCGCATCCACCTTGGCCAGCAGCTTGGCCCACAGCGCGTCGGCGGCGGGCGGCGTGTCGCCGTGGTAGTCGATGCCCAGGCCGCCGCCGAAGTCCAGGTGGTGAATGGGGATGCCCGCCGCCTCGACGGCCTGCACCAGGTCCAGCATGCGGTCCATGGCGTCGAGGTAGGGCGTCTCCTCGGTGATCTGCGAGCCGATGTGGCAGTCGATGCCGATCACGCGCAGGCCCGGCAGCGCGGCGGCGCGCTGGTAGGTGGCCACCACGCGCTCATGGGCGATGCCGAACTTGTTGCCCTTGAGGCCGGTGGAAATGTAGGGGTGGGTCTTGGCGTCCACGTTCGGGTTCACGCGGATGCTGACGGGCGCGCGCAGGCCCATGGACTGGGCGACTTCACTGAGCACCTCCAGTTCGGCCTCGCTCTCCACGTTGAAGCAGCCGATGCCGGCCTCCAGCGCCTGGCGCATCTCGGCGCGGGTTTTGCCCACGCCGGAGAAGATGACCTGGGCCGGGTCGCCCCCGGCTGCGAGCACGCGCTGCAGCTCGCCGCCGGAGACGATGTCGAAGCCGCAGCCCTGGCGGGCGAACAGCTGCAGCACGGCCAGCGACGAGTTGGCCTTCATCGCGTAGCAGATCTGCACCTTGCGCCCGGCGAAGCCGCGCTGGTAGGCGGCCAGCGCCTGCAGCATGGCGGCCTGGGAATAGACGTACAGCGGCGTGCCGTGTTCGCGCGCCAGGGTGTCCAGGCGCACGCTTTCGAGGTGCAGGGCGTCGCCCTCGTAGTGGACGTGGGGCTGGCCGGGCAGGGAGGAGGAACTCATGGAGTGGGAGACGATGCGGGGGAGGAGGCCGGCGCCGCGGGCGGGCGCGGGATGGCGGGGTTGAGGGTTTCGGGCAGGGTGGCGCGCTGCGCAGCCGCGGGGTCCGTCGGCAGGTAGAGCGGGCCGCGCTGCCCGCACCCGGCCAGGGCCGCCGCGCTCATGCTAAGGGCAATCGTCCTGACTAGAATTTGGCGGGCTTTCAACATCCGCAAATTGTAATGACCGACCTCGAATTCATGGACCGTGCCGAGCAGCTGCTGCTGGCAGTGGAGCAGGGCTGCGACCGCATCAATGAGGCAACCGAGGCCGACCTGGACAGCCAGCGCTCTGGCGGCATGGTCACGATCACGTTTCCCAACCGCAGCCAGATCGTCATCAACCTGCAAAAGCCGCTGCACGAAGTCTGGATGGCGGCGCAATCCGGCGGCTACCACTTCCGCTTCGACGGCCAACAGTGGATGGACACCAAGGGCGCAGGCGAATTCTTCGCCGGGCTGAGCCGCGATGCCAGCCTGCAGGCGGGGCAGCCGCTGGTGTTTTCGCGCTGAGGGTGCTCTTGAAAAAAGAGCTGCCTGCGCTTGTTGTGCAAGGAATTCAAGGGGTATTTGTCCTGAAAACCTTACCCAACAAGCGCAGGCAGCTTTGATTTTTATAGCGGTCAGTTGCGGAACAGGTCCAGGATCCGGTTGCGTTCCTCGGTGGGTGGCGGCGTGCCGGGCGCCTGGCTGCCAGGCGCACCACCTTCCACGCCCACGCTGGCCACGCCGCCGCTGCGCGCGTATTCCTCGTAGAACCATTCGCCGCTCACGTTCACCAGGCCGGGCGGGACCGTGGGTTCGGCCACCGGCACGCCCTTGAGCGCGCGGTCCATGAAGCTGATCCAGACGGGCAGGCTCAGGCCGCCGCCCGTCTCGCGGCTGCCCAGGTTGCGCGGCGTGTCGTAGCCAATCCAGGTCACGGCTGCCAGCGTGGGCTGGAAGCCGGCGAACCAGGCGTCCACGGCGTCGTTCGTGGTGCCGGTCTTGCCGTAGAGGTCGGGGCGCTTGAGCGTGGCCTGGGCGCGCGCCGCCGTGCCCGAGCGCGTCACCTCCTGCAGCAGGCTGTCCATGACGAAGGCGTTGCGCGTATCGATGACGCGGGGGGTATCGCCGATGGCGGGCGGCTGGACGTCCGACAGGATGCGCCCCTTGTGGTCGGTGATGCGGGTGATGAGGTAGGGGTTGACGCGGTAGCCGCCGTTGGCGAACACGGAATAGGCCGCCACCATCTGCATGGGCGTGACCGAGCCGGCACCCAGCGCCATGGTGAGGTAGGGCGGGTGCTTGTCGGCGTCGAAGCCGAAGCGGGCCACCCAGTCCTGCGCAGTCTTGGGGCCCACCGACTGCAGCACGCGGATGGAGACGACGTTCTTGGAGCGCGCCAGGCCGGTGCGCAGCGTCATGGGGCCGTCGTACTTGCCGTCGTAGTTCTTCGGCTCCCAGGGCTGGCCGCCCGTCACGCCGGCGCTGAAGAACAGCGGCGCATCGTTGACGATGGTGGCGGGCGTGAAGCCCTTTTCCAGCGCGGCGGAATAGATGAACGGCTTGAAGCTCGATCCCGGCTGGCGCCACGCCTGGGTGACGTGGTTGAACTTGTTCTTGTCGAAATCGAAGCCGCCGACCAGTGCGCGGATGGCGCCGGTGCGCGGGTCCACGGCGACGAAGGCGCCCTCCACCTCGGGCAGCTGGGTGATTTCCCAGGTTTTCTTGGGCGTTTGCACCACGCGGATCACCGCGCCGCGGCGCAGCTTGATGTTGGGCGGGGCCTTGTCGCTGAGGCCGGACTGCGCGGGCTTGAGCCCGTCGCCGGTGATCTCGATCAGCTCGCCGTCGGCGCGGGCCGCCACGATCTTCTTGCTGCCCGCTTCGAGCACCACCGCGGCGAGCACGTCGCCGTTGTCGGGATGGCCGGCCAGCACGTCGTCGATCACGTCCTCGGCCTGGGCGGGGTCGGTGGGCAGGGCGGCGAAACGCTCGGGGCCGCGGTAGTGCTGGCGGCGCTCGTAGTCCATGATGCCCTTGCGCAGCGCGGTATAAGCGGCCTCTTGCTCACCGGCGTTGAGGGTGGTGTACACGTTCAGGCCGCGTGTGTAGGCCTCGTTGCCGTACTGGGCGAACACCAGCTGGCGGGCCATTTCCGCGACGTACTCGGCGTGGATGCGCGTGCTGTTGGTGGAAGAGCGCAGCTTCAGGTCTTCCTGCTTGGCGTCCGCGGCTTCTTCTGCCGTGATGAAGCCGTTCTCCTGCATGCGCTCGATGATGTAGAGCTGGCGCATGCGGGCGCGCTTGGGGTTGCTGATGGGGTTGTAGGCCGAAGGCGCCTTGGGCAGGCCGGCCAGCATGGCGGCTTCGGCGATCGAGATATTTTTCAGCGGCTTGCCAAAATAGGTTTCTGATGCGGCAGCAAACCCATAGGCGCGATTGCCCAGATAAATCTGGTTCATGTAAATCTCGAGGATCTGGTTTTTGGTCAGCAGATGCTCGAGTTTGAAGGTTAGTAATATTTCGTAAATCTTTCGTGTAAATGTCTTCTCGGAAGAAAGATACACATTGCGCGCCACCTGCATGGTGATGGTGGATGCCCCCTGGCTCTTGACGCGGCCCAGGTTGGCGAGCGCGGCGCGCAGCACGCCCTTGTAGTCGACGCCGCCGTGCTGGAAGAAGCGCGCGTCCTCGATCGCCAGAACGGCGTTGGTCATCACCGGCGGAATGTCCTGGATCGGTGTGAGATTGCGCCGTTCCTCGCCGAACTCTCCGAGCAGCGCGCCTTCCGTGGAATAGACCCGCATCGGCAGCTTGGGCCGGTAGTCGGCCAGCTCGGAGATGTCGGGCAGGTTGGGATAGGCCACGGCCAGCCCGAGCGCAATGAACATCGCCCCCGCCAGCACGCCCGCCGCGGCAAGCCCGACCAGCCAGGCAAGCCCGCGCACCACCCAGCGCAGCCAGCGTGGCGAGGAGGAGGCCGGGGAGGGTTGTTTGTCTTGTGGGGGAGGCATACGGCTCCAATGGAAAGCGAACCCGCCATTATAAAAATCGTCCGCGCCGTCCATCGCTCCGCCACGTTGCCGGCGTCCCCGTCGTTTCACGGTTCCCCCGGGGAAATCGGCTCTCCTGTCCCGGAAAATCGTCTGCTTTTGACAACGCGGCGCATGTAGCCAAAGGGTAAAACTCTTTGCTGGTAAAGGACCTTACTGATAGCATTCATGTGAAGTGTTAAGTTTTGTTGCGCCATATAGATAAGTCACGGGGGGCCATCTTGATCTCAATGGGGTCGTTGTTCAGTCGCCAGTCAGCCCCATTGCTGGGGATCGACATCAGCTCATCCAGCGTCAAGCTTGTCGAGTTGGGGCGCGACAAAGCGGGCACGCTGGTGCTGGAACGGTGCGCGATCGAGCCGCTGGAACGGGGCTGGATCACAGATGGCAACATCGAGAAGTTCGACGAAGTGGCTGAGGCGCTGCGCCGGGTCGTGAAGAAGAGTGGCACGAAGACCAAGAACGTGGCCCTGGCGCTGCCGTCGTCTGCCGTCATCACGAAGCGGATCACTCTGCCCGGAGGCATGACCGAGCAGGAGCTTGAGGTGCAGGTCGAGTCCGAGGCCAACCAGTACATCCCATTCTCTCTGGACGAAGTGAGCCTGGATTTTTGCGTGATCGGCCCCAGCAAGAACGCCCCGGGCGATGTGGAGGTGCTCATTGCCGCCTCGCGCAAGGAAAAGGTCCAGGACCGCCAGGGTTTGGCAGAGGCGGCCGGGCTCAAGCCCATCGTTGTAGATGTCGAGTCGCATGCGGCCCGCCTGGCGGCCGGCCGCCTCATAGAAGCCTTGCCCAACAGCGGCGTGGATGCCGTGGTGGCGCTGTTCGAGGTCGGGGCGCTGACCACCAGCTTGCAGGTCCTGCGCAACGACGATGTCCTCTATGACCGTGACCAGGCCTTTGGCGGCGCGCAGCTGACGCAGCTCATCGTCCGCCAGTACGGCTTTTCCCAGGAAGAGGCGGAAAGCAAGAAGCGCAATGGCGATCTCCCGGAAGACTACCAATCGGCCGTGCTGCGTCCCTTCGTGGACAGCATGGCGCAAGAAGTAGCCCGCGCCCTGCAGTTCTTCTTCTCCAGCACGCCCTACAACCGGGTGGACCACATCATGCTGGCGGGTGGCTCGGCTCCCCTGCCTGGGCTGACAGAGGCGGTGACCCAGCACACGGGCTCCGCCTGCAGCGCCATCAATCCTTTCGAAGGAATGGAAATCGGCGGCGCGGTACGGCTCAAGAAGATGGTGCGTGAGGCGCCGTCCTACCTGACGTCGTGCGGGCTGGCGATGCGGAGGTTCCTGCAGTGATTCTCATCAACCTGCTCCCGCACCGGGAAGCCGCGCGCAAGCGCCGGCGGGAAACATTTCAGGCAGTCATGTTGGCTTCGGCTCTCGTGGGCTTGGCCATTGCCGGGGCCATCTACTGGTGGTACCAGATGATGATCGACAACCAGCAGGCGCGGAATAACTTCCTGCGCGGTGAAATCCAAGTCCTGGAGGGCCAGATCAAGGAAATCGCGACCATCGAGGAAGAAATCGCGGCACTGCGCGCGCGCCAGAAGGCGGTGGAGGACCTGCAGTCCGACAGAAATCTGCCCGTCCACATGCTCAACGAGTTGGTCATGCAACTGCCGGACGGCGTATACATCACCAGCCTCAAGCAGGCCGATCAGGTCGTCACCATGCAGGGCATGGCGCAGTCGAACGAGCGCGTTTCCGAGATGCTGAGAAATCTCGCCGGCAACACGCCCTGGTTTTCGAAGCCGGAACTGGTCGAGATCGTTGCGGCCAATGTTGCGCTGACGCCCAAGGATCAGCGCCGGGTGGCGTCGTTCAACCTGCGTTTCCGGCTGGTACGCAGTGCCGAGGCGCAAAAGGCGATGGATGCCGCCAGCGCGGCTGCGGGGAAGTAAGCCATGGCCAGAACTAAAGACAAGGCGCCGAAAGTCGATTTCGCGAAGCTGCAGAGTAATCTGCAGCGCCAATTCCAGAATCTGGACCCTAAGGACCCATCCCTGTGGCCGATTTTGCCCCGTACTCTGTTGTGCGTGCTGATCGCTGCGGGCGTAGCTACCTTTCTGTGGTTCTTCAAGCTGTCCGAATTCGAGGATGAGCTGGTGGCGGAGCAGAACACGGAGCAAACGCTGCGCAATGATTATCAGCAGAAGCTGATCAAGGCCGTCAGCCTGGACGCGCTCAAGAAGCAGCGCGAGCAAATCCAGCAATATGTGATTCAGCTGGAGAAGCAATTGCCCAGCAAAGCAGAAATGTCTGCTTTGCTCTCCGATATCAATCAGGCTGGCCTGGGCCGTAGCCTGCAATTCGAATTGTTCCGGCCGGGACAAGTGGTCGTTAAAGACTACTATGCGGAATTGCCAATTTCTATTCGGGTGGTAGGTAAATTCCACGATATAGGCGCTTTTGCTTCGGACGTCGCCAACCTGTCCCGCATCGTGACGTTGAATAACGTAGCAATTGCGCCTCCGCAAAAGGACGCCGCGGGCAACTTGACCATGGAGGCGACCGCGCGCACTTTCCGCTACCTGGACCAGGAAGAAATCCAGGCGCAAAAAGCTGCTGCCGCAGGGAAGGGCAAGAAATGATGCGTCTACATAGATGGCTCATTGCCGCGGGCGTGATCGTTCTGGGAGGGTGTGGGCCCAGCGGTGAGGATGAATTGCGCCAATGGATGTCGGAATTGCGCGCCACTACCAAGCCGCGGGTGACGCCGCTGACCGAGCCCAAACAGTTCTTTCCTCAGGACTACACGGCGGAGAATGGGGTAGATCCTTTCAATCCGATGAAGCTGACGCAGGCACTTCGGCGTGAATCGTCTCAGGGGATAGCCAACGCTTCCTTGATCGCGCCGGAAATGGCGCGGCGCAAGGAGCCTCTGGAAGCCTATCCACTCGATGCCGTGAAAATGGTCGGCAGCTTGAACAAGACCGGCACACCCACTGCCCTGTTGAGTGTGGACAAGCTTTTGTACCAAGTGCGTGTTGGCAACTACCTTGGGCAGAACTACGGGAAAATCGTAAGTATTACAGAAACAAATATGCGACTGCGGGAAATTGTCCAGGATCCCTCAGGCGACTGGGTGGAGCGCATGACGACACTTGATCTGCAAGAGGGAACAGAGGTGAAGAAATGATTCAAAGGAATACTCGCTTACGTCAGCGTCTGTGGGCTGCAGGCGCTGTACTTCTTGCTTTGCTGAGTACTTCGGCTGCGCATGCCAAGGGAGCGATCGAATCTATTTCCGGATTCTTGCAGGGCGGTGCAGAAGTGCTGCGCATTGAACTCTCGGAAACACCCAACGAAGTCCCGACAGGATTTTCCATTCAAAGTCCTGCCCGCATCGCTCTTGATTTTCCTGGTGTGGTCAATGCTACAGGCCGCTCGTTGATCGATATCAACCAAGGCAACATCAAGTCCGCCAATATCGTCCAGGCGGGGGAGCGCTCGCGCGTGGTGCTCAACCTCAAGCAGCCGGCTCCTTACCGGGCCGAAATACAGGGCAAGACAGTGGTGGTTCTGCTGGAGCCTGTCACGGGGGGCGCTATGGTGCCGAGCGCGGCCCCTACGGTCTTCGCCGAAAGCCAGACGTCTGACGTTTTACCCCTGAGGGACCTGGATTTTCGCCGTGGAGCCGATGGTTCTGGCCGCGTCGTGGTGGGTTTGGGTAGCAATCAGGTAGGCGTGGACTTGCAACAGCAAGGCAAGGGATTGGTTGTGGAATTTCTACGCTCATCTCTGCCTGAAGGATTGCGCCGTCGTCTGGATGTCTCCGACTTTGGCACTCCCATACAGATGATCACCGCAACCCAACATGGTGAGCGTGTGCGCATGTCGATCGAACCGGTGGGCGAGTGGGAGCATAGTGCCTACCAGAGCGACAATCAATTCGTGGTTGAAGTGCGCCCGAAAAAGGTTGATTTGAGCAAGCTCACCCAGGGGCCGAATTATTCGGGCGAGAAGCTGTCGCTGAACTTCCAGAACATCGAAGTGCGCTCTCTGCTGCAGGTCATCGCTGATTTTACGAATTTCAATATCGTCACATCGGATACGGTGACCGGTGCCTTGACGCTGCGGCTCAAAGATGTGCCGTGGGACCAAGCCCTGCAGATCATCATGGATGCCAAGGGATTGGGCATGCGAAAGTCTGGGACAGTCCTGTGGATCGCACCCAAAGATGAAATCGACGAACGCACCAAGAAAGATTACGAGGCGGCCTTGGCTATCCAGAAGCTGGAGCCTCTGCGTACACAAGCCTACCAATTGAACTATGCCAAGGCTGCAGACATGGTGGTGCAACTCTCCACCGCCTCTGGAGGTTCATCTGGCGGCAGTGGGCATTCCACGCGCTTTCTTTCGGAACGTGGCAGTGCTATCGCTGAACCACGAACCAACCAGCTCTTCGTGACGGATACGCCCGCCAAATTGGAAGAAGTGCGTCAACTGCTGCTGACATTGGATGTGCCGGTGCGGCAGGTCATGATCGAAGCGCGTATCGTTGAGGCGCGCGACACGTTCGGGCGTGCATTGGGTGTTCGCCTGGGTGGCGGAGACTTGCGTGCTCAGCGCGGTGGCGACGGTGGCTACAGCATTGGTGGTGGAAACCGCATGGCTTGGGGCACCAACTACGGCAATGCTACCAATTCAGGCTTGGTCGGCGGCAGTTTGACTGACGGCAGCTTTGTAAACCTGCCTGCGCAACTTTCGAACGTGGCCGGGTCAGGCTCATTCGCCTTGTCCATTTTTAATTCGGCTGCGAACCGTTTCCTTTCGCTGGAGTTGTCCGCGATGGAGGCCGATGGCCAAGGCAAGATCGTTTCCAGTCCGCGCCTCATCACCGCCGACCAGACCAAGGCGCTGATCGAGCAGGGCACGGAATATCCCTATTCGGTCACGGCACCGAATGGCGCCACGACGATCGCGTTCAAAAAAGCGGTGCTCAAGCTCGAAGTCACACCTCAAATCACACCAGAAGGTAATATCATCCTCGACCTTGATGTCAACAAGGATAGCCGTGGTGAGATTACCGAGCAGGGCGTAGCCATTGATACGAAGCACATCAAGACTCAGGTGCTTGTAGAGAATGGGGGGACTGTGGTAATTGGTGGCATCTTTGAGATAGAGGAAACCAATCAAGAAAACAAAATACCGATGCTGGGTGATGTGCCGGTGCTCGGAAACTTGTTCAAGAGCCGTACCAAGGAATCCATGAAGCGGGAAATGCTTGTTTTCATTACGCCTAAGGTCATTACTGATCGCGGGCCTGTGCGTTGAATGTTTGAAGGTGAAAAAATCATGAAGATATCCAGAGCGATGATGGCATCGGCGGCAATGGCTGCAGTTCTTTCCGCGTGCGGCGGTGGCGGTGGCAGTGGAGGTGAATCTCATTCGCCATACAGCATCACGTTGCGTGCTGAAAAAACACAGCTACCCCTCAATGTCAGCAATTATCCGGTGGGACAAGGCGTATATGCACCTTTCTCTACCACGCTGTATGTAGAGGGTAAGGAGGGGGGGCGGCCTATTCCGGGTGGTGAAGACATCTTCGCCTGCAACATGGCTGGTGGACTGGATTCCGGGTCTTTGTATTACCTAGACGGAGATCCGGAGCATGAGACGGAAGTTGATGATGGCAACGGTGGCAAGATCAAGGTGCCTAAGGCTTACCGTAGCATCGTGCTGGGTTCCAACTCGGGCGGCAATTCTTTCCATTTCCACGCTGATGACCAAGCGGGTACTGCACGCATTGTCTGCACGGTGACAGACCCTCGGGATAAGAAGGTGCATTCCGCCGCTGTGGACATCGCCGTCGGAGGAACTACCGGCAAGCCCGCAAGCGTGAGCATGGTTGTTCCGTCGCAACGGAGCTATATAGGAACAAAGGGAAATGCGGATCCCCGCAACCTCCCTAGTACCATCATCATGCAGGCATTTGTCCAAGATGACGCTATTCAACCGGTGTCCAGTAGCTCCGGTGCTAACGTGCAGGTGCGCATCCTTCCCGGCACCGATGCAGCCGTCGGCGCGCGACTGGTAGCGGGCAGTTTGAGCGGCGGTGTGCTGCAACTGCCTTCGATCGGCGGCGTGGCACAGTTCTCGCTGCTCAGCGGTACGGATACGGGGCCTATCTTCCTGGAGTTCACAGCGGACCGTTATGACAATAACGTTGGCAACGGTATACAGGACCCGATTTCCATCATCGATCAGATAGGGGTGCTCGAAGCACTCACCAACGCGTTGGTCGTGAGCGATGAAGACCTCGGCGACGTGACCAACACCATCCCCTATACCCATCTGCTGACCGCTACTGGTGGTCTGCCGCCCCTCACTTGGTCGGCCACGGGCCTGCCGAAGGGGCTGAGCGTCGACGCGAAAACGGGGTTGCTCAGCGGCACGCCGGATGACGTTGAGCGCGAATACCGGGCGACCGTGACAGTGAGGGACAAGAACAAGCTGCAGACCTCTGGCACCATCACACTCAAGCTGGTCGGAGCTGTGAAGCCGGAAGATTTTGCAATTGCCAATTGCAACGTCAATTCGGGTGCAAATGACGCTTGCAACATTGCCACGGTGAATCCCGGAGAGAATTTCGTCTATGCATTCACGGCTTCTGTGCCCGGCGTGGAATGGTCATTCACAGGGTTGCCAAACTGGCTCTCGGGGACAACTACAGGCACCTCCGGCGTAATCTCTGGAACGCCTGCGCGTTGCACCACAGTGACCAGCGGGACGCCACCAGTCACCACTACCGTTCCCAGTGTTCACGCTGGCACGCACAAGTTTTTTGTTACGGCAAAGAAGGGTGTGACTAGTGTGACACGGCAAGTGTCGATTACGGTTACCAATACCTGCTCGTAACGGCTGGCCTTCAAGCCCGGAGTACCATTGGTGCCCTGGGCTGTTAAGGCCGCCTCTGTAGCTTGAGAATCCATCCCCAGCATGCCTGGGGATTTTTTTGCCAATCGGAAAATCGATTTGATGGAGCAATTCATCCTTACTCAGAACGTCCGCATCGACCTGGACGACCGCAGCTATGGCATCGACATCGGTTCCTGCTTGCTGGCCGGGCTGGCCGATCACAAGGCATTACCTGCCGGCACCGGTGCGCTGGTCGTGACCAACGATACGGTTCAGCCGCTCTATGGCGCGCAACTTACGGCCGAGTTGGCAAGGCGCTACCCAGCCGTCCATACGGTAGTGCTGCCCGATGGCGAGGAGTACAAAACGTGGGAAGCTCTCCAACGTATCTTTGACGAACTGCTCGGCCAAGCTTGCGACCGCAAGGTGGTGCTGTTCGCCCTGGGCGGCGGCGTGATCGGCGACATGACGGGCTTCGCCGCCGCGTGCTACATGCGCGGCGTGCCGTTCGTGCAGGTGCCAACCACACTGCTCGCGCAGGTGGACTCCAGCGTGGGCGGCAAGACCGCCATCAACCACCCGTTGGGCAAGAACATGATCGGCGCCTTCTACCAGCCGCGGCTGGTGGTGTGCGATCTGGAAACGCTCGACACACTGCCTGCGCGCGAACTGGCGGCGGGGCTGGCAGAGGTCATCAAATATGGGCCGATCGCCGACATGGAACTGTTCGCCTGGCTGGAGCAGAACATGGACGGCCTGCTCGCGCGCGAGCGCGGTGCGCTGGCGCATGCGGTGCGACGCAGTTGCGAAATCAAGGCGGCCGTGGTGGGGGCGGATGAGCGCGAGGCGGGGCTGCGCGCCATCTTGAACTTCGGCCACACGTTCGGGCATGCGATCGAGGCGGGCATGGGCTATGGCGTATGGCTGCATGGCGAGGGCGTGGCGGCAGGCATGGTGATGGCGGCGGAGCTGTCGCTGCGGTTGGGCATGGTGGATGCGGCCTTCGTGGCACGGCTGCGTGCATTGATCGAGCGTGCGGGCCTGCCCGTGCGTGGGCCGGTGATCGACGCGCAGG
>Ga0222428_100526_pt1 | contig 12382 bp, 10 predicted proteins | sample 2B5Ametagenome_FD_182471 | JGI IMG/M metagenome (GOLD analysis project Ga0222428, IMG submission 182471) | Enriched microbial communities from leaf-cutter ant dump, University of Wisconsin, Madison, United States - 2B5A (version 2) | ecosystem: Environmental > Terrestrial > Nest > Insects nest >...
TGGTGCACATTAATTATGTGACGGCAGGAGGCGTGAGGGGCACTGTGCGAATCATAGGACTGTGAAATGAGCAATATCAATGAAATTAGAGAATGCTTTTCCAAAAAAATCGAAAAAATGAACTCCGTTCTGAAAATCAAGGGAGAGTGTCCTTGCCGTTTATCTAGCTCGCAAATAAAGGATGTTGAGTTTGTCGCGTTCTTACCGGAATTTGGAGGTGAACGAGGAATGTTGCTGGATTTGATAACGCCACCTCATTTCGAGCCTGGATTTGAGCAAAAGAAGATTGCGGAGCAGTTGCAAATGCGAGTGTCATTTTTGAACCCTGAATCGATGAAAGCAATAGATGAATATATGCTAGCTCTTCGTGATTGGGGGTATTTTGGTCACTCTACCCTTGATTGGATGAAATAAAGATAGCAATCAGCGCATGTCGGGAAAATTATCGGCGGATAGGTGGGGAAATAGCTGGTACGCATCTATGGATGGGGATGGAAATCAAATTTGGGCACAAGTAAGAAACGGAAGAATCATAAATGGAGGAATTAACAATCCGCCTAGACAAATGAATCCTTTTACAGGGTTGTCTTCTTCAGCTCGTCCTGGATGGAAGTAAAAATGGATGAACTTGAAACTCTTAATGCGCTACAAGCCTATCGCGCTATGTTCGCTTTTTTGGAGCACTACTATGAGCGAACTCATGCAGATGAGATTGGGGCATTGTTAGGCAGCATGGCACTATTGGAAGATGGAAAGCCGATGGATGAAGCTCTTTGGCGTGATTGGACGGGAATTGTTGCTGAGATGAGGAAAAATTGAATATTTGTGGTTGCGATAAGTGAGAATTTGCGCGCGGAGGATGACTATTGAGATTGCTCGAAACATCGGCGCATTTTGTGGTGCACATTAATTATGTGACGGCAGGAGGCGTGAGGGGCACTGTGCGAATCATGGCACTGTGAAATGAACAATATCATTAAATTAGAAAATGCTTTTCCAAAAGAAGAAAAATGAACTCCGTTCTGAAAATCAAGGGAGAGTGTCCTTGCCGTTTATCTGGCCCACAAATAAAGGATGTTGAGTTTGTCGCGTTCCTGTCGGGATTTGGAAGTGAGCGAGGAATTTTGCCGGATTTGATGATGTCACCCGATTTCAAACCTGAATTTAAGCAAAACAGATTGCGGAGCAATTGCAGATGCGAGTGTCATTTTTGGGCCTGAATCGATGCAAGCAATAGATGAATACATGATGGCGCTTCATGATTGAGGTTGTTTTGGTAACTCCGCCCTTAATTGGATGAAATAAAGACAGCAATCGGCGCATGTCGAGAAAATTATCTCCTGTCTGCTTGATGGCATTGGGGCGTCCATTAGACGAGGCTGAATTGAATATTCTGGAATTTTTGTTGGGGGCCCAAAAAAAGCAAAGATTGCTGGAAGAACTTTCAGGTGCAATTGTCCGGGATGCCCTTGATGGAGGCATGGGCAGTATTCAATTTTTATCTCATCATCCCGATTCTCGAATTTTGGGAGAACGTATAGCCAGTGCGACCTTCAAGGACGAAGATGGCGTTCTTGTGACTATTGAATTAAATTTGGATCAAAACGGAGATTTAATGGAAATGGATTTTTGGAAATTCGATTTTTCTCCTCTAAAAAAATACCCCACACCTGACGATTTAATTGTCAACTAGAAAATTACTCGGAACATCGGCGCAGTTCACAGTGAAGCGATGACTGACGGCGGTGGCGCGCCTCCCTGGGTGATCAAATCCCAATCATCAAAAATCCTAGAAAAATCCATTTGCCCTTGATAGACATCTTGAGTTCTCACTTTTTTCAATAATTCATAAGGGGAGGAATTTGCATGTCATTTCGAATCTGCGCTTGCCGCGCGAGCAGGCGGGTGGTCTGTGCCTTGGGCGCCGTGGTGCTCGTCAGCGGCTGCGCCACCCGCCTGCCGGCCCCCATCACCGGCTACACCTGCTGCAACCTGCGCCCCAGCTATGCCTGGATCGGTAGCAACAACGTGCTGGGCGGCGCCATGCTGCCGGCCGGCCAGCGCGCCAGCTTCGACACCGTCAAGGGCCGCTACTACATCTACGGCAGGATTGGCACGGAGTACGTCTCGCTCAGCCACGACACGGCCCGCAGCCCGGAGGACACCCTGCGCTGGGTGCATCGCCTCGTCGTTCCCGACGACCCGGCGGTGCGCCTGGCCTCCTGGCCGCAGGACGTGCAGAACGCCGTGCGCGCCGCCCGCGTCCTGCCCGGCATGAGCCGCGAACAGGTGCTCATGGCGCTGGCCTACCCCTCGCCGGCCGACACGCCGGACTTGGGTGTATCTACTTGGCGCTACTGGATCACGGTGCAGGACGACGAAACGGTGGACGTCCGCTTCGACGCCGAGGGCCGCGTGCAGGGCCTGAGCGGCAAGCCCGAGGCCGTGCGGGCCCTCGAATTCCGGCGCTGAGCATGAAGTCCGCCGTGTATTTCAGGGCGCCCGCGTGCGCCGGGGCGGCGTCGGCCCTGCTCGCGGCGCTGGCCATCGCCGTGCCTGCGCGCGGCCACGCCCAGCAGGTGCCCACCACGCCCCAGCCCTTCATCGAGCAGCAGCGCCAGCAGGAGCGCGAGCGCGCGCTGCGCGAGCACAACGAGCGCCAGATCGACCAGCGCCTGCCCGCGCCCGATGCCCAGCCCACCTCGCGCATCCCCGCGTCCGAATCCCCGTGCTTCCGCATCGACCGCGTGCTGCTGACGGGCGAGGCATCGGACGCCTTCCAGTGGGCCGTCACGCCCGCCGTGCTGGCAGGCCCGTCGGGCGACGATGCGCCCCTGGGCCGCTGCCTGGGCACCGCCGGCGTCAACGCCGTGCTCTCGCGCGCCCAGGCCGAGGTCATCGCCCGCGGATTCACCACCACCCGCGTGCTGGCCGCCCCGCAGGACCTGACCGGCGGCACCCTGACCCTGACGCTGGTGCCCGGGCGCATCGCCGCCATCCGCCTGACTTCGGATTCGACGGTGCCCCTGCTGGGCGAGCGCGCCCTGCTCGCCAGCGCCATCCCCGCCGCGCCGGGCGACCTGCTGAACCTGCGCGCCATCGAGCAGGGCCTGGAAAACCTCAAGCGCGCCCCCACTGCCGAGGCCGACATCCAGATCGAGCCTTCCGCTGCCGCCGGCGCCCGCCCGGGCGAGAGCGACCTGGTCGTCAAGTACGTCCAATCGAAGAAGTGGCGCCTGTCGCTGAACCTGGACGACAGCGGCACCGAGACCACCGGCCGCGTGCAGGGCGGCCTCACCGCCTCGCTGGACAACCTCCTGGGCCTGAACGACCTGTTCTACGTCAACGCCGGCCACAGCCTCGGGCGGCGCTTCATCCGCGACGGCCGCAAGGGCACCGAGGCCCAGACCGTGCACTACTCGGTGCCCTACGGTGGGTGGCTGCTGGGCTTGACCGCCTCCAACAGCCAGTACTTCCAGACCGTGCAGGGCCTGCAGCAGGACTACGTGTACGCGGGCAAGACCAACAACGCCGAGCTGAAACTCAGCCGGCTGCTCTGGCGCGACCAGCGGCGCAAGACCACGGCGAGCCTGAAGGCCTGGCGGCGCGAGTCGCGCAACTTCGTGGACGACGCGCAGATCGACGTGCAGCACCGCGTCACCGGCGGGTGGGAGCTGGCGCTGAGCCACAAGGAGTTCATCGAGACCCGGGCGGGCACCGCCACGCTGGAGGGCACGCTTGCCTACAGGCGCGGCACCGGCGGCTTCGGATCGAGACGGGCCCCGGAAGAGGAATACGGCGAGGGCACCTCGCGCATGCGGCTCGTCACGGCCGAGCTCAGCGCCAACGTGCCCTTCGGGCTGGGTGAGCACAAGCTGCGCTACAGCGGCCTGATCCGGGCGCAGTGGAACCGCACGCCGCTGGTGCCGCAGGACCGCTTCGCCATCGGCGGGCGCTACACGGTGCGCGGCTTCGACGGGGAGACCAGCCTGATGGCCGAGCGCGGCTGGCTCGTGCGCAACGACGTGGGCTGGGCGATGGGAGCCAGCGGCGCGGAACTCTACGCGGGGCTGGACTACGGCCACGTGGGCGGCGCGAGCGTGAAGTACCTGCTGGGCAACCACCTGGCCGGCGCCGTGATCGGCGTGCGCGGCGCCTTCAAGCGCCTGAGCTACGACGTGTTCGTCGGTGCGCCGGTGTGGAAGCCCGAGGGGTACCGCACGGGCAGGGTCACGGGCGGGGTCAATCTGAATGTGAGTTTTTGAGCGGACTTCGCATGACGGCACTCAAAGAACCCACCTCCCCTCAGGTGGCCGGTGAGCCCGCACTTCAGGTGCGAGCGGAAGCGGCCGTCCTGCAATGCCTTGAAACCGCGGCACCTTTGCGCGCAGGTGCACCGCTCACCGGCCTGCCTGCGACCTTGTCCCGCTGGGCGACCGGCATGCTCGTCAGCGCGGGATGCCTTGAATTCGTGCTTGGCATCACAGCCGTCGTGCTCGTGCAATCCGGCGCAGTCAAGACGTTTTCGCCGGCTGCGCAGCTCTGCATTGCCGGTCTCGTATTGGCGGCCGCGCTTGCCATCGGCGCGATGCTGCTTCAGACCGCCTCCGGCGTGCTGGGCATTCTCTCCACCTGGAAGCGGCCGATGGCGCATTTCCCGCAAGAGATGGCACACGACATGGCGGAGGTGGGAAAGCTTGCATGCTTCCCACTCGACGCACTTTTCAGGACGCAGGAATGGCTGGACTGGCGAATTCGCCGCTTGGAGCGGCGTCGAAATCTGCTGATCGGCTCTCCCGACAAGGTGGCCCTCCTTTCCATCATGGTCGGTGGATGGGCCGCCTACAGAGAGCTGTCTGCGTTTGTCAGCAGTGGGGGCTGGCCTTCGATGGCGGTCATCTTCGTCGCTGCTTTCCTGGCCGGCATGTCTGTCGGAGGGATGCTGCAAGCGGTGTTGCTGCAGCATTTCGAATACATGCGCGACGTCTTGCATATGGCCATCAGGCGCAAGGAGAGCAGGTTGCCGGATCGACGACACCTGAATTGACTTTTCCGAGAGCGATGGGCCACCAGACCGAGTGGCGAACGCCAGCGCGCACAATGCCCGCATGTGGAACGCGCTCACCGACAGCCTCTGTGACCTGGGCGAATCGCCCTTCTGGCATCCGCAGGAGCGCTCGCTCTACTGGCTCGACATCGCAGGCTGCCAGGTGCTGCGCACGCGCGGGTCCATCGGCGCCGGCGTGCAGGTCGAGCGCTGGCCGCTGCCGCAGGCGCCCGGCTGCATGGCCCCGGCCAGGCGCGGCGGGCTGGTGATCGCGCTGCGCGACGGCATCTACCGGGCGCACGCGTGGGGCGGGCCGCTGGTGCGCATGGCCGCCGCGGCGCACGACGGCGCCACGATGCGCTTCAACGACGGCAAGTGCGATCCGCTGGGCCGTTTCTGGGCCGGCTCGATCAACGAGGCGAAGACCGGGCGCAACGCGGCGCTGTACTGCCTCGACCCGCGCGCCGCCGGCGCCGCGCTCGAACCCAAGGCCGGCGACGCGATGACCGCCAACGGCCTGGCCTTCGGCGCCGGCACGCTGTACTGGACCGACACCCCCTCGCACACCATCCGCACCTACCCCTGGGAGCCCGAGGCCAACCGCCTCGGCCCGCCGCGCGCGTGGCGCCGCTTCGACGCGAAGCAGGAGGGCGCCCCCTACGGCGGCCGGCCCGACGGCGCCACGCTCGACGCGCAGGGCCGCTACTGGGTGGCGATGTACGAGGGCGCGCAGGTGCTGTGCCTCGACGGCGCCGGCGGCGGCACCCTCGCCGCGCTGCCCGTGCCGGCGCAGTGCCCCACCATGCCCTGCTTCGGCGGCGACGACCTGCGCACGCTCTTCGTCACCTCGGCCCGCAAGGGCCGGCCGGCCGACGAGCTGGCGCGGCAGCCCGACGCCGGCCGCGTGCTGATGCAGCGCGTGGAGGCGGCCGGCCGGCCGGTGGACTTCTTCGACGACTGAACGGCCGGCCGCTGTCCCCCATGTCCTTCCGCGCCATCCCGCCCATCCACTGCCTCGTGACCTTCGAGACGCTGGCCCGCCTGCGCAGCGTCAGCCGCGCGGCGGACGAGCTGTGCGTGACCGCCAGCGCCGTGAGCCACCGCGTGCGTCAACTGGAGGCGCACGTGGGCCTGCGCCTGTTCTCGCGCGGCGACTTCTCGCTCACCGCCGAGGGCGTGGCCTACCTGGCACAGGTGCGCACCGGCCTGGCGGCGCTGCAGCACCTGCCGGCCCGCCGCGGCGGCGAGGAGACCACGCGGCTGAAGGTGGCGCTCACGCCGACCTATGCGCGCACCTACGTGATGCCGCGGCTGGAGACTTTCCGCACCGCCTACCCGGAGGTGGAGCTGACGCTGCAGGTGTCCATCCCGCTGCTGAACGTGACGGCCGAGGACGCCGACCTGGAGGTGCGCTTCGGCACCGGCGGCTACACCGACCGCGAGTACCGCGTGGTCGCCGCCGGCGAGGTCACGCCGGCCTGCAGCCCGGCCTTCCTGGCCGAGCACGGGCCCTTCGACGGCTTCGAGACGGCCGACGAGCTGCGCCAGGCGCGCCTGATCCGCAGCCCGCTGGAGCCCTGGAGCACCTGGTTCGCCGCCTGCGGCCTGCCGCTGCGCGAGCCCGACGCCGGCGCGCAGTTCAACGACCTGGGCCTGGTGTACGACGCGGCGGCGGCCGGCTTCGGCGTCGCGCTGGTGCGGCTGGACATGGGCGCCGCCTGGTTCGACAGCGGCCGGCTGCAGCGCCTGTCGCGCCGCGCGGTGCCCTCGCCCAACGCCAACTACATCTGCTGGAAGCCCGGCACGCTGGAGCGCTGGGAGTGCGCGGCCTTCGTCGACTGGCTGGTGCAGGGGCCCGGGCCAACGCCGGGCGCCGCACAAAAGCTCAACGCGGGCTGAAAAAACTTCACGGCGGGCCGGCCGGCCCGCCCGGCGGGGCGGGCGGACAATACCCGGCGCGCATGCCCGAAGAGAAGAGACACGCAAGCAAGGAACCCGCGATGAACGCCCCCCTCAACCCCGGACAGCAAGGCGCCCTCGGCCGCGCCGAGCGGCAGTCGCAGATCGTGCGGGCGCTGGCCGCGCACCTGCCGGCCCATGCGCTGCTGTGGCAGGCCGAGGACACGGTGCCCTACGAGTGCGACGGCCTCACCGCCTACCGCCAGCGCCCGCTGGTGGTGGCCCTGCCCGAGACCGAGGCGCAGGTGGCCGCGGTGCTGAAGAGCTGCCACGCGCTCGGCGTGCCGGTGGTGGCGCGCGGCGCGGGCACGGGCCTGTCGGGCGGCGCGATGCCGCATGCGGAGGGCGTCACGCTGTCGCTCGCCAAGTTCAACCGCATCCTGAAGATCGACCCGGTGGCGCGCACGGCCGTCGTGCAGTGCGGCGTGCGCAACCTCGCCATCAGCGAGGCGGCGGCGCCCTATGGCCTGTACTACGCGCCCGACCCGTCGAGCCAGATCGCCTGCACCATCGGCGGCAACGTGGCCGAGAACTCCGGCGGCGTGCACTGCCTCAAGTACGGCCTGACGCTGCACAACGTGCTGCGCGTGCGCGGCTTCACCGCCGAGGGCGAGGCGGTCGAGTTCGGCAGCGAGGCGCTGGACTGCGCGGGCCTGGACCTGCTGCCGCTGGTCGTCGGCAGCGAGGGCATGTTGGCCGTCACCGTCGAGGTGACGGTGAAGCTGGTGCCCAAGCCGCAGCTGGCGCGCTGCATCATGGCCAGCTTCGACGACATCCAGAAGGCCGGCGACGCGGTGGCCGCGGTCATCGCGGCCGGCATCATCCCGGCCGGGCTGGAGATGATGGACAAGCCCATGACCCGCGCCGTCGAGGACTTCGTGCGCGCCGGCTACGACCTGGAGGCCGAGGCCATCCTGCTGTGCGAGTCCGACGGCACGCCGGAGGAGGTGGAAGAAGAGATCGGCCGCATGACCGAGGTGCTGCGCGGCTGCGGCGCCACCGCCATCGCGGTGAGCGAGAGCGAGGAGGAGCGGCTGAAGTTCTGGAGCGGGCGCAAGAACGCTTTTCCCGCCTCGGGCCGCATCAGCCCCGACTACATGTGCCTCGATTCGACCATCCCGCGCAAGCGCCTGGCCGACATCCTGATCGCCATCCAGCAGATGGAGAAGAAGTACGGCCTGCGTTGCTGCAACGTCTTCCACGCCGGCGACGGCAACCTGCACCCGCTGGTGCTGTTCGACGCCAACGACCCCGACGAGCTGCACCGCTGCGAACTCTTCGGCGCCGACATCCTGGAGACCAGCGTGGCGATGGGCGGCACCGTCAGCGGCGAGCACGGCGTGGGCGTGGAGAAGCTCAACAGCATGTGCGTGCAGTTCACGCCGGAAGAGAACGCGCAGATGCTGGCCGTCAAGGCCGCCTTCGACCCGGCCGGGCTGCTCAATCCCGGCAAGGTGATCCCCACGCTCGTGCGCTGCGCCGAGTACGGCAAGCAGGTGGTGCGCGGCGGCGTGCTCCCGCATCCCGACTTGCCCCGTTTCTGAGATGGCTGCCCTGAACGAATTCATCGACCGCATCCGCGCCGCCGCCGAGCGGCGCACGCCGCTGCGCATCCGCGGCGGCGGCAGCAAGGACTTCCACGGCGCCTCGCTGCAAGGCGATCTGCTCGACACGGCGCCGCTGGCCGGCGTCGTCAGCTACGAGCCGAGCGAGCTGGTCGTCACCTTGGGCGCCGGCACGCCGCTGCACGAGCTGGAAGCGGTGCTGGCCGAACGGCGCCAGTGCCTGCCCTTCGAGCCGCCGCACTTCGCGCACGTGCCCGGCGCGGGGCCGGCCACCGTCGGAGGCATGGTGGCCTGCGGGCTGTCGGGCCCGTCGCGTGCCAGCGTCGGCTGCGTGCGCGACTACGTGCTCGGCGCCGCGATGCTCAACGGCCGCGGCGAGCACCTGCGCTTCGGCGGCACGGTGATGAAGAACGTGGCGGGCTACGACGTCTCGCGCGTGCTGGCGGGCTCGATGGGGCAGCTCGGGCTGATCACCGAGGTGAGCCTGAAGGTGCTGCCCGTGCCGCCGGCCGAGGCCACGCTCGAATTCGCCTGCACGCAGGCCGAGGCGCTGCGCCTCGTCAACGGCTGGGGCGGGCAGCCCTGGCCGCTCAACGCCAGCGCCTGGCAGGCTTCGGGCGAAGGCCCCGACGGCGTGCTCTGGCTGCGCCTGCGCGGCGCGGTGGCGGCCGTCGAATCGGCCTGCCGCCACCTGGGCGGCGAGCGCCGCGCGCACCCGCATGCGGCCGAGGACTGGGCGGCGCTGCGCGACCAGCGGCTGCCCTTCTTCGCCGATGCGAAGGCCAAGGGGCTGGCGCTGTGGCGCGTGTCGGTGCCGCAGACGGCGCCGGTGCTGGCGCTGCCGGGCCAGCCGCTGGTCGAGTGGCACGGCGGCCTGCGCTGGTACGCGCTGCCGGCCGGCCACGCCGCCGCGGTGCGCGAGGCGGCGCGCGCCGCCGGCGGGCACGCGACGCTCTTCCTCGCTGCCGCCGCCGGCGGCCGGGACGAGCCGCGCTTCGACACGCCGAGCCCGGCGCTCGCGCGCATCCACCAGGCGCTGCGCGAGCGCTTCGATCCCGCCGGCGTCTTCAACCCCGGCCGCCTCGCCGCCTGAAGCCGTGCGACGCCTGCGCTACCTCACCGACCGCCACCGCGCGCCGTCCACCAACCGGGTGCTGGGCCTGCTGCTGGCCTTCAACGCGGGCGCGATGAACGCGGGCGGCTTCCTGGTGCTGCACATGTACACCTCGCACATGACCGGCTTCGCCTCGCAGGTGGCCGATGCCATCGTGCTGGGGCAGACCACGCTGCTGCTCAACGCGCTGGGCGCCATCCTCGCCTTCGTGTGCGGCGCGGCCGTGGCGGCCATCCAGATCAACTGGGGCCGCCAGCACCGCCTGCGCCATCCCTACGCGCTGCCGCTGCTGTTCGAGGCGGCGCTGATGCTGCCCTTCGGGCTCATGGGCGCCATCACGCTGGGCTGGCACACGCCCTTCGCGGTGCCGCTCACCGTGCTGCTGCTGAGCTTCATCATGGGCCTGCAGAACGCGCTGGCGGCCAAGACCTCCGCCGGCAAGGTGCGCACCACGCACATGACGGGCAACCTCACCGACCTGGGCATCGAGCTGGGCAAGATGCTCTACTGGAACCGGCACGGCCGCCCCGCCGGCCAGCTGGTGCGCCACAACGCGCCGCGGCTGCGCCTGTTCGGCGGGCTGGTGCTGATGTTCGTGGCCGGCGGCCTGGCCGGCGCGGCCGGCTTCAAGTGGCTGGGCTTCATCTGCGTGCTGCCGCTGGCGGCGCTGCTGCTGTCGCTGTCGCTGCCGCCCTTCCTCGACGACGTGCGCCGCTCGCGCGAGCTGCGCCAGGCCCTGCAGGCGGTGGCCGACACGCTGCGCCTGCGCCGGCGCAAGACGCCGCCGCCCGGCGACACGCCCGAGCCGCCCGCCGCCTGATTCCCCCACGAGAAGACCATGCAAACCGAACTGGCCCCCGAGTTCCAGGGCACCGACGCCGGCCGCGAGGCCGAGGCCATCCTGCGCAAGTGCGTGCACTGCGGCTTCTGCACCGCCACCTGCCCCACCTACCAGTTGCTGGGCGACGAGCTGGACGGCCCGCGCGGGCGCATCTACCTCATCAAGCAGGTGCTCGAAGGCAAGGAGCCCACGCGCGCCACGCAACTGCACCTGGACCGCTGCCTGACCTGCCGCAACTGCGAGTCCACCTGCCCGAGCGGCGTGCAGTACGGCCACCTGGTCGACATCGGCCGGCAGGTGGTCGAGGAGAAGGTGCCCCGCCCGGCGGGCGAGCGCGCGCTGCGCTGGCTGCTCAAGGAGGGCCTGCCCTCGCCGCTGTTCGCGCCGGCGATGAAGCTCGGCCAGGCGGTGCGCGGCGTGCTGCCGGCCAAGCTCAGGGCCAAGGTGCCCGCGCCGCAGGCGGCCGGCCTGTGGCCCACCCGCACGCATGCGCGCAAGGTGCTGCTGCTGGCCGGCTGCGTGCAGCCGGCGATGGCGCCCAACATCAACGCCGCCACCGCGCGCGTGCTCGACGCCGCCGGCATCGAGTGCGTGGTGCCGCCCGAGGCCGGCTGCTGCGGCGCGGTGAAGTTCCACCTCAACGACCAGGACGGCGGCCGCGCCCAGATGCGCGCCAACATCGACGCCTGGTGGCCGCACGTCGAGCGCGGCGAGGTCGAGGCGATCGTGATGAACGCGTCCGGCTGCGGCGTCACCGTGCGCGAGTACGGCCACGCGCTGGCGCACGACGCGGCCTATGCCGACAAGGCGCGCCGCGTGAGCGAACTCACCCGCGACCTGGGCGAACTGCTGCCCGGCCTGGTGCCGCAGCTCAAGGACCGCGTGCGCGCCCCCGCGGGCGTGGTGGCGTATCACCCGCCCTGCACGCTGCAGCACGGCCAGAAGCTGCGCGGCGGCGTCGAGGCGGGCCTGCGCGCGCTGGGTTTCGACGTGCAGGTGGCGATGAACGAATCGCACCTGTGCTGCGGTTCGGCCGGCACCTACTCGGTGCTGCAGCCCGGGCTGGCCTACCCGCTGCGCGACCGCAAGCTGGGCCACCTGCAGCAGCTGCAGCCCACGGCGATCGCCTCGGCCAACATCGGCTGCATCACCCACCTGCAAAGCGGCACGGAAGTGCCGGTGCGGCACTGGGTCGAGCTGCTGGACGCCGCGCTGGCGCCGGCCTGAAGGCGCGCTGTGGTCCGACGCGCGCCGGCGCGGGCCCGTACTAAGGTGGCAGGGTGTTCGTCACCGGAGGCGACTGCCATGCCGCTGCGTTCCTTTCATCTGTTGGCCGTGTCCGCCGGGCTGCTGGCCGCCGCGTGCGCGGCGCAGGCCCAGACCCAGGCGCCGCTGCTGGCCATGCACGGCGAGGGCGCCGTGCGCTGGGCCTGCGGCGGCATCGGCTCGGACGAATCCACCGCCATGCGCGCGGCGATGGCCTCGCATCCGCTGTCGCTGCTGTTCGCACGCGCCGACGGCGCCTATCTGGCCAGCGTCGACGTGCAGATCCAGGGCGCCGCATCGGCCCGGCTGCGCGCCGGCGGGCCCGTGTGCCTGATCGACCTGCCCGCGGGCAAATACACCGTGCAGGCCACGCTCGAGGGCGTGACCAGGAGCCAGTCCGTCACCGTGGGCGGCGGGCCGCGCACGCTGGACTTCCGGTTCTGACGCGGTCCTTGTGCTCGGTCCATCCACCCCCGTTCACGCTGAGCTTGTCGAAGCGCGGCGCCGGGCTTCGACAGGCTCAGCCTGAACGGGTGAGGGCGTTCAGGCCGCCTCCAGCGCGGCCTCGATGTCGCGGGCGAGGGTCGCCG
>Ga0222428_100528_pt1 | contig 12293 bp, 8 predicted proteins | sample 2B5Ametagenome_FD_182471 | JGI IMG/M metagenome (GOLD analysis project Ga0222428, IMG submission 182471) | Enriched microbial communities from leaf-cutter ant dump, University of Wisconsin, Madison, United States - 2B5A (version 2) | ecosystem: Environmental > Terrestrial > Nest > Insects nest >...
ACGAAGGACTCGAAGGCTTTGAGTTTGTCCATGGGTGCGTTTCAAGCCGAATCGGCCTCCAGCGCTTGCCCATCAAGCGCTGGCAGCTATCAATTTTGCAAAATCCTGGAGCGAAGACCGCAGTGTCGCCAATCTTTGCAAAAAAGTCATTGGTTTAGAGATATTCGCGCAATTTATTAATGGAAATATTTCTAATACAGTGGCCCTCAAGGCCCGCTGTCCGGGCCACGGCTTTGTCAATTCACCGCTAGGGGGTTTCCCATGACCGCACGTACCCAAGTCCACGGCCTGCAGGTGGCCAACGAACTGCACACTTTCATCAACGAGCAGGTGCTGCCCGGCACCGGCGTGGACAACGCCGCGTTCTGGAAGGGCTTCGACGCCATCGTGGCCGACCTCGCGCCCAAGAACGCCGCGCTGCTGGCCGAGCGCGACCGGCTGCAGAAGGAGTTGGACACCTGGCACCAGGCCAATCCAGGCCCGATCAAGGACATGGCGGGCTACCGCAACTTCCTCACGCGCATCGGCTACCTGGTGGAGCCGCCCAAGGGCGCACAGGCCACCACGGCCAACGTGGACGCCGAGCTGGCCATCCAGGCCGGCCCGCAGCTCGTGGTGCCGATCCTGAACGCGCGCTACGCGCTGAACGCCGCCAACGCGCGCTGGGGCTCGCTGTACGACGCGCTCTACGGCACCGACGTGATCGGCGAGGACGGCGGCGCGGAGAAGGGCAAGGGCTACAACCCCGTGCGCGGCGCCAGGGTGATCGCGTTCGCGCGCGATTTCCTCGACCAGGCCGCGCCGCTCGCCAGCGGCTCGCACAAGGACGCCACCGGCTACAAGGTGGAGGGCGGCAAGCTGGCCGTCGCGCTCAAGGATGGCTCCACGACCGGCCTGAAAGACGCCGCGCAGTTCGTGGGCTACCAGGGCGATGCCTCCGCGCCCTCCTCGGTGCTGCTGGTGCACAACGGCCTGCACATCGACATCCGCATCGACAAGAACACGCCCATCGGCAAGACCGACGCCGCGGGCGTGGCCGACGTGGTGGTGGAAGCGGCCCTGTCCACCATCCTCGACCTCGAGGACTCCGTGGCCGCCGTCGATGCCGAGGACAAGGTGCTGGGCTACAGCAACTGGCTGGGCATCCTCAAGGGCACGCTGACCGAGTCGTTCGACAAGGGCGGCAAGACCGTCACGCGCGGCCTGAACGCCGACCGCGAATACACCGGTGCCGACGGCCAGCCCGTGAAGCTGCATGGCCGCTCGCTGATGTTCGTGCGCAACGTGGGCCACCTGATGACCAACCCCGCGATCCTCTGGGGCGCGGAAGGCAAGGAGATCCCCGAGGGCATCCTGGACGCCGTGGTGACCACCGCCATCGCCATCCACGACCTCAAGGGCCATGGCGCGGGCGGCATCAAGAACAGCCGCACCGGCAGCGTCTATATCGTCAAGCCCAAGATGCACGGCCCGGCCGAAGTCGCCTTCGCCAACGAGCTGTTCAGCCGCGTGGAGCAACTGCTGGGCCTGCCCGCCAACACCGTCAAGCTGGGCATCATGGACGAGGAGCGCCGCACCTCCGTCAACCTCAAGGCCTGCATCGCCGCCGCGCCCGCGCGCGTGGCGTTCATCAACACGGGCTTCCTCGACCGCACGGGCGACGAGATGCACACCGCCATGCAGGCCGGCCCCATGATCCGCAAGGGCGACATGAAGACCAGCGCCTGGATCCAGGCCTACGAGAGGAACAACGTGCTCGTGGGCCTGTCCATGGGCCTGCGCGGCAAGGCGCAGATCGGCAAGGGCATGTGGGCCATGCCCGACCTGATGAAGGCCATGCTGGAGCAGAAGATCGCCCACCCCAAGGCCGGCGCCAACACCGCCTGGGTGCCCAGCCCCACGGGCGCCACGCTGCACGCGCTGCACTATCACCAGGTGAAGGTGAGCGACATCCAGGCCGAGCTGGAAAAGACCGATGCCGACGCCGAGCGCGACAACCTGCTCACCGGCCTGCTCACCGTGCCCGTCAGCGCCAACCCGAGCTGGAGCGACGCCGAGAAGCAGCAGGAGCTGGACAACAACATCCAGGGCATCCTGGGCTACGTGGTGCGCTGGGTGGACCAGGGCGTGGGCTGCTCCAAGGTGCCCGACATCCACGACGTGGGCCTGATGGAAGACCGCGCCACGCTGCGCATCTCCGCCCAGCACGTGGCCAACTGGCTGCTGCACGGCGTGGTGACCGAAGCCCAGGTGCGCGAGACCTTCGAGCGCATGGCCGCCAAGGTGGACCAGCAGAACGCCGGCGACGCGCTCTACCAGAAGATGGCCGGGCGCTTCAGCGAATCCGCCGCGTACAAGGCCGCGTGCGAGCTGGTGTTCAAGGGCGTGGAGCAGCCCAGCGGCTACACCGAGCCGCTGCTGCACGCCTGGCGCCTGAAGGTCAAGGCTGGTCAAATTTGATAGCTGCCTGCGCTTGATACACAAGCGCTGGAGGCCGATTTGACTCATAACGGCGCCTGCGGGCGCCGTTGTGTTTCCTACACTGGGCACATGACCGCCATCGACACCACGCGCTGCCCGCTCTGCGGCCAGTCCAACGCCTGCGCCATCACGGCGGGGCTGCCCGCCGGGGAATGCTGGTGCATGGCGCAGCCGGTCTCCCGCGCGGCGCTGGCGCGCGTGCCGCCCGATCAGCGCGGCCGCGCGTGCCTCTGCCCGCGCTGTGCCGCCGATATGATTCCCGATCCCCATCCACAGGAGCCCCCATGCCCACCTACCACATCGAAATGATGGAAGGCCGCACCGTCGAACAGAAGCGCAAGCTGGCCGAAGAGATCACCCGCGTCAGCGTCGAAGTCCTGGGCGGCTCGCCCGAATCGGTGGACATCCTCATCACCGACGTGAAGCGCGAGAACTGGGCCACGGGCGGCAAGCTCTGGCTCGACCGCCAGTAAGGAACCGAGGCGCCGCCCCATGTGCCAGCTGCTCGGCATGAATGCCAACACCCCGACGGACGTGACCTTCAGCTTCCGCGGGTTCGCGCAGCGCGCGGGCAACACGGCCGACCACACCGACGGCTGGGGCATCGCCTTTTTCGAGGGGCGCGGCCTGCGCCATTTCGTGGACCACGAACGCGCCGTGGATTCGCCCGTGGCCGAGCTGATCCGCCGCTACCCCATCAAGAGCCGCAACGTCATCGCCCACATCCGCAAGGCCACGCAAGGCGTGGTCACGCTGGAGAACTGCCACCCCTTCGTGCGCGAGCTCTGGGGCCGCTACTGGGTGTTTGCGCACAACGGCGACCTGAAGGACTTCCGCCCGCGCCTGCACGCCCACTTCCACCCCGTGGGCACGACCGACAGCGAGCACGTGTTCTGCTGGATCATGCAGGAGCTCTCCAAGTCCCACGCGGGCATGCCGAGCATCGACGAGCTGACGCTCACGCTGCGCGAGCTGGCCGCGCGCATCGCGCCGCACGGCACGTTCAACTTCCTGCTCTCCAACGGCCAGGCGCTGTGGGCGCACGCCTCCACGCACCTGTACTACATCGAACGCCGCCACCCTTTCGCGCAGGCGCAGCTGTGCGACGAAGACCTGTGCGTGGACTTCTCCAGCCACACCACGCCGGCCGACAAGGTGGCCGTGGTGGTCACGGCGCCGCTCACGTCCAACGAACAGTGGACCGCCTTCCAGTCGGGAGAGATGCGCGTGTTCGTGGACGGCGCGTGCCACGCGGTCTGACGCCGCCCCACCCTCACCCCTCCACATGACCACCACCTCCACCGATTCCGTGCGCATCCCCCTCGCAGAGCTGCAGGACCTCGCGTGCCGCGTGCTGCTGCGCCAGGGCCTGTCGCGGCCCCATGCCGAGGCCATGGCCCGCACCGTCGTGGCCGGGCAGCGCGACGACTGCCAGTCGCACGGCGTCTACCGCCTCGTCACCTGCGCCCAGACCATCCGCGCCGGCAAGGTGGACCTGCAGGCCGAGCCGGTGGTCGCGGCCACCGGCGGGGCCGTGGTGCAGGTCGATGCACGCTACGGCTTTTCTCCGCTGGCCTTCGAACGCGGCCTGCCCGCGCTGGTGGAGGCAGCGCGCACCCAGGGCGTGGGCGCGCTGGTCATCCGCCACTGCTTCCATTTTTCCGCGCTGTGGCCGGAGGTCGAAGCCGTCACCGGCCATGGCTTGGCCGCGCTCGCGCTTACGCCCAGCCACGCCTGGGTGGCCCCCGCCGGCGGGCGCCAGCCGGTGTTCGGCACCAACCCCATCGCCTTCGGATGGCCGCGCCCCGGGCCACATCCGTTCGTCTTCGACTTCGCCACCAGCGCCATCGCCCGCGGCGACCTTGAACTGCACCGCCGCGCCGGCTCGCCCCTGCCCGAGGGCTGCGGCGTCGATGCGCAGGGCCGGCCCAGCACCGATCCCGTCGCCGTGGCGCAGGGCGCCATGCTGGCCTTCGGCGGCCACAAGGGCTCGGCGCTGTCGGCAATGGTCGAGCTGATGGCCGGGGCGCTGATCGGGGACTGGATGAGCCAGGAATCGCTGGCCTTCGACGAGGGCGCGGGCGCCGCGCCCTGCCATGGCGAACTGGTGCTGGCCTTCGACCCCGCCCGCCTCAGCGGCGGCGACCCCGCCGCGCACCAGCAGCGCGCCGAGCAGCTGTTCGCCGCCATCACCGGCCAGGGCGCGCGCCTGCCTTCGCAGCGGCGCTACGCGGCGCGCCAGCGCAGCCTGGCCGAAGGCGCGGCGGTGCCGCGTGCGCTGTACGAGGAAATCCTGGCCCTGGCAGGCTGAAACGGCCGAGCCCGCACGGACGCGGGCTCGCAGGATGGTTTGCCAACAGGGGGAATGTGGCGCGGCTGGCGGGGATCGAACCCACGACCCTTGGCTTCGGAGGCCAATACTCTATCCACTGAGCTACAGCCGCTGGCAGAGATTCGCGCAGCTGCCCTGGGCGGGCAGTGCGGACAAGCTGGGCATTATCGCACGGCGTACTACACCCGAAAGCCAAGCCCGCGCAGGTAGGCCTCGATCGCCGCCAGGCCGGTCGCCCGCAGGTCGAAGTCCGCGTTGCCGAGGATCCACGACTGCAGCAGGCCATCGAACAGGGCGTGCAAGCCCCGCGCCGCCGCGGCAATGTCCATGGGCAGCGCCAGCGCCGCTTCCTCGGCCGCGAGGCGCAGGTCCTGCTCCACCAGGGCCTGGAAGCGCGCGTGTGCGGCCAGGTGCCGCTCGCGCACGCCGCTGAGCTCGCTGACGTATTCCACGCGGTACATCGCGATCTCGAAGACGCGCCGCGCGTGCGCGTTGCTTTCGATGATGCCGAGCAACCGCTCGACCACGGAGCGCAGCCGCTGCAGCGGTGCCTGGGGCGCCAGCGCCTCGCCGGCGTTGCAGGCCTCCTCGAGCGGCAGGGTGACGCGGTCCATCATCGCGTTGAACAGGTCCACCTTGTCCTTGAAGTGCCAGTAGATGGCGCCCCGCGTGGCGCCCGCCGCCTGGGCAATCTCGTTGAGCGATGCACGCGCCACGCCCTTTTCGTAGAAAACGAGTTCGGCGGCGTCCAGCAGGCCATTGCGCGTAGCATCTGCGTCTTCCTTGGTGCGTCGTGCCATGGCGGGTCTCCCGGAAAAAGCGCTGCAGCCATCACTGCAGCCGATCCGCAATTATACATTCATGGATGTATATATAATGCCCTCCCTTGTGCAACTGTCACTCGACGATGCGAGCATTTCGCACCTGCCCGTCACGGCACCCAACGCATCTGCCAGCCAAAGGACTCCCATGCCCCGTTTGAACAACGAGAAAGCCCGCCCTGTCAGCCGCTTCCAGCGCCCCCCGGCGACGGCGCTGTCGATCGCCCTCGCTGCCGTGCTCGCCCTGAGCGCCTGCGGCAAGAAGGACGCGGCCCCCGCAGGCGCGGGCGGGCCGCCGCCGGCACCGGAGGTGGGCGTCGTCACCGTGCAGCCGGGCGATGTGGGCCTGGTGACCGAGCTGCCGGGCCGGCTGGAGGCCTCGCGTATCGCCCAGGTGCGCGCACGCGCCGCGGGCATCGTGCAAAAGCGCCTGTTCAACGAAGGCAGCGACGTGAAGGCCGGCCAGAAGCTGTTCCAGATCGACAGCGCGCCCTACCAGGCCACCGTGGCCCAGGCGCAGGCCAGCGTGGCCCAGGCCGAGGCCAACCTGGTGCAAAGCCGGGCGCTGGCCGAGCGCTACCGCCCCCTGGTGGCGGTGAACGCCATCAGCAAGCAGGAATACGACAACGCCGTGGCCGCGCAGAAGACGGCCGAAGCCAACGTGGCGGCCGCCAAGGCCGCCGTGACGACGGCCAACATCAACCTGGGCTACGCCTCCGTCACCGCACCCATTTCCGGGCGCATCGGCCGCGCGCTGGTGACCGAGGGCGCGCTGGTCGGCCAGGGCACCGCGACCGAGCTCGCGGTGATCCAGCAGATCGACCCGCTCTACATCAACTTCACGCAGTCGGCGGCCGATGCGCTCAAGCTGCGCGCGGCCATGGCCGGCGGCAAATACAAGCAGGCCGGCGCCAATGCCGCCCACGTGAGCGTGGTGCTGGAAGACGGCAGCGTCTACCAGCACCAGGGCCGCCTGCTGTTCACCGACCTCACGGTGGACCCGACCAGCGGCCAGGTCACGCTGCGCGCCGAGGTGCCCAACCCCGAGCGCTCGCTGCTGCCCGGCCTGTACGTGCGCGTGCGCCTGGAACAGGCGCAGGTGGCGGGTGGCATCCTGCTGCCGCAGCAGGCGGTCACGCGCTCCGGCCAGACCGATACGGTGATGGTGGTGGGCGAAGGCGGCAACGTCGCGCCGCGCCCCGTCAAGCTCGGCCCCAGCCAGGGCTCGAACTGGGTGGTGCTCGACGGCCTGAAGGCCGGCGAACAGGTGATGGTCGACGGCTTCCAGAAGCTGCCGCGCGGCAAGCCCGGCGCCCCGGTCGTGGTCAAGCCCGTGCCGTGGCAGGGCAACGGTGGCGCCAAGGCGCCGGCCGCTCCCGCCTCCGCCGCCAGCCCGGGCGATGCCGCGCCGGCCAAGCAATAAGAAATAAGAACCAGGAGCGCGGCACATGGCCAAGTTCTTCATCGAGCGCCCCATCTTCGCGTGGGTGATCGCAATCTTCATCATGGTGATCGGCGCTGTCTCGATCACCCAGCTACCCATCGCGCAGTACCCCGCCGTGGCGCCGCCGACCATCCAGGTGTCTGTGGCCTACCCCGGCGCCACCGCCCAGACGCTGGAGGACTCGGTGCTCGCCGTCATCGAGCGCGAGATGAACGGCTCGCCGGGCCTGGCCTACATGGAAGCCACGGCCCAGGCCAACGGCACGGGCTCGATCGTGCTGAGCTTCGAGCCGGGCACCAACGATGACCTGGCGCAGGTCGACGTGCAAAACCGCCTGTCGCGCGCCACCCCGCGCCTGCCGGCGGCCGTGGTGCAGCAAGGCGTGCGCGTCGAGAAGTCGCGCTCGAACTTCCTGCTGTTCTCCATGCTCACGTCCGAGACGCCCGACGTGTCCATCGACGCGCTCAACGACTACGCCGCGCGCAACGTCGTGCCCGAGCTGCAGCGCCTGCCGGGCGTGGGCTCGGTCACGCAGTTCGGCTCCGAGCGCGCGATGCGCGTCTGGATCGACCCGGCCAAGCTCAAGGGCTTCAACCTGTCGCAAGACCAGGTGGGCGCTGCCATCCGCGCGCAGAACCTGCAGGTGTCCGCCGGCAACCTGGGCGACCTGCCCAGCGCCGAAGGGCAGACGACGACGGCCACCATCGTGGTGCAGGGCCAGCTCTCCACCACCGAGCAGTTCGGCAACATCGTGCTGCGCGCCAACACCGACGGCTCCACCGTGCGGCTGCGCGACGTGGCGCGCATCGAGCTGGGCGCGCAGAGCTACAGCACCAGCGCGCGTCTGAACGGCGCTCCCGCCGTGGGCATGGGCGTGCAGCTCACCCCCACGGCCAACGCACTGGCCACGGCCAAGGCCGTGAAGGCCAAGCTGGCCGACCTGCAGCGGTACTACCCGCAGGGCGTGAAGTCCACCATTCCGTACGACACCTCGGTGTTCGTGTCGGTGTCCATCGAGAAGGTGGTGCACACGTTGCTCGAAGCCGTGGCGCTGGTGTTCCTGGTGATGTTCCTGTTCCTGCAGAACTTCCGCTACACCATCATCCCAACCATCGTGGTGCCCGTGGCGCTGCTGGGCACGTTCGGCGCGCTGCTGGCGATGGGCTTCTCGATCAACGTGCTGACCATGTTCGGCATGGTTCTGGTGATCGGCATCGTGGTGGACGACGCCATCGTGGTGGTCGAGAACGTCGAGCGCATCATGAGCGAGGAAGGCCTGCCGCCGCTGCAGGCCACGCGCAAGGCCATGGGCCAGATCTCGGGTGCCATCGTCGGCGTGACCGTGGTGCTGATCTCGGTGTTCGTGCCGCTGGCGTTCTTCGCGGGCTCCACGGGCAACATCTACCGCCAGTTCGCGGCCACCATGGCCACGTCGATCGCGTTCTCCGCGTTCCTGGCGCTGTCGCTCACGCCGGCCCTGTGCGGCACGCTGCTCAAGCCCGTCTCCGGGGACCACCACGAGAAGAAGGGCTTCTTCGGCTGGTTCAACCGCGGGTTCAAGAGCACCACGCACCGCTACGAGTCGGGCCTGAGCAAGCTGGTGCGCCGCGGCGGACGCATGGCGGTCATCTACGCAGCGCTGGTCGGCGCGGTGGCCATCGTCTACACGCGCCTGCCCACCTCGTTCCTGCCCAACGAAGACCAGGGCTACCTGATCACCAACATCCAGCTGCCCGCGGGCGCATCGCTGGAGCGCACGCGCGCGGCGCTGACGCAGGTCGAGCAGTTCGCCCTGAAGCAGCCCGAGGTGAACAACATCGTCACGGTGGCGGGCTTCTCGTTCTCGGGCCAGGGGCAGAACGCGGGCCTGGCGTTCATGACGCTCAAGGACTGGAGCGAGCGCGCCGGCGCCGAGCATTCGGCCAGCGCCATCGCGGGCCGCGCCATGGGCGCGCTCGGAGGCTACCGCGATGCGTTCATCTTCGCATTGAGCCCGCCGCCCATCCCCGAGCTGGGCACCGCCACGGGCTTCACCTTCCGCCTGCAGGACCGCGGCTCCAAGGGCCACGACGCGCTCGTGGGCGCGCGCAACCAGCTACTCGGCATGGCCGCGCAGAGCAAGGTGCTCGCAGGCGTGCGCCCCGACGGCATGGAGGATGCGCCGCAGATGCAGATCGATATCGACCGCGACAAGGCCAACGCCCTGGGCGTGTCGTTCGACGCGATCAGCAGCGCGCTGTCCACGGCGCTCGGCTCGTCGTACATCAACGACTTCCCGAACCAGGGCCGCCTGCAGCGCGTCGTGGTGCAGGCCGACGCGCATGCGCGCATGCAGCCCGAGGCCGTGCTCGACCTGCCCGTGCTCAACAGCAAGGGCCAGGTGGTGCCGCTGTCCACGTTCGCATCCACGCGCTGGATCACCGGCGCCATGCAGACCGTGCGCTACAACGGCTACCCGTCGATGAAAATCGCCGGCGACGCGGCCCCCGGCTTCAGCACGGGCGACGCGATGGCCGAGATGGAGCGCCTCGCGGCCCAGTTGCCCGAAGGCTTCGGCTTCGAATGGACGGGCCAGTCGCGCGAGGAAAAGCTGGCCGGCTCACAGGCCATGGTGCTGTACGCGTTCTCGCTGCTGGCCGTTTTCCTGTGCCTGGCCGCGCTCTACGAGAGCTGGTCCATCCCGTTCTCGGTGCTGCTGGTGGTGCCGCTGGGCGTGCTGGGCGTGCTGCTGGCCACGCTGCTGCGCGGCATGTCCAACGACGTGTACTTCCAGATCGGCCTGGTGACCATCATCGGCCTGTCGGCGAAGAACGCCATCCTGATCATCGAGTTCGCCAAGGACCTGCAGGCCTCGGGCAAGAACGTGATCGATGCGGCGCTGGAAGCGGCCCACCTGCGCTTCCGCCCTATCATCATGACCTCGCTGGCCTTCACGCTGGGCGTGCTGCCGCTGTTCCTGGCCACGGGCGCCAGCTCGGCCAGCCAGCGTGCCATCGGCACCGGCGTGATCGGAGGCATGATCACCGGCACCCTGCTGGCCGTGATCTTCGTGCCCGTGTTCTTCGTGGTGGTGCGCAGCTTCTTCAAGGGCAGCGAGCGCCAGCGCGAGCACGACGCCAAGCAGGCCCTGCAGCACCGCAGCGAGGCATGACATGCAGGCCGGAGAACCACACATGCACAAGCACCACACTGTCCAAGCGCACCGCGCGCGCGCCCTCTCCCCCCTGATGGCAGCGGCGCTGCTGGCGGGCTGCAGCTTCATCCCCACCTACGAGCGCCCCGCCGCACCGGTGCCGCAGGCCTATGCGCTGGCCGGCGCCGATGTGCCGGCCACGGCCCGCGCCGCGGCGGACATCGACTGGAAGGAATATTTCAGCGACCCGCGCCTGCAGCGCCTCATCGGCGTCGCCCTGGGCAACAACCGCGACCTGCGCGTAGCCATGCTCAACGTGGAGCAGGCGCGCGCGCAGTTCCAGATCCAGCGCGCGGGGCAGTACCCCACGGTGAACGCCATCGCCAGCGGCACGCGCCAGCCCAGCACCGCCACGGGCGAATACACCAACCTGTTCCAGGTCGGCCTGGGCATCACCGCCTGGGAGATTGACTTCTTCGGCCGCATCGCGGCCCTCAAGGAACAGGCGCTGGCCCAGTACCTGGCCACCGAGGAGGCGCGCAAGTCGGCGCAGATCAGCCTGGTGGCCGCCGTGGCCTCCGGCTGGCTCACGCTGATGGCCGACGAGGAGCTGCTGGACATCTCCCGCCGCACCCTGGCCACGCGCGAGGAATCGGTCAAGCTCACGCGCCTGCGCCTAGAAAACGGCGTGAGCTCCGAGCTGGACAACAGCCAGGCGCTGAGCCTCGCGCAGGCCGCGCGCGCCACCTATGCGCAGCAGCAGCGCCAGCGCATGCTGGACGAGAACGCCCTGGTCCTGCTGCTGGGCCAAGCGCTGCCCGACGACATCCGCGCCAGCCTGCCTTCGGCCCGCCTGGCCGAGGCCGTGCCCATGCAGCCGCTGCCCGCGGGCCTGCCCTCGGACCTGCTGGTGCGCCGCCCGGACATCCGCATGGCCGAGCAGCAGCTGATCGGCGCCAATGCCAACATCGGCGCGGCGCGCGCGGCGTTCTTCCCGCGCGTGTCGCTCACGGCGCAATTCGGCACGGTGAGCGACGAGCTGTCGGGCCTGTTCAAGGGCGGCTCCTGGGCCTTCTCGCTCGCGCCGCAGCTGGCGCTGCCGCTCTTCGATGCCGGCCGCAACCAAGCCAACCTGGAAGCCGCGCGCGCAGGGCGCGAGATCGCCGTGGCGCAGTACGAGAAGTCCATCCAGACGGCCTTCCGCGAAGTCTCCGACGCGCTGGCCGGCCAGGCCACGCTGCAGGAACAGCTGGACGCGCAGCGCGCGCAGGCCCAGTCCGACGCCAAGCGGCTGGAGCTGTCCGACCTGCGCTACCGCAACGGCGTGGCGAGCTACCTGGACCTGCTGGACGCCCAGCGCTCCCTGTTCGCCACCGAGCAGTCGCTGGTGCTCACGCGGCTGCAGCAGCTGCAGAACCAGGTCGTCCTCTACAAGGTCCTCGGCGGCGGGTGGACGGAACAAGCCGCGCAAGAGAACGCCACACCGCGTTCCTGATGCAGCGCAAGGTGGGGCGCCTGCCTGTTTTCCCCAACGGGCGGGCGCGGGAGCGCCTCCTATAATGAAGGGCTCTTTTCCCCGCCCCACCACTACAACTGCCATCACCAGAGGATCTCATGAGCGTCACCCACGAAGAAGCGCACACCGGGCCGATCACGAACCCCAAGCAGCTCCTGGTCACCGTCATCTTTGCGTTTGTGCTCCCGGTCTTCGCCATCATCGGACTGGTGCTCTACGTGACCGCCGGCAACAAGCCCGCAGCCGGTTCCGGCAACCCCGAGCTGGCCATCGCCCAGCGCATCCAGAAGATCGGCACCGTGGAAGTGCGTGACGCCAACCGCCCCCTGCGTCCCGGCGAAGAGGTCTACAAGGGCCAGTGCGCCGCCTGCCACGCCACCGGCGCGGCCGGCGCGCCCAAGCTGGGCGACGCAGCGGCCTGGGCGCCGCGCATCCAGACCGGCTTCGAGGCGCTGGTGCATTCCGCGCTCAAGGGCAAGGGCGCCATGGCGCCCCAGGGCGGCGGCGACTTCGACGACACCGAGATCGCCCGCGGCGTGGCCTACATGGCCAATGCCGCCGGCGCC
>Ga0222428_100531_pt1 | contig 12208 bp, 8 predicted proteins | sample 2B5Ametagenome_FD_182471 | JGI IMG/M metagenome (GOLD analysis project Ga0222428, IMG submission 182471) | Enriched microbial communities from leaf-cutter ant dump, University of Wisconsin, Madison, United States - 2B5A (version 2) | ecosystem: Environmental > Terrestrial > Nest > Insects nest >...
AGGGCTGCCTCGCACTGCGCCTCGCTGCCATAGCGCTGGAGAAACTGTGCCAGGGACAGACCGCGTTGGAACTCGATGGCGTTGATGGGCATGGCCTGCTCCTTCACCGATGACTCGGCATCGCAGGATTAGACAGGCTGCTCAAATCGATTGTTCCGTGTGCTCTGAGGTTCAGGGCTAATCAGGCGATTTGGCCAGATTTTTACTGTGTGCTGTTACGGTGCCGCCACGCGCCGCTTGCCTGGCTGCAGCAGCACCACCAGCGCGCCGGCGCCGCCGTCCATGGGCCGCGCCTGCACGAAGGCCAGCACTTCCTTCTTCTGGACCAGCCAGGCCTGTACGCGGCCCTTGAGCACTGGCGTCTTGCCGGGCGAGCCCAGGCCCTTGCCGTGGATGATGCGCACGCAGCGCAGGCCGGTGCGGTGCGCCAGGCGGATGAATTCGCCCAGCGCCTCGCGCGCGTCGTCGCGGCGCAGGCCGTGCAGGTCGAGCTGGCGCTGGATGCTCCAGTGCCCGCCGCGCAGCTTGCGCGTCACCTCCACGCCGATGCCGGGGCGGCGGAAGCTGAGCTGGTCGTCCACGTCGAGCAGGGTGCTCACGTCGAATTCGTCGCTCATGGCCTCGCGCAGCACGTTCTGTTCGTCCTGCTCGCGCTGCAGCGGCTTCGGGTCGGGCGGCGCGGGCGGGGCGCTGTGGCGGTTGGCGCCGCCCTTGAGCGGCTGCACCGGCCCCACGCTGTGGGCGAACAGGTGGCGCTCGCGCGCGGCGCGCTGCGCGGCCTCGCGCGCCGCCTGGGCACGGGCGGCTTCCTGCGCGGCGGCTTCGGCCAGGGCGCGGCGCAGGGGCCGGAGTTCGGCGAAGGAGCGGGCGGTGGCTCTCATGGCGTGCGGTTTGTACCGCATCGCCCATGCCCGTCGCCCGGCGCCTGGTATTGCGCGGCGATGAACTGCGTGACCTGTGCCGGGTTGAAGTTGTTGTCGCTCACGAAGACCAGCACGCAGCCGCCATCGGGCAGCGGCGGGCCCCAGGTCATGCCCTCGATGTTGTCTACCCGCCCCAGGCCGAGCTGGGCGAAGTCGGCCACCAGCGTCTTGGCGGCCGGGCGGTAGGCGCCGGGGGCCAGCGCGGGCAGCGCCAGGGTGTCGCTGCCGTCGCGCGTGTCGATGCGGTACAGCCGCACATGAAAGCCCGCCCCCGCGCTGTAGGCGCGCTCCAGCACCAGCAGGTGGTGCGGGCCGTCGGCCAGGATCTCGCTCACGCCCACCATCTGCGGCCCCACGGGCAGGCGGCGCGCGTGCGGCACGGCGTCGGGCTGGTAGGCGATCTGGCGCAGGGCGGCGCCGCTGGCCACGTCGAGCGCGGTGAAGCGCACCGGGCCGCCCGGCGTGGCGGGCGTGGGCAGAGGGCCGTCCTGCCACCAGGGCAGCTCCATGGCCAGCCAGGCGGTCTGCGCATCGGGGGTGAGGGCCAGGCCTTCGAGCGTGCCGTTGGCGCGCGGGCCCTGGCGCTCGCGCGGCGCGGGGGTGAAGGATGCTGGCAAGGCGTAGTCGCGCAGCGCAGCGCCGTCGTCCCAGCGGCTGGCGCGCAACTGCGGGCCGAAGCCGCGCGCGAAGTCGCCTTCGCTGGTCCACAGGAAGGCGGCGCCGCCGGGCAGCCAGCGCACGGCCTCGGCGTCGGGCACGTCCACGCCGTCCAGCGGGCGGTGCGCCGGGCCGAAGCGCTGGCCGCTGGCGTGCAGCAGGAAGGTGACGCCCGTGAACTCGGGCGGCTCCAGCCGCGTGGCGCCGTAGCGCAGGCGCGCGGTGTAGACGCGCGCCGGGTCGTGCGTGGCGCGGTCGTCGCTCACCAGCAGGTAGCGGTCGTGCGCGGGGTCGTAGTCGATGCCCGAGAGCCCGCCCACCTGGGTGCCCGCGTACTGCACGCCGTAGTCCAGCGCGGCGCTGCCGATCAGGCGCAGCCAGGGCGCACCGTCCGGCGCGGTGGCCACGGGCGGCTGGGGCGGCGCGGCCGTGGGCAGGGGCGCGCAGGCGGTGAGCAGGGCCAGCACGCACAGCGCGGCCAGGCGGGGCAGGGGAGAGAACGGGGGCGGGCGCATGGGGCGAGTGTAGGCGCAGCTCCTTTGCATCAGCCGCAATGCCGCTGGCGGCCTCGTGCTGTGCGAATGCGGCCCAGACTGGCGGGCTCTGTCTTGCCAAGTGAAGTCGTGGCCCCGCGAGCCTTTACGCACAAGGGTGCAAACAAGCGGGCGTACTGTCTGGCGCAGGTCAAGCGGGACTACGTGTACTGCTACCGCATCAAGGATGGCGACCGGCGCAACCAGTGTCTGGCGGAAATCAAAGGATCACGGGATCGCTGCCATGCCATCAAAGACCAGGATGACCGCAAGGCGTGTCTGGCTCGGGCGCGATAGGCAGGCCCTGCACTACGCCCATCAGGTCAGATGGGTAAATTGACAGGTAGAAATGCAAAACGGGCCGCTCGGGCCCGTCTGTCATGAATACTGGAAATGGATGGTGGGATTCGAACCCCCGGTGGGTTCACCCCTACGCCTGATTTCGAGTCAGGTACATTCGACCACTCTGCCACCTCTCCTGTGAGCCGAAGCTAGCATTATATCTGTAATTCTTGCGGTGCGGTCGTTTTACGCCTCAGGGCGTCAGTACTTCGACCCCTCCCATGTAAGGTCGCAGCACCTGCGGCACCGTGATGCTGCCGTCCGCATTTTGATGGTTCTCTAGAACTGCCACCAGTGTTCGCCCGACTGCCAGGCCCGATCCATTGAGCGTGTGCACAAGTTCGTTCTTGCCTTGGGCGTTCTTGAAGCGGGCCTGCATGCGCCGCGCCTGGAAAGCCTCGCAATTGCTCACCGAGCTGATTTCCCGGTAGGTCGCCTGGGCTGGCAGCCATACCTCTAGGTCGTAGGTCTTTGCAGCGCCAAAGCCCATGTCGCCCGTGCACAGGCTCACCACCCGGTAGGGAAGCTCCAGCTTTTGCAGAACGGCTTCCGCATGGCCGGTCATTTCTTCCAGCGCGTCATAGCTCTTGTCTGGATGGACGATTTGCACCATCTCGACCTTGTCGAATTGGTGCTGGCGGATCATGCCGCGCGTATCGCGACCATAGCTGCCGGCCTCGGAGCGGAAACACGGGGTGTGCGCCGTGAGCTTAATGGGCAGTTCGGCCTCCTGCAGCACCACGTCGCGCACGAAGTTGGTCAGCGGGACTTCGCTGGTGGGGATGAGGTACAGGGCTGCGTTGTCGGGCACCGGCTCGCCGTCCTGCCCCCCCTTCTTTGCGGCGAACAGATCCCCCTCGAACTTGGGCAACTGGCCCGTTCCCTTGAGCGAATCGGCATTAACCACATAGGGCACGTAGCACTCGGTATAGCCATGCGCACCCGTCTGCGTATCGAGCATGAACTGCGCCAGGGCACGGTGCAGGCGCGCGATGGCACCCCTCATCACGGTGAAGCGCGAGCCGGAAAGCTTCACGCCCATATCGAAATCCAGCCCCAGCGGCTCGCCCAGGTCCACATGGTCCTTGGCGGCGAAGTCGAACGTCTTCGGCGTACCCCAGCGGCGCACCTCCACGTTACCCGCTTCATCCGCGCCCACCGGTACGCTTCCGTGCGGCAGGTTGGGAACGGCCGCCAGCATGGCCTGCAGCTCCGCTTGAATTTGCTCCAGGCGGTCCGCTGATCCATCCAGCGCATCCTTGATCGCGCCCACCTGGGCCTTCGCCGCCTCGGCAGCTTCCTTGTCCCCCTTGCCCATGAGCATGCCGATCTGCTTGGACAGCTGGTTGCGCTGGGATTGCAGCTCTTCCGTGCGCGTCTGGATGGTCTTGCGCTCTGACTCAAGCGACTGGAAGACTTCCACATTCAGGAAGGACTGCGGCTTCTTGCGGGTTTCCAGCCGGGCGATGGTGGAAGCAAGGTCTTTGCGAAGGAGGAGGATGTCTAGCATAGGCTGCAATTCTAGGGGGGCACACCGCAGCCGGTAACATAGCCACGGCCTGCCACGCTGGGAGGCGCATCAAGGAGGGGGCATGTTCTTTGTGTTCGGCCCAGGCGGCCAGATGTTCCGGGGCAGCGCTGACCAGCTCGCCCAAGTCGGGCCCGTGCGGCGCCTGCAGCGCACACGCGCGGTGCAGATGCAAAGCACCAACATCGAGGAAAACGGCCCCGTGCCCTTCTTCCCGCCGCCGCAAGCCCCTGCCCCCCGGCCTCTGGCGCAGGACGCAGTGGCCGCATACACCCAGACGGCGCAAGGGCCACAGGAGCCACGGCAGCCCCTGACCCATGTACGCGACGTGATGAGCCGCAGCATGCTCACCATTCCTCCCGACATGTCCATCGGCGAAGCATGGCAGCGCCTGGCCGAACGCAACCTGGGCCAGGCTCCTGTGACTTCTCCCGAAGGGCAAGTCGTCGGCCTGCTCTTGCGCGCCGACATGGCACCGCTGGAGCTTCTCCCTGCGCCCGACACGCTGCACCAAGCCCTGGCGCAGCGCACAGCCGCCGAAGTGATGGTCAGCCCGGTCCCCACGGTGGACAGCGGCACGGAACTGCGTCGCGTCGCTCGTGTGCTGATCGATGCGGATTTGCCCGGACTTCCGGTGACCGATCCCGCCGGCCAGCTCGAAGGCTTCATTTCACGCACCGATATCCTGCGCGCCGTGGCCGCGGATCCGCCGCTGGATCTCTGGAGCGGGCCGCGCCCCGCCCAAAGGATCTGAACCGCTGCGGATGCCCCGTGATGAAAATATGCCGCTAGCGCTTATCCAGCAAGCGCCAGCAGCTATCAAATCAAGAGTAGTTCCGTGCCTGGCTTCAGGCAGCGCCGGTCTTGAGCCCCTTGGGCAGGGGGAACTTCACCGTTTCTTCGATGCCGTCCATGCTGCGCACCGAGACGGCGCCCAGCGCCTTGATGCGCGCGATCACCGCCTGCACCAGCACCTCGGGGGCCGAGGCGCCCGCCGTCAGGCCCACGCGCGCGATGCCGGTGAACCACTCGGGGCGCAGCTCATCGGCCGCATCCACCATGTACGCCGTGGTGCCCAGGCGCGCCGCCAGTTCGCGCAGGCGGTTGCTGTTGGAGCTGGTCGGGCTGCCCACGACGATGACCAGGTCCACTTGGGAGGACAGCAGCTTCACCGCGTCCTGGCGGTTCTGCGTGGCGTAGCAGATGTCCTGCTGCTTGGGCTCGCGGATGCGCGGAAAGCGCGCGCGCACCGCCGCCGTGATCTCGGCGGCATCGTCCACGCTGAGCGTGGTCTGGGTGACCACGGCGAGCTTCCCGGTCTGCGCGGGCTGCACCCGCGCCACGTCGGCCACGTCTTCCACCAGGTGGATGCCGTGGTCGAGCTGGCCCATGGTGCCCTCGACCTCGGGGTGCCCCTTGTGGCCGATCATGATGAATTCGTAGCCCTCCTTGGCGAGCTTGGCCACCTCGACATGCACCTTGGTCACCAGCGGGCAGGTGGCGTCGAAAATGGTGAAACCGCGCGCCCGCGCCTCGCGCTGCACCGCCTGGCTCACGCCATGGGCCGAGAACACCAGCGTGGCACCGGGCGGCACGTCGCCCAGCTCCTCAATGAAGATCGCGCCCTTGGCCTTGAGGTCGTTGACCACGTAGGTGTTGTGCACAATCTCGTGGCGCACGTAAATGGGCGCGCCGAACTTGGCCAGCGCGCGCTCGACAATCTCGATGGCCCGGTCCACGCCGGCGCAGAAGCCGCGCGGCTCGGCCAGCAGCACTTCCTGCATTACCTTCTGCGGCAGGCTCATCACAGGATTCCGATGATCTGCACCTCGAACGTCACCGGCTGGCCCGCCAGCGGGTGATTGAAGTCGAACAGCACGGCGCCGTCCTCGCGCACCTGCACCACGGCGCCGGCATAGCTGCCCTGGCCGTCGGGCGTGGGGAACTGCACCACGTCGCCCACGTGGTACTGCTCATCCGGGTCGCCGAAGTCGTTGAGCAGCTTGCGCGCCACCCACTGCTGCATCTCGGGGTTGCGCTCGCCGAACGCCTCGCCGGCCAGCAGGTCGAACGACACGCGCTCACCCTCCGACAGCCCGACCAGGCGCTGCTCGACGGCGGGCGACAGCTCGCCCGCGCCCAGCGACAGCGTGGCCGGCTTGTCGTTGAAGGTGTTGATCACGTCGCCCTGCGGCCCGGCCAGGCGGTAGTGCAGGGTCAGGAACGAACCGTTCTGGACGACGGCGGGGGTGGAGCTGGAAGTCATGGGGATTCCTCTTGGGGCGGAGCGCGGCCCGGCAAGCCGTGCCGATAAACTGCCGCGCATTGTAAAAACCCCGGGGATACCCCCACTGCCCGAGCGCGGAGCACCCATGCCCCTCAAAGACCTGCCCCCGGACGCCCAGCCGCGCGAGAAGCTGCTGGCGCGCGGCCCCGCCGCCCTGGCCGACGCCGAGCTGCTGGCCATCGTGTTGCGCACCGGCACCGCCGGGCGCGGCGTGCTGCAAATGGCGCAGGAGCTGCTGGCGCACTTCGGCGGCATCGCCGGGCTGCTGCACACCGACGTGCAGGCGCTGAGCCACTTCAAGGGCCTGGGCGGCAACGCCAAGCGCGCCGAACTCGCCGCCGTGCTGGAACTGGCGCGCCGCGCGCTGGCCCAGCAGTTGCGCGAGCGCGAGGTGTTCGACACCCCCGGCGCCATGCGGCACTACCTGCAACTGCACCTGGCGGCACGGGGGCACGAGGTGTTCGCGGTGCTGTTCCTCGACAGCCAGAACCGGCTGCTGGCCATGGAGGAGCTGTTTCGCGGCACGCTCACCCAGACCAGCGTGTACCCGCGCGAGGTGGTGCTGCGCGCGCTGCATCACCACGCCGCCGCCGTGGTGCTGGCGCATAACCACCCCAGCGGCAGCGTGCAGCCCAGCCGTGCCGACGAAGCGCTGACGCAAACCCTCAAGGCCGCGCTGGGGCTGATCGACGTGCGCGTGCTGGACCACGTCATCGTTGCCCCGGGGCAGGCGCTGTCGATGGCGGAACAGGGACTGGTCTAGGGCGTGTCCTGAGTTAAAACGTGTTTGCGATCATTCAAGCGCTGCAAGAGCAGTCTGAGCAAAGTGGCAAGTGTGCTGACCGACAGCGGCTACACGGGCGAGCTCTTTGCGCAGGGGGTACGAGAAATTCTGGGCGAGCACGTCACGGTGCAGGTTGCCAAGAGGAGCGTGGCTACACAATCGACGTGTGGCGCTCGAGGTTGCGGAGCAAATCTCCGGAAGCGGGCTTTCCTGGACTCATCGCCGGTATGAACCTTTGTGAACCGGGGCGGTGCAAAGTCCCGCTTTGTCCCTGACCTTGTATGCCGTGGGCCGTGCCCCAGGGCCGGGGTTCCCGGCTGTGCTGTGAAGGTGTATGGTGCATGGATGCAGCCGCCTGCAACGGGACGGTTGCCGGGTATTCCCGGGGGGTATGTTTGTAACAAATGTTTCTCGGAGCTCCCGGGGTTTGCCATACTGCTTGGATTCTCGGATGCGATTGCTGTGCATGCATTCGAAACGCCCCTTGGGGCCTGGTTTGAAAAGGTGCCGGATTCATCGTGAAGCCCTCTGATCTGCTGTCTGCATTGCTGGCCCCTGCGGGCGAACCGCAACTGCCGCACGCGGCGTACGTTGGTCTGCAGGCCTTGCTGGATGCCGTGCCGATTGCCCTCATGGAATTCCGCCTGAGTGGCGAGCGCCTGGTCTTGCTGACAGCCAACGCCGCCGCGCGTCGCATGCCGGGGCTGGGGGGGGTACGCGAGCCGGGTGCTGATGCCCGCGCCGTGTTCGACCAGCTCGCCGGCACCGCGCTGATCGACCAACTGTGCGGCGTGGCTCGGCTGGGCGTGCCGCTCGATGGGCGCCATGTGCTGCGCGACGGACTCCGGTTGCAACTGGCCTGGGACATTGCGGCGCGTCGCATGGCCAGCGACTGCGTGCTGGTGGCCGTGAGCGATGTCTCAGAGGCCGAGGGGCTGCGCCAGGCGCTGCAGTCGTGCGAGCAGGCGTTGGCCGAGGCGCGGCGCGACCTGCGCGAGCAGACCGAGGTGTTCGACACCATGGAGACCCTGGCCCGCGCTGGCCACTGGCGGCGCATCAAGGACCCGGGCGAGACCGTGCTGCTGTGGTCGCCGGGCCTGTGCGAGATCGCCGGCTTCGAGCGCCAGGAGTGGCTCGACCCCGAATACGCGATGAGTGGCATCCTGCCCGAGGACCGGCCGCTGTTCGACGCGGCGAGCCGGGCCCAGGATGGCGCCAACGTGGAATACCGCTGGCGGCGCCCCGACGGCGAGGTGCGCTGGATGCGTTCGCGCGTGCAGCGCGTGCGTTCGCGCGACGGCGTGTCGGTGCAGATGGGCGTGGTGCAGGACGTGACCGAAGAGCACCGCGCGGCGGAGCAACTGCGCGAGCAGTTGGTTTTCATCCAGCGCATCGCCAGCCGGGTGCCTGGCTTCATTTACCAGTACCGCATCCACCGCGATGGCTCGACGGCCAGCGTGCAGTACATCAGCGAGGCGGTGCGCGAATTCCTGGGCGTGGCGCCCGGCGAGGTGATGCGCGACCATGGCCTGCTGGAGCAGCGCGTGCTGCCCGAGGACGTGCCGCAGCTACGCCGCTCGGCCATGCTGTCGGTGCGCCGCCTGGTGCCCTGGCAGAGCGAATACCGCGTGCGCATGCCCGACGGCAGCGTGCGCTGGCACATGACCAGTGCCGTGCCGCACCGCGAGAGCGACGGTGCCGTTGTCTCGCACGGCTTCACCATGGACATCACCGAGCGCAAGCAGGCCGAGCAGCAGATCGAGCGCCTGGCCTTCTACGACGCGCTCACCGGCCTGCCCAACCGGCGCCTGCTGCTCGACCGGCTGCAGCGCTCCGTCGTGCTGAGCCAGCGCACGCGCCAGCAAGGCGCGCTGCTGTTCATCGACCTGGACAACTTCAAGGTGCTCAACGACACCCTGGGCCACGACATGGGCGATCAGCTCCTCATCGAGGTGGCGCGGCGCCTGGTGGCCACGGTGCGCGAGAGCGACACGGTGGCGCGCTTCGGCGGCGACGAGTTCGTGGTGATGCTGGAGCACCTGGCGTGCGACAGCGCCGAAGCGGCGCTGCAGGTCGAGGGCGTGGCGGAAAAGCTGCTGGCCCACGTCAACCAGCCCATCGTGCTGGGCGGGCGCCACCACTACAGCTCGCCGAGCATCGGTATCGCACTGTTCGGGGGCGAGCGCGTGGAGGTGCACGAGCTGCTCAAGCGTGCCGACCTGGCGATGTACGAGGCCAAGGCGGCCGGGCGCAACACACTGCGCTTCTTCGACCCCGGCATGCAGGCTGCGGTAAACGCGCGCCTGCACCTGGAGGCCGACATGCGCCAGGGGCTGGAGCGCGGTGAGTTCAGCGTGCACTACCAGCCCGTGGTGGACGAGCGCGCGCGTCTCGTGGGCGCCGAGGTGCTGCTGCGCTGGCGCCATCCCGTGCGCGGCATGGTGAGCCCGGCCGAGTTCATTCCGCTGGCCGAGCAGAGCGGCCTGATCCTGCAACTGGGCCGCTTCGTGCTGCAGCAGGCCTGCGCGCAGCTGGCGCGCTGGGCGCAAGGCCCGGCCACCGCGCACCTGGGCCTGTCGGTGAACGTGAGCGCGCGCCAGTTCCGCCATGCCGATTTCGTGGCAGAGGTGCTGGAGGCCCTGCGCGAGCACGCGGCCAACCCGCGCAGGCTGACGCTGGAGCTGACCGAAAGCATGCTGCTGGGCAACGTTGAGGACGCCATCGCGCGCATGCAGCAGCTCAAGCGCGAGGGCATCGGCTTCGCTCTCGACGATTTCGGCACGGGCTATTCCAGCCTGAGCTTTCTCAAGCGCCTGCCGCTGGAGCAGATCAAGATCGACCAGAGCTTCGTGCGCGACGTGCTGGAGGACCCGAACGACGCCGCCATCGTGCGCACCATCCTGGCGCTGGCGCAGAGCCTGGACCTGCAGGTCGTGGCCGAGGGGGTGGAGACGGCGGGCCAACTGGGTTTTCTGCGCCTGCATGGCTGCGGCGGCTTCCAGGGTTATCTGTTCGGGCGCCCCGCGCCCCTGCAGGCCTGGGACGAAATGCTGTTCACCGCGCCCTGACCCGCCATGGCGCAGAGCGTGATCGACAAACTGCAGGTGCGTGATGCACGCTGGGTGCCGGGCGCGCTGGTGGTGGTGTTGCTGTCCCTGCTGGGGGCCTGGCTGGCGGTGCAGACCATGGAGTCGCTGCACCAGATGCAGCGCGCCGAGGAGCGAGCCCGCACTCTGCAGCAAACCGCCCAGGCCTTGCTGGGCAAGACCACGGGCGGCCCGCTGCTCGATGCCGTGGCGCAACTGGGGCTGCACGAGCCGCTGCTCAAGGGCCTGGCGCTGGGTGAGCTGCCGCCCGATGCACCCGATGCGCTGGCCCGCATCGCACTGGCCCGCGAGCGTTTTGGCGGCAGCGATGTCTATGTGCTGGACAAGGCGGGGACGGTCGTCGCCCACGACACTGCGGGCGAGAGCATGGCCGGCTTCAACCTGTACTTGCAGCCCTATCTGCAGCAGGCGCTGCGCGGCGTGGCCAATGTCTGCGCTGCCCTGGCGCCGAAGACCCATGCGCGCGGGCTGTACTACGCCGCCCCCCTGTATGCCGGGGACACGGCCACGGGCGCCGTGGTCGGGGCCGTGGTGTTCCAGGCGAGCTTCCAGCCGCTCGATGCGCTGCTGCTGCGCAGCGGCATGACCATGCTGCTGCTGTCGCCCCAGGGCGTGGCGTTCGCCTCCACGCGGCCCGAGTGGCAGTACGCCATGCTGCCGCCGCTGGCGCAGGAGCGCATCGACGAGGTGCGCGCGCTGCGCCAGTTTGGCACGCATTTCGACAACGGCATGGCCTCCGCCCTGCCGTTCGCCGCGGGGGCGGAGCGCGCGCAGATCAATGGCAAGGCCTACGCCATCGCGCGGCAGCCCGTCGAGTGGTTCGACCCCGCGGGCCCCTGGCAGCTCGTGGCGCTGGACGATGTCACCGGCCTGGTGCCGGCCGCGCTGCGCTGGAAGGTGGGCGGCGGTGCCTTCGTGGTGCTGTTCCTGTTGGGGGGCATGCTGCTGGATATCCTGCGCAGCCGCGCCCGCATGGCGGCGGTGATGGAGCGCTTCCAGGTGCTGGGCGCGGCGCTGGAGAGCAGCCCGGTGGGCGTGGTCATCACCGATGCGCAGGGCCGCATTGAGTGGGTCAACCCGGAGTACGAGCGCAGCACCGGCTACAGCCTGGCCGAGGTGCGCGGCCGTAAGCCGGGCCTGGTCGCCAGCGGCCAGACGCCAGCGCAGACCTATCGGGAAATGTGGGCCGAACTGCTCGCGGGCCGCTCCTGGCGCGGCGAGTTCATCAACCGGCGGCGCGACGGCAGCATCTACCACGACGATGCCACGCTCTCGCCGGTGTTTGACAGGAAAGGGCGCTGCATCGCCGTGGTGGGACTGCAGCAGGACGTGACGGCGCGCATCCAGGCGCAGCAGGAGCTGCAGCAGCGCGAACGCCAGCTCAATGAGCTGCTGGACCAGCAGACGGCGATCTTCGACCACGCGCCGCCCATCCTGCTGGTGTGCGACGGGCGTTTTCGCCGCTGCAATCCGGCGTTCGCGGAGCTCATGGGCGCCTCGGCGCAGGCGCTGGCCGGGCAACCCGTGCAGCGTCTGTTCGGCAGCGTGCAGAGCTGGCGCGACTTCAATGCCCGCGTGGCGCAGGCATTGGCCCAGCAGCAGCCCGTGCGCGACGTCTGGGAGCTGCAGCGCTTCGATGGCACCCCTTTCGAGGCGCGCCTGTCCGGACGCAGCGTGCAGCTGGCGGGCTGCGAGAAGGGCTCGCTGTGGGTGATCGAGAACGTCACCGAGGCGCGGCGTGCCGAGGCCGCAGTGCTGGAGGCCAACGAACGCCTGGCGCTGGCGCAGGAGGCCGGCCTGATCGGCGTGTTCGACGCCGACTTCGTGCGCAGCGAGGTCGTATGGTCCGACAAGCTGCTCGAAATGCTCGGCCTGCCGCTGGGAACCAACCGCCGCCCGATCGCCGACTGGTCCGCCACTCTGCACCCGGATGACCGCGAGCGGGCGCTGACCCATTTCCAGGGCTGCGTGAACGGGACGGCCAGCGAGATCCAGGACAGCTGGCGCATCGTGCGCCCCGACGGCCAGTGGCGCTGGATGCTGCTGT
>Ga0222428_100533_pt1 | contig 12125 bp, 6 predicted proteins | sample 2B5Ametagenome_FD_182471 | JGI IMG/M metagenome (GOLD analysis project Ga0222428, IMG submission 182471) | Enriched microbial communities from leaf-cutter ant dump, University of Wisconsin, Madison, United States - 2B5A (version 2) | ecosystem: Environmental > Terrestrial > Nest > Insects nest >...
TGCACGGCTCGAATGCCAGGGGCCCGATGCGCGCAGGCAACCTGCCCGCCTTCGCCACGCGCACGGCGGCACAGGCCTTCGCGCAGCGGCGCGGCGGGCAGGTGCTGGCGTTCACGCAGGTGGATGCAGCCCTGATCGCCAGCCTGGCCGGGCACGGCGGACACCCGCACGGGCATTGAGCGCGCTCCTGAAAATATAGCTGCCAGCGCTTTGTGGATAAGCGCCTGCGGCCATTTTCATTGCCAATCCTGCATACAGCTCGCGCCTACCACCCGTGTTCCACCCAGGCATGGACCCACCGGCGCGTGCCCTGCCAGATGTTCTCCGCCGAGGTCAACGCGCGCACGTAGCGCCGGTCGGCGGCGTTCTCCAGCGCCAGGCCCCAGGCCAGGCCGTGCGCGGCCTGGCCGCGCACCCCCACGTCCACCACGCCGAAGCCCGGCGCCCTGAAGCCCGCGCCCGCATCGCCCGGCCGGTGGGATGCCGCCACCACGCGCACCCACGGCACCGCACCGTGCAGCGCCGGGCCGTCGAGCCGCAGCGCGCCATGCACGTGCGGCACGCCCGCCACGTGGCTGGCCCGGCCGAGCCCGTTGTGCGCGCGCACGTGCTGCGCCGTGGCCGCGCCCTGCAGCCAGGCGCCGCCCGGCAGCGGCCAGCCGCCGCGCACCTGCACGCCGCGCGAGCGCACGTTGCCGCGCAGGATGAAGTAGTCGCGGTCGGCAGGGTCGGTGGCGCTGAGGTTGCTGCGGTCGATGTGGAACAGCAGGGCCGCCAGATTCGGGGCGCGGTGCGGCGCGCGCTCCCCCTCGGGCTGCCAGCGCCAGCCCAGCTCCCACTGCACCGCCCGGCTTTCGGGCAGCCAGCGCCCGTCGGAGAACTGGCCGATGTTGGGCATGACCGACTGCGCGCGCGACAGCCACAGCCGGTGCCCGGCCCCCAGCTCCCGCCCCAATGCCCAGGCATGCGTGAGCGGACGGGCCTCCTGCACCTGCGCCAGCGGCACCTCGGGCTGCGCCGCGCTCCAGGTGCGCATGGCCGAGCGGCGCGCGCCCGCGCGCAGCTCCCAGCCCTGCCAGGTGCTGCGCCAGGCCACGCCCAGGCCGCTCTCGCGGTAGGTCTGGAAGGCGAAGCGCGGCGCCAGGGGCAGCGCGCCGGGGTCGTCGGGGAACACCGGCTGCACCATGTCGATCTCGAACCCGCCCACGTTCTGCGGGCCGGAGAAGCGCCTGCGCTGCTCGTGCCACGACCAAGCCACGCTCCACTGGTGGCGCAGCAGCCCTTGCGCCCCGTGGCCGTCCAGGCGCAGGCCGGCATCGCGCTGGCGGTTGCGCTCCTGCAGGGGCCGGTAGTAGCCCGGAGCCGTCACGCCATCGCCCAGGCCCCAGGCACCCAGCAGCACTTCGTCGCGCGTGCTGTGCACGTTCTGCAGGTGGGCGTGCAGTTCCATGGCATCTCCCACAGGGCCGCGCCACGCCAGCGCCTGCCGCTGGTAGTAGCGGTCGGCGCTGGCATGGCGGGCATCGACGTAGGGCGTATCGAGCCAGAAATGCCCGTGCTGGTAGAACGCGCCGAAGGGAAAGGGCAGGTGCGCGGCGACGTCCTCCAGGTCCAGCCGCATCGCGCCCGCGCCCACCGGCAGGCGGGCCGACAGCAGCGCGGCGCGGTGCCGGTCGGTCACGCCCTCCACGCCCTGGTCGCCGGTGTGCTGCACCAGCACGCCGCGCAGTTGCACCGGGCCGGCGGCGCGCTCGGCGTCCAACACCAGGCGGCGCAGGCCGTTGCTGGCGGCCTCGGCGCGCACGCGCACGAAGGCCTGGCCCGTGGGCGCCTTGCCGCGCAGCAGCAGCGCGCCGCCCGGCGTGGCCGCGCCGAGCAAGGTGGCGTCGCTGCCCGCGAGCAGTTGCACCGACTCCACCGTGGCGGCATCGCGCACGTACATCCAGGCGATGTCGGCGTGCCCGTCGAGGAACACGTGGCTGGCCTGGATACGCGGCGCGCCCATGTCGTTGAGGGTGAAGCCGCGCACGTTCAGGCCCGCGCCCAGGCCGAGGGAGTTGGAGGCGTCCCAGCTCGCCCAGCCCATGCCGGCTAGCGCGTCGTCGAGGCGGCTGGCGCCGCCTGGCACGTCCACCGCCACGGGCGCGTCGGCACCGATGCCGCCGGGCGAGAGTGCCGCCGGGCCGTCCAGGGCGGGGGCGGCCTGCACGGTGACGGCAGGCAGGCCGCGCTCCTCCTGCGGAAAACGCTCATCCGCCAGCAACGGCGCGGGCAACCCCGCGCAACAACCCGCCAGAACACCGGCCACCGACCACTTGCGCATGCCGCGAACTCCCCCTGAAAAAATCGTGGCGCCTGGCAGGCAACGGCCCGGTGGCCAGGCACCCAGTGCTTCATTCCCCCTCCGCCGCCCCACCCGGAAGGTTCACCCAAAACTCCTGTTTTGATAGCTGCCAGCGCTTGTTGCACGGCCATCTCAGGCCAAAAGACCGCTGAAAGCAGCCTGCAGCAAGCGCAAGCAGCTATCGTTTTCGATACGGTCGCCGCCCCGGCAAGTACCGGGCGCAGTCTAACCACGGCACGCAAGCTGCCGCAACCCGCCTTACCCGAAGCCCCCCCGCCCACCTTCGTCGCGGCGAGGGAGGGCTGCGTGCCCGTCAGCCGCGCGCCACCTGGCGCCGGCGCAGCGCCCCCAGGCTGAACAGCCCCAGCGCCCCGGCCAGCAGCGCCAGCGCCCATTCGCCCAGGGTGGGAATGGCCGCCGCCGTCGCTGCAGGCGATGCAGCCACCAGCGCCACGCCGCCCGGATCCTGGATCACGCCGTTTTCCGTCACGTCGCCGTCACCCGCCCAGCCGTCCTTGAGCGTCAGCGTCACGGTATTGCCGCTGATGGCCGCACCGGGGAAGGCGTACCAGTGCGGCGTGGCGTCGTCGCGCGTCTTGCCGTACTTGTAGTAGGCCGCGCCCGCCGGCAGGGCCTGCGGGTAGGTCAGCACCACGGTGGCCGTGCTGGCCTGGGTGCCATGGCGCAGTTCCAGGTGCACCACGCCGTGCGGCAGGGTCACGCCCGGGGGCAAGGCGGGGGCGCTCAGGCTGGCCACGGTTTCGGTGCCCGCCTGCGTTACCTGCCAGCCATTGCCCGGCTGCAGCGCCAGGCCCAGGGGTTGGCCGGTGTGCGGCCCCTCGGGCAGGGTCAGGCCCGTTGGCTGCTGGGTGAACAGCGCCACCGAAGCCTGGCTGGCCGTCACGTTCGCCAGGCTGCACACCGCGCCCTGGCCCGCGCAGGCCCCCGTCCAGCCGTGGAACTGGTAGCCAGCGCTGGCCGTGGCCGTGCAGGTGGCGGTGGTGCCCTGGTTCACGCTGCCGGAGCACACGGCACTGCCCCCCGCCGCCGGGCTGGCCGTGGCGGTGACGGCATGGGTGATGGGCGCGAACGTGGCGCTGACCGTGCAGGCGGCCGTGACCACGCCGGTGGTGAAGGTGCTGCCCACCAGGGCGCCGCCGCAGCCGGTGACGGAGGCCACCGCATGGCCCGCATCCGGCGTGACGGTGAAAGCGGGCGTGGCGCCGTAGGCCACGGTTTGCGCCGTGGCCGGGCTGATGCCACCGCCCGCGCCTGCCGTGGGCGTGACGGTGTAACCGCGCGGGGCCTGGCAGGTGGCTGCGGTACTGGCGGTGCACGTCCAACTCCAGGCGGTGGTGCCGCCGGTGACGGCGCTGGCGGCGCCCGCGCCGCACAGATTGCCAGCGGGCATATCGGCCAGCAGCGGCGTGGCGCCCAGGTTGTGCGCACTACCGCAGGCGCCCGGCAAGGCAGCCGTCGTGAATGGCACTTTTTGCGCCGCCGAGCCAAATCCGTGCGCGTTGTAAGCCACAAGATAGAGGTCGTAGCTGGCACCCGCGCCCAAGCCGCTGACGGTGAAGCTCGCGGGGCTGTTGGCCACCACGCTCTGGCCTGCGGCGATGCCTGCCGCGCGCACGGCCACGCCGCCATAGTCCGCCTGGCTTTTCACCTGGAACGGCGTGGGCGCCACGGCCCCAGCGTCCACCACCACCCAATACGCCGCCGCATCGACGTTGCTGGTGGCAGAAAACGCTGCACCCGACGCAGTCGCCGGGCCAGACATTTGCACATCGGCCAGAACGGGCAAGGGGGCATAGGAATATCCACCCCGCACCAGCCGCACCGCAATGCTGTCCGTCGTGCGGTTCTTCTTCATGGAGAAACCGGTATAGAAATAAATCGCCCACGCCATGTCCGAGCCCGCCCCTGCATGGGGAGAGCCCGACCACGCCGTCTCATACAAGCTGCCCTTGAAGACGCCGTTATTGATCGCCGGGGTCACCTTGCATTCCTCTACCAGACTGCGCAGCTCCTTGATATCCGGCACACGCCAATCGGCATGCCCTGCAAAGGTGTGGTGCACGGCGTGGTCCAGCGCACCCTGCCAGGAAAAGGCCGCAGCACCATTGGACGTCGCGCATTGATCGCCCTCGTAGCCCTCCAGGCACTGTTTCCACATCAGGCCCGTGCGGGTATCGGTGACCGTGCCGTCTCCGCTCTGGATGTAAACACCATCAGGATTGGCCTGCGGTATGCCGTTCACGCAATTCTGGGCATGGGCCACGGCGGCTGCCGTGCACAGAACGGCAACCAGTACCTGGGGAAGCGTATTTCTCATCGCGGCTTCCTCCATCAACGGCGCACAAGCCGCACACGGGCCTCGCCGATGCGAATGGCCGCATGGAAATACCCATCCCCGAAATAGGCCATCCATGATTGGCCGGTGTTATTCGCCAGCAGCGAGCCCGACCAGTAACTGGAATCCGCCGGCGTATGGGGAAAATAATCCGGGTCGATACTCGGCTCCACCCGCCCGAAGTCAACGATGCCGCCCAATTCCTTGATGGTGGGCAGGCGCCAGTCATGCGCACCGCACAGGGTCGCCTGGTTGACGTCCTCCACGTACTTCTCGGTGTCGCAGCGCGCGGCCGTCTTGCAGGCTGCCGCATGGCCGCCGTCAGTGGCGGCAGTGCCTGGGTTGCCGTCGGTGCTGTGGGTGTCGAACCAGGTGTAGGTGTGCCCCTGGTGGCGCAAGTGGCTGGCGTCATCCACCTTGACCTCCCAGACCAGGCCGGTCACGTTGTCCCTGGTACATGCCCAATCGCCGGGGCCTGGCCCCAGTGCCGCACTGGCGGGCAACGGATCGCCCGCATTGGAAATCTTGGTGAAGTCAAAGCCGTTGGCCTGGCCGTTGTTCAGCGCGCTGCCGCCCTGCTTGGCCAGCACGCCATCCACGGCGGCCTTGTCCCGCCCATGGAGGCAATCCTGCCCAGCCGGGTCGGCGGCATCGCAGGTGCTGGCATGGCCGCTGGTGCCGTGGCCGCTCCAGGCAATGCCGGTATCGTTGAGCGGGCTGGACTGCGCCAGGCAAGCCAGGGACATCATGGCAAGGTGCGCCGACACTGCAGCGCGCCGCATGCGTGAAAACATGGGAGTTCCTTTTGTGCATTTGCACGTCTTTTTGATAGCGCCTGGCGCTTGCCAGGCAATGGTTTCGGCCTGTTTTCATCCCCTGCACGCGCGTGCAGGGGAGAGAGCCCAGTTCAGCCGCGCCTGCGCAGCGCGCCCAGGCTGAACAGCCCCAGCAGGCCCGCCAGCAGCGCCAGCGCCCATTCGCCCAGGGTGGGGATGGCCACGGCACCAGACCCCGCCGGCAGCAGCGCCAGCCCGCCCGGGTCGCGGATCGCGCCATTGGCCGCCAGGTCGTCGTCGCCCGCGCCGCCGTCCTGCAGCGTGAGGGTGACGGTGTTGTTGGCGGTGTTCACCTGCGCGCCGCCGAACACGTACCAATGCGGCGTGGGGTTGGCCTGGGTGCGGCCGTACTTGTAGTACGCCGCCCTGGCGCCCGGCGGCAGCGTGCCGGGGTAGGCCAGCACCACGGTGGCCTGCGTGCCCGCCTGGCCCAGCGCCAGCTCGAAGTCCACCAGCCCATACGGGAAGGTGGCGCCCGCTGGCAGCCCAGGCGTGCCCGGCGCGGGCGCGGGTTGCACCTCGGCCTTGGTGAACACCCAGGGGCTGGCGCCGCCGCCGCTGGCCTGGCCGGTGATGGTGCCGCCGCCAGGGGCGTTCACGCTGAACGTGGCCGTGCCGCCACCCTGACCGGGCGCAAAGGCGGCCACCGTGCTGACGGCGCTGTTCAGCGTCAACTGGCAGGTGGGCGCCGTGCCCGTGCATGCGCCCGACCAGCCGACAAAGCGCGCGCCGCTGTCCGGCTGGGCCGTCAGCGTCACGGCCGTGCCTGCGGCGTAGTCGAAGCTGCCATCGGCCCCCGCCACTGGCGTGCCCGCCGGGCTGCGCGCCACGCTGCCGGGGCCGCTGCGCACCACGGCCAGGGCCACGCTGGCGCCCGGGCCTGGGCCCGGGCCGGTACCGCCCGCGCCGTCATACGGCGGCTTGCCCTGCATCAGCGCCTGGCCATGGGTGTAGCCAGCAGGCTGGCCGTTGATGAGCACCGGGTCGGTGGGCAGCAGGCCGAGCGCGGCCAGGTAGTCCACCACCTCTTGGGGATAGTCGCTACCGGGGGCATTCCCGGCGAAACGGAAATCGTCGGGATAGGCGTCCAGGTCGTCGCGCACGCCGTCGCCGTCGCGGTCGGGGAAGCCGACAAGCACCGGCACCGTGTGGATCATCGACGCGCCGCCCGCGGCCGGGCTTTCAATCAGCACGTACAGGCTCAAGTGCACATCGCGGCGAATCTCCAGCAGGTTGGTGTCGAAAGTCAGCGGGTTGCCGGCCAAGTCCTTCACGTAGCGCGGGCCGAGCAAACGCCCGTCGGGCAGCACCACGCTCACCTGCACGTAGTTGGCGGGCGCATCGGGCTGCGCCTGCACATCGTCACCAGTGACCAGGATGTCCTGCGCCCTCAAACCCTGCACGCCATCGATCACCAGCATCTGGCCGTGGACGATGGCGGCCGGCAGACCCGCGTCCTTCACGGCGGCCCGCAGGCGCGCGCTCTTTTGCATGCCGCTCACGCTCAGCCCGTCGATCTGCGGCGCGCGCAGCACCTTGGCCGCCGCCACGGCGAAATCGCCCCGGTTCATCTCCACGTCCGGGCCAAAGCTGCTGCCCAGGCTGCCCAGGTAGCCGAAGAAGGCCGTGTGCAAGGCGGCGGAGCGGGCCGATGCGTTGCCAAAACTGGCGTCATCGGCAAAGGCGTAGCTGCCCGCCAGCCCCTTGGCCTGCAGCAGCGCCAGCGGCACGTTCAGGCCCAGCAGCTTGTCGAGCCACAGCGCCAGCTGGGCGCGGGTCAGCGTGGTTTGCGGGTTCCACGCCTGCACGCTGCCAATCAGCCCGCGCGCCTGCGCGGCGTAGGCATAGGGCGCGGCCCAGGCGTAGTTCATGGTGCTGGTGGTGAAGTGCGCGGGCACGCCGGGCGCGGGGGCCACCTGCAACAGGCCGCGCTCTTGCGCCACCTGCATCAGCACCTTCAGCGCCTCGGCCTGCGTCACGCTCTGCGCCGGGCAGTACAGGCGTTCGTCGTTCGCATTGGTGCCGCAGCCAATCACCATGCCCTGGGCGGCCAGGTAGTGGGTGGCGGAATACACGCTGTTGGGGTCGTTGCTGCCCGAGGCGGGCACATCCACGAAGAAGCGGCCCAGGCCGCTGCTGCCGTACACCACCACGTCCACCTGGGTGGTGGCGCTCTCCAGCCCGTCGGACACGCGCAACGTGAGCTTTTGCACCGCGCTGGCGCCGCCCGCGCTGACCGTGCCGCTCCAGGTGCTGCCGCTGACGCTGCCACCGCCCGCAACCACGCTATAGCTCAGCGCGTCGCCGTCATCGTCCTCGCCCAGCAGGGGCAGCGTGAGCGCGCTGCCGCTCTTGCCGCCAATGCTGCCCAGTTGCGTGGCCGCGAAGCGCGGCGCGCGGTTGGTGCGCAGCGCCACCCAGAAGGTGTTGCTGGCCGAATTGCCAATGGCCACGTCCTGGCCCGCGCCGTCCACCAGCTTCCACACCGACTTGGGTATGGGCGTGCCCGTACGCGTGGGGTTCACGGGCAGTTCCACCACGAACTGCGCATTGGCGGCCACGTCACCCACAGGGATTTGCGTGTGGGTGATGCCCAGGCCCGCATCGGCGCTGACGCGCACCGCCTTGAGGCCGGTGACGGCGACGGTGCCGTTCTGGAAGCGCCAGCGCTTGGCGGCTGCGCCTATCTGGAAAGTGCCGTCAGGGAGGTTTTCGGAGACGAAGCGGAGGGCGTCCGGGGAGGGGGCAGGGGTGGAAGACTGTCCGCCGCGCACGAGGCGAACGAGATGGTCGTTACTACGCCAGTAGTTGTCGGTGCTGCCTTTGTTGAAATCTACGTTCCACGCGTAGCCCAAATCATAGGCATGGGGCGAGCCAGACCGTACAGTCGTCGACGGCGTATTCGCTCCAAAAATCGTGTCATTAATCGCCGGGCTGATGCGGCATTCCTCAAACAGGCTGCGTAGTTCCTTCAGGTTAGGCAGACGCCAGTCGCTATGGCCCGCGAAACTGTGGTCCTCGGCATGGGCCAGCGCATCCGCCCAGTCGAACCAAGTTGGGCCGCCGTCGGCGGTGCAGTTGGAGCCTCCATACCCTTCCACGCATTGCTTCCACATTAGCCCGGTGCGAGTGTCGGTCACTGTGCCATCGCTATGTACGGTGTAGATGCTGTCGGGGTTGCTCGGAGGAATGTTGTTCTGGCAATTAACGGCGTGGGCCCCCATGCACGCCAGCGACAGCACAGCGGTCAGTGCGTGGGTGAGGGCTTGTCGAGTCATAGCAAACAGTTCTTTTTGCATATCAATAACGGGGGATGCTGGTGGGTACGACCGGACACGCAGGCGACGGGAGAGATTTCATAACGTCGAAATCACTGCCCACCTCGCACAAGTCGAACGTAGTTGTAACCACCACTGCGGCGAACTTTGGTGTAGTAGACATAGCCATAGTTAAAGCCCACGCTCCACACTTCATCCGAATCGCCGGCATAGGGTGAACCTGACCAAACTTGCGAAGATGGCGTATTAGGGAAGAAATATGGGTCAACGGGACTAGTGCGCCCGAGGTCAACAATGCCTTCCAGTTCCTTGACCGTGGGCATGCGCCAATCATTCGCGCCGCACAAGCCCGCCGTGTTCACATCCTGAACGTATCTTTCGGTATCGCAGCGGCCCGTGGTTTCACAATGGCCGCCGCTGGCGGTGCCTGGGTTGCCGTCGGGGCTGTTGGTGTTGAACCAGGTGTAGGTGTGGTTTTGGTTGCGCAGGCCGCTGGTGGTTTTGATTTCCCAGATGAGGCCGGTGACGTTGTCGCGCGTGCAGGCCCAGTCATTGGCCCCCGTGCCCAGCGTAGTGCTGGGGGGCAGCACGTTGCCACTGTTGGAGATCTTGGTGTAATCGAAGCCATTGGGCTTGCCGTATAGGGGGTCGGAGGGATCCACATCGGGGCTACTGTGGCCTACCTTGGTCAACTGGCCTGTGGCGGCCTGGGCGTCGCGCCCGTAGCGGCAGTCTTGCCCGGCGGGGTGGCTGGCGTCGCAGGTGGCGGCGTTGCCGCTGGTGGCATGACCGCTCCAGGTGATGCCGGTGTCGTTGAGGGGGTGCGTGCCGGGGGTGCCGGGATCACCGCCACCAGGGGTGCCGCCGCCGGGGGTGGCGGGCTTGAATTCCGCCAGCGTCGTGGTCGCTCCGGGAAAACTCACATGGCTGCTCTGATCCCCGCTGTTCAGCAGCAGCGCCTGGAGCACGTAAGAGCTGGTTTTGGGCACGGTGAAGCTCACGCAGTCGGCCTGGGTGGCCGTGGCCGTGAGGGTTTTCTGGGTGTAGCTGTACACGTAGGGCTGAACGTCGTCCAGGTACCACAGGTCGATGGTTTGCCCCGGTGCGATGAGCCGCTCGCCCTGGGCACCCTTGATGCAGATTTCCAGCGTTTCGCCCTTTTGCAGGTCGGCGGCCACGTTGTGCTCCTGCAGGCGCAGGCGCGAGCGATCCTGGATGCGCACTTCGGCCAGCCGCAGGATGTTGGCCGCGCCGGGGTTGGGGGCCGGGGTGTCGATGGCGGAGTAGTCAATGGTGCCTTGCGCAATGGTCAGCGTGAAGCTGTCTTGCACCTTTTCGCTTGAGTCGCCGTAGCGGATGGTTTGCGTGACGTTCAGGCTCAGGGGCGCGCTGCGGTTGGCCAGGGTGTCGGGGCTGACGGGTATCCAGTAGGAATGGTTGTTGAGGTTTGCGCTGGTTTGCCCAGCGATGCTGTGCCAGGTGTCGTTGTAGGTGGATGACAGGAGGTATTCGCCCACGCGCAGCGGGTATTGCGCCAGCGCCAACTGGACACGGTAGCCCGGCACGCCGTTTTCAATGCGGGCCGCGACGGTGGCGCTGGGCGGGTTCTGGCTGTACTGGCCCGTGGCGATGCGCTGGCGAATCACGTCCTGCTTGACCTGGAGTGCCACGCGCGCGGCGATTTCGGCCTGCATGTATTCGATGTCGAGCCGCTCGGCCAGCATCATCAGGTGGGCGACGGCATAGGCGCTGCGCTTGAGGTCGGCGTACTTCTCTGCGGTGAGGTTGTTGATGACGGGCGTGCCCAGGTGCTCGCACAGCGTGGTGCTGGCTTTCTTAATTTGGGCGTTGCCTTCGTTGCGCACGGAAGGCTCCAGGCAGATGGTTTGCGCGAGGTCGAGCCTTTCTTTCAGCCCACCGTCGCTCGCCAGGAACGCGCTGGCCAAGCCTGGGTAGTGGCGCATGAAATGGTAGTAGTAGAGCAGGTGCCAGCCCGCCAGGGTGTCGGTGAACGAGGACACCATGTAATCTGCGGTGCCGTAGATGATTTGTGCGGGTGCCAGCGCCAGGCCCAGGCCGCCGCCCGCCAGGGCGACGGTGCCGGTTTGCAGGTAGCCCAGGGTTTGCTTGACGTCGTTCGGCAGCACCCTGGATTTGTTCAGCACTTCCCAGGCATAGCTGACGCCCCAGTCGAGTGCCGTGGTGCGGTCGAAGACCAGTTTGTCGAGCGGTCCCAAATCCACCGTACCTTGCTTGTGTTTGAAGTTCGACAGGCCCAGATCAGCAGCGCTGATGGCGGCGTCGCCGAGCTTGAGGATGTAGTCGGCGAACATCTTTTGTCCGATGCCGTCGTATTTAATGAGGTTGCCGTACTGGGTGCTGCCCTCACCGGCGAACGCGCGCACGAAGGGGTTGGTGTCGTACAGCTTGGCGTAGTCGCGGTACTGGTTATAGATGCTGTTGGCGCGACTGTTGGCGTCGGAGATCAGGAAGCTCTTGGTGCTGCTGTAGAGGTATTCGCTGCGCCAGTGCTGCACAGAATGGCGCAGCGTGCGCAGGAATATCAGGTCGCGCATTTGCGCGGAGACAGGGTAATTTGTGGTGCGCAGCATGCCCACGATGATTTCGTCAGCCTTGGCGCGCAAGCGCAGGTTGTCGTCGCTCAAGCCGATTTCCAGGGATTTGTGGATTTGCGGCTCGATGTCTTGCTGGAGCATGGGGGTGGATGCCGCAGCGGCCCAGGTTTGCAGTTCATCCACATACTGGCTGGTGTTGCTGGTGGCAGCAGGAAAGCCGGGCAGGTTTTTATCTTCGACGACCAAGCCGGGGTAATTGATCTTGACCCCGGCTTGCGCAGTCTCCATGCATGCCAACCACCCCATGCAGGCCACGGCCAGGGCGACGCGCAAGGGCCGCAAGGCCCACGCGGGCCGGGTGGGTGTGGAGGGGCGCTGTGGGTGCATGGGCATGGTGCGGGGGCTTTTCATGGCGTTGGTGCTGCGGCAAAGAGACGGGCGGTAAGCGCGCAAATATGACAAATGCTGTCCGGCTTGGCGGGCTGGACGCCTGGACGGCAGGTGACGGCCTGGGCGCCCACGGCAACCCCCATGCCCAAGGCAGCGCCCAGGGCGTAACGAAACGGAAATTCCATCGCGGATCTCCCCCCATGAAGTTAGAAAACACAAGTCATTTCAGCCTCCAGCCCTTTCTCTACAGGCGCTGGAAGCTATCAATACAGGAGCAAATCAGCCGCGCCGGCGCAGCGCCCCCAGGCTGAACAGCCCCAGCAGCCCCCCCAGCAGCGCCAGCGC
>Ga0222428_100536_pt1 | contig 12092 bp, 11 predicted proteins | sample 2B5Ametagenome_FD_182471 | JGI IMG/M metagenome (GOLD analysis project Ga0222428, IMG submission 182471) | Enriched microbial communities from leaf-cutter ant dump, University of Wisconsin, Madison, United States - 2B5A (version 2) | ecosystem: Environmental > Terrestrial > Nest > Insects nest >...
CGCGGCTCATGCTCTCCACGCCGCCGGCGATCACCAGGCCCGCCTCGCCCGCCTTGATGGCACGCGCGGCGCTGCCCACGGCATCCAGGCCCGAGCCGCACAGGCGGTTGATGGTGGCGCCGGGCACCTCCACGGGCAGGCCCGCGAGCAAACTGGCCATGCGGGCGACATTGCGGTTGTCCTCGCCGGCCTGGTTGGCGCAGCCGTAGAGCACATCGGCCACGGCGGCCCAGTCCACGCCGGGGTTGCGCGCCAATAGGGCCTTGAGGGGCAGGGCGGCGAGGTCGTCGGTGCGGAGGCTGGAGAGAGCGCCGCCGTAGCGGCCGAAGGGGGTGCGGATGGCGTCGCAGATGAAGGCTTGGGGCGTCTGGGGCATGGCAGGCGAGCAGTGTGTAAAAGGTGGCACCGATTGTTCGGCCTGGGCTGGGCTTTGACAATGGCAAAGAAAGTGGACATTCCGTCAAATGGCTTTGACCGATCCGCAGGGCCATGGGGAAGAATTTCTACTGTTTTCAGCCTCCAGCCCTTTGCCAGCAAGCGCTGGCAGCTCTCTTTTTTGATGCTGGGGAGGCGGGTCTATCCGCCGCGCCCAGGCGCACGCCGCCGCCGTGTAGACTGGCGGGTTTTTTGATCCGGCACGATGGCGCAGCGCACCAGCATTACCAGCTCGGCCCTGGTTCGCCTGCTGTCCAGCATGGGCGGCCCGCAGGCCCACGCCCGCACGGGCGCTTTTGCCGATGGCCTGAGCCAATGGACGGGCTGGACGGATGCCATCGCCCTGTCCACCGCACTCGAACGCCCTGGCGCGGCCCTGCCCGTGGCGGCCGGCGAGGAGGCCGAGGCCCGCCATGCGGCCCAGCACGCCGCCTGTGAGCAACTGCGCAGCCTGCTGGCCCAGGCCATTGCGCGCGAAACGCAGGCCGTGGGCCGCTCGCCACTGGAGGCGGGGCTGGGCTTTGCCGCCTACCGGCAGTGCCATGTGGCGCGCCAGCAGGCCATGGAACTGGCCATTGCCTCGCTGCGCGAGCGCGTGCGCGCGGCCTTGGCCGCCTGCGGCCCGCAGCAGGCCCGCCTGGCTGCCGTGGACGCCGTCATGGCCCAGGCCCTGGCGCCACACGAGCGCCGCCTGCTGGGCGGCTTGCCTGGCTGGCTGGAAAAGCGCTGCCAGCGCCTGGGCCAGCAGGGCGTGCCCGAGGCGGTGCTGGCCGACACCCTGCGGCAGGAGCTGCAGGCCCTGCTGCTGGCCGAGCTGGAACACCGATTGCAACCGGTCGAGGGGCTGATCGCCGCCCTGCGTCCTTTCTCTACATCGCCTTCTCCATGAAGAAACCGTTTTTCGCCGCCGCATTCGCCGCAGGCCTGGCCGTCGTAGGCTGGGTGGGCACGGGCTACCTCGCATCGCACCCGCTGGCGCTGGCCACCACGCTGCTCATTGCGGGCTTCTACGTGCTGGGGGCGCTGGAGCTGCTGCGCTTCATGCGCGCCACCGATGCCTTGCGCGGTGCCCTGCAGGCCCTGCAAGAGACGCCCGTGCGCCTGGCCGACTGGCTGGCGCCGCTGCCCGATGCCCTGCGCAGCGCGGTGCAGCAGCGCATCGAAGGCACCCGTGCCGCCCTGCCTGGGCCGGTGCTGGCGCCGTACCTCAGCGGCCTGCTGGTGCTGCTGGGCATGCTGGGCACTTTTGCCGGCATGGCCGTGGCGCTGAACGGCACCGGCGCCGCGCTGGAAGGCGCGCAGGGGCTGGCCGCCATCCGCGACGCGCTCTCGGCCCCGGTGCGCGGCCTGGGCCTGGCCTTCGGCACCTCGGTGGCGGGCGTGGCGGCTTCGGCCGCCCTCGGGCTGATGACCGCGCTGGCGCGGCGCGAGCGCATCCAGGCCGCGCAGCAGCTCGACGCGGCGATGGCCACGGCCCTGCGGCCGTTTTCCAGCCAGCACCAGCGCGAAGCCCAGTTGCACCTGATGGAGCAGCAGGCGGGCCTGCTGCCCGGCGTGGCCGAACGCATCCAGGCCTGCATGGACGCGCTGGAGCGCCAGCAGCAGGCCCTGGGCGAGCGCCTGCAGGCCGAGCAGACGCGCTTCTACCGCGATACCGAACAGGCCTTCCAGGGCCTGGCCACGTCCGTGCAGCACACCCTGAGCCGCAGCGCCGCCGACAGCGCCGAGCGTGCCGGCGCCGCGTTGCAGCCCGCCGTGCAGGCCGCACTGGCGGGCCTGGCGCAAGAAAGCACGCGCCTGCAGGACGCCATGGCCGGGCAACTGCGCCAGCAGCTCGACGGGCTGGCCTCCCAGTGGGGCCAGGCCACGGCGGCCACCGCCGCCCATTGGCACGATGCCCTGGCCGCGCACCAGCAGGCCCACGCCGCGCACAGCCAGGCCCTGGGCGCGGCGCTGGCGCAGTTCACCGAGGGCTTTGCGCAGCATGCCGATGCCTTGGCGCAGCGGCTGGCGCAGCAGTCCAGCGCGCAGGCCGAGGCGCACAGCGCGCGCTGGGAGGCCGCGCTGGCGCTGCAGAGCCAGCAGGCCGGGCAACTCGCTGCGCAGCAGCAGCAGGCGCTGCAGGCCGCCACCGACGGCCTGGCGGGCCACGCCGCCGCCCTGCAGACCACGGTGGGGCAAGCGCACGAAGCGCTGCAGGCCCGCTGGGCCGCGCAGGATGAAACCCGCCTCGCGGCCTGGACCCAGGCCCTGCAGGCCCAGGCCGCCGCCCTGCAAACCCAGTGGCAAGCGCACGGCACCCAGGCGCAGGCCCAATTGCAGCAGGTGCACGAGGCCCTGGCGCACACGGCGCAGGCCCTGCAGGCCCAGGGCGAGGCCCAGGCCCAGCAGCTGGCCGCCACCCAGGCCCAGCGCGCTGCGCAGGACGAACAGCGCCTGGCCGCCTGGACCGAGGCCCTGCAGGTGCAGGCGGCGGCCCTGCTGGCCCAGTGGCAGGCGCATGGCGCCCAGGCCCAGGAGGAGATGCGGCAACTGCATGAAACCCTGGCGCGCACGGCGGACCACATCACCGCGCAGAACGAAGCCCAGGCGCAGCGCCTGATGGATGGCCTGGCCCAGCGCGCCGCGCAGGACGAACAGCGCCTGGCGGCCTGGACCCAGGCCCTGCAGGCCCAGGCCGAGGCCCTGCGCACGCAGTGGCAGGACGGCAGCGCCCAGACCCAGGCGCAGCTGCAGCAATTGCAGGACACCCTGGCCCGCGCAGCCCACGACATCCACACCCAGGGCAGCGCCCAGGCCCGGCACCTGCTCGACGGCCTGGCCCAGCGTGCCGCGCAGGACGAGCAGCGCCTGGCGGCCTGGACGCAAACCCTGCAGGCCCAGGCCGTGCAGCAGCACGAAGCCCTGCGCCAGACCGCCGCCGAGGCCACGGCGCAGCAGCAGCAGGTGAGCGCGGCGCTGGCCGATGCGGCGGGCGAGATCACGCGCCAGCTCCATGCCCAGGCGCAGGGCACCCTGGGCGAGGTGGCCGCCTTGCTGCAGGCCGCAGGCGAGGCGCCGCGCGCCGCCGCCGAGGCCATGGGCGAGCTGCGCGCCAAGCTGGCCGACAGCATGGCGCGCGACGACGCCATGCTGCAAGAGCGCGGGCGCATCCTGGAGGCGCTGGCCGCGCAACTGGAGGCCGCGCGCGCCGCCGCCACCGCGCAGCGCAGCGCCATCGACGCGCTGGTCCAGGCCGCCACGGACGTGCTGGCGCAGGCCCAGGCGCATTTTGAAGGCACGCTGCAGGCCCAGGCCGCCCAGATGGAGGGCGTGGCCGCCCAGGTCGGCGCCAGCGCCGTCGAGGTGGCCAGCCTGGGCGAAGCCTTTGGCGGCGCGGTACAGCTCTTTGGCGACGCCAACGCGCAGACGCTGGCGCAGTTGCAGCGCATCGAGGCGGCGCTGGCCCAGTCGCTGGCGCGCAGCGACGAACAACTCGACTACTACGTGGCCCAGGCGCGCGAAGTGATCGAGCTGAGCGTGGGCGCGCAAAAGCAGATCATCGACGCGCTGCAGCAGCTGGCCGCCGCGCGCGGCGAGGCGGCGGCATGAGCGGCGACGCGCTCGAAGACGGCCTGGAAGGCAGCGTGCCCGTCTGGGCCGCCTTTGGCGACTTGATGGCCGGGGCGCTGGGGGCGTTCGCGCTCATCCTGGTGGCGGCGCTGGGCATGCAGATGGAGCTGGCCGAGCGGCTGCGCACCGAGCAGGCGCAGCGCGCCGCGCAGGCGCAGCGCCTGGTCAGCCTGGAGCAGGCGCTGGCCGGCCCGCTGGCCGCCGGCCGCGTCACGCTGGCGCATGGGCGCATCGGCATCAGCGGCAGCGTGCTGTTCGCCTTCAATTCCGACGAGCTGCAGCCCGAAGGGCGGCAACTGCTGCACAGCCTGGCGGGCCCGCTGGCGGCCTACCTGCGCCAGCGTGGCGAGATCCTCATGGTCAGCGGCTTCACCGACGACCGGCCCATGCGCGGTGGCGCAGGCGGGGCGGCGCGCTTTGCCGATAACTGGGAGCTGTCGGCGCAGCGCGCCCTCACCGTGACGCGCGCGCTCATCGACGAAGGCATCCCCGCATCCAGCGTGTTTGCCGCTGCCTTCGGTGCCGAGCAGGCCGTGGCCTCGAACCACGATGCCGCGGGCCGCGCCCTGAACCGCCGTGTGGAGATGGCGCCCATGCCGCGCCCCGCGCGCGAAGGGGCTGCGGCGCCATGAGCCCGGACGACAGCGCCGCGCCGCGGCCGGGTGCCGCAGCGGTGCGCCAGCTCTGGGCCGAGGCCCTGGCGCGCCGCGCCGCGGCGCAGCCCGAGCCGGTGCGCCGCAGGCTCGCGGTGCGGCTGGCGGCGCTGGAGCAGGGCGGGGCGGTGGCTGCCGTGCCGCAGGCGGCGGCGCCCGCCCTGGTGCGCGGGCCCCTGGGCCGCCTGGCCGATGCGCTGGCGCGGGGCGATGCAGGGCCCGCCACTCCGGCGGCCATGGCATCCGGCCTTTGCGCTGCGCCCGAGGCCGCGCTGCCCGAACTCCAGGCGCTGCAGCGCTTTCGCGCCACCTGGTCGCGCCTGGCGGCCGAGGAGCGCGTGCAGCAGGCGCTGGCCCATGTGCCGCCGCAGGCCGGGCCGCTGAATTCGAGCCATCTGGTGTACCGGGCCCTGCTGCTGATGCGCGAGACGGCGCCCGAGTACCTGCAGCGCTTCGTGCCCTATGTCGATGCGCTGTTGTGGCTGGAGCAGATGCAGGCGCCTGCCGTGCCGCCACCCGCGACGGCGCGGCGCAAGGCGAAGGGCAAGCCTGGGAAGGGGCGTTCGGCTTGAGAGCCGAGGGATGCTGCGGTTTTTGTAGCTGGTTGCGCTTGCTGGGCTTGGCTTTACTGCGGTTTTTGCACTTGCTTATGCTTTGCTTCCCGAGGCAAGCACCGACCCTGGGAAACAAACCAAAAAACAGAGCCAGAACAGCCCCAAAGCCAAGCCCAGCAAGCGCAACCAGCTATCAAAAAATCTCAACCCTGCCGCAGGTAGGTGACGAAGCTCAGCGGCAGCCCGTTGGCGCTGAGCAGGTGCTCGCGTGCTGCCTCCCGCCATTGCGGGCCCAGGAGGGGGGCGTAGGCATCGCCGTCGAAGTCGCGCCCGATCTCGGTGACTTCCACGCGCTGGGCCAAGGGCAGGGCCTGGGCGTAGATCTGCGCGCCGCCGATCACCCACGCCGTCGCCGCGTGCTCGCACATTTGTAGCGCTTCGCGCAGGCTGGGAGCGCGCTGGGCGCCTGTTTCATTCCAATCCGGCTGGCGCGTGACGACGATGTTGGTGCGCCCCGGCAACGGGCGGAAGCGCGGCGGGAGCGAATCCCAGGTCTTGCGGCCCATGATGACGGGGCTGCCTTGCGTGAGCCGTTTGAAACGCGCCATGTCTTCCGGCAGGTGCCAGGGCATGGTGCCGTCCTTGCCGATGACGCCGTTGGCCGCGCGGGCGTAGATGAGTGCGATTTCCATGGGCCAGGTCAGATATGCAGAAAGGCCAGCACGCCGACGCAAGCCCCGATGCCGGCGACGCCGAACATGCCCCATTCGAGCCATCTCTTGCGCGTCAGCAGCGCAATGGCGGCCAGGGCGATGGACACCTGCAGTGCCGTGGTGGCCTGGGCCCAGCGGTGGTGCTGGTGCATCTGGGCTTCGCTTTTGTCGTCCAGCGCCTTGGCTTCGGCTTCGAGGGCTTCCGCTGCGTGTTTGATCTCGGCCTTTTCCTGCTCGTAGCGTTCCACCTTGGCCTGCAGCGCGGCTTTCTTGTCTTCGGCCACGAGGTCACGTGCCAATTCGGCGAGCGACTGCTTGGTGCTCTTGGCCTGGTAGAAATTCCACTGGTTGGCCGCCTCGGTTTTTTTGATGGCAGCGTCGTTCTTGTACAGGCCTGCGTTGGCCTGCGTTGCCCCGCCCATGTAGGAGAACACGGCGCCGACGGTGGCGATCACCGCCGTGGCCATGGCGATCTGGGTGGTCAGCCGGTTGTCGGCGCCGTGGCCGTGTGCAGCGTGTTCGGCCGCGTGCTCGACGGCGTGGTCGTGCGGGCCATGGACATGGAAGCCGTGGGAAGACATGGTGGTAGGAAAGGTGGGGCCAAAATTGGAAAAACGCCTTGCGCAAGCGCGCTACACCGCCACGGGGGCCTTGATGGCGGGGTGGTGCTCGTACCCCACGATCTCGAAGTCTTCGTAGGCGTAATCGAAGATCGAGTCCGGGCGGCGCTTGATGTGCAGCCGCGGGTAGGCGTAGGGCGCGCGCGCCAACTGCGTCTGCACCTGCTCGAAGTGGTTGCTGTAGATGTGGCAGTCGCCGCCGGTCCAGATGAAGTCGCCCACCTGCAGGTCGCACTGCTGCGCCAGCATGTGGGTCAGCAGGGCGTAGCTGGCGATGTTGAAGGGCACGCCCAGGAAGATGTCGGCGCTGCGCTGGTAGAGCTGGCACGACAGCCGCCCCTCGGCCACGTAGAACTGGAAGAACGCATGGCAGGGCATGAGCGCCATCTTGTCCAGCTCGGCCACGTTCCAGGCGCTCACGATGATGCGGCGCGAGTCGGGGTTGCTTTTCAGCGTGTCGACCACCTGCTGGATCTGGTCGATGTGGCCGCCGTCCGGCGTCGGCCAGCTGCGCCACTGCACGCCGTACACGGGGCCCAGGTCGCCGTCGGCGCGCGCCCATTCGTCCCAGATCGTCACGCCGCGCTCGCGCAGCCAGTGGTTGTTCGACGAACCCGTGAGGAACCACAGCAACTCGACGATGATGGACTTGAGGTGCACCTTCTTCGTCGTGACCAGGGGAAAGCCTTCGCTGAGGTCGAAGCGCATCTGGTGCCCGAACACGCTGCGCGTGCCCGTGCCCGTGCGGTCGCCCTTGGCCACGCCGTGGGTGAACACGTGGCGCATGAAATCTTCGTACTGCGAGCGGACGGGGCGGGGGCTGGACATGGGCGAAAGACCTGCGGGCGGAGCGCGCGGGCACCGTGCCTGCGCTGCAAGGCCGCGATTCTAGGCCCCTGGGGTCAGGCGCCCGGGGCGTTGGGCGTCCGGTGTTTCTATAATCGAGAATGGTTCTTAATTCATAGGTATGCCCGCCGACTCCCACCCCCTGCACGCGCTCTACAGCCACCATCATGGCTGGCTGCAGGCATGGCTGCGGCGGCGCCTGGGCTGCGCGCAGGATGCCGACGATCTGGCGCAGGACACCTTCGTGCGCCTGCTCGCGCGCCCGGCCCAGGCCGTCGCGCCCGAGGTGCTGCGCGCGCCGCGCGCCTACCTCACCACCGTGGCGCGCGGCCTGCTGGTGGACTTCTGGCGCCGCGGCGAGCTGGAGCGCGCCTACCTGGCCGATCTGGCCGCGCAGCCCGAGGCGCTGCACCCTTCGCCCGAGGAACGCCTGGCCGCCGTGCAGATGCTGCAGGCCGTCGATGCGCTGCTGCATGGGCTCACGCCCAAGACACGCGCCGCCTGGCTCATGAGCCGGCTCGACGGCCTCACGCACGCCGAAATCGCGGCGCAGTTGCAGGTCTCCGTGCCGCGCGTGCGCCAGTACCTGGCCAGTGCCATGCGCCATGCCTATGCGCTGCGCTTCGGGGTGGCGCCGTGAGCGGCGGCGCGTGTGTGGCGGATGACGCGCCGGTGCCCGCCCGCGTGCGCGACGCCGCCATCGCCTGGCGGCTGCGTGTGGATGCGGGCGATGCCCTTGGCGGCGGCGAGGCCGCCCTGCAGCGCTGGCTGGCCGCCCACCCGGACCACGCGCGCGCCTGGCGCCAGTTGAACCAGCTCGGCGCCGAGCTGGACGCCGGCCTGGGCGCCGTGCGCGGCCCGGCGGCCCGTGCCGCGCTGGCGCGCCCCGGTTCTACGGCACGTCGTGCGGCCGCCGTACTGGCCGTGGCGCTGGCCGTTGCCGTGGGCGGCGGGCTGCTGCTCGACCGCTTCCAGCCCACGGCGCACCTGCTGGCCGACCTGCGCACCGGCACGGGCGAGCGCCGCAGCGTTGCGCTGCCCGATGGCTCGGTGCTGCACCTGGATACGCGCAGCGCCGTGGACCTGGCCTTCGACGCCACGCACCGCGCCATCGTGCTGCGCGCGGGGCGCGTGGCCGTGGAAACCGCGCATGCCGGCGCGGCGGAGCGGCGCCCGTTCGTCGTGCTCACCCCGGGCGGCAGCCTGCGCGCCTTGGGCACGCGCTTTGCCGTGCAGGTGCTGGAGGAGGGCGCCTCCCGCGTCACCGTCACCCAGTCGGCGGTGGCCGCCCGCCCGCCCGATTGCGCCGCTGCCCCCGCCCAGCCCTGCGCGGGCGAGCGCATCGTGCAGGCCGGCCAGACCGCGCTGCTGCACAGCGGCCGTGTGCAAGCCCCGGAACCCGCGCCGCCCGAGCACGATGCGTGGAAGGACGGCCTGCTGGTCGTCGAGAACCTGCCCCTGGCCGACGTGGTGGCCCAGCTTGCCCGCTACCGCCCGGGGCGCCTGGCCGTCGATCCGCGCGTGGCCGGTTTGCGCGTGACGGGCACGCTGCCGCTGGCCGATACCGACCAGGCCTTGCTGGCCCTCACCGCCGCCGTGCCGGTGGAAGTGGCCTACACCACGCGCTGGTGGGTGACGCTGGAGCCTAGGCGCTGAGTTCAGCGTCAAATCGGGCGCTAGCCTTTGATGGATAGGCGCTGGCAGCTATCAATAGGGGAGTGATCGCGCAAGTGCGGGGAGAAACCGGCGAAAAAATCGTGCCGCCCCCTCTCACTTTTCCGCGCTCGTTCGGCATACATGGAAGGAGACCTTCCGATTCCTTCCCCTGATCTGCCCTGGAGTTCCATGCCCATGCCCAATGCGCTGCCCTTTTCACTGAAACCTTGCGCCGCTGCGCTGCTGTTCGCCTTGGCGGCGGGCATGCTGGCCGCCCCGCCTGCCACCGCGCAGACCGCTGCCGCTGCTGCCGTGCGCGATTACGACCTGCCCGCCGGCCCGCTGGCGGCCACGCTCAACCGTATCGCGCGCGAGGCCGGGCTGGCCTTCACCACCGATGCCCAGTTGATGCAAGGCCGCAGCGCCGCGCCGGTGCGCGGCCGTTTCGAGGCGCCCGAGGCCATGCGGCGCGCGCTGGCCGGCTCGGGCCTGGAGCTGCTGGGGACCACGGGCGGGGGCTACACGCTGCGCGCGGCGGTTCAGCCCGCGCCTGCCGCGAGCAGCGGCAACGCGGCAGTGCTGGCGCAAGTTACGGTGACGGCGCAGGCCGAGGGCGCCAGCGGCTTGCCCCCGGCCTACGCGGGCGGCCAGGTGGCCCAGGGCGCGCGCTTGGGCCTGATGGGCAATGCGGACGTGATGGACACGCCCTTCAGCGTGACCAGCTACACGGCGGAGACGATCGAGAACCAGGGCGCGCGCACCGTTGCCGACGTGCTCAAGAACGACCCGGCGGTGCGCTATTCCACGTCCGATGGCCACCCGTTCGAGAACTTCCGCGTGCGCAACTTCGCCGTCAACCAGAACGAGCTGGTGGTTGACGGCATGTACGGCTTGATCCCCTACGGCCGCACGCCGGTGGAGATGTTCGAGCGCGTGGAGCTGCTGCGCGGCCCCAGCGCGCTGTTCACCGGCATGGCGCCCGCCGGGGCGCTGGGCGGCACGATCAATCTCGTGCCCAAGCGCGCGGGCGAGGAGCCGCTCTCGCGCGTGGCGCTGGGCTATGTTTCCAAGGGCCAGGCCGGCGCCAAGTTCGACCTGGGCCGCCGTTTTGGCGAGAGCAAGGAATGGGGCTTGCGCCTGAACGGTGCCTTCGCCGACGGCGACACGGAGCTTGGCGGCCAGTCGCGCCAGCGGCAGTTGCTGTCCGCCGCGCTGGATTACCGCAACGGCGGCTTCAAGGGCTCGCTCGACGCCTACTACGCCAAGGAGAAGTTCGACGGCGGCACGCCCGTCGGCGTGATGTTCCGCAACCCCGCGCTGGGCGTGCTCAAGGCGCCCGACGCCACGCTGGGCCAGTTCCCCGCCGCCTATGGCGAGGCCGAGAACAAGGCCGTCATCCTGCGCACCGAATACGCCTTCAACGACGCGGTGACCGCCTTCGCCAACGTGGGCGTGCGCCATGGCAAGGTCGCGGGCTTCTTCACGGGGACGTGGGTTGTCGTCACCGGGGCGGACGGCGCGGGCACGGTCTCCATGTCCGGCCAGCGCATGTACGAGGACAACGTGAACACTGAGGCGGGCTTGCGCCTGAACTTCAAGACTGGCGGCATCGGCCACGAGATGACGCTGCAGGCATCCCGCCTGAAGATGGACTACGGCTACGACGCCAGCTCGAACGGCGGCGTCACCAACATCTACCACCCTTCCTATGTGGCCATGCCCGTGCTGCCGGGCACGGCCAAAAAATGGTCCGACAAGACCTTCGACAGCCTGGCGGTGGTGGACACGATGTCTTTGCTGGACGACACGCTCAAGCTCACGCTGGGCCTGCGCCACCAGAGCTACCAGGTTGATCCCACGGCGGACGGCATGACCACCGGCGGCGAAGTGGCCTACGACAAGAGCGTGGTCACTCCCGCTGCGGCCGTGGTCTTCAAGCCCTGGGGGCCGAGCGTGTCGCTCTACGCCAGCTACGTGCAGGGCCTGAGCCAGGGCGGGCGCATCTCCACCGACAACGGCTACGTGCGCAACCACACCTTCGCGCCCTACAAGACGCAGCAGGCCGAAGTGGGCGTGAAGTGGAACGCGGGCAGCTTCACCCACACGGCGGCGCTCTACCAGATCACGAAGCCCGAACTCATCACCTTCACCACCAGCGCGGGCCTGGACGCCACCGACGGCGGCGAGAAGCGCGTGCGCGGCCTGGAGTGGAGCACTTTCGGCGAGGTCGCGCGCGGCGTGCGCGTGCTGGGCGGCGTGGTCTATGCGCAAAGCGTCCAGGCCAAGACGCAGGGCGGTGCGCTGGATGGCGCCACCGCCGTGGGCTCGCCGCGCTGGCAGGCCAACCTGGGCGCGGAATGGGACGTGCCCGGCGCGCCGGGCCTCACGCTCACCGGCCGCCTGCAGGCCAGCGCCAGCCAGTGGCTGACCAACAACCACACGCTCCAACTGCCCGGCTGGTCGGTGTTTGACTTGGGCGCGCGCTACGCCACCAAGGTGGCTGGCCGCAACGCCGTGTTGCGCCTGAACGTGGACAACGTGGCCGGCCGCAACTACTACTCCGGCATCTTCCGCGAAGGCGCGGCCATTGGCACCCTGGGCGCGCCGCGCACGGTGTCGGCCTCGGTTACGGTAGATTTTTAAGCTAAATCGGGCTCCAGCGCTTATCCAGCAAGCGCTGGCAGCTCACTTTTTTGTAGTTCAACATGACCCTTGCCGCCTTGGCACTCACCATCCTGGCGTGCGCTTGCCTCTACCTCGCCAGCCCCAACCAGCGCTGGCGCGCACAACCGCTGCCGGGGACGTTCCTGGCAGCGGGCCTTGTGCTGCTGGCCGCAGGTGTCTGGCTGTGGGCCTTGGCGCTGCAGCCGCTGGCGGGCTTCTTCGTGGCGCTGCACGTGGCCATGGTCTGCCTGTTCGCCTTTCCCTACCTGGCCGTACTAAAGAAGAAGAAAGGCGGCTGACATGGCGGCACGCGACATTCGCCCGGACTGGTGGGCCAAG
>Ga0222428_100537_pt1 | contig 12024 bp, 12 predicted proteins | sample 2B5Ametagenome_FD_182471 | JGI IMG/M metagenome (GOLD analysis project Ga0222428, IMG submission 182471) | Enriched microbial communities from leaf-cutter ant dump, University of Wisconsin, Madison, United States - 2B5A (version 2) | ecosystem: Environmental > Terrestrial > Nest > Insects nest >...
CGAGAAGATCTTGATGATCTTGTTCTGGTTGATGTTGATGAAGCCGACAGTGGCGTCCATCAGGAAGTTGATCTTGTCGAACAGGAAGGCCGTGTGGCTGTCCAGCGAGTCGATGTCGCGCAGGATCTGGCGCGCCTCCTCGAACTGCTCGGCGTTGAGCATCTTGCTGCGCATCATGAAGCTCACGGCGCGGCGCGTGTCCATCACGTTGCGGCGGATGCGGCCGTTCAGGTCTTCCTGGCGCGCGATGGCACCCAGCACCTCGCCGGCCAGCGCGTCGGTCACGTCGCCCGAAAGCACCTGCTTGCTGGCCAACTCCAGCTCGTCGTAGATGCCCTCCAGCGTATCGGCGGAGTACTCGGCGTCGGCGTCGAACAGCTTGAGCAGCACCTCGCGCGCGTCGTTGATGAGGCCGGGCGCGCGGCGCGCGCGCAGGCGCAGCAGGCGGAATACGGGCACGTCCTCGTCGTGGATGGAGAACAGCACGCCCTTGCTCTTGAGCTCGTCGTTGACGAGGTTCAGGATGAAGGCCACGCGCACCGAGCGGGGGTCCTCGTCGTCGTCGATCAGGAAGTCGCTGCGGATGTGCAGCTCGCCGTTGTCCTCTTCGTAGAAGCGGGCCGACTCCTCGATGTCCTCGTCCATCGCGTCTTCGGGGATGGACAGGCCGTAGTGCTGCTTGATCCAGCGTTTCTCTTCCAGCGTGGGGGACTCCAGGTCCACCCAGATCGGCTGGAAGCGGGCCAGCTCTTCGAGAGATTCGATCTCTTCCTGAACCAGCCGGCCATTGGCGAGCGTAAAGATGTTGAGCATGGCTCACTCCCGGGGATTCTTGCGGCGTCTGCGAGGGATGGGGGCGCTTTCAACCCGCGGCAGGCCGGGAGTTGAAAGCTACCAACTGGGGTAGGTTTCCACGGAGCTGTCTCCTTGCGTTGTCAACCCGAAATTATCGCACCCGGGGTGCGTGGAAATGTGACAGTGCCTGTCACGCGGCCGGGCGGGCGAGCGCCAGCGCGCGGCACAGATCGGCCCAGGCGGCGGCCTTGGCGTCGGGCGCGCGCAGCAGGTAGGCCGGGTCGTGGCTGACCACGACAGGGATCCCGTCGGGCGTGCCGTCCGCAAGCCGGTGCACGGCAGCGCGCAGGCGGCCCAGCGGCTCGCGGCTGCCCAGCACCGCGCGCGCCGCGCCCAGCCCCAGCGCCAGCACCATCGCCGGGCGCAGCGTTTCCAGCACCTGGGGCACCGGCAGGGGCGGGGCGCCCTCGTCCGGCAGGCCTGCCGCAGCGCGTGCCACCGGCGCAACGAAGGCGCGCGGGTGCTGGTGCAGGCGCATGGCGCGCAGCATGTTGTCCAGCAGCTGGCCCGCGTCGCCGGACAGGGGCTGGTGCGGCGTGGCGCTCTCCACCACGATCAGCCAGCACGGCCCCAGCTCGGGCGGCGTGGCCGCAGGGTCCGCCTGCGGGTAGAGCGCCTGGGGCGCATGCAGCAGCGGCGCGCTGGGGGGCGTGGGTGCGAGGGGGGGCGGAGCGGGTTCCGGTGCGGCCTGCGTCGGCGTGGCTCCTGCGCGCACGGGAGTGCGCGGCGCGGCGGGAGAGGCGGCCGGCTCGGGCGGCACAGGTGCTGCCGCAGGGGGCATGGCAGGTGCGGGCGCGGGGGCCCAGACCGTGATGCCCATTTCCTGCAGCATGGCGCGTTGGCGGGCGTCGAGTTCCAGGCTCATAGGGGCAGGCTCATGACTACGGCGTCTTCCCGCTGGCCGTCGGCAGCGGGGTAATAGCGTTTGCGTTCGCCCACGCGGCGGTAGCCGTGGGTCTCGTAGATGCGGCGCGCGCGCTCGTTGCCCATGCGCACCTCCAGCCACAGCCACTGCGCGCCCTGGCCGCGCGCCCACAGGGCCAGCGCGTCCAGCATCACGCGGGCCCAGCCCTGGCCCTGGAAGGCGGGCGCTACGGTGATGTTGAGCAGGTGCACCTCGTCCACGCCGCGCATGGCCACGAAGTAGCCCAGGATCTCCCCGCCGGCGGTGAGCAGCTGTGCCTGGTAGCCGGCGGCCAGCGCGTCGATGAAGTTGCCGCGCGTCCAGGGGTGGGTGTAGGCGATTTCCTCCACGGCCATGAGCGCGTCCAGGCGCGCCGGCGTGAGGGACTCGAACATGGCCTCGGCGGCCTCCAGGGTCGGGGCGATGGCGCTCATGGTTGGTGCGCAGCCTGCTTCGCCGCTTCGCGCTCGGCGGTGGTTTGCGCCACCTTGTCGCGGATGTAGCGTGGCAGCGCGGCGCTCGCGGGCACGGCGCCGCCTGCGGCCAGCAGCGCGGGTGCCAGGCGCAGCAGGGCCGCAGCCGTGGGCAGGGCATGCACGTGCGACGCTTGCGGCGCCAAGCGCGCGCCATAGGCAGCCTGCGCGTTGCCCGCCACCGTCCAGCCGGGCGGCACCTGCACCGCTTCGGGCGCGCACAGGCCGAAGTCCGGCGGGGAGCGCCACAGGCCGGCCTCGGACTGCCATTCGAAAGGGGCGGTATAGACCTCGTCCATGCGCGCGTCGAGCGCCGTCACCACGCGGTGGCAGCCGTGCTCGGCGCGCGCCTGCTCGGCCACGGCCAGCAGCGTGTCCACCGGCAGCACGGGTACGCCCTGGCCGCTGCGTGCACCGAAGGCCAGTCCCTGGGCCACCGCACAGGCGGTGCGCAGCCCGGTGAACGAGCCGGGGCCGCGGCCGAAGACCACGGCGTCCAGGCGGTCGAACGGCAGCCCGGCCTGCGCCAGCAGCGCGCGGATGGCAGGGATCAGCGTGGCCGAGGCCTGGGCGCCGCCCGCGCCGCTGTGCCCGTACACCTGGCCGCCGTGCTGCACGGCGATGGACAGGGTGTCGGTGCTGGTGTCGAAGGCGAGCAGATTCATGGAAGGGGGCATTATCCGCCCCCTACACTCGCCCGATGCTGCATTTCCTGTTTGCGCGCCGCTGGGCCTGGGCGGCGCTCCTGGGCGTTTTTTGCCTGCCCGCCTGGGCGAATGGGCCGCTGCCACCCGCCGCCCTGGCCGCGCTGCAGCGTGCCAAGGTGCCGCCCGAGGCGCTGTCGGTGCTGGTGGTGGAAGCCGAGGGGCGCCAGCCGCCGCGCCTGGCGTGGCGCGCCGACGTGCCAGCCAACCCCGCCTCGGTCATGAAGCTGGTCACCACCTATGCAGCGCTGGACCTGCTGGGCCCGGCCTTCACCTGGGACACGCCAGTGTACCTGGATGCCGCCCCGCAGGGCGGCAGCCTGCGCGGCAACGTCTACATCCAGGGGCGGGGCGACCCCAAGCTGGTGGTGGAGCGCCTGTGGCTGCTCATGCGGCGCCTGCGCGCGCAGGGCATCGAGACGATCGCGGGCGACATCGTGCTGGACCGCAGCGCCTTCGCGGCCGTGCCGCACGATGCGGCTCTGTTCGACGGCGAGCCCTGGCGCCCTTACAACGTGGCGCCCGATGCGCTGCTGCTGAACTACAACGCCGTGGCCATGGCCTTCGTGCCCGACGTGGCCGCCGGCGTGGCGCGCGTGCACTACGAGCCGCCGCTGGCGCACGTGGAGTTGCCCTCCACGGTGCCGCTGGCGGCCGCGGGCGCCGCGTGCGGCGACTGGCGCGCGGGGCTGCGCGCGGGTTTTTCCGACCCCGTGCGCGTCGCCTTCGAAGGGGTCTACCCGGCCGCCTGTGGCGAGCGGCAGTGGTCCGTGGCGCTGGCCGACCCGCGCGGCTTCGCGGCACGGGCCGTGGAAGGCATGTGGCGCGAGCTCGGTGGCCGGCTCACCGGCCGCGTGCGCGACGGCACGGTGCCGCCGGGCTTGCAGCCGGCCTTCAGCGCCAGCTCGCCGGCGCTGACCGAGGCGGTGCGGGACATCAACAAGTACAGCAACAACGTCATGACGCAGCAGGTGTTCCTGACGCTGGCGCTGCAGCAGGGCGGCGTGGGCAGCTTCGAGAGTGCGCGCGCCGTGCTGGCGCAATGGTGGCGCCAGCGCGTGGGCGCCGACGTGCTGGTGGCCGACAACGGCGCGGGCCTGAGCCGCGAGGCGCGCCTGACCGCCCAGGGGCTGGCGCGCATGTTGCAGCGTGCCTGGGCCTCGCCGGTGATGCCGGAGCTGCTCGCGTCGCTGCCGATCGCGGGCGTCGACGGCACGCTGCGGCGCAGCCAGGGCCGTGCGGCGGGCGCGGCCCACCTCAAGACCGGCACGCTGCGCGACGTGGCCGCCATGGCCGGCTACGTGCATGCGGCCAGCGGCCGGCGCTACGTGCTGGTGGCCATCGTCAACCACCCGAACGCGCCGGCGGCACGGCCCGCCATCGAGGCGCTGGTGGACTGGACCGCGGCCGACCGGTAGCGCAGTCGGTATTTCCCCCGAGAGGCAAGCGAAGGGATAGCCGCTACATTTCATCAAAAACGAACGTTCGTTCTATTTAAAACAGGAGTTCGCGATGAAATTGCGCTTGCACTGGGCCGCAGCCGCCGCGGCGGCCGCCCTGCTCGCCGCCTGCGGCGGCGGCGGCGCCGACACCACGCCGGCAGCGGCCATCACCTCCGTCAAGGTGGTGGGCGACAGCCTGGCCGACAGCGGCACCTTCGGCATCAAGTTCACCGTGCAGGGCTCGGCCCCCACGGGTCCCGGCTCCACGCCCATCTGGCCCGAACGCGTGGCCAGCAGCTACGGGCAGACGCTGTGCCCCCACTACGTGTCCGCGGGCAGCGGCTTCAACACCCAGGCGGGCTGCACCAACTACGCGGTGGGCGGCGGCGCCATCAACTACTTCAAGGCGCCCACCGCGCCCCAGTCCATCGTGCGCCAGCTCAAGGATGCGGGCGCCGCGGGCTATGGGGCGGGGGATCTGCTGCTGATCGACGGCGGGGGCAACGACGCCGGCGACCTGATCAGCGCCTACCTCGCCGCGTCCAAGGATGGCGGCCAGTCCTACGCCGCGCTGCTGGGCACGGTGCTCGATGCCGCCACGGTGAACACCCTGCTGGCCGGCGGAGCCGCGGGCCTGGCCCAGGCGGGCGGCGCCTACATGCAGGCGCTGGCCACGCAGTTCGCCGCCACGATCCAGGCGCAGGCGCTGGACAAGGGCGCGCCGCGCGTGGCCGTGCTCAACATGCCCGGCGTGACGCTGACGCCCAAGTTCCGCATGGTGCTGGCCTCGATCGCCGCCGTCAACGGCGCGCAGGCCGCGGCGCAGCTCGAGGCGCTGTTCGACGGCTGGGTGCAGGCCTTCAACACCAAGCTGGCCGCCCAGCTTGCCGGCGACAAGCGCGTGGCCGTGGTGGATTTCTACGCATCGTTCAAGGACCAGGCCGCGCACCCCGCGCAGTATTCCTATACCAATGTGACCACGCCCGTCTGCCCTGCCACCGGCGTGGATGGCAACGGCCTGCCGATCTACAGCTTTCCGGCCTGTACGGCCGCCGCGCTGTCGGCCATGACGCCGCCGCAGGGCGCCACGGGCGGTGCCGACTGGTGGAAGAGCTATGCCTTCTCCGACTTCTTCCACCCCACACCGTACGCCCACCAATTGATGGGCCAACTGGTGTCGCGCTCGCTGTCGCAGGCGGGCTGGCTGTGAAGGAGAGGACCATGCGACATCCCTTCCTGCGCGCCGGCTGTGCGCTCGCCATCGCGGCCCTGTGCGGCGCGGCCCAGGCCCAGGTGGCAGGCACTTTCAGCGTGCGCGCCGGCTTCACGCACATCTCGCCGCAGACCAAGAGCGGCAACCTGTCCGCGCCGAGCTTTCCCAACACCAAGGTGGACGTGGGCTCGGACACCACGCTCACGGGCGGCATCACCTACATGCTGACCGACCACTGGGCGCTGGACCTGCCCGTGGGCCTGCCGTTCAAGCATGCGTTCTACGGAGACGACGCCATCGCCGGCGTGGGCAAGCTGGGCCAGACCAAGGTGGTCCCCGCCACGCTGTTCGCGCAGTACCGCTTCGGCAAGGCCAACGCCGCGTTCCGTCCCTACGTCGGGCTGGGCGTGACCTACGCCAAGTTCTTCAAGAACCGCAGCACGATGGCCCTGACGGCCGTCACCGGCGGCTCGCCTGCCAACCCCACGACCGCCCGGCTCGACAACAAGTTCGGCCTCACGCCGCAGGTGGGCTTCGTGTGGAATTTCAGCGACCGCTGGTTCCTCGACATGTCCTATGCCAAGAGTTTCCTGAAGACCACGGCCCATCTGTCGAGTGGCCAGAGCATCGCCATGCGCCTGAACCCCGACGTGGTGGCGATCGGGGTGGGATACCGCTTCTAGCGTTCAAGTAGCAGAGGGAAGGAGGCTCCGGTGCACACGCAACCGGGCGCCCCAGGGGGGATGCAGATCTCCAAGGCTTGAAAGCCGGCTCCTTGCGGGGCCGGCTTCTTTTTTTTGCAAGGAGTGCAGGCGCCCGTGCGGGCGCCGGGGATCACCAGCGCACGCGCAGCCGGTCGTAGGCGTAGTTGCCGAGCTGCCGGTGGGCCGAGGGGGTGATGTAGACCTTGTCGGCGAAGACGTAGCGCTCGGTGTCCGCGCCCGACTGCAGCGTGTTCGGCGTGCACAGGGCGGAATTCACTTCGCCCGCGCCGATGCCGATGCCCGGGCCTGGATCGACCGACGTGCACACGGGCGTGTCGCCGTTGTTGAAGCCGTAGCCGCCGGGCGAGCCCTCGAACAGGTTCACGTAATAGGCCATGTCCACGAAGGCCACGGTCTTGTTCAGGGTGGAGATCTTCACCAGCAGGCCGTCGTTGAAGTTGCGGCTGGCCTGGCTGATCAGCGTCTGCTTGTCGATGGCCTTGGCCCAGGGCGTGCGCGACAGGTCGTAGGTGCCGGTCACGAGGATGTGCTTGGCGCCGGCGTCGGACAGGCGGGCCACTTGCGCAGCCATGGTCTCGCCGGCCCGGCGGGCCGTGGTCAGGTACTCTTCCTCGGTCTGGGCGCCGGAGCGCACGCGGGCCATGCCGGCGATGATGTCGCTCACGCCGCCGTTGATCATCACCAGGTCGCCATCGAGGAACTGGCGGCTGGCCAGGAAGCTGTCGATCTGCTGCGCCACCGTGGGCGTGGAGGCGTCGCCCGCCGCGTCGGGCGTGTCGGTGACGCGCGCGTTGCCCTGGGCGTAGCTCAGGCCGCCGGCCGAGACAGGCTTGAGCTCCAGGCCGTAGCGCGAAGCGACCTGCAGCGTCCAGTTGTTGAGGCTGCCGTCGTTGACCGTGTAGGCCGAGCCCTTCTGGCCCACGTCGGTGAAGCCGTCGCCGAAGGCGACCAGGCGGTTGGGCGTGAAGGCCGACTCGGTAGTGCTGGAGCCGCAGGCCGCCAGCAGCGCAGCCGCTGCGCAAGCGGCGGCGAGGGCGGTACGGCGCATCCAATTTGCTGCCATGTATTTCTCCGGATTAGGTGGGCGTGAGTGTAACGATTGCAGGGGAGTGCGCTGTTGCGCGATGTACGGCGCTTCAGCCCGCCGCGGCGGCGCGCTGCAGCCGGTCGCGCACGCCTTCCCAGTCGGCGGTGTCGGGCGGGGTCTCGATCCAGATCAGCTTGACCCCCGCGTCGTCGAAGCCGCGCAGCGCGGCGAACAGCTGCTGCGCGGCGGCCGCGGCATCGCCCGGCATGCGGCGCAGGACGATGCGCGGGGACGGCGAGCGCAGCGGCGTGCGGGCGTAGACGGCCAGGTGCGCGGCGTCCGCGCCCAGCACGTCCAGGCCGGCCTGCAGCTGCCGCGCGTCCATCAGGCGCACGCGCGCCGTGGGGGCATAGTGCGCCAAAAGCGTGCCTGACGCCCGAGGGGTCAGCGCAGGAAGCTCTTCTTTCGATAGCGGTCGCAGCCCGCAGGCGCGCTGCACGTCCTCGCGCGAGATGGCGCCTGGGCGCAGCAGCACGGGCACGCCGCGCGTGCAGTCGATGATGGTGGACTCGATGCCCACGGCGCAGGCGCCGCCGTCGAGCACCAGCAGGCCGTCGCCGAACTCCTCGGCCACGTGCTGCGCGGTGGTCGGGCTGACGCGGCCGAAGCGGTTGGCGCTGGGGGCCGACACGCCGCGCACCGGCGGGTCCAGCCGCAGGCAGGCGGCCAGCACCGCCTGCGCCACGGGGTGCGAGGGGCAGCGCAGGCCCACGCTGTCCTGCCCGCCCGTGGAGGCGCGGGCCGCGTGGGGCAGGCGCGGCAAGATCAGCGTGAGCGGGCCGGGCCAGAAGGCGTCGATGAGCTGCTGCGCGAACAGGGGCACTTCCTTGGCGTAGTGCGTGATGGCGCTGCTGCCCGCCACGTGCACGATCAGCGGGTGGTCGGCGGGCCGGCCCTTGGCCGCGAAGATCTGCGCCACGGCCGCGTCGTTGTCGGCGTCGGCGGCCAGGCCGTAGACGGTTTCCGTCGGCAGGCCCAGCAGCTCGCCGCGCTGCAGGGCCTGCGCGGCGGCCTGCACGGCGGCGGCCTGTGTGCCGTCGAGGATCATCAGAATGCCTCGATGCCCAGGATGTCCGCCGCCTGCAGTGCGGTCGCACGCACCTGCTCCGCCGTGCTGCCGGTCACGTTCAGGTGGCCCATCTTGCGCCCGCGCTTGGGCTGCGTCTTGCCGTACAGGTGCAGGTGGCAGCCGGGCAGGGCCAGCACGCGATCCCAGGCGGGGCTGGCGGGCGCGTCGCCGCCGTGCGCGAACCACAGATCGCCCAGCAGGTTCAGCATGATGGCGGGGCTGTGCTGGCGCGGTGGCGTGAGCGGCAGGCCGGCCATGCAGCGCACCTGCAGCGCGAACTGCGAGACGTCGCAGGCGTCCTGGCTGTAGTGGCCGCTGTTGTGCGGGCGCGGGGCGATCTCGTTGACCACCAGCCGGCCGTCCTGCAGCACGAAGAATTCCACGCACAGCACGCCCACGTACTGCAGGCCGTCTGCTACGGATTTCGCAGCTACCAGCGCTTGACTGGCAAGCGCTGGAGGCAGATTTCCCTCATAAACCTCGGTCACGGCCAGGATGCCGCCCCGGTGCAGGTTGCGCTGCACCGGCAGGTGCACCACGGTGCCGTCGCGGCCGCGCGCCACGATGACCGAGCATTCGTGCGCCAGCGGCAGCATCTGCTCCAGCACGCAGGGCACGCGGCCGAGCTGCTCCCACGCGACGGCCAGCTCCCCGGGCGTGCGCACGCGCGCCTGGCCCTTGCCGTCGTAGCCCAGGCGGGCGGTCTTGAGGATGCCGGGCAGCAGGGCCGCGTCCACGGCGGCGAGCTGCGCGGGTGTCTCGATCACTGCATGCGGTGCCACGGGTACGCCGCACTGCACGAAATGCGCCTTCTCGCGCGCGCGGTCCTGGGCGATGGCCACGGCGCTGCCGGCGGGCGACACCGGCAGGCTGCGCGCCAGCGTGTCGAGCGCGGCAGCGGGCACGTTCTCGAACTCGGTGGTGACGGCGGCGCAGGCCTGGGCCAGCGCGGCCAGGCCCTGCGGGTCGTCGTAGCCGGTGCGGATGTGGTAGTGGCTCACCAGCCCGGCGGGGCTGTCGGCGTCCGGATCGAGCACGGCGGTGAAGTAGCCCATGGCCTGCGCGGCATGCACGAACATGCGGCCGAGCTGGCCGCCCCCCAGCACGCCCAGCGTGGCACCGGGCAGGATCACGCCCTCGCTCATGCGGCCACCGGCGGCAGGGCCATGGCACGCGCGGCGGCGGTCTGCTCGGCGCGGAAGGCATCGAGCCGCTCGCGCAGCGCGGGGTTTTCATTGGCCAGCAGAGCCACGGCGAAGAGGGCCGCGTTGGCCGCGCCGGCCGCGCCGATGGCGAAGGTGGCCACCGGCACGCCCTTGGGCATCTGCACGATGGAGTGCAGCGAGTCCACGCCCTGCAGGTGGCGGCTGGCCACGGGCACGCCCAGCACCGGCACGGTGGTCTTGGCGGCGATCATGCCGGGCAGGTGGGCGGCGCCGCCGGCACCGGCGATGATGGCCTTCAAGCCCCGGCCTGCGGCGGCCTCGGCGTAGGCGAACATGTCGTCGGGCATGCGGTGGGCCGAAACCACCTGCGCTTCGTGCGCGATACCGAATTGCTGGAGAATCTGCACTGCGTGCTGCATGGTCTCCCAGTCGCTGGAAGAGCCCATGACCACGCCGATCTGGATGGGTTGCATGAGAGGGTGGGCGCTGCCGCCTGCCGAAGTGGAACCCGCGATTTTACTTTTGGTGTGCATGCACACCGACACAGAGCCCAAGCACATGATGGACGTCACCCTCGAAACCTTTGAAACCGAAGTCGTCGCCGCGTCGATGAAGGTGCCTGTGCTGGTGGACTTCTGGGCGCCTTGGTGCGGCCCGTGCAAGACGCTGGGGCCGGTGCTGGAGAAGCTGGAGGTGGAGTACGCCGGCCGCTTCAAGCTGGTGAAGATCGACTCCGACCAGGAGCAGCAGCTGGCCGCCATGTTCGGCATCCGCAGCATCCCCACCTGCGTGCTGATGATGAACGGCCAGCCGGTGGACGGCTTCATGGGCGCACAGCCCGAGGGCCAGTTGCGCGCCTTCCTCGACAAGCACGTGCCCAGCGCCGAGGCGCTCGAAGCCGAGACGCAGGAGGAAGAAGCCCTGGATGCGCTGGCCGAGGGCGACACCGACGCCGCCCTGGAAAAGCTGCAGCACGCCGTGGCCACCGACCCCGCCAACGACGATGCGCGCTTCGACTACGTGCGGCTGCTGCTGCAGCTCGGACGCGAGGACGATGCCAAGGTGGCCTTCGCCCCCGTGATCGCCAAGGCCGAAACCTCGCGCCGCCTGTCGGCGCTCAAGGCCTGGATGGATGCTCTTGATTTCGTAGCTGTCGGCGCTCATGGGGAAAGCGCTGGAGCCGATTTTGATGCCAAGATCGCCGCCAACAAACGCGACTTCGAGGCGCGCTTCGGCCGCGCACGCTGGCTCATGGCCCGCCAGCGCTGGCAGGAGGCGATGGACGAGCTGCTCGAAATCCTGATGCGCGACAAATCCTGGAACGACGAGGCGGCGCGCAAGGCCTACGTGGCGGTGCTGGAGATCATCGCCCCGCCGCCGGTGAAGGTGGCCGACGGCCAGATCCCGCCCGAAGACCCCGTGGTGGCCGCCTACCGCCGCCGCCTGTCCAGCGTCGTGCTGAGTTGACGCGGCGCTGGGGAGCCATCGCGGCGCTGGCCGCGCTGCTGCTGGCCGGATGCGCCGGCGCTCCCCCCGCGCCCGACGCGGCCATCACCGGCACCGTCCTCTCGCGCGAGCGGCTCTATGTGCCGCCGGATGCGCTGTTCGATGCGGCGCTCGTGGACGTTACGCGCGTGGGCGACCCGCCCGTCGTGCTGGGCCGCCAGCGCATCGACCCGGCGGGGCCGCTGCCCTACCAGCTGCGCATCCCCTACCACGCGGCGCGCATCCATGCGCAGGGCCGCTACGAGGTGCACGCCGCCGTCACCCAGCGCGGGCGCCTGCTGCTCGATATGCCGGGCGTGCACCCGGTGCTGATCGACCCCGCCTTCCGGCACGTGGACGTGATCCTGGCCCGCGTGCCGCAGCAGGAGGCCACCTGGGACGCGGCCGTGCCGCTGCGGCAGACCTACTGGAAGCTCGTGGAAGTGGTGGACGCCGCACCGGTGTCCGCGCCGGCCGCCGGTGCCAGCCCCGCGCACCTGGTCCTGCAGCGCGACGGCGACCAGGCGGCGGGCTCGGGCGGCTGCAACCGTTTCACGGCCCGCTACGCACAGGAGGGCGGGCAATTGCGTTTTTATGGCTTGGTGTCGGGCCTGCAGCTGTGCCTGCAGGGCGGGGCGAGCGAGATGGCCTACCTGCAGCAGCTCGGCGCCGTGACCTTCTACCGGCAGCAGGGGCGGGCGCTGGAGCTGCGCGGCGCGGACGGCGAGCCGCTGCTGCGCTTCGTGGCCGAGGAGTGGGGCGAGCCCCGCCTGGACGAGGGCGAGCCGCCCCTGCTGCCCCAGTGACGCGGCGGCGTCAGGCCGTGAGGCGCTGCAGTGCCTCGCGGTACTTGGCGGCGGTTTTCTCGACCACCTCGCGCGGCAGGCGCGGCGCCGGGGCC